>Ga0126306_10002245_pt1 | contig 10825 bp, 11 predicted proteins | sample Plot27_FD_92592 | JGI IMG/M metagenome (GOLD analysis project Ga0126306, IMG submission 92592) | Serpentine soil microbial communities from UC McLaughlin Reserve, CA, USA - Plot27 | ecosystem: Environmental > Terrestrial > Soil > Grasslands | place: USA: UC McLaughlin Reserve, Lake County... | reverse complement strand
GCGACGCCGCGATCTCTACCTGCGTAGTAAGCGTGGGAAGGTCGCGCACCTGCTGTAGTCCCGTATCCCTCATCCACTTTTACCTCCCCTATTCCCACGAAAGGAGGCAACAAGCTCCAGCCCCAGTCGGAGAGGGCCTGGTCCGCGAGCCGGCTCGACGAATTTAAGGCGGCCGGCAAGCCCGTGTTGGTGACGGACTACGTGACCAAGACGCGCCAGATCGGCGACTTCTATGCCAGGGCGAACGCTAAGGGCTACGTCTCCTACGCCACGCGCCGCGACCTCGACGTGCTGAAGGTCAACCGCGCCCATGAGCCGAATTGAGTTAAGATTACTCTCCGACCGGCGCGAATGGGGAAGAGAGGCGCCGGCGGGGAGGAGGCAAAGGGTGACGTTCCCGAAGGTGGTCAAGGTCCGCCGGGGGTTCCCGCGGCCGAGGGTGGAGAGCGTCGAGGCGGCGCTGCGCGAGCAGTTGGGGCGCGACGAGATCGCCTCGCGCGTCAGCCCCGGCATGCGCGTGGCGCTCACAGCCGGCAGCCGCGGCATAGCGAGCATCAACGAGGTCATACGGGTCTGCGTCGAGGTGTTGAAGGAGATGGACGCCGAGCCGTTTATCGTGCCGGCGATGGGGAGCCACGGCGGGGCGACCGCCGAGGGGCAGGTCGAGGTGCTGGAGAGCCTCGGGGTCACGGAGGAGTTCTGCGGGGCGCCGATCAAGTCCTCGATGGACGTGGTGGAGATCGGTGAGACCGAGCGCGGGGTGCCGGTCTACATGGACAGGATCTCCCACGACGAGGCCGACGGCGTCGTGGTCGTCAACAGGATAAAGGCGCACACCGACTTCCGCGGCCCCGTAGAGAGCGGCCTCCTGAAGATGGCCTCCATCGGCCTCGGCAAGCACAAGCAAGCACTCGCGCTGCACGGTTTCGGGGTCGAGGGCATCCGGGACTTCATGATCGACGCGGGCCGCGAGGTCGTAGACTCGGGCCACGTCCTCTTCGGGGTCGCCACCGTCGAGAACGCCTACGACGAGCCCGCGTTCGTCGAGGCGATCACGCCGCAAGACATCCCCCGGCGCGAGGAGGAGCTGCTCGCGGAGTACATGAAGCTCATGCCCGAGCTGCCGGTCTCGGAGATAGACGTCTTGTTCGTGGACGCGTTGGGCAAAGACTACAGCGGCACGGGGATGGACACCAACGTGATCGGGCGCTTCTACATCCCCGGCGTGAAGGAGCCCGAGAGCCCGAACGTGAAGTACATAATCGTGAGCGACGTGAGCGAGGGCTCGCACGGCAACGCGCTTGGCATCGGCCTCGCCGACCTCACGACGCGGCGGCTCTTCGAGAAGATAGACCTGGATGCGATGAACGCCAACGTCCTAACGAGCACGTTCCTGGAACGGGCGAAGGTCCCGATGGTTATGCCGGGCGACAGGAAGGCCATAGAGGCCGCCGTGCGCGCCAACTGGGGCGTCCCGGAGGAGGAGACGCGCTTCGTGCGCATCCCCAACACGCTGCACCTGGAGTACGCGTACCTCTCCGAGAACCTCGTGGACGAAGCCCGGGAAGCGGGCGAACTGGAGGTGGTGGGCGAACCCGAAGAGCTGCGGTTCGACGGCGACGGTTACCTGGAGGGGTTTTAGGATGGCGGACGGGTCTACCAGGATCTTCTACGACGACGACGCGGACCTCTCGCGCCTCAAGGGACGCACGGTCGCCATCGTCGGGTACGGTAACCAGGGCCGCTCCCAGGCCCTGAACATGCGCGACTCGGGCGTCGAGAACGTGATCGTCGGGAGCGTGCGCGACGAGAGCTGGGACCGGGCCGAGGAGGACGGGTTTCGGCCGATGCCGGTTGCGGATGCGGTCGGGGCGGCGGACATCGTCTTCATGCTGATCCCGGACGAGGTCGCGCCGGGGGTGTATCGGGAGGAGATCGAGCCATCGTTGGGGCCGGGCAAGACGCTGAACTTCGCCTCCGGCTACAACGTGGCGTTCGGGCACATCGTCGCGCCCGACGGCGTGGACGTGGTGATGGTCGCGCCGCGCATGATCGGGGACGGCGTGCGGAGCCTCTACCTCGAAGGCTCGGGCGCCCCCTGCTTCGTACACGCCCACGCGGACGCCTCGGGACACGCCTGGGACGACTGCCTTGCCCTGGCGAAGGCCATCGGCTGCACGCGCGGCGGCGCCCTGCGCGTCACGATGGAGGAGGAGACGTACATGGACCTGCTCGCGGAGCAGGGCACATGGCCGCTGGTCATCGCGGTCTTCCTCTCCGCCTACGAAGTGCAGATAGAAGCCGGCCTGCCTCCCGAGGCCGTGCTCCTGGAGCTCTACGCCTCGAAAGAACCGGCCGAGGTGATGGAACGGGTCGCGGATACCGGCATCTTCGACCAGTTGAGGCTGCACTCGCGTACCAGCCAGTACGGCCAGACGACCCGCTTCGAGGAGCTGGACAAGGCCCCCATAAAGGCGTTCCTGCGCGAGGCGCTGGAGGAGCGCATAAAGTCCGGCCGCTTCGACAAAGAGTGGACGGAGGCGCAAAACTCGGAGAAGCCGGTGCTGGAGGGCATCCTGGAGCGGGTGGCGAAACACCCCATAGTCGAGACCGAAAAGCGGCTGCGCGAAGCCCTGGGCGGCGGCGCCGGCACGAACGGGAAGGAGTAGCATGGACCCCAAAACTCTCCAATCTTCGCGGGTGGTGGACCTCTCGGTGACGCTCTCGGAGCGGCTGCCGGGGACGTGGCCCGGTCACATGACGTTCGCGCACCACAACTGGAACTGGTTCGCCGAGGTGGACGGCCCGACCGGCAAGACGCGCAGCGAAGCCCCCTACCAGACGAACTTCGTCGTCATAGACGAGCACTGCGGCACCCACTTCGACGCCCCGACGCACTTCATCCCGCCCGAAGACTCCGGCCTCCCATACGCCTCGCCTCTGGGTGCCGAGACCGGCGACCTCGTCCCGCCGTCGGACCTGATGGGGCCGGCGGCCGTCGTGGACTTGCGTTACCTGGCGGACGAGGGCGAGCCCGGCGTGAGCCCGTTCATCCAGCCGGAGCATATCCGCAGGTGGGAAGGGGAGAACGGAGAGCTGCAGGCCGGCGAGGTGGTGCTGCTGCACACCGGTTGGGACCGGTACTACGTCGAGGGCGAGGAGGGTCAGAAGTTCATGGCCGGCTCGCTCGTGACGGGCGACTCTCCCGGCTGGCCGGCGCCGTCGCCGGAGATGGCGATCTACCTGCACGAGAAAGGCGTCAAGACGCTCGGCATAGACGCCCCGAGCATAGGCTCGGCGCACGACGGCGTGCCGGTACACCAAGAGGGCCTCAGCCGGCAGCTGCGCTACGTCGAGATCCTCACGAACCTCGACCAGCTCCCCACCCGCGGCGCCTTCTTCGTCTTCTTGCCGCTCAAGATCGGGGGCTCCTCCGGCGGCCCGGGCAGGGCCGTGGCCTTCTTGCCGCAGTAGGACGACCACAGAGGACAAACCGCAGGGCGGCCCGATCCGCTGGCGCTCGTCGGCGCCGCGGCGGGCGCGGTCTCGTGGTTCGCCTTATTCGGCCTCGGTTTGGCCGGTTCCGGCAAGCTGCTGGGGTTGGTCCGGGACCCGCCGCGCCTTCGCGACAGGGCACGGGGATGACGCCGCCTCGAGGGGTCTCAGCGCCGCCGCGAACCCAGGCGCGTGGCGGCGTAGCACAGCGCCGCGCCGGCGACGAGCGTCAGCAGGCCCGCCACGGCCCAGAACGTCTGCCCGGTCATGAAGCTGCCCGGCAGGACCCCGATGCCCTGCAGCGTCCAAACGCCGCCCATGAGGACCATCAAACCGCCCGCGATCACCAAAACCCAGCGCATACGCCCTCCCCTTTCGCCGCACGGTCTTCACCGTCGGGGTTCATGCCGGCCTGATCTCTAAGCCCCCGCCGCCGCGGAAGCTACCGCTTCGCGCCGCCTCGCGCGTCCGTTCGGAGGCGGGTTCCGCCCACGGGAACCGCCATCCTGTCTGTGCCGTCTCGATCCCTGATACTTTGTATGCAAAGCGGTGCATCGTTTGGGCCATATTTTCGCCCCACGTGCAACTGACCGGGCCGCAACGGGCACAATTTTGCCGTATGAAGGCTAACACGCCGACGGGACCACCCGACCGCTGCGATCACATGCCCCCGATGGTGTCGGTGAAGCCCACGAGGAACGGCTACAGGGCACGCTGCCTGACGTGCGGCATGCTCGGTCCCGAGCGACCCGGTCGTTCCGCGGCGTGGGTGGCCCTGCTCGAGCGTCCCTTCGAGGAAGGCTAAGGCGAAGATACCTTGCGAGGCGCATCTTAGGCGACGCCTCGGCGGGAGGAGCGCCGGGGAGGCCAAGCGGGCTTCTCCTCCGCGGGTCGTCGGTCGCACGGCGCCGCCTTTGCTCGATCTTCTCAACGTTCGGTTATCGGGATGAAACCTGCCGCCGCTATAGTTGATCCTCCGGTAACATGGCCGGGACATGTACGGCGGAGGTGAACCGACGTGAGCTACGCGGGCCTTCGGAGACGGCGGGAGGAGCCGGCGCTCAACAGCAACAGGGCCTCGAAAGGCCCCTGGCACAACGTCCGGGATGATCCTTACCTCCTGATCGCGACAGGGTTGGGCGTCGCGATACCCGCCCTGTTCGTTTGGCGCTTGCTGCCCTTCGGCTGCTGGGCTCCCCCTCTGGCCCCGTGTGCCGTTGTCGTGTGCCGCGGCGCCTGGCTGCTCTTGCGACGGGGATCTAGGCGCGCCGGAGCCACGGCCTTCGGTGGAAAAAGCAGTTGCTCGTGGCGACGGCGGACGCGGGTGGCAGCATCTCCCCGGTGCGGGCGACCGCGGGCGGCCCTGGAAACGTCGCTAACTGTAGACGAGGCCGAGGAGATCCTCCCCGCCTCGCAGTCCGCGGCCACCTTTTCGTCGAGAGCGACGGCGCGCGCTGTTCTACAGGATGCCACGCGAGCAGAGGGCTTCGGGCTCCCGGTAGACCCGGGCGCGTCGCCGAAACACGTTCGCCGTCGCCCCGGCTCTGCTACTTCGGCCGGTAGCGGTCGGGGTCCTGGAACACGTCGATGACGCAGCAACCGGCCTCCAGGCGGGCCGCGTGGGTGGTTCCGGCGGGGATGTCGTAGGTCTCTCCCGGCTCGTAGTTGCGGGTCTCGTCCCCGATCGTCAACTCGAGCGTCCCGGCCACCACCACGCCCCATTGGCCCCCGTGGGCGTGCGGCGGAACCTCCGTGTCGCGGGCGGCCCGGAAAAAGACCGCCTGGCCGTGCGGGCTGGAGAGCAGGCGCCCCTCCAGGCCCTCGAACGGCGTGTCGACCGCGGGGAGGTCCCGCTCGATCCAACCAGAGAAAGGGTTCACGCGCTCCTCCTCGAGCTTCCTAAACGCCTTCGGAACTACGCCGGCGCCCCGCGCCGCTGCAGCCAGGAGCACCATTCCTCGACGCCCCGGCCCGCGCGGGCGCTGGTGAGTATACGCTCGACGCCCGGGTTCACGGCGTCGAGGTTGCGGAGGAACCCTTCCAGGTCGAAATCCAGGTGCTCCAGGAGGTCCACCTTGTTGACCAGCACGAGGTCCGCCGAGCGGAACATTAGCGGGTACTTCAGGGGCTTCTCCTCGCCCTCGGTGACGGAGTAGACCATCACCCTCGCGTCCTCCCCGACCTGGAACTCCGCCGGGCAGACCAGGTTCCCGACGTTCTCGATGATGAGGACGTCTATGTCGTCCAGCGGGAGCTCGGCGAGGCCCGAGCGCACCATGTTCGCGTCCAGGTGGCACTCGCCGCCGAAGCCGGGGTCCGTGTTCACCTGCACCAGCGGGACGTGAAAGCGCGCCAGGCGGTCGGCGTCCAGGGTGGTCTGCACGTCGCCTTCGAGTACCCCGAGGCGCAGTTTGGTGCGCAGGCGCTCCAGCGTTTGCTCCAGCAGGGCGGTCTTACCGGCGCCGGGGGAGCTCATCATGTTCACGACGAAGTTCCCGGCGTGGTCGAACCGCGCCCGGTTGGCCTGGGCCAGCGCGTCGTTGGCGTCCAGGACGCCCTCCATTACGACCTGCTTCACGGCGGTGCGGTGCATTCGTGCCTCCCTCTTACGGCGTCTCTCGGTCTCCCGGTCCGTCGGTCCTTTGGCTTGCTGGCGCCTCCTCCATCTCCAGCGATTCCACAAATAGTTCCTCTCCTTGCAAGATCCCCAGGTCGAAGCCTCCGCACGCCCGGCACCGCAGGGGGAAGCTCTCGAGCCGGGTCTCCTCTCCGCAATCGCGGCACAAGCCGGCGGCCGAGATTTGCTCCATCTCGAGCTCGGCGCCCTCGACGGGGGTGCCCTGGGCCACGAGTTCGAAGCTGAAGGCAAGGGCGGAGGGGACGACCTGGCGCAGGTGGCCGACCTTCAGGTGCACCTTCGTGACTTGCCGTCCGTCCGCGTGGCGGGCGGAGATCCCGACAATGGCCTCGGCTATGGCCAGCTCGTGCAAGCGCTAACCCCTCAGTTCCTCGATCAAGCCAAGCAGCACATGATAAACCGAGGCCTGCACCTCCTGGATGCGCGGGATGTAGTCCGAGCGCACGACGACGGCGTGGTCCGCGAGCCTCTCGCCCAGGATCCTACCCCCGTCGTAGCCCACGATCCCTACCGTCAGCAGCCCCCGTTTGCGCGCCTCGGCGAGGGCGGAGAGGATGTTGGGCGATCCCCCGCTGGTGGAAAAGGCGACCGCGACGTCCTCCGGTTGGGCGTGGGCGATGAGCTGGCGAGTGAAGATGGCGTCCGTCCCTATGTCGTTGGCGATGGCCGTGATGTTGGCGGGCTCCGCGGAGAGCGATACCGCCGGGATGGGCTTCATGCCCGGCGGCGGGGCCACGCAGTCGGCGACCAGGTCGTTGGCGTCCGTCGCCGAGCCGCCGTTGCCGAAGGCGACGATCTTGCCCCCCGATTTCAGCCTCCCGGCGACGGCCGCGGCCAACTCCGAGATGGCTTCCGCCTCGGTCTCGGCGACCGCCGTTCGCATGGCGTTTACCTCCCGCATCTTCTGCAGCATCGAGCCCTGCACTTCTTGCACAACCTCTTCGAGCGGTTGCTGCTGTTTGCCGAGGAAAGGGTAGAGGAAGGAGGATGCCCCGACGTCGTGGCCCTGCTCCCGGTGCTCGAAATAGACGTGGACCGTCTCCCAGAGCATGTGGTAGAGGACCTCGAAGACCTCCTGACACACCAACGGGTCCTCGTCTGGCAGGGCGAACGGGTAGTCCGCACTCTCCCCTGCCAAGGCAAACGTGATGGCTCCCCTCTCTCTCGCCGCGCGCAACGTTCGCTCCACCGCCGCGTCCCGGTTCGGGAAAGAGAAGCCCATGACCATGTCCTGCGGGCGCAGTATCACCGGCAGCCGGGTCTCGAAATCCGGGCCGAGATCCAGGGCCGGCAAAGCCCGCTTCCCCACGATAACCGGATGCACGAACTCCACGGAGACGTGCTGGGCGTCGGTGGTCGCGGCGCCGTTCCCGAAAGCAAGGAGCCGTCCGCCCGTCAGGAACCGGCGGGACATCTCGTGGCAGGCTTCGGCCAGCCTCGGGGTCTCGGCCCCGAAGAAAGACTCGAAGAGCGCGTTGCGCCGCAGCAGCTCCTCGCGGCTACGGGCGGCGAGGGTAACCGTGTCTACCGATCTCATCGCCTGCACCTCCAATCGCTGACGTGTCCTCGGTGGATCGGCTCGATCCGCGCCAGTTCCTCGCCCCGGTGGTCATGAGGAAGCACTCCGACCCCTCGTTTCGACCGCAGGCAGACCACGACGGGTACGGTACGCCCCCGACGTCATCTTCGACCACGCGCGGCCCAGGCTCCGGCGACCAGACGGATCGAGCCGTCGGGTCCCATTGGCAACCGACTACGGATGAGCTCGCGCAACTCCGCTCTATCCCCTTCGTCCAGCGACATCGCGTAACCTGGTGCGGGCCCCTGGCCGCCCAGGAAGGGCGACCAGTAATCATCGAAGTCCTGGAAAACGGCCGGCACTTCGATGGCTCGCGTCTCGACGCTCTCCAATCCCGCCTCCCGAAAGAGCTTTCTCAAAGGCTCCGGCTTACAAAGGGGGAAGCGTCCACCCTCATCCAGTTCGGATGCAGATGGGTTTAGCATCGCCGCAGCCTCCCAGAAGTGGCGGATCACCTGCATCCCGCCCGAGTAGTCCCAGACGTAGGCGGCGGTTACGCCCCCCGTCTTTGATACGCGCACCATCTCCGACAACGCCGTCGCGGGCTGCGGCACGAAGTTTAGAACGAGACCGGACACGACCGCATCGAAATACCCCGATTCGTACGGCAGCCCCATCGCGTTCCCGACATCGAAGCGCGCGCGTTCGTCTTCTACGTGTGCTCGCGCGTAAGCCACGTAGCCCTCTGATGGATCCACGCCCAGGACCTCCGCGGGTGACGCCAGGCCGAGAACCGTCCGGCTGAGCGCGCCCGTGCCGCATCCAACGTCCAGCCATCGCAGGTTTCGGGGCATCGCGAGCCAATCCAGGAACCGATGCGCGATCAGCCGGCTCCATCGCCCCACGTAGGGCTCGTAGGCGTCTCCGCTCGCCCATTCGATCTCCTGGCCCGACCCGTTCAAACCGTGGATGGACCGTTCATCGTCGACGCGAACCGGCCGGTCAACAGATCCTCGGCAGCGGGTCGCCGACGAGCATGTCTATCATGCGGGTGCCGCCGAAGCCAGTATGCATCAGGACCATTCGGGCGGGCTCCTCGCGCACCTCGCCGATGATCGAAGCGTCCTCTCCGCCCTCGACGCTTCGCAGCGCCTCCAGCGCGGCATCCGCCGCTTTCGGGGCTACGACGGCCAGGAGCTTGCCTTCGTTGGCGACATAGAGGGGGTCTATGCCTAGGATCTCGCACGCCCCGTTGACGACGTCCCGGATCGGGAGCCTTTCTTCCCACAGCACGACCCCGAACCCCGAATCCCGAGCGAGCTCGTTGAGGACGGTTCCGACGCCACCACGCGTAGGATCGCGCATGAACCGCAAGCGCGGCCCGGCGGCACCCTTGAGCGCTTCGACCAACGGCGTTAGTGCCCTAGTATCGGAGATCACCTCCGCTTCGAGTTCCAGGTCTCCGCGTGCGATCAGGATAGCCGCCCCGTGATCCCCCAACGTCCCGGAACACAGCACCTTGTCCCCCGGCTGTACCGAAGCGGAAGACAAGTTCAACTCCGGATCCGCGATCCCCATGCCCGTAGTAGTGATGTAGAGCCCGTCGGCCTTTCCCCGCTCGACGACCTTGGTGTCCCCGGTGGCGATGACGACCCCGGCCCTTGCGGCGGCGTTCGCCATCGCCTCGACCTCCCGGGCCAGCACCTCCGTCTCCAACCCCTCCTCCAAGATAAGGGCGGCGGAGAGCGCGAGCGGGACGGCCCCGGAGACCGCCAGGTCGTTGACCGTCCCGTTTACCGCCAGCTCCCCGATGGACCCGCCGGGAAACGCCAGCGGACGCACCACGTAGGAGTCGGTGGTCAGGGCGAGCCGGGCGTCGCCGAAGGGCAGCAACGCCGCGTCGGAGAGCGGGGCGAGCGCCGGGTTGTCGAACGCCGGCAACAACAGGCCCTCGATGAGCTTGTGGGTCGCCTTCCCGCCGGCCCCGTGGCTCATGTCGATGCGCGGGGCCGTGAACTTGGGGGGCAGGCGGCGGGCGCGTTCGAGGGCGTCGAGGACGCGGTGTTCTCTACTCTCGCTCACCGTCTGGAGCCTATCTCGACCTTCTCGGCTCTGCGCCCGAAGTTGTAGTAGGCGGCGCAGGCGCCCTCGGAGGAGACCATCAAGGCGCCCAGGGGACGCTCCGGCGTGCAGGCCGTGCCGAAGACCCGGCACTCGTGCGGCTTGAGCACGCCCTTGAGGACCTCTCCGCACTGGCAGGCCTTGGGGTCGGCGACGCGCACGCCCGGCGTGGAGTAGCGCAGCTCGGCGTCGAAGTCGGCGTAGTCCGCTGAGAGCTTGAGCGCCGACTGGGCGATAAAGCCAAGGCCCCGCCACTCGAAGTACGGCCTGAGCTCGAAGACCTCGGACATGCTCTTTAGCGCCTGCAGGTTCCCCTCCCAGAGGACGACCCGGCCGTACTGGTTCTCGACCTCGCAGCGGCCTTCTTTGAGCTGGCGCATGAGCATGAGGACGGACTGCATGAGGTCCAGCGGCTCGAACCCGGCCACCACGCACGGCTTGCCGTAGTCTTTAGGCATGAACTCGTAGGGGCGGCAGCCGATCACGGTCGAGACGTGCCCCGGCCCGATAAACGCGTCGAGCCTGAGGTCGGGAGAATCCAGGAGCGCCCGCACCGGCGGCACGATGGTCACGTGGTTGCAGAACACGGAGAAGTTCTCGATGCCCTCCTTTTTGGCCCGCTGCAGGGTGAGCGCCGTGGACGGGGCGGTTGTCTCGAAGCCGATGGCGTAGAAGACGACCTCGCGGTCCGGGTTCTCGCGGGCGATGCGCAGGGCGTCCAGGGGCGAGTAGACCATGCGGATGTCGGCGCCCTCGGCTTTGACCTCCAGCAGGTTCCCCTTGGAGCCCGGCACGCGCATCATGTCGCCGAAGCAGGTGAAGATCACCTCGGACCTCTCGGCGATCTCGATCCCCTCGTCCACCCGCCCCATCGGGAGCACGCACACCGGGCAGCCCGGCCCGTGCACCAGCTCCACCTGGTCGGGCAACAGGTCTTTTATCCCGTGGCGGTAGATGGTGTGGGTGTGGCCGCCGCAGACCTCCATGATCTTATAGTGACGTTTGGGAGCAACGAGCGAGGCGATCTCAGCCGACACCGCCAGGGCGAGATC
>Ga0126306_10002244_pt1 | contig 10827 bp, 12 predicted proteins | sample Plot27_FD_92592 | JGI IMG/M metagenome (GOLD analysis project Ga0126306, IMG submission 92592) | Serpentine soil microbial communities from UC McLaughlin Reserve, CA, USA - Plot27 | ecosystem: Environmental > Terrestrial > Soil > Grasslands | place: USA: UC McLaughlin Reserve, Lake County... | reverse complement strand
GCTCGACCTAGCGCGAACTTTCGTCGAGTCTCTCGGGGTCGAACACTTCGTCGTAAATACGCGCGAGCTCGACGACCCGAACTACGCCAGCAACCCGACAAACCGCTGCTATTTCTGCAAGAGCACGCTCTACTCCGACCTTGCGAAGCTTGCGGAGGAAAAGGGCTACGCCTGCGTCGTCGACGGGGCGAACAAAGACGACGAGGGCGACTACCGTCCTGGCAGGAAGGCCGCCAGGGAGCTCGGGGTCGTCTCCGTACTCTCCGAAGCAGGGATGACCAAGGCCGAGGTTAGGGAGCTTGCGAAGTACCTTGGCCTGCCAACGTGGGACAAGCCGGCGCTCGCGTGCCTGTCGAGCCGCTTCCCTTACGGGCAGGAGATCACACCCGAGAAGCTCTCCCAGGTGGCTCGCGCCGAGGAGTTCTTGCGCAGGGAGGGCTTCTTGCAGGTCCGGGTCAGGCACCACGGGGAGATAGCCCGCCTCGAAGTCGGCCCCGAAGAACTCGAAAGGGCCTTCGCCATGCGAGAAAAGATCTCCACTGAACTCCAGGACGCCGGCTTCCTCTACGTCACCCTCGACCTCGCCGGCTATAAGTCCGGAAGCCTGAACGCCGCCCTCGAGAAGGGCAAGAAGTCGCTTCCCCTCATCTCGTCGTAGAGCATGTACGACTTAGAGGGTCTGCTGCTCGCTCTCACCCTCGTGTTGATGGTTGTGGGGCTGCTAGGAAGCGTCCTGCCTGGCCTGCCCGGCGTTACGCTCATCTTCCTTTCGGCCCTCGTTTACGCCATCCTCACAGACTTCCGCACGGTCGGGGTCGCGATCCTCGCGGTCCTCTTCGTATTCGCCGCGATCGCCGTCGTCGCGGACTTCGTCGCCACCTCATACGGCGCCCGCCGCTTCGGGGCGAGCAAATGGGGCACCGTGGGCGGGGCCGTCGGTGGCATCGTCGGCGCCCTGATCGGGCTCCTATTCCTCGGCGTCGGCTCGCTGTTAGGCCTCATCCTCGGCACCATAGCAGGCGTCTTCCTCGGCGAGTACCTGAGACGCGAACGACACGACGGCCCGGAAGAAGAGAGACCCAGAGAAGCCGATTGGCGTCGCGCCTCGCGGGCGTCCGGCGGTGTCTTCGTGGGCTACCTGGCCTCCGCCGTCGTACAGGGGCTGCTCGGACTCGCGAGTGTGGTGATCTTCGTGCTCGCTATAAGCTAGTCAGCATTTCGGCTTTGGCGGATATGCTGATAAGCCGCCTGGCGAAGCCGGGCGGCTTGCTGAAATGCTGAAATGCTATTCCTCGTCGCGGCGCTGTTCGCGCAGGAAGCCTTCCAGTTCCTGGGCGAGCTCGTCGCCCGAGGGCAGGTTGCGCGGGCCCTGGTCTGCCTGCGAGTCGAAGCGTTCCTCGAGCATCTTTACGTAGGAGGAGAGATCCGAGTCCTGGGAGACGGCCACAGAGACCTGCTCCTGGTAGGTCTCTGCCGTGCTCTCGAGGTCGTCGGTATCCACCTCCATGCCGAGCAGGCCGGAGAGCTTGTCCAGCAGGGCGAGGGCCGCTGGGGCGGAAGGAACGGCGGGCAGGTAGTGCGGGACTGAGGCCCAGAAGCTCACTGACGGCAGGCCAGCGTCGGCGCACGCGCGGTGAAGGACGCCGGTAATCCCGGTCGGCCCCTCGTAGCGCGAGGCGGAGAGGCCCAAAGAGTCGACCAGGGTGGTGTCCTGGGAGTTGGCGGCGACCGAGACCGGACGCGAATGCGGCACGTCAGCGAGCAGGGCGCCCATCGTCACCACGAGCTCCACGTCCAACGCTCTGGCCAGCTCGACGACCGCCGCAGAGAAGGCGCGCCACCGGAAGTTCGGCTCAGGTCCTGTCAGCAGGACGGCCCCACGGCCACCGGCGGCTTCCAGGCTTGGCTCCGTCGCCGAGAGCATGTTCTCGGGCCATTCGATCTCGCGCGTGACGCCGTCGACGAGCTTGACCTGTGGCCGCGTGGTCTGGAAGTCGAAGAACTCTTCGCCTTCGAAGCCGCCGAATCGCCGCGCCTCCCACGAGCTGGCCAGTGCCCCGACGGCCACGCTCGCCGCGTCGGCGGCGTCGTTCCAACCCGTGAAGCCGGCGATGAGAACGGGGCGTTCCAGCTCGGGCTTCCAATCGATGTTGATGTGTCTTATGTCCATGGCGCTAGCTTACCACGCGGCAGGCGGTGTTCCGAAAGAGCATAGCTCTATACAAAGGAGCGTTCCAGGTTCAGGGCGTGTTCCAGGCGCCTCAGGTACTCGTGCTCGGGGATCTCACGCGCCCCCAAACGGGCGAGGTGCGGGTTCTGGATCTGGCAGTCGAGAAGCTCGTAGCCACGCTCCCTCAAGCGTGCTACCAGGTAGACTAGGCAAACCTTGGAGGCGTCCCTCATGCGGGTGAACATCGACTCGCCCATGAAGGCCGCACCCAGAGTGACGCCGTAGAGGCCTCCTGCGAGCTCGCCTGCTCTGTAGGCTTCGACGCTGTGGGCCTTGCCGGCGTAGTGCAGCCGGACGTAAGCGTCGATTATCTCCGCGTTGATCCACGTCTCCTCCCTGTCTGCGCACGCCCTTATTACAGCATCGAAGTCCTCATCCACGCGAACCTCGTAGATCTCTTTGCGGATCACACGCCCCAGCGAGCGGGAAACGTGCAGATCCTCGAACTCGAGCACACTTCGCGGGTCCGAGCTGTAGAATTCGATTCGCCCGTAAGAATCGGCCATCGGGAAGGCGCCAGCACGGTAACACGCTTCTAGGATCTCCGGCGTCAGCTTCATGGTACAGGCGCCCTGGTCCTACCCTGACGGCCTCCACCGCCGGCCGAGGTAGGTTTGGTCCATCTCGTCCATCCCGGGGCTCAGATCAAGGGTTCGATCTCACCGACGATCTCACCGTGCAGGCCGCGCACGCCGGTGTCCGCCTCGGGCACCTCGACGCCCATGCCTCCTAGCGCGGCGAGCGCCGCCGGACGCACCGCCCTCTCCGAACCATCGGAGATCTTCAACGCCATGCCCCAGCCCTCCCGGCTCCCTACCGCGAGCACGGCCTCGGCCCCACCCTTGACGAGAAGTGCCGTCGAGTCCATGAGCGCGGTGTCGAACCTTCCCGTCCCCGCGACCATAAACGGATACCCCCGCATCGCGACCGTGATGCGCAAGGCCGCACCCGTGAGTTCGTCGGACAGCTCTTCGCCCGTGATAATGCGGGCGAGGCCTGTCGCGAAGCTCCGCAGAGGCAGGGCGAAAGCGGGGACGCCGCAGTTGTCGACCGCGACGAGCACCCCGTCCTCCTCCAGACCACAGACTTCGGCCAAAAGTCCGAGTATGCGGCGCTGGAGGGGATGGCCGGGATCGCGGTAGGTGGCGGTCTCGTAGCCCTCGTGGACGCAGACGGCTAGCATCCCCGCGTGCTTGCCCGAGCAGTTGCTGTGGATCGGACGCGGCCCTTCGCCGTTGCGAACGAGCTTATCGGCCTCGGGTTCGTACAGGGGCAGATGGGCGCCGCTCTGCAGATCGTCCTCCGTCAGGCCAGCCTTCTCCAGAACAGACCTTACGGCGGCGAGGTGAGGCTCCTCGGCGTTGTGCGAGGCGCAGGCTACGGCAAGCTCTCTATCTGTTAGCCCGAAGGCGTCGGCGGCGCCGGAGAGGACGAGCGGGAGCGCCTGGAACGGCTTGGCTGCGGAGCGGGCGTAGACGTAGGCTTTGGGGTCGCCAACGGCTTCGGGCACATTACCACGAGGATCGCAGACGGCGAGACGCCCGCGGTGGATGCTCTCGACCAGCGCGCCGCGCCTTACGGCCGCGATTGGGGCGTCCTCGGGCAGGCCGGCGTCGCCGTGCACCGGGCTACCTATCCGAGGAGCGGATGATGTGGATGGACAGGAGGTCGTGGGCGACACGCATCCGGCCCATCGCGGCGGAGAAGTCGCCGCCGGCCAGGTACGCGCGTCCCTCCTCGACCAGGGCGCGTAGCTTCACAAGCGGTTCGTCGTCCTTGCCGCCGGGACTCCCACCCCGCAGGCTCGCTTCGACCATGCCGAGGATGGTGTCGGCCCTCGGGCTCGCGGTCCACATCGCGAGGATCGCGATGCCCATGTAACTGTCGATCCTGAGCAGGTGCACCGTCCTCAGCGCCTCGTCGGCCCTCTCCCCCGCCTTCATGAAAACCATCGCCTTATGTTCTCCGAGAGCATTCCCGGTATGGCCTCATCGGGCACCCCGGCGGCCTCGGCCGCCGCCAGGATGGCATGCAGAGTTGAAGGCAGATCGCCGTAGGGTATGTCCGACCCGAAGCAGATGCGGGAAGGGTCGACGGAGAAACAGAGCTCGTACAGGTCTTTGGCCTGTACCACAGAGGTCTCGAATAGCACGTTGGGATGGTCCTCGAAAACCCTCGTTGCCTCGAGCACCTCGACCATCGCCGAGTGGCCGAGGATGAGGCGCAGCCCGGGGTGCGCCTCGACCGTCGGCAGGAGAGGCGCGACGATCCTCTGCATGGCGAAGCCAGCGTGGATCAGAACCGGCAGATCCACCTCCGCAGCCATCCCGAACAGGCGCACCACCCTCGGGTCGTCGAGCTCGAACTCCTGCGAGACGGGATGGAGCTTGAGGCCCATAAAGCCGCGCTCGACGCAGCGCCCGAACTCCCTTTCGTAATCGAGGTGCGGGTTGAGGCGGAAGAAGGGCACGAAGGAGGAAGGATGCTCCTCGTAGGCGTTCCAGACTACGTCGTTCGGGCCCGAGTAGTCGTCGCGGGCGTTCGGGTCGTTCAAGGGGAAGACGATGCTCTTCTTTACCCCTGCGGCCTCCATGCGTTTGCGCATCCCGTCGGCGGTCATGGTTCTGCCGTCTATGTCGGTCCCGATGTGGGCGTGTGCGTCGAAGACCTCGACGCGGGGTGGGATCTTCGCCTGTACCCAGGACCAGATGGAGGCCATAGCCCCACCGGTCAGCGCGTCGATGTCGTGCGCGGTCTCCAAAGAAGCAGCAGATCCAATCCAGGTTTCGAGATCCAACGACCGTGCAATGGTAACAGGGGGGATTCGACGTTGCTAAACGTAGCCTTCGGAGAGAAGGATTCGGCTCCTACAATTCTTTAGCTACCCTCGTTGCGTTGGAGGGTAAGCATCGAGACGCGTTGGCCGTCGACGCTCTTTACCTGCATTGTGGCGCCTTCGGCCTCGACGGTGTCGCCGGTCTCGGGGGGGCGTCCGAGGTAACCGAGGACGTAGCCGCCTATGGTGTCGAAGTCCTCGTGGGGCAAGTCGAGCTCGAAACGCTCGTTCACGTCAGTTATGGGGATGCGCCCGTCGACGGCGTAGAGGCCGTCGCTTAGCTGCTCGATGGCGGGCTCGCCTTCGTCGAACTCGTCCTGGATCTCCCCGACTATCTCCTCGACGATATCCTCTATCGTGATCAGCCCCTCGACGCTCCCCCACTCGTCTATGACTATGGCCATCTGCAGGGTACGGGTCTGGAACTCCTTGAGGATCTCATCGATGCGCTTGTTCTCGGGTACGATCAGGCACTCCCTGATAATAGACCTTATGTCGAAGTCGTCAGGGTCAGTGCGGGCGGCCCTGAAAAGATCCTTCACGTGGGCGGCGCCGAGAATGTGGTCGAGGTCTTCCTCGTAGACGGGGTATCGCGTGTAGCGCCCGTAGACGGCGGCGTCGACCAGCTCGGGGAGGGGGGCGTCGCTCGCGATAGCCTCGATATCAGGTCTTGGGACCATGATCTCGCGCGCGACCCTGTCGCCGAAGTCGAAGACCTTGTTCAGGTAGTCGCGCTCCTCCGGATCGAGGACGCCCGAAGCTGTCGAGGAGGAGATCATGATCCTGAGTTCCTCCTCGGAATGGGCCTCCATCTCTTCTCCTAACCTGATGCCCCAGGGCCTCAAGATGAAGTTGGTCGATGCGTTCACTACCCAAACCACGGGGTTGAAGAGTAGCTTGAACAGGTTCAAAGGACGGCTGATCCAGAGCGACACGCCCTCGGCCTTCTGGATGGAGTAGTACTTGGGCGCCTGCTCCCCGAAGACGAGGTGGGCGTAGGTTATGGCCGAGAAACCGAGAACGATGGCGATGATCGAGACTATCCGCTCGTTCGTAATTCCTACGGCCTCGAACACGGGACGGATGAGGTGCGAGACGGCGGGCTCGCCGACCCAGCCTAGCGCCAGGGAGGCGACGGTGATCCCGACCTGGCAGACGGAGAGATAGGAGTCCAGGTCGCGCAGCGTCTCGCGCACCACTGTGGCCCGCGTACTACCTTCCTGCTCGAGCTGCACGATGCGCGACTCGCGTACGCGCACCAGCGCGAACTCGGCCGCCACGAAGAAAGCGTTCAGGCCCACCAACACGAGGGCCAGAAAGAGGTTAAACCCGGATAAGAGGGGCTCCAGCACTTCTACGCGAGCCCACCGGCGTTCGGGCCGCGGGGTCTTCGTCGGTGGTGTTTAGCGTGAAGTTCGTCCATCGCGTTACGGGGCGGATTATACCGCAGCCGAGTTCCCGCACAAATCCCGCCGCACGAAAAGAGGCCCAGCTTTCGTCGCCGGGCCTCTTGGTATTGCGTTTCCGTACGGCCGACTCTAGGCTAGCCCCTCCGCCTCGTACTCGCGCAGGAAACCCTCGAACAGGCGCCTGTGCCCCTGCTCGTCGTGCAGGATCTCTATGACCATATCCTGCGTGACGGGATCTACCTCGTCGGTCTCCTCGACGATGCGCGTGTAATGCTGGATGGCGCCGTCTTCCGCGTCAATGACGCCCTTTATGACGTGTACGATGTCTACCTGATGATCGGGCGGCTGCAGCGTGTTCTGGGACGCCTTGAAGTCCATCGAGCCGGGCACGACACCGTAGAGCTCCTTGATGCGGGCCGCAAACTGCTGGGCGTGGGTGAGTTCTTCCTGTATGTCTTCCTCCACGCTCTCCTTGACTTCCTGGGCGCGGACGCCGTCGGGGTTTATGGAGTTCGTGACGTAGTTCATTACGGTTTCGAGCTCCATAAAGTACGACTGCTTCAGAAGCTCAACGATAGCCTCGCGCTTCTCCGTCAGCGCCTCGCCCAGGATTCCCTCGCTGCCGCGATTGGTCTCCATGCTGTATGTCCTCCTACTAGATCTCGTTCGATCCACACCGAGAATGTACCCTAGCACCCCCCGGCTAAACCCCTAGCCCTCCTGCAACTTCGGCTCCGTGCGGGCCTCCATCGCAGCCTCCACGCACTCCTCAGCATCCGCGCCGGTCGAGGCGGTGACCCCGGCCGCGAAGGCTCCCTCGACGAAAGGCGCGTCGACCAGCCTGACCTTCTCCCTCTCGTCTTCTGAGAGCATCTCGAGCACGGTCTCCGCGGAGAGGACGGCGCTGCCGAGGTCCATGAAGACGAGCACCTCGTCTGCTTTGAGGCCGCGTATGGAGGTTTCGATCCTCTCCGGATCCGTGCCGAAAGAGCCATCGGCGTCGCCGCCGACTGCGGAGATCTCGACCTCACCGGCCATCTGCAGAACCAACTCCGCCGTCCCCTCGGCGATCTCCTTGCTGTGCGAGACGAGCACGATCCCGACCATCAGGAAGTACCTTCGAGCGTGCGCGCCGCGGCATCCAGTAGCATATAGGTAGAGGTCGCTCCCGGATCCTGATGCCCCGCAGACCTGGCCCCAAGATAGCTCGCCCTCCCCTTCCTTGCCGTGAGCGGGATCGTCGACTCGGCCCCCTCCTCCGCGGCGTCCGCCGCGCTCCTGAACACCCCTGCCACGCTTCCCTCGCCGGCAGCCTCCCTGGCGGCTTCGACGGCGGGTTCGAGGGCGTCGACGATCGTCTTGTCACCCACCTCCGCCTTGCCGCGCTGCTTTATGCCCCCGAGGGCCGCTTCGAGGGCTTCTGCAGCGTCCTCGGCGGAGACTTCCTCTTTGTCAGAGAGCGCCGTCGAGGCGCGCAGGAAGGCGGTGCCATAGAGCGGACCCGCGGCGCCGCCGACTTTGCTGATCAGGGCCATAGAGACGGCCTTCAGTACGTCGGCGGGGGTCGAAGGATCAGCAGTGTCGAGGCGTTCGAGCGCTGCCTGGAAGCCCCGGTGCATGTTGTTGCCGTGGTCGCCGTCCCCGATCTCAGAGTCGAGCTTCGTCAGATACCGCCTTTGTTCCTCCATGGCGGCGGCCATCTGCTTTATTACGCCCTGGGTGGCTAGCGTAGCGTCCAAGTCCTACTCCTCCGACTCGCTTAGTCTTTCCCTTACCTCGTGCTTGAGTATCTTCCCCAGCGCGTTGCGCGGCAGTTCTTCGACGAACACCACGTCGCGGGGCTTCTTGAAGCCGGCGAGGTCCTCGCGGCAGTAGCTCGTTACCTTCTCGGCGGTGAGCCCAGGGTCATCGCGCACCACGGCGGCGACCACGCGCTCTCCGAACTCGGGGTCTGGCAGTCCGACGACGGCGACTTCAGACACCCCCGGGCAACCCTCGATCACCTCTTCGACCTCGCGGGGGTAGACGTTGTAGCCGCCGCTGATGATCAACTCCTTCGCCCGCCCGCTTATGGTGAAGTAACCGTCCTCGGAGACGGAGCCGAGATCCCCCGTGGCGAACCAGCCCTCTTCGTCAAAGCTCTCCTCGTTCGCATCAGGCCTATTCCAGTAGCCGGGGAAGACGTTAGGGCCGCGGACTTCGATCTCCCCGATCTCACCTTCGGCCAAAGGCTCGCGCGTCTCGACATCGACGACCCGCGCCTCCTGGCCGGGGAAAGGCTGTCCCACGGTACCAGGCCTGCGCTCGCCATCGTAGGGATTGGTGAGGTTCATGACCGTCTCGGTCATGCCGTAGCGTTCCAGGATGCGCTCCCCGAAAAGACGCTCGAATTCTTCGAAGGCCTGGGGACTCAAGGGCGCGCTGCCAGAGACGTAGAGTCGTATCGGACGTGGGCGCTCATCGCGGGCCTCGGCCTCGCTCAGTAGCCGCGTGTACATGGTCGGGACCCCGAAAAACATCGTGACCCTGCCGTCCAGCAGGACGTCGTAGGCCGCGGCCGCGTCGAACTTCCTGTGCAGCTCGGCGCCTGACCCGGTGAGGAACGTGCCGTGCGCCCCGACCATCAGCCCGTGCGTGTGGAACAGCGGCAACGCCAGAAGCAGCATATCTTCGCCCGTCCAATGCCAGGCCTCGCATACCGCTTGCGCGTTGGCGACTAGGTTGCGGTGCAGCAGCATCGCCCCCTTGCTGCGCCCCGTCGTGCCCGAGGTGTAGGCGATCACAGCAAGGTCATCGCCACGCGGCAGATCCTCGCTGAGCGTATCGCCGAGGAACTCTTCGAACCCGGGGCCGGCCTCGATCACCGCCTCAAGCTCGCGCAGATATTCGCCCGCACGGTCCAACTCCGGCTTCCGTTCCTCGTCCGTAAGGCAGAGGCGCACTCCTGCATCGCCGAAGATGTGCCGCAGCTCACCCTTACGGTACTGGGTGTTCACGGGGACGACGACGCCGCCGACCAGGTGCGTCCCGATGTAGGCGGAAAGGAGGTCAGGGTGGTTGCCCATAAACAGGGCGACCCGCTCGCCGGGCCGTAGTCCCCAGGCGGCGAGTCCGGCCCCGAAGCCTTCGGCCCGCTCGCGCATGCCCTGGTAGGAGATCTCCTCTCCCTCGAAGCGCAGGCAGAGCTTCTCGGGAGTGCGCTCAGCGTTTCTTAGTAACGCCTCCGCGATCGACGCCGGATCCCTCTCTCTCGTGCCCATGAATCCTCATTCGCCTCTCAAAACAGCGTGTAGCCTCCGTCCACGACGAGGATGGAGCCGGTCATGAAACTCGATGCGTCGCTCGCCAGGTAGACGATGCTCGGTCCCAGTTCTTCGGGCATGGCGTAGCGCTGCATGGGGGTGTCTTCGATCCAGTATCTCCGAAACTGCGGCTCGTCGACAGGAGACATGGCCGTCTTGACGTAGCCGGGAGCCAGGGCGTTGACGCGCACGTTGTGCGGCGCCCACTCCGCTGCCAGGGATCTGGTCAGCTGGTGGACAGCGGCTTTAGACGCGTTGTAGGCAGGCTGCCATTGCGGACGGTTGACGATCATCGCGGAGATCGAACCGATGTTGATGATCGTGCCACCGCCGTTCTGGATCATCCTTCTGCCCACAGCCTGGGCGCAGTGCCAGAGGCCGTGCACGTTTACGTCGAAGACGTCGTGCCACTCTTCCAGCGGTACCTCGGCGGCAGGCCTGTGGTAACAGACTCCCGCATTGTTAACGAGGATATCTACCGGCCCCAACCGCTCCGTCACCCCTTCGAGCATCCCGTCCACCTGTGCGGGGTCGGTGACGTCGAGGTCCACGGCGATGGCGTTGCCGCCCGAGGCCACGATCTCCTCGGCCACAGCCTCGGACCGTTCGCGGGTACGGGCGGCCAGGGCGACGTTAGCACCGGCCTCGACGAGCGCCTTCGCGAAGGCTTCGCCGAGGCCGGTGTTACTGCCGGTAACGACGGCTGTCTTGCCCGTAAGGTCGAAGGCGTCCAGAACGGTCATCCTATACCTCCGCGGCTTCGGTCTATGGCGAAAGACAGGAGGCCGCTACGCATGCGACCCCCCGATCGGGTCTGGTCAGCCGAGCCCGAAGAAGAAGAACAACAACGCCGCTAAAATACCGCCGACGATCGGTCCAACGACAGGGATCCAACTGTACCCCCAGTCGTTGCCGCCCTTGCCGGCAATCGGGAGGACCGCATGAGCGATCCGTGGGCCGAGGTCACGGGCCGGGTTGATGGCGTACCCTGTCGGCCCGCCGAGGGAGAGCCCGATGCCGAGGACGATAAGGCCGACGCGAAGTGGGTTG
>Ga0126306_10002243_pt1 | contig 10830 bp, 13 predicted proteins | sample Plot27_FD_92592 | JGI IMG/M metagenome (GOLD analysis project Ga0126306, IMG submission 92592) | Serpentine soil microbial communities from UC McLaughlin Reserve, CA, USA - Plot27 | ecosystem: Environmental > Terrestrial > Soil > Grasslands | place: USA: UC McLaughlin Reserve, Lake County... | reverse complement strand
TTTCTACTGCTTTCGTCCTCATCCTCTTCCTCGCTAGCATTTCTACTGCTTTCGTCCTCATCCTCTTCCTCGCTAGCATTTCTACTGCTTTCGTCCTCATCCTCTTCCTCGCTAGCATTTCTAACACTATCTTTATACAAGAAATTTGTAGCATTCATCGGATCACCTTCATTTTCAATATAGCTAATTAGAGGCGGCGGAGGAGGCAAAAATTCAGTATTGTTTACTTCCTGAAATGTATCATTTTTATGTAAAGATAACAAATTGAATTGAGAAGAGTTAGTATCATTGTTTATAAGAGAGCCATCGAAAGTTATTGGAAAAACTTCAATGACAGCTTTTGTATCATTAATCTGTTTGATTTGTGCAAAAAATTTTTCCGTAAGTTGATTGGCTTTTTTATTATCTATTATATTTTCTGAGAGAGAATGACTATTTGTTGTTTTGTTTAAATCTTGTAAATGAGAGGAATTAGATAGGATATTGACGTTAATTGGTTCACCATATGCATTGGAAAAGAGAACTATAATACTGAATAAAGTGACAAAGAATAGCAGAATACAGAAGAGATTTTTACACGTATCTATTTTGACTAATTTCATATTATAAATTATTAGAAATCATTTTATTTTTTAACCGAATGATTAAATTAATTATAAAATTATTGTTATACAATGTATGAGATGAAATTTTGTTGCTATTATTAGTACTATAAGTTTATTGACATTTTATCTATTGATTAAAATTTCTTCAATTTCAAACTATTATGATATTTATAGATTTATTATAAATAGTGATTCATTATTAATGCGAATATTTATAAAAGAAGTTTCTTCGAAAATTATATAATGAATTCTCTATCTATAGGTATTATCTCTTATAATGAAGAAAAAAATATTACTAATTTATTAAATTCTATTAAATCCCAATATTTAGGGAAATTTTCTCTAAAAGAAATTATTATATCTGATGATTCAGATGATGATACACCTTTTTTAATCAAAGAATTTATGAAAAATAATTCTCAATTCTTGATAAGACTTTTCCACCATAATGAAAGAAGAGGGGCATCGGCTGGATGGAATGAAATTTTTAGAGAGGCAAAAGGAGATTATTTAGTTCTATACGATGCCGATGTAATATTAGAAAAAGAAACAACATATAATCTTGTAAATGGATTTAGTTCAGAAATAGGACTTTGTGCTGGGAACCCGCAACCTATAGAAATTATTAATATATATGGAAGAGCCACAAAATTTATTTCAACTTGGTTGCAGAATGTAAGAAAAGTTGGGCTAACCCAATTTATGGTAATGGGTAGAGGTTTAGCTATTAGACAAGACTTAGCTAAGGTAATAATAATTTCAGATAATATAATAGCAATTGATTATTTTCTTCAATTGAAGGTATTGGAATTGAATAAAAAGGTTATTTATGTAGATAACTCAAAGATATATTTCAAAACACCAAAAAATTTAGAAGATTTTTTGTCTCAAGTTTTGAGAGCAAATTTTGGGCATAAACAATTATCCTATTTTAAAACAAAGAAATTGTCTTTTGTTACTAGTCTTAAAATTACCTTTAAATCTTTCTTATTTGATCCATATGGTGGGATTGCCACTCTATATTGTTATTTTTTCATCCCTTACTATAAATTAAATTATAAACATAATATGTTATCAAAATGGGATATTGCTAAAAGTACTAAGGGTTAAAATAAATTATTCTGTTAATTTATATTAAAACAGAAATAATATATATGAATATTCTTTTTCTTTCAATTATTATGAGTAAACCCATGGATCTTGGCAGTTTAAAAATTGGTTCTTATATTATTATTGATAATGAACCGTGTAGAATTGTCTCATATGATCATAGCAAACCAGGAAAACATGGTTCAGCTAAAGCTCGTGTGTCTGCTATAGGAGTTTTTGATGGCTCCAAACACGGTCTTGTTTCCCCTGTTTCAGCCAATGTTGAAGTTCCTCTTATTGATAAAAGAAGTGGACAGGTTGTTTCCATAACTGGTTCACTTCTCCAAATTATGGATCTGGAAACCTTTGAGGTATTCGAAACATCAGCAGTGGAGGAAGATATTAGAGATAAGATTGTTCAAGGAAAGGAAATTGAATATTGGAAAGTTTTAGATAGAATTAAAATAGTAAGAGTAAAAGGATAATCACTTTAAGGTAATTCTTGGAAACACATAAAAACCTTATTATGATATTAATTACTATGGAAGACCAAAGAACAATCCCGGTTTGTTTCAAACCTGAGGAATTAAAACTAATAGAGACTTTTGCAAAAAAATTAGGGATGATCAATTCTAGTCAGGCAATTGAAAAAATAGTCTCGGAACGCAGTTAGTTTACATTTAACATTTTTTTTAATTTGTACAGGAATTAATTGCTGGGATTCAATAGTTTTTTTATAACTTTATATTGAAAGTATATTATCTAAGATCATTGAATTTTTTATTGAACCTATGGAAAAAGTTTGATTGTCCACTTTGTAATAAAAGATTTAGAAAAATAGAAGATTCAATGCAACATGAACAAGTAATACATGGTACTGGTAAAATTTACACTTGTAACAACTGCAATCTAAAGTTTTTCGGCATGCAACAAATGCGGGATCATATAAAAATAAAACATCAATATAACAAAAATAAAAAAACACAATAGACTAATTAATCTGAGGAAAAGTATTCACTTCCTTCACTTAACAATGATTTATTGTTCATATAACCTATTATCTCAGTAGTGGAAAGATAAGAAATATTCAAATTCCACTATAAATTATTATAGATATTATTGGTTTTTCTTTCATACTTTACGCTGTTGAATTGGTTGTTTATCCTTAATGATGAATAAATAAATATACACTCTATAGTACAAAATTGACTAGGAAATAGGTCATCAATATCACTAATCATCATGTTATATCTAAATTTAATAAAACTAGTTAATGATATTCTAGCACTAGTTATGTTTAAAAGAGATTAGATTTATTTATCAAGGTAAATCTTATTTTTATAAATTATTCTAGAATGAAACGACCTTGAAAATATATATAAATTTATAATTACCAATAACAAATAGGTAAATACCTCGAGATAAAAGAGTTCTTGTTTTCCTACGGGATAAGGAATTATCATAATAACAAAAGTAATATATCTTTAGGAAATAGGATTAGTCTATATGACTAGAATTTGCTCAAAATGTAAAACTACCTTCGATGAAAAACTCATTGATGATCCAGGGGCTCAAAAATATTCATCTTGTCCCTCATGTTGGAATGAATGGACCACTCATGCAATTATGGTTATTAATGAACTTCGTCTCGATATGTCTCTGCCTGAGCATAGAAAGGCTTTGAAAAAGCAAGAGAAAATATTTTTTGGCTTAGAACAGGGTGAACAAATTCAGAAAAATCCGGATAACCCTTAATTTTTGGTATTTAGTGGTCTGACGCCTTACTTCTTTAGTATAAAATTTAGTGTTTCTGTACTTAAGTCAGAATGTAGTATATTCTTATTATTAGGTATCATAAATAAAGTTTCCAAAAAACAATACCTTAATTTCTCTTTTTGCTCTTTGTTCATCTTATTAATACAATAGAACATGACTGGTTCAAGTGGATTTATCAATTCCTTTCTTTTTATCAATCCCACTAAGTACAGTAGAATTATTTGATTTATTTTTGTTGTTTCAAAATATACTAAAACCTCTAACCATGAAGATATTAAATCTCGATATTTTTGAATATTGATATTTTCAAGGGAATCTAAAATTAAATTTATTGTTTCTAATTGAAATTCCGAATCTTTTTTGAAAAAATCAATTAATTTATTTTTGATTATTGGTTTTCTTAGAAAAGATTGGAGATTCCCTAAAATTTCTATAATATCTTCTGTATTTTCAGTACTAATAGACACATAACAAACTTGTTATGAGGCTAATATGTAATTTTCTATTTCACAATATTTAATTTCCTCTACATTAATAAATTAAATATCGATACCTATAATCAACAACATGCCATGTAATATAGTAGTAGGTGGCTTCTTTGGTGATGAAGGAAAAGGAAAGATAATTGCATATATTGTTAAAAAGGATAATGTTAATTTAGCTGCTCGGGGAGGAGTAGGTCCTAATGCTGGCCATACTTTTAATTTAAATGGTCAAACCTTCAAAGTTCGTATGCTTCCAAGTGCCGCCTTTAATGTTAACACTAAGTTAGCTATTGGAGCAGGGGTTTTAGTAAATCCACAAATATTATTAAATGAGATTGCTTTATTTCAGGCTCATGGTAGGACCTTTGTTGATCCCCATTGTGGGATAATCAAGGAAGAACATATCCAACAGGATAGCACAGAAAGTTTTCTAAAAGACAAAGTAGGTACCACAGGAACGGGAACAGGCCCAGCTAATTCTGATCGTGCATTAAGAAAACTTTCTCTTGCCATGGATTGTTCAGAGATAAAAGATTACTTGAGGGAGGTAAGTTCAATGATTCATTCAGACTTGGATAAAAAGAATAACGTTCTGCTTGAAGGAACACAGGGCACTTATCTTTCCCTGTATCATGGAGGATATCCGTTCGTAACATCAAAAGACGTAACAGCTTCTTCTGTTTGCGCAGATGTAGGAATAGGACCAAAGTCCATTGATGAAGTCCTTGTTGTTTTTAAATCTTATATCACGAGGGTCGGAGGTGGTCCATTAGAAAATGAATTAGGCAGAGAAGAAATGCAAAAAAGAGGATGGTTAGAATACGGAAGCGTAACTGGAAGAGAAAGAAGATCATCTCCTTTCAATATGGACTTAGCAAAAAGAGCAATAAGACTGAATGGTGGAACATCATTCGCGCTTACAAAACTAGATGTTCTTTACCCTGAATGTGCTGGTGTTAAAGATTATTCTAAACTCTCTCGATCTGCAAAAAAGTTTATCGAAGAAATTGAAGTAGAACTGGGACTCAAAGCAGAATTAATAGGAACTGGAGCAGATGTAGATTCAGTAATCGATCAGAGATACTAAAGGTATTATTATATCTATATTACTTCTTTGTTTTTAAAAAAATTCTCAAAAGATCTCTGGAGGCTCTCAAAGAATTTAAAAGTTGATCATCATCCATATAATTTAAATTCAACAGTAAATCTCTGGCATTTCTTAAGAGAACATCCGGAACTACTTGCTTTTTATTATTTTTTAATCTTTTTTGTTCTCCTTCATCTAATAGATTATATTTTTTTAGACGGACCAAAAGAATAGTATATTCTAACCAACTATAGGCTTTCCAAATTTCCGACTCATCCTTATCTTTATTATTTATAGCGCTAGTTAGCAAATTAATGCTAAAGTGAATCTTTTTATCTATATCTAATTCGTTTAAATCCATAATTATTTCCTTGTCTACTACAATAGATAAATAATAATGTACAATGTTTTTTATTTGATATGAGTAAAATGTGATTAACCATTAAAAGAGAAGATTAATCTTATTAGAATGTCAATCTTATTGTAAAAGCCAAAATGAATTATTTATCTTTTTTATTGACTATTTGAATAACAGAAATTGTTGATAATTTTAGAAGGATCAATAGAATTGAAATCTTACGTTCATTCGCTTAGTTTTATTTACTAACAATTTATAGATTCTGAAACTTTAATTTGAGTCTGTTAAGTTGAGATTTTACTATTCGAAAAGCCATTATTTGTTTGTGATGGTTTGAAAGTCTGTTGAGAACTAACATTATGCAAAAAATTCATTATTTGATTAATTTTATAAAATGTCCAGAGTTTGTTAGAGAGGATCGAGGTTAGTTTGACTAATACATAGAGATAAATTCTCTCCAAAAATGTCTATATAAACCTATATAGATATAGTTTTTGCTTTAAGACTTAGAGAATAGAGTGTAAAATATTAATAGCCTTTTTTTTGGAAGATAATTGCTTGGAATCTAAATCACCTTTTTACATTGAAGTAAATGACCTAAATAATTTTGCAAGATTAGTTTGTGCGTTAGAACGTGCTCCATTACCAACTTTTTCCATGTACTTAAAGGATGAACATGTCTTTGCTGTGCAAACTGAATTTATTTATGGAACTCCTGTGATCTATTATGTTAAATTTGAGAATTCCAATCTCTGTAATCAATATCTTGCATATAGATGCCATGGTCTTTCTGAAACAGTGACATTAGTTGATATTGCTTCTAATCCTCTTTTTGTTTATTCTCCAATTATAAATGTTGAAAAACTACCACAGGTAATGGAAAAAAGTTCAAGAAAAAGTAAGAGATCTAGTTATACAAAGATTTTGTTAAGAGACTTAGAAAGTCTTGCTAAAGTCGCAGCCTATAAAACCATTTATGATGAACCTCCATTACCGATATTCTCTTTTGGAAATGGAAAAAAAAATACATTTACTCTAGGAACTTCTTTAAATTTCATGGAGACTGATTCCTTAACTTATTTTTACTACATTGATATAGACAAGGAACCTGAAAAGTTTCTAAAATATTCTAGCCAAAAATCAGAAAAGCCTTTTTTCACTAACCATATAGAAGAACATGGCTACATTTATATAAAAATCATTAAATTGTTAAAAGAACACCCACTTGTGATAAATGAGGATTGAAAATCATGTCTTCTTATCAGTCAAGGATAAATAATTGCTCAAATAAAAAAAAAACACCAATAATCTTAGCATTGGATTATGATTTTGATAAATATGATAATAATTACTTGTATGATAAATGTAAAGAACTAATATCAATGACTGAATCTAAAATTTGTGCAATAAAAATAAATTTTCATCTCTTATTGTCTTTATCGCATATTCAAATATTAGAACTTAACTTATTTGCTCATAACTTTGATCTGCAGAGTATAGCAGATATAAAGCTGAATGATATTGGAAATACAAATAAAGTTACTATCAATAAGTTACAAAAATTAGGATTTGATGCGGTAATAGTAAATCCATTTATCGGAGTAACAGAAATGAAGTCAATCGTAAATTATGCCCATTCAATAAAGTTTGGTATAATCTCACTTGTCTATATGAGTCACCCCAGTTCGTATGAAGGCTACGGATTACAAATTTCCACTTCAAAAAATGAGTATAGTAATGCAGAATCAATTCCGATGTATAAATTACTTTATAGGTACTCACGTTTGAGCGGTGTGGATGGAATCGTCATAGGAGCTACCAAAATTGATATTATCAAGGAAATTTCTGAATTAAATGAGACAAAGATTTATTCGCCAGGATTCATTACTCAATATGGTTCAATAGATGATGCAGTAAAAGGTGGGACAGATTATTTTATATTAGGTAGACACATTTTGAATTCTTCATCTCCTCTTGATAGTTTAAATCACATACTACAGCAAATAATGAATGCTAAAAAAATTTAGCCATGAATAATTATTTATTAATTTGTTAATAACAATAAAAGTATAACAAATGAGTGATTTGCTGCACTGCTTAGACCATCAATAATTTTTTATATATTTTTAGTCTTTTCTCTATGTCGAGACAAGATATATTAATTATTTTATTCGGTCCAAAATCTTCTATTGCAAAAGAACCCATTATATTTCCATATATTGCAGCTTCTCTAATAGTTCGTGCATTTATTTTTCCTTTTTTGGACAAATAACCAAGAAACCCACCTGCATAGCAATCTCCTGCTCCAGTTGGATCTACTACATTTTCGATAGGGATAGCAGGACATACAGATATAATATCCTCATAAAAAAGCATAGAGCCATTTTCCCCTTTTTTTATAATTATCAACTCGGGGCCCAATTCTTTAATTTTTTTAGCACACTTTAGGAGGTTGTATTCATTTGTTAAAAGTCTGGCTTCGTGGCTATCGATTATGATTCCATTTACTTCTTTTATCATATCGATCACCTGATCATACTTATTATTGATCCAATACTCTATAGTATCACAAACGACAAATTCAGGATCGCTAAATAAACGTTGCATTTTTTTGTTTTGAACTGGATCATTATTTGCTAAAAAAACATATTTAGAATCGATAAATTCTTCAGGAACAAAAGGTTTAAAATTTTCAATAACGTTTAATTCAGTTTTATTGGCAGTTCGAATTGTCAAAGTTGGATCAAAAGAGGAATCATAATGAAAACTTTTTTCATTGTCTTTTACAATAACACCTTTGGTATTCACATGGCTATCCAAAATATCTTTATACCGTTGAGGAAAATCATAACCAATTATTCCGATAATATTAGTTGATGTATATTTTGAGGAAGATAAAGATGCATATGTTGCTGCTCCTCCCATTATTCTAGTTACCGTCTTTTTAGAAGTTGTAGTTGTATCTAACGCTATTGTTCCAAAAATAGTAAGCATGTTTTATTTGGTTACTGAAGGATTATAAAAATTAATTTTTAGATAAATACTTATCATCTATTTAAGTAAGTGAAAATATGGGTATTATTATTGCAATTACTGGGGGATCAGGAGTTATTTATGGTATAAAATTAATTGAATCATTAAATTTGCTTAAATTGGAAACACATTTGGTTATCAGCGAATGGGGAGAAAAGACGATTAAGATTGAAACAAATTTAGATATTAATTATGTAAAAAAGCTATCAACTAGCTGGTATGATAATAAGAATATGGCAGCCCCTATCTCTAGTGGTTCTTTTAAAACTGATGGTATGGTGATTATTCCGTGTAGTATGAAAACCCTAGCTAGTATAGCAAATGGATTAGATGATAGTTTGATCTCACGAGCTGCAAGTGTTTGTATAAAAGAAAATAGAAAACTAGTTGTTGTTCCAAGAGAAACTCCTTTGTCTAAAATTCATCTAGAAAATATGGTTAAATTGTCCGAACTAGGTGTATCCATATTACCTGCTATGCCAGGATTTTATTTTCATCCATCTACAATTGATGAATTGTTATTTCATATTGTAGGAAAAGTATTGGACCAATTTAATATTGAGAACAATATGTTTACTCGATGGGGCGTAAAAAAATAATTATTCATGCTAATTTGACAAGATATTTAGAAATCTTGAATGAAAGACTAATACATAAAAAAAATACTAATGAGCTAACAATTACTTGGTAAAGAACGTCAATATTATAGTGTCTTAATATAAAGAGAGTTGCAATTCCTGGCAGAGTTATAATAATTGCTAAGAGAGTACTTATCTTGTAGTAAGATATTTTTGAAATTTTTTTATCTTTATTTTGTGAATTAGTCAATATTCTAGAGTTTTTCTTGATGTATTTATATTTTTTATAAATTTTTAGCTCATACAAGTTACTCCCACAATTTTAGCTTTTCGATTTTTGCTCTTCTTCTTATCTCTTGAAGGAAGTTATATACATTCTTATGTGATCGACCTGAACAAATGCGTGTTATTGCTTCGGTTGTTAAAGTTATTTGTTCAGACGTCCCGATTATGGCTACATAATGTCCATATATTGAAATATAAGATCCTGTCAATTCTTCTATAGTCCTCCTAGATTTTCCTTTCTCACCTATTAGTCGACTTTTTACTCTGGCTAAGGAATTTGCTGATTTTCCGACATAGTCTCGCAAGTCCACAATTTCTAAGTTGTTTTCTTCCGAAAATAGAATAAATGCTCTTTCTGGAGAAAAACCTTTAGATATAGCAAGAATTACTTCCAATCCTTTATTGATATTCAATATATCCAAAGGATCACTACTTTTAGACTTTAGTATTACATCCCCATATTCGCTGTCAACATGAATGTCTATCTTGCATTTTTTTTCGATCTCATCTTTGATTGATCCCTTTTTTCCAATAATCGCTCCAATCCTTTCTTTTTGTATTCTTAAAGTACGTTGATAACTCAATCCGATTCAGCCTTCACTAATATGTTATTAGTAGAATATAAAATATGTATTTATTTAAGTAATAGAAAATTGAAAACCTAACTAATAGTTTGTATAAAATTTAAAGATCATTAGAAAAGGAATATCTGAAACAATTTTTATACTGTCTCTTTTTGCAAGACCCAAACTCAAAGTCTTTTCTATAACTCTTCTTCCAATTAAATTAGCTATTGAACATCTCTTTAATAAGTTACATATTTCTTTTTCATTTGTGAGTTCATTAAAAAAATCTTTTGTTATGTTAATGTTTAATGATTCGCTTACTATATTTGTACCTAATAATTCCTCATCACAAATGTTTATCATTAGTGATCCTTGATAATGCATTTTTCTAACATAGAAATTGAGAGTAGAATCACTGGATGCATCAGGTGATAGTTTTTTATCGATATTAGTTTCAATCATTATGAAATCTTTTTATTCGCTCAGCATAAAAAGCTGACGTTCTAGCAATTAGTAATTAATTTGGAACAATCAATCGATGTTGTGAGAAATGATTCTATATACTACCTAATTTTTTCATATATTTTTTATATGCATCTAAATATGATCTTTTATCTCCAATATCAATGAATCCTGATTCTATTGTAAACGCATTAACTTTTTTTTTCTGCGTAATTACATCTTTTACTATTTTGTCCATTCCTATAGTACTAGATTTTGGTATCATTTTTAAAAATTCTTTTTCCATTATATAACATCCAATATTTATTAAGCCTTCAACTTCAGGTTTTTCTCTCCAAGCTGTAACAATATTCCCTTTATCATTTGTATCTATGAAACCATATTTCAATCTTGTTTTGTATTTCATTAATGCCATGGAAAGAAAAGCCTTTGATTTTTCATGCCCCTTAACCATTTTTTCTAAATTAAAATCGTAAACCGAATCACCGTAAAGACAAATAAATCTA
>Ga0126306_10002242_pt1 | contig 10830 bp, 14 predicted proteins | sample Plot27_FD_92592 | JGI IMG/M metagenome (GOLD analysis project Ga0126306, IMG submission 92592) | Serpentine soil microbial communities from UC McLaughlin Reserve, CA, USA - Plot27 | ecosystem: Environmental > Terrestrial > Soil > Grasslands | place: USA: UC McLaughlin Reserve, Lake County... | reverse complement strand
GCGAGGGTCGAGCAGCTGTATGAGCTGACCACCGCATCCCTCGTCACCCGCACCCGGGCGCAGGTCGAGCGGTTCTTCGACGGACTCGACCTGCTGGACCCTGGTCTGGTCGAGATCCAGCGGAGCGACCCTCGGCGCCCCTCACCGACTCAATCTAGGGGACCAACGGCGAGGCCGGCCCAGCAGCCAGCACCGCCACCAGCACCGAGGCGAGTGCCACCAGCACCCTTCGCTTGCTCCTGCGCATCGGCCCTCCTGCGGGAAGGATGCTCCCGATGCCCCAGAGGACTGCCCGGCAGGGGCGACCGGAGAAGGACCGCCCCTGCCGGCGAGGGATTGACGGGTTCAGGACCTCATCGGTGGATGGGTCAGGGCATCAGTGGTGTTCACGTCCCAGGGACGAGCGCCACCAGGGCGATTCGCGTTACAGGCAGGGCAAGCCCCACGGCGGCCCTGCGGCTCGGTCAGCGGGCGGGCGACGACGGGCCGGGCGACGACGCCGTGCGCTCGGTGCCCCCGCCGGTGCTGGACGGCGGGCCGCCCTGCCCCTGCCCTTGTTCCTGACCTTGGTCGTCGCTTGGCGGGTTCTTCTTCTCCTTCTCGGGCTTTGCGGCTCCGGGCAGCAGGTCCTGGCAGTAGGCGTCGACCTGGTCCGGGCCACCGGCCGCGCGGGCCAGGGCCTCGAACGCCGTCGCACCGAGCTTTCTGCCCTGCTCGGATCCCTTCCCGGCCAGGTACACCTGACAGAGACCCTCCAGGTCCGGGTTGGCGCCCGGTGCGGCGCCGGTGGTTCCCCGGCCGCGGTCGGCTGCGGCGGTCGGCGGTGGGCCCTGGCCGTCACCGCCGGGTCCCGCGGCCCGCGTCGCCGGCGCCGATGCCGGCGGACCAGGCGTTGTCGGGGCGGCCGACTTCGTACCGCCAACGGTGTCCAGGATGCTCCGCGTCACGGCCCGCACCGGCTCCAGGAGCTGGCCGGTGGCCGCGACGGCCGCTCCACCCGTCACCAAGGCGCCGACCAGGGCCACGGCCGCCAGCCCGGCCCAGCGGCGCCGGGGCGGCCTGGCGGCCCGCCGGACGTGGGCGGGGGCGCGACGGGCCCCGGTGACGGCCCGCAGCTCGGCCAGGACCGCCGCCTGGCCGGCCAGTTCGCCATGGGTCGGCGCGGCCGTTGCCGCCGCCAGCAGTTCGGCCACCTCGGCATAGCCGGGTGGTGCCTGGTCGGGGGACAGCTCACCGGCCAGCAGCCGCTCGACGGTCTCGTCGTCGAGGGCCAGCGGGTCGGTGTCCGGATCGAGGGGTAGTCGTCGCATCTCAGCCGAGGAAGCGTCATCGGGGCCCATCGCGTTACACCACCCTCCGGATCCGGGCGTCGTCGCCGAGGCGTTCGGCCAGCCGGCGGAGTCCACGGTGGGTGAGCACCCGCACCGTGCCCGGGCGCTTGTCCATGATGGCCGCCACCAGGTCGACGTCCAGTCCGGCCACGACCCGGAGCACGATGGCCTCGGCCTGGTCGGCTGGGAGGGTGGCGACCATCGCCAGCGCGGCCCTGGTGGAGAACCCCTCCACGGCGGCGGCGGCCGGGTCGTCCGGCGCCACCTGCTCCATCAGACCGTCGACGGCAAGGTCCTCCGTCGGCCGGTGGGCGGCGCGGCGCCACCTGTCGAGCGCTTCGTGGCGGGCGATGGTGAATACCCAAGCCCGGAACGCCGGCTCGGTACCCCGGAAGCGCTCGATGCCGCGGACCACGCCGAGCCACGTCTCGGAGGCGAGATCCTCGGCGGCAGCCGGCGAGACAACGGCGAAGTATCGCAGCACGCGGGGCTGCAGGTCGTGCCAGAGCCTTCCAAAGGCTTCCTCGTCGCCGCGGGCGGCCGCGCTGAGCACCTGCGGGAACTCGGGGCCGATCATCGCCGTCTCTCCGGGAACCGGTTCCAGAGACGAACAAGCTGAAGGTCTCCTCATAGAGCTGTCAAACGCACAGACCTCCGCCCATCCCCAGGGCGAAGGTCTGCGCCCGCCGGAGTGCCTCGGCGCCAGCTGCATCCCCATGGCGGCGCCGCAGGCCTCCATACCAGGAGCCCGAAGTGCACCGGCTCCCCTGAAGGAACGAGCGGCCGGCCGCTCGGGTTACAGCCCGCGGCTTCAGGCCGGTCTGTCGCGCTCTCGGCGGCACGGAGTTCCTCCTGCCGACAGGACGAGACTGCCAAGAGATGCCGCATCCGCGTGCTCGGGCCCGAACCCAGCTCCCGCGAGGTGACCGTGCCATGACGCAACGAGGCAAGCTCTCCAGGGTCGCGGTCGCCGTCTCGTTGACGGCGGACCGCGATGTTCCTGACCGGGTCCCCGTGGGCGTCGGCCACGCCGAACCCGCCCGGGAACAACACCACGGTCAAGATCGACGGCACCCCCTCTATCGAGCCCATCCCAACCAAGGCTTCCATGTCAAGCTGACCATCAACGCCGAGGGCTCCCAGGGCGCGGACGTAAAGCACAAGGTCTTCTGGGTCACCGAGTGCATCCCCAGTCCCACCACCACGACCGGCGGCATAACCACGACCTCGAAGGCGGCGACCATTTCGAGGCGACCAGCACGTCCGGCGCGACCTCCACCTCCTGCGAACCTCCGAATCGACAAGATCGACAATACCGGCAGGAACACGCCCAATCAGCAGGCTCCTAGGAAGCTATGCACCTGAGGTGTCAGTCGCTGATGGTCGAGGACGGCGGGGACGATGGCGCGACTCTGTTGCGTTGGCCGTGAAGTCGTCCGGGCGGTGAGACTCCGGCCATGAGAACCGCTCACCGCTCCCGCCGGTCGATCCCTCCGCACTCCACCTTCGCCGGCTTCCGCTTCCCATCCGATGTGATCGTGCTCGCGGTCCGCTGGTACCTCCGCTTCGGTCTGTCCTACCGCGACCTCGAGGAGCTCCTCACCGAGCGGGGTGTCGAGGTCGACCACGTGACGGTCTACCGGTGGGTGCTGCGCTTCACGCCCCTGATGGCTGAGGCGGCCCGGCCCTGCCGGCATCGCGTGGGAGATCGCTGGCAGGTGGACGAGACCTATGTGAAGGTCGCCGGCCAGTGGCGCGATGTCTACCGGGCCATCGACCAGTTCGCGCAGATCATCGACGTCTTCGTCTCCTCGCGGCGCGACACCAAGGCAGCCCATCGCTTCTTCGAACGGGCGATCGGTACGACGAAGATCGCGCCGGCAGGAGGTCACCACCGATCAGGCGCCGGTGTACCCGGCCGTGCTGGAGGGCCTGCTGCCGGCGGCCCGGCACCGCACCGACCGGTACGCCAACAACCGGATCGAGTGCGACCACGGGAGGCTGAAAGCACGGCTGCGCCCGATGCGCGGCCTCAAACAGGACCGAGTGCCAGAGTGATCATCGCCGGACATGCCTTCGTGCAGAACCTTCGGCGCGGACACTACGAGCTGGCGGTTGACGAGTCCGCTGGCCGGCGGCTGGCTGTCGCGTTCGATGAGCTGGCCATGACGGTCTGATTTCGGGTCCAAGTCGGGCTTCGCCAGGCCTTGGAGCGACTCAACGCAACACCGCCCCACAGCAGCCCGTCGGCGCGATACTCCACCCAGCCGTGAGCAGACCCGAGTCCGCCCAGAGCAGGGGAGCATCAGCATGGACCAGCAGGCACGCGAGCAGGCCTTCATGAACGCCCTGGCTACCGAGCACTTCGTGCTCCAGGCCGGCCGCAGCGCCATCGTGGGCGAGCAAATAGGACGGGTCACCATCTACATGGGGGCGGTCTCGGGGGCGCTGATCGCCTTCGGCTTCCTGGCCCAGGTGGTCACCCGTCTGGATCCGTTCGTGATCGCGGTCCTGCCAGCGTTGTTCGTCCTGGGCGAGCTCACCTTTGCCGCGTTGTGGCACAACACGCTGGAAAACCTGGTGTTGTTGCACAAGATGCAGGCCATCCGCGGCTACTACCGGAGCCTGGTCCCCGAGGCCAGCCAGTTCTTTGGTCCACCCGAGGCCGACGTGCAGTATCAGGCGGCGCTGGGCACGGTGGGGCTGCGGGTGGCGCCGCTGCAGCTGCTGTTCACCGGGGCCAGTGTGGTCGCGGCCATCAACAGCATCCTGGGCGGCGCCGGGCTGGCGTTGCTGGCAGCTCGGCTGGGCCAGCTGGGCGATGGGGTGGCCGTGGGGGTCGGCGTGGCTGTGGCGCTGGTGCTGTTCGGGGTGCATGTGCTGTACCAGCAGCGCCGAAGCGCCCAGGTCGGGTTGTGACCATCAGGCTGGCTGGGTCGGCTTGACGCCCTACGCGGTTGGATGTCTTGACGCCGGCGCCGGTCGGGCCGGGTGGTATTCCCGCCGGGTGAGGGCCTCGGCCGAACGCGGCCGGGACCCTGCCCCCGGCCGCGTTCGCCGAGGCCGATTTACCCGACGCCGCCAGTCTGGTTGACGGCCTAAGCTTCCTGGCGTCATCGGTCCGTGAACGGAACCGCAAGCGGCACCCTGTCGCCTTGTTACCAGACCGCCACGGTTGCCAGAGCCGAGAGAAGATGCAGCGATGCCGCCTCCGCGCCTGCCGCATGGCACGCCGGCGCCGTCGCCCGAGGATGCGTCGGTGACCGTGACGGTTGCCAGAACGGTCGCGCCGGGGCGCGAGGCGGACTTCGAGGAGTGGGTGCAGGGGATCATGGGACGGCGGCGAAGTTCTCGGGGTTCCTTGGCGGCGAGCTCCTCCGCCCTCCCCATGCGGGTCGGGAGTGGCATATGGTCTACCGCTTCGCCGACGCCGAGAAGCAGCAGGCCTGGGAGACCTCGGCCGAGCGGGCGGCGTGGCTGGCCCGGGCCGATGCGTTCGCCCGCGAGACCGGCACGACCCATGTCTCTGGCTTGGAGACCTGGTTCGCCCTCCCCGGGCGTACGGCGCCGGCGCCTCCCAGGTGGAAGATGGCCCTTGTGACCTTCGCCGCGGTCTACCCGCTGGCGCTGCTGGTCACGGTGGTGCTGGCGCCGCGGACGGCGGCCTGGCCCTTGCTGTTTCGGCCTGTTGCCTTCGCCGGGGTCCTGGTGCCGCTGATGACTTGGGTGGTCATGCCGCGGCTCACCCGGCTGCTGCGCCGCTGGCTCTACCCTTCGTAGAATTGGGCCCCAGCCACCGGCAATTCCTGCCGCTAATGTGGACCCATCCCACGACGGCTGTGGGGCAATTCCTGATGCCGCGGCAGCTCCCTGGATAGGTCCCTCCAGGGATCCCTTGATCCCCCTTGATGGGTCCCTCAGGGGTGAGGGGGCAGTGATGGCCGGCCTCGGAGCGTTTGGCCTGGTCAGGACGGTTCGCCCCGCTACGCTACGTTGGAGTCCGCCCGACTAATTCATCGCCTGTCGATGGGCCTCCTTCGTCGGCCCACTCCGGGCGAAAGAGTGGAGGCGGACGATTGGGCCGGCCCGGCGGGCCGGGCGCGCATTCGCGCGCATTCAGATAAGACCAACCTGCGGCTACGCCGCCATTTCCCCAATGGCAGTCACAAGGATGGTTGATAGTCCTGCGCTAAGGGTTGCGGCAGTCGAGGACCATCGGAGGGCCGGGCTTGAGATGGCGGCGTCGGCGAGCCGAAATGCCACGATTCGTGTCTATGGACAGACAGGGCCACCCGAAACGGCTCAGCCTCATCCCTGAACTATCTGCCTGTACGCGAGCCGAAGCACAGCTGATCGGTAGGAACCAGGGGCGACGTGGCGGGACTGGTCATGCTCACCGGGTCTGGCTGGCGAGTGGACCTCATCTCGGATCCGGAGGTTTGTGGTGAGCCACCGGGGGCTACCCCGTCGCTGGCCGGGGTTCCTACCCGGTAGGCGACAGGGCCGTACCCCCGCCCTGTATTCCCTGGAATCACTGATTCTCGGCCTGCGTCGTCATGCGCGCGCCATGACGACGCTCCCTGGGATCTGGCCGATCGAGGCCGATGCCCCATCGCATGGAGATCGGTTGGCGCGGGCCTGTGCAACTCGGGTTCGCGGAACAGCCGGACCACCGAATCACCGAGAGGATCGAGCATGGATGCAGAGCTTGGCCGGACCACCGGCACAGCTGCCAACGCCGACCGGCGGGGTGCTACCCGTCGGCTCAGCACCGAGACCAAGGCCAGCTACAAGACCACCGAGCTGATCGCCTACGTGGTGGTGTTCGCCGGCATCCTACTGGCGTCGTTCCTGGTCAAGACCGGCCAGGACGGCCAGCGGGTCGACTACTTCCGGGCCGACAAGGCCTGGTGGTACATCACCCTGTTGACCATCGGCTACATGATCGCCCGGGGGCTGGCCAAGTCGGGTAGCCGCGAGCCCTACGACGACGACCGCCGCTAGCAGCGGCTGGGCTGCGCCCGGGTCTCTTGGGCGCAGCCCGCAACGCTCACGAGCAGCCGGGCGCGGTCGATGACCGGCCCGGCTGCCACCGCATGGAAGGAAGCTGTTGATGACTGATTCCACCGTCGGGTCGACCATCACCACCGGTGAGTCGACCACCGAGCAGGTCAAGGATCAGGTCCGTGAGAAGGCCCAAGTGGCCCAGGAGAAGGCCAGAGGCGCGGTCGGCCAGGCCAGGGGCCGCCTGAGCGAGCAGGTCGACCAGCGCTCAACCCAGGCCGGCGACCAGGTCCACTCGACCGCCCAGGACGTACGGAATGTGGCCGAGCAGCTGCGCAATCAGGGCAAGGATACCCCGGCCAGGGTGGCCGAGCAGGTCGCCGACCGCGCCGAGTCGTTCGGCAGCTACCTGCGGGACGCCGACGGCACGCGGCTGCTCCGGGACGTCGAGGATTTCGCCCGCCGCCAGCCCTGGCTGGTCGCGGCCGGCGGCCTGGCCCTCGGCTTCGCCGCCTCGCGGTTCCTCAAGGCCTCCAGCAGCCGCCGCTACCAGACCGGACCCGACCGCTCGTACGTCGGCCCCAGCGGGTACGACGCAGCTGCGGTCACAGGGACCGCCTCCACCTCCGACCCGGCCTACACCGGCTCGGACTACGGCACCGAAACCCCGTTCACCCAAGCCGACGTGGTCCCACCAGCGGCAGGCGCCTACGACCCCGCGGCCCAGGCCCTCACGCCAGTCACCACGCCGGCCGACGATCTCTCCAGCACCCGCCGCGACCCCGACCCGCTGCCGTGACAGCCCGGAGGTGACCATGGCCACCCAGCATCCCGGCAGCGCCAGCGACGCCGGGGACACCGAGGACCTGCGGGATCGGTCGATCGGCGAGCTGCTCAAGCAGCTCTCGGAGCAGACCACCCGGCTGGTCCACCAGGAGCTGGAGCTGGCCAAGGCCGAGCTCCAGCAGAAGGGCAAGCAGGCCGGCATGGGCGCCGGGCTGTTCGGCGGCGCCGGCGCGCTCGGGCTGGCCGCCCTCGGCGCCCTGACCGCCTGCTTCATCCTGGCCCTGAACGCGGTCATGCCGGCCTGGCTGGCCGCCCTGCTCGTGGCCCTGGTCTATGGCGCGATAGCAGTGTTCCTGGCGCTGCGCGGCCGCGACAAGGTCAAGCAGGCCAGCCCACTGGTCCCCGAGCAGACGGTCGAGACCGTGAAGGAGGACGTGGAATGGGTCAAGACCCAGATGCGATCCGACAGGACATAGAGCAGACCCGGGCCGAGATGAGCGAGACCGTCGAGTCCGTCGGCTACAAGGCCGATGTGCCCTCGCGGGCCAAGGAGAAAGTGAGCGAGAGGATGGAGAACGTCAAGGCCAAGGTGAGCGACACCGCCACCCGGGCCAAGGAGGCCGTGGCCGGGACGGCGTCTCGGGCTGGTGACGTCGCCAGCGAAGCTACAGGGCGGGTGAGCGACGCGGCCCCAAGCCGCGGCGAGGTCAAGCAGAAGACCCGGCAGGCGGCCGGCCTGGCCAAGGAGAACCCGCTGGGGCTGGCCATCGGGGCCGCTGCGCTCGGGTTCCTGGCCGGCCTGGCCGTGCCCTCGACCCGGGTCGAGAATGAGCGGCTGGGCCCGGTGGCCGACCAGGTCAAGGACAAGGTCAAGGAGACCGGCCAGGAGGCCCTGGACCGCGGCAAGCAGGTCGCCCAGGAGGTCGCCAGCACGGCCACCGACACGGCCAAGCAGAGCACCCAGGAGCACGGCCAGGAGCTGGCCGAGGGCACCAAGCAGAGCGCCCAGGACGTGCGTGACGGGGCCAGTTGAGCCAACAGCTCGACGACCTCGCCCACCACCCCCGGCATGATCGGTCAACGCCACAGAAGCAAGAGCCCAACGCATGAGGCCTGGTCGAGTAGAGGTCCGACCACTAGGCGGCGGGCCAGGATGTCTGCTGATGATCCTGTTCTCAGTCGTCGCCTCGGTCGTGGGCACCGTGCTGCTCAACTTGCTCCTGCGGTAGGCCGACAACTCAGACCACTCTTGAGCATTGGAGGAATGAACCATGCGGTATCGAAGAAGGCGCCGCGTGGGGCAGCTGGCGCTGGTCATGGTGGCGGCACCGGCGGCCGCCTGGGCGCTGGAGCAGGCCGCCCGCCGGGCCGAGGCCCGCGACAACACCTCTCCGGCCAGCCGGCGGCTGCGCCAGGGCGCCGACCTGGTGCAGCGCTTCGGCCGGGGGCCGCTGGCCGACCAGCTGAGACGACGACCAGCCACTACCGCGACCGCACAACCACCGCCGCCGGCCAGCCAGCATGGCGGTTAGCCGACGGCCGCAGCGTCGGGTCCGGGTCTTCGGCTGCTGCCTGCCGATTCCCCTAGGGATGGGCCTGCTGTCTACGGCCGGCCTGACATTGCTACTCAGGAAAGCGCAGCGGGCACGCCAAACCTGAGAGGATCCCCAGCCGCTGACCGGCAGCCCCAGCCCCACGGCGTGCGGCCTTGTCGCTCTGACTACGGCTGGGTTGGAGGGAACGGTGCGCCCGCCAGCAGGTCGCGGGCCACCTCGGCCACCTTCCGGCTCGAGGATCTGGCCACCGCCCGCAACCGCTCATAGGCGGTCGCGGCATCCAGACGTTCGCGTTCCATCAACACGCCCTTGGCCTGCTCGATGACCGCCCCGTGGGCCAGGGCGGCCTGCAGTTGGTCGGCCAGGCGACCCTTGACTTGAGCCGCGGCGGCGCTGCCGAGCAGGTTGGCGACGACGCCGGCGTAGGCCTGTAGGGCGCTCACCTCACTGTCATCCCAGTCTCGGGGCTGAGATGAGTACAGGTCCAGGCTGCCGATCGGCCCGCCGTGCAGCTCGATCGGCACGCTCATCCCGGCCTGGAACCCAGCAGTGCGAAGGACCAAGCGGGAACCATCAGGATCGGGCTCAGTGCCAACATTCCGGACCGTAACAGCCATCCGCTGGGAGAACGCCGCCCGGCACGGCCCCATCCCCAGCCGCTCCTGGCCCTCCTCCACCAGCTGGGACTGCTGGTCGGTTGCGCTCGCCCAGCGAAGCTCTCCGTTGGCGTCGGCCAGCATGAGGCCGGCGCCGTCAGCGCCGAATAAGGTCGTGGCGGCCATGACGACCTGCTGCAGCGTCGCGGTGAGGCCGCGTTCAAGATCCAGGTCATGCAACCCGCCGATACTCGCCGCCAACACAGCAGGGTCGATCTGCATTGAGGGACCTTCCGAGCGTCGAAGACAGCCAAGTGCTTGGTCGCGGGATCGTGCTGTTGTCTGGTGTCGATGGCAGGTGCGGGAAACGAGGCCGGCACAGCGGGATTCTGGGCGCAGCCGACACAGCTCCAGAGCACCAAGGGAACGCCTACCTCAAGGAACGCGTGAGGTAGCCGTGCGGTTACAAGCGACGAAGCGCACGGCCGGGACATCGATAGTAGACAGCGTGGCACACCCGTCAGCCCCGGCCGAACGCGCCGGTGACGCCGATGAGGATGTGCCAGCTGACCAAGACCCTTGATCATCCGGTTAATCCTCCAGACGATCCGACGGGGCCGGTCTGGATCCGCCTGGATCGACGAGCATCCAACCTGAGCAGGCCAGATCCGTCTGGAGCCGAGCTCGAGACCTTCAGCCAGGCACCGGTGGCCTGGCCCAGAGACCCCAGGGCTACCACTTTGGCGGTGCGTTCCTGAAGCTGCCCGCCCGAGACCTGGCCAAGTTCGGGTATCTGTACCTCAACGGCGGCCGCTGGGACGGCGCACAAGTGGTCCCGGCTAACTACGTAGCTGCCTCGACCCAGCCGCAGAGCGACCCACCGGTGGGTCCTGGGGACTATGGCTACCAGTGGTGGGTGACGAATGAGAGCGGCCACGACAGCTTCCGCGCCATGGGATATGGCGGCCAGCTCATTCAGGTCATCCCCGGCCTGGATCTGGTCGTGGTCATCACCAGCGACCCCGACCAGGGACGCCACGACGCGCCGAACCTGGTCGGGGCGACGATCGCCCCGGCCGTCACCGGCTAGCCGTGCTGCAGGCCGCCGCGGAACATCAGGGGAACTAGCAGAGCCGTGAACGCCACTAAGGGCGACGGAGTTGGTCGCCGGCAGCAGCAGGAGGTGACCGTGGCCGCTGGGCCAGAACGCGCCAGGGGCAATGTGGTGACGGACGTGCCCGCAGCTCGACCGGACAGCCGACCAGGGTCGGACATGGTCTGGATCCCCGGCACCGTGGACGGTCGCCCGCTGTCTTGTAAACAACAGGTTCGGCCCTGGTCTGATTGGCCAGTGGCCGGGGGGGCTAAGTAAGTGGCGGTAGATCGAGGCCCGGCTGACCCCCAAGGTCTTGGCTATCGTGGCCACCGTGTACTGTGACGAGGACCCCGGTATCGCGTTGACGGTTGCCTGAGCCGGAAGGCTTGGGATCATGTCGCTCGTCCGCGCATGGAGGGGCCATGAGCGAGCAACGTAAGTACCGGCAGTTCACGCCGGAG
>Ga0126306_10002241_pt1 | contig 10833 bp, 9 predicted proteins | sample Plot27_FD_92592 | JGI IMG/M metagenome (GOLD analysis project Ga0126306, IMG submission 92592) | Serpentine soil microbial communities from UC McLaughlin Reserve, CA, USA - Plot27 | ecosystem: Environmental > Terrestrial > Soil > Grasslands | place: USA: UC McLaughlin Reserve, Lake County... | reverse complement strand
GGCTGATCACGAACCCGCTCGAGGAGGTGGAAGGGATCGCGACGTTCGTGCTGATCCACGGGGCCGGGGACGTCCGGTGGTACTGGCACCTCGTGGAGACGGAGTTGCGCCGGCGCGGCCACGACGTGGTCGCGCCCGACTTGCCGTGCGACGACACCGCCGCCGGCCTTCCCGAGTACGCCGACACGGTGGTCGGTGCCATCGGGAAGCGCCGCAACGTCGTCGTCGTCGCCCAGTCGTTCGGCGGCTTCACCGCGCCGCTGGTCGCCGATCGGCTGCCGGTCGATGCGCTCGTCCTCGTCACCGGGATGATCCCGGCACCGGGCGAGAGAGCCGACGATTGGTTCGCCAACGCCGGCTACGCGCAAGCCGTCCAGGAGCAAGCACGGCGAGACGGCGGCATGACCGGCAACAACGACCCCTTCGTCGTCTACTACCACGACGTGCCTCGCGCGCTGGCCGAGGACGCGATGAGCAAGGCGCGTCCGCAGTCGTCGACTCCTGGGCAGCAGCCATGGCCGCTCGACTCGTGGCCGGCGGTTCCGACGAGGTTCGTGCTGTGCACCGAGGATCGATTCTTCCCGCCCGACTTCGTGCGCAAGGTCGTCGCCGAGCGCCTCGCCATCACTCCCGACGAGATCGCCGCCGGCCACTGCGTCGCGCTCAGCCGCCCGAAGGAGCTGGCGGACAAGGTCGTCGGTTACCACGAGAGCTGAAAACCTTTTCACATCAACGTCGCTAGGAACGCCGCCGCGCGCGACGGGTGCTAGCCTCGTCAAGACCGTGAAGGGGATCCTGCGAGGTTCCCACGGAGGATGACGACGGCATGACCGCGCCCATCGCCGGCGGGGGCGACCTCCCCGGCGACGACCACAACCGAGGCACGAGCCCAGTGGCCCCCTCCGGGGGCCATTTGTTTTCTCTGCGAGCCAAGGTCTTCGACGCCGACGATCTCCGCCGCGCCAACACCCGCATCGCGCACGAGATCGTCGAGCGGAACCACGGGGCGACCGACGTCGTGCTCATCGGCCTGTACACCCGGGGCGTCGCCATCGCCCGCCGGCTCGCGGAGGCGATCGAGCGGTTCGAGGGCGTCGCCGTCCCCGTCGGGTCGATCGACGTCGCGTTCTACCGCGACGACATCGGCCTCCGGCGGATCCAGCCGCTCGGCCCGACCGAGGTGCCCGTCGACATCACCGGTCGGGTCGTGGTCCTCGTTGACGACGTGCTGTTCACCGGCCGGACCGCGCGCGCCGCACTCGAAGCCGTCACCGACCTCGGCCGCCCCCGGGCGGTGCAGGTCGCGGTCCTCGTGGATCGGGGCCACCGCGAGCTCCCCATCCGGGCCGACTTCGTGGGCAAGAACCTCCCCACCAAGGTCGCCGAGGACGTGCGGGTTCGCCTGCACGAGGTCGACGACGGCGACGACGGAATCGAGATCTGGGGACCGGAGACATGAACGACCTGCTGTCGATCGACGACCTCGGCGCCGACGGCATCGGCGACCTGCTCGACCTGTCGGACTCGTTTGTCGAGGTCACCCGGCGCGACATCCCCAAGATCCCGGCGCTGCGCGGCAAGACGGTCGTGACGCTCTTCTACGAGGACTCGACACGCACCCGGCTGTCGTTCGAGACGGCGGCGAAGCGCCTGACCGCGGACACGATGTCGTTCACCGCCCCCAGCTCCGCAGTCGGGAAGGGCGAGAGCCTGCTCGACACCGTCCGCACCATCGAGGCGATGGGCGTCGACGCAATGGTGGTGCGCCACCGGTGCGCCGGTGCGCCCCACCGGGTGGCGTCGTGGATCGACGCCGCCGTCGTCAACGCCGGCGACGGCCGCCACGAGCACCCCACGCAGGCGCTGCTCGACCTGCTCACGCTGCGCCGCCGCCTCGGCACCGATGCTTTCCGCGGGCTCCGGGTCGGCATCGTCGGCGACGTGCGTCACTCGCGCGTTGCCCGCAGCGGCGTGAAGGCGTTCGCCGCCGTCGGCGCCGACGTCACCGTCGTCGGACCCCCGACGCTGCTCCCCGAGTCGCTCGAGGGCTGGCCCGCGCGCGCAGCCACCGACCTGGACGACATCCTCCCCGAGCTCGACGTCGTGTACCTGCTGCGCATCCAGCGCGAACGCCTCGGGTCTGCGCTCCTGCCGTCGTTGCGCGAGTACACGAGCCGATACGGCCTCACCGCCTCCCGCGCTGCGCGCCTCAAGCCCGACACGCTGATCATGCACCCGGGTCCGATGAACCGCGGCGTCGAGATCGCGGCCGAAGTCGCCGACGGCCCGGCGTCGATCATCACGGAGCAGGTCGCCAACGGGGTCGCGGTGCGGATGGCGGTGCTGTGGTCGCTGCTCGGCTCGGGAGGACTCGTTGCCTGACCGACCGGACGAGTTCGTGATCAGGGGCGGGCGCGTCGTCGACGCCACCGGCGAGCGGGTGGCCGACGTGCTCGTCCAGGGCGGTGTCGTGGCGGCCGTCGGGCGCCGCGTCGAAGGCGCGCCCGTACTCGACGCCGGCGGGTGCATCGTCGTCCCGGGCCTCGTCGACTTGCACGCGCACCTGCGCGAGCCGGGCGACGAGGAGGCGGAGACGATCGAAACCGGCGCCCGCGCCGCCGCGCTGGGCGGCTTCACCGCCGTCGTCGCCATGCCCAACACGGAACCACCGCTCGACGACGCCGCCGTCGTTGCGTCCGTGCTCGCCGCCGGCCGTGAGGCCACCTGCGAGGTCGCGTCGTCGGGCTGCATCACGAAGGGCCGGCGCGGCGACGAGCTCGCGCCGATGGGGGAGATGCACACGCTCGGCGTGCGGATCTTCACCGACGACGGCGCGTGCGTCGCCCACGCGGGCGTCATGCGGCGCGCGCTCGAATACGCGCGGGCGCTGCCCGGCGCGGTCGTCGCCCAGCACGCCGAGGACCCATCGCTGGCGGGCAATGGGCACATGCACGAAGGGTCGTGGTCGAGCCGCCTCGGGATCCCGGGCCGGCCGGAAGCGGCCGAGGCGACCGTCGTCGCCCGCGACGTGTTGCTCGCCGAGCTCACCGGCACGCCCGTGCACTTCCTCCACGTGTCGACGGCCGCCGCCGTCGACCTCGTGCGCGACGCCAAGGGCCGGGGTGTCCCGATCACGGCCGAGGTCGCGCCGCACCACTTCACGCTCACCGACGCCGAGTGCCGGACCTTCGACCCCGCGTTCAAGGTCCACCCGCCGCTGCGCACCGACGCCGACGTCGCCTCGGTGAAGGCGGGGCTCGCCGACGGGACGATCGACGCCATCGCCACCGACCACGCACCGCACGTGCCCGAGGCCAAGGAGCGCCCGTTCGAAGAGGCGCCGCCCGGCATGCTCGGCCTCGAGACCGCGTTCGCGCTCACGCTCGGCGAGCTCGTCGAGCCGGGCGTCCTCACCCTCGACGAGGCGGTGGCGTGCCTCTCGTGGCAGCCGGCCGCCATCGCCGGGCTCCACCATCACGGAGGGCCGGTCGAGCCGGGCCGGCCCGCCAACCTGTGCGTGGTCGACCCCGCAGTGCGCTGGGAGGTCGACCCGAGCCGGCTCGCCAGCCGGTCACGCAACACGCCCTACGCCGGTCGCAAGCTCACCGGTCGCGTGCGCCACACGATCCTGCGGGGGGAGCCGGTGGTCGTCGACGGAGTCGCGCAGCGATGAGCCAGGACGCGGTCCTCGTGCTGTCCGACGGGACGACCTTCGAGGGCGAGGCCGTCGGTCACCTAGTCGAGTCCGGCGTCGCGACCGGCGAGGTCGTGTTCAACACCGCGCTGTCCGGCTACCAGGAGATCCTCACCGACCCGTCGTACGCCGGGCAGATGATCACCTTTACTTACCCGCACATCGGCAACTACGGCGTGAACCCCGACGATGTCGAGAGCCGCCGGCCGTTCTGCTCGGGTGCGCTCGTGCGGGACCTTGCCCGCCGTCCGAGCAACTGGCGCGCCACCGAGAGCCTGTCCGAGTTCTTGCGCCGCCATCGCGTCCCCGGCATCGCCGGCATCGACACCCGCCGGCTCACGCGCCATCTGCGGGAGGCGGGCGCGCTGCCGGGCGCGTTCGGCGCGGACGAATCGGCCGTGCGGGCGGCGGCGTCGGCGGCCGTGACGACGGACGGCATCGACCTCGTCGCCGGCGTGACGACCGAGCACCCGTACACCGCCGGCGACCCCGACGCCGCGTTCCACGTCGTCGCCTACGACTACGGCATCAAGGCGACGATCCTGCGCCACCTCGCCGGCGTGGGCTGTTTCGTCGAGGTCGTGCCGGCGTCGACGCCCGCTGCCGACGTACTCGCGCGCCGACCGGACGGTGTGTTCTTGTCGAACGGGCCCGGCGACCCGGCCGCGGTCGTCGGCGCCGCCGACACCGTGGCGGGGCTCCTCGGCCAGGTGCCCGTGTTCGGCATCTGCCTCGGGCATCAGATCCTCGGGCTCGCGCTCGGCGCGCAGACCTTCAAGCTGCGCTTCGGACACCACGGTGCCAACCATCCCGTGCGCCACGAGTCGACGGGCCGGGTCGAGATCACGAGCCAGAACCACAACTACGCCGTCGACCTCGACACGCTGCGCGGCGCCGCCGTCACCCACGTGAACCTCAACGACGGCGTGGTCGAGGGCTTCAGAGTGGTCGACGCGCCCGCGTTCGGCGTCCAGTACCACCCGGAAGCCGGGCCCGGCCCCCACGACGCGTCCTACCTGTTCGACACGTTCACGAGCCTCATGTCGGGGAAGGAGTAGACGTGCCCCGACGCGACGACCTCGAGACCATCCTGATTGTCGGCAGCGGGCCCATCGTGATCGGTCAGGCGTGCGAGTTCGACTACTCGGGAACGCAGGCGTGCAAGGTGCTCCAGTCCGAGGGCTACCGGGTCGTGCTCGTGAACTCGAACCCGGCGACGATCATGACGGATCCCGAGTTCGCGGCCGCGACGTACGTCGAACCGCTGGACGCGCCCACCTTGACGCGGGTCATCGAGCGCGAGCGTCCCGACGCCCTGCTCCCGACGCTCGGCGGCCAGACCGCCCTGAACCTCGCCGTCGAGCTCCACGACGGCGGCGTGCTCGACCGGTTCGGCGTCGAGCTCATCGGCGCCAGCGTCGACGCCATCCGCGTCGCCGAGAACCGCCACGAGTTCAAGGCGGCCATGGAGGAGATCGGGTTGGCGGTGCCGCGGTCGGGCTTCGCGACCACGCTCGGCGACGCGATGGAGATCGCCGAGCAGGTGGGATACCCGCTCATCGTGCGGCCGTCGTTCATCCTCGGTGGTGGTGGCACGGGCGTCGCGCACACGGCCGACGAGATGCGCCACATCGCCGAGCGCGGTCTCGCCGCCAGCCCGGTCGGGGAGATCCTGATCGAGCAGTCGGTCGTGGGATGGAAGGAGTTCGAGCTCGAGGTCATGCGCGACCACGCCGACAACGTCGTGGTCGTCTGCTCGATCGAGAACTTCGACCCAATGGGAGTCCACACCGGCGACTCGGTCACGGTCGCGCCGGCCCAGACGCTCACCGACGTGGAGTACCAGCGGATGCGCGACGCCGCCTTCGCTTGCATCCGCCGCATCGGTGTCGACACAGGTGGCTCCAACATCCAGTTCGCGGTGAACCCGGCCGACGGGCGCCAGCAGATCATCGAGATGAATCCCCGCGTGTCGCGATCGAGCGCGCTCGCGAGCAAGGCGACGGGGTTCCCGATCGCCAAGATCGCGGCGCGGCTGGCTGTCGGCTACCGGCTCGACGAGGTCATGAACGACATCACCGGTGAGACGCCGGCGTCGTTCGAGCCCACCATCGACTACGTCGTCACCAAGATCCCGCGCTGGGCGTTCGAGAAGCTCCCCGGCGCGACCGCGACGCTCGGGACGATGATGCAGTCGGTCGGCGAAGCGATGGCGATCGGCCGCACGTTCCCCGAGTCGCTGCAGAAGGCCATCCGGTCCCTCGAGACCGGACGCCACGGCCTGAATTGCGACCCGGGAGAAGCGGCGCTCGAGGAGTCGAGCGACGACGACCTCGTGCGCGCCGCCGCCGTGCCGGCACCGGATCGGTTGTTCGCCCTCGAAGCTGCGCTCCGGCGGGGCGTGCCCGTCGACCGGCTCGCGACCGCGACCGGCATCGACGCCTGGTTCCTCGACGGCATCCTCCAGATCGTCGAGGAACGCTCCCGCCTCGCAGCCGGTGGGCGCGCCGGCGTGGCGCGACGCGATTGGCGCCGCGCCAAGCGGCTCGGATTCTCCGACGCCCAGCTCGCGTACCTCTGGGAGTCCGACGAGGAGTCCGTGCGTGCGGCGCGGCTCGATGCCGGCGTGGGCGTCACGTACAAGACCGTCGACACGTGCGCCGCCGAGTTCGCCGCCCGGACGCCGTACCACTACGGCACCTTCGAGGACGAGGACGAGGTCGCCGCGCTCGAGAAGCCGGCGGTCGTGATCCTCGGCAGCGGGCCGAACCGCATCGGCCAGGGCGTCGAGTTCGACTACTGCTGCGTGCACGCGGCGTTTGCGCTCTCGGCCGCCGGCTACGAGACGGTCATGGTCAACTGCAACCCCGAGACGGTCTCGACCGACTACGACACGAGCGACCGGCTCTTCTTCGAGCCGCTCACCGGCGAGGACGTCCTCGCCATCTGCACGACGCTCGCCCGGCGCGGTGAGCTCGCCGGCGTGATCGTGAGCCTCGGGGGACAGACGCCGCTGAAGCTCGCCCGCATGCTGGCCGACGCCGGCATCCCGATCCTGGGGACGAGCCCGTCATCGATCGACCTCGCCGAGGACCGCGAGCGCTTCAACGCGTTGTGCACGCGGCTCGGCATCCCACAACCCGATGGTGGAACGGCGGCGTCGTCGGCGGACGCGCGCGCCATCGCCGAAGGGATCGGATACCCGGTCCTCGTCCGCCCGTCGTACGTGCTCGGCGGACGCGCCATGCAGATCGTGTACGACGTCGACGGCCTCGACGCGGCGATGGCGGAGCTGGCCGGCACCGGCAGCCTCGGCCGGGAGGGTGGATTGAGCGCGACCCGCCCCGCGCTCATCGACCGGTTCCTCGAGGATGCCATCGAGGTCGACGTCGACGCGCTTCGCGACCGGGCGGGGGAGGTCGTCGTCGGCGGAGTCATGGAGCACATCGAGGAGGCCGGCGTGCATTCGGGCGACTCTGCGTGCGCGATCCCGCCGCCGACGCTCTCGGCGCCGGTGATCGCGACCATCGAGGCGCACACCCGCTCCCTCGCCGACGCGCTCGACGTGCGCGGGCTCCTCAACGTGCAGTACGCCGTCAAGGGGGGCGAGGTCTCTGTGATCGAGGCCAACCCGCGTGCCAGCCGCACGGTCCCGTTCGTCAGCAAGGCGACGGGGGTGCCGCTGGCGAAGCTCGCGGCCCGGGTGATGCTCGGCGCGACGCTCGCCGAGCTGCGCGAGGAGGGAGTGGCGTTGCCCGCGCCCGGTCGCAGCAACGGCACGCACGTCGCGGTGAAGGAGGCCGTGCTGCCGTTCGCACGCTTCCCCGAGGTTGACACTCTGCTCGGTCCCGAGATGCGCTCCACCGGCGAGGTGATGGGCGTCGACCGCTCCTTCGGGCTGGCGTTCACCAAGAGCCAGGCCGCGGCCGGGAACCAACTACCCGAGCGCGGCACCGTGTTCTTCTCGCTGGCCGATCGCGACAAGCCCGCCGGCCTCGTCGCCGCCCGCCGCCTCGCCGAGCTCGGGTTCTCGCTGGTGGCGACGGCGGGGACCGCCGACGCCCTGCAATCCAATGGCATTCGCGTCGACGCGGTCGTCGGGAAGCTCGGGGAGAGCGACACCGCGGGCGTGGACGCGGTGGAACTCATCTCGTCGGGCAAGGTGGACCTCGTGATCAACACCCCGCGGGGACGGCCGGCGCGCCCCGGCGACGGCGACCACATCCGACGGGCCGCCACCGCGCACCACGTCGCCTGCGTGACCACGGTCGCCGCCGCGCTCGCGGTCGCGTCGGGCTTGGCCGAGTGGAGCTCTTCCGAGCCGCAGGTCCGCTCGCTGCAGGAGTACCACCGCGACCACCAGCTCCGGCTCGAGGTGTGATGGCGCGCCGCCGTCGACGATCCGGCGCCGCCGAGGTCGACACCCGCGTGCATCTCGGGACCCTCGAGCTGCCGAACCCGATCGTCGCTGCTTCAGGGACGTTCGGGCACGGCGACGAGCTGGCGCGCCAGTGCGACCCGTCGCGTCTCGGCGCCGTCACGACCAAGTCGCTCGCGCCCTACGACTGGCCCGGCAACCCTGCACCCCGGCTGCACATGACCGCAGCGGGCATGCTCAACGCCGTCGGCCTGCAGGGCCCGGGTGTCGAGCACTGGGTCGACCACGACCTGCCCCCCCTGCGGGCGCGGGGCGCACGCGTGATCGCCTCCGTGTGGGGGCGCACGACCGAGGAGTTCGGCCGGCCGGCGAAGCTCCTAACGCCGGCGCGCGACGAGCTCGTGGCGGTCGAGGTCAACGTCAGCTGCCCGAACCTAGAGGACCGTTCGACGATGTTCGCCCACTCGGCCGCAGCCACCGCCGCCGCGACGACGGCGGTGCTCGACGCGGACCTCGACCTGCCTGTGTTCGTGAAGCTGTCGCCGAACGTCACCGATCTGCGCGACATCGCCGCCGCCGCGCTCACCGCCGGCGCGACCGGGCTCACCTTGGTCAATACGCTCCTCGGGCTCGTAGTCGACGCCGAACAGCGCCGCCCCGCGCTCGGCGCCGGCGGGGGCGGCTTGTCGGGTCCCGCAATCAAACCGGTCGCCTTGCGGGCGGTGCACGACGTCGCCGACGCGCACCCCGACGTGCCGATCATCGGCACCGGCGGCGTGACGACCGGGGTCGACGCGGCCGAGATGCTGCTCGCCGGGGCGAGCGCCGTTGGCGTCGGCACGGCGACGTTCCACGACCCGCGCGCGTCGCTGCGCGTGCTCGACGAGCTCGTCGACTGGTGCGCGACGCACGGCGTCACCCGAGTCGCCGAGCTCACCGGCGCGCTCGAGGTCGCACCGAGGCCTCCCGCGTGACCGACGTTCGTGACCGGCTCGCCCTGGCGCTCGACGTCGGCGGGCCCGGCGACGCCGAGGCCGTCGCCCGCCGGTTGGCGCCCTGGTTCAGCATCGCCAAGGTCGGGCTGGAGCTGTACGCCGAGGCCGGCCCTGACGTCTTCGAGCGATTGCGCGCCCTCGGGATGGCGATCTTCGCCGACCTCAAGCTGTACGACATCCCGACGACCGTCGAGCGCGCCGCACGTGCGCTCGGTCGCCGCGGCGTCGACTTCGTGAACTTCCCCGCCGCCGGCGGCGCCGCGATGCTCGAGGCCGGCGTCACGGGCCTCGCCGAGGGCGCGCGCGACGCCGGGCACGGACGCCCGGTCGCGTTGGCGGTGACCGTCCTCACCAGCGAAGCGGACGTGTCCTCGTTCGACGTCCGGCTCGAGGCGGCGGAGCGCGCGGGCTGCGACGGCGTCGTGTGCTCGGCGCACGAGATCGCAACGGTGAAGGCGCGCGCGTCGCGCCTCACGACCATGGTCCCGGGTATCCGGCTTCCCGGCGCGCACGCCGACGACCAGGCGCGGGTGGCGAGCCCCGCGGAAGCGATGGGCGAGGGCGCCGACTGGCTCGTCATCGGACGGGCCGTGACCGCGGCCGGCGACCCCGAGGCGGCAGCCGAAACGGTCACGCGCGCCGCCGCAGAGGGCCTTGCGCGTCGAGCACACACGCGCTAGCGCGCGGCGACGCGGCCGGTTGATCGCGCGAGGTCGCTGCCTATACTGACGCCGTCGTCGGGCTGTGCGGCACTGCAGGGAGCGGGCGTCCGTGACGGCCTGAACCAACCGAGCCTCGACTGCTCGCCGAGTTGGAGGTCCGTTCCCCGATGCCCCTCCCGCCTTCGCTCACCCCGGAGCAGCGCCAGGCAGCGCTGGAGAAGGCCGCCGTGGCGCGGCGGCAACGGGCAGAGGTGAAGGAGAAGCTCAAGGCGAACTCGCTCACGCTGGCTGAGCTGTTCGAGCAGGGCGACAGCGACGAGACCCTCGCGAAGCTGAAAGTCGTCAGCGTGCTCGAGTCGCTCCCTGGCGTCGGCAAGGTCCGGGCGCGCCGGCTCATGCAGGAGCTCGACATCAGCGAGAGCCGGCGCCTGCGCGGCCTCGGCCGCAACCAGCGCGAAGCGCTGCTGAAGCGCTTCGGCTGATCGGCGGCACGCCCTGGGCGTCCTGCTGGTCCTCGCGGGCCCGTCCGGGGTCGGCAAGGGCACGATCGTGCGCAAGCTCCTCCAGCTCGAGCCGCGCCTGTGGTTCTCGGTGTCGGCCACGACCAGGCCGGGTCGCGCAGGCGAAGTCGACGGCAAGGACTACCTGTTCCTCGACCGGGACGAGTTCGATCGCATCCGCGACGACAGCGGGTTCCTCGAGTGGTTCGAGGTCTACGGGGACCTCTACGGGACGCCGCGCCGTCCGGTCGAGGAGCACCTCGCCGGCGGCGACGACGTGCTGCTCGAGGTCGACGTCCAGGGCGCGCTGGCGGTGAAGGAGGCCGATCCGGACGCCGTGCTGGTGTTCGTGAAGGCGCCGTCGCGGGACGAGCAGCGGCGCCGGCTGCTCGAGCGCGGCCAGGACGACGATGCCGCCATCGAGCGCCGTCTGGCCCAGGCCGAGGCCGAGGAGGCGGCCGCCGGCCGTTTCGATGCCGTCGTCGTGAACGACCACGCTGATCGGGCTGCTCGCGAGGTCGCTGCTATCCTGAGCACACACCGGGAGGCCTGACCGGCCCCCGAAATCCCTGCCGGAAGGTCACAACCATGGCCGAACGACGCG
>Ga0126306_10002240_pt1 | contig 10839 bp, 13 predicted proteins | sample Plot27_FD_92592 | JGI IMG/M metagenome (GOLD analysis project Ga0126306, IMG submission 92592) | Serpentine soil microbial communities from UC McLaughlin Reserve, CA, USA - Plot27 | ecosystem: Environmental > Terrestrial > Soil > Grasslands | place: USA: UC McLaughlin Reserve, Lake County... | reverse complement strand
TCTACGGCAAGACCGCCCTGTACGTCGCGCGCTCGCCCGGCGCCAAGGCGAAGGGCCCCTACGTGGCGCCGGCCGACGTGCTCGTCACCGACCCGCCCTACCGCTCGCAGCAGGCCGCGACCGAGTCCGACCCGTTCGCCGCCGTCTACGCGGCCCAGGTCCCGTTCGGCAGGAGCGGCAACCACTCCGTGCTGGCCGTGACTCTGGTCGACGGCAAGCCGGTCGCCGCGGCGAGCCAGGTCAAGGTCATCACGCCCGCCCAGGACAAGGTCCCGGGCGTCGGCGAGCAGGCGCCGCGGGTCAAGACCGACACGGTCGCGTCGGCGGGCGGCGACGTCGAGGCGATCGACACGCGCCGGCCGACGAGCGACATGCACGCCGACTTCGCAAAGGTCGTCGGCACGAAGCCGGTCGCGCTGCTGTTCGCGACGCCGCAGCTGTGCCAGTCGCGCGTCTGTGGCCCTGTCGTCGACGTGGCGCTGCAGAAGCGCGCGCGCTACGGCGACGAGGTCGAGTTCATCCACCAGGAGGTCTACGCCGAGAATGATCCCGGCAAGGGCCTGCGCGAGCCGCTGCAGCGGTTCAACCTGCCGAGCGAGCCGTGGCTGTTCGTGGTCGGCCGCGACGGGAAGATCACCGCGCGGCTCGAGGGCTCGTTCGGACTCGACGCGGTCGAGCAGGCGCTCAAGACCGCGCTGTGACGCGCCGCTCGCGGGTCGCGGCGTTGACCGCAGGCGCGTGGGCGGCCGCCGTGCAGGCGCCGGAGGCGGCGCGTGCGCACGGGCTCGTGCAGCGCACGAGCCTGCCGATCCCCGAGTGGCTGTTCGCCTGGGCCGCGGCGATCGTGCTGGTGGTCTCGTTCCTGGGCCTGGCGGCTCTGTGGCCGGCGCCGCGGCTGCAGGAGCCCGCCTGGCGGCCGCTGCCCGGCGGCCTCGGGCGCGTGCTCGGCAGCGGGTTCGTGGAGCTGATCTGCGCCGCAATCGGCGCAGCCCTGCTCGCGATCGTGATCTACGCCGGCTACGAGGGCGGCGGCTCCGCGCTCGACAACCTCGCTCCGACGTTCATCCTGATCGACTTCTGGGTCGGGATGGTGTTCGCCAGCGCGCTGTTCGGCGACGTCTTTCGCGCGTTCAGTCCGTGGCGGGCGATCCGGCTGCCGGGCATCCGCCCCTATCCCGAGCGCTGGGGCCGCTACCCGGCCGCGCTCGCGCTGCTCGGCTTCACCTGGGTCGAGCTGGTCTCCGGCTGGGGCGACGTGCCCGGCGACCTGACGACGGCGGCGGTCGTCTACACCGTCTACACGCTGGCGATGCAGGCGCTGTTCGGGACCCATGCGTGGACGCGGCACGGCGAGGCCTTCGCCGTCTACTTCAACCTCTTCTCGCGGCTGTCGGTGTGGGAGACGCGCGACCGCGTCGTCGGCCTGCGGCCGCCGCTCGGCGGACTGCCCGCGGCTCGACCCCGTGCCGGGCACCGTGCTCTTCGTCGCCGTGATGATCGGCACGGTCACGTTCGACGGCTTCAGCCAGGGGCAGCTCTGGAACGACATCTCGGTCGAGCTCGCCGATGCGCTCGACGGGATCGTCGGCCTCGAGGCCGCGCCGAAGGCGGTCGCCACGCTCGGCCTGCTGCTCGGCGTCGCGGCCGTCGGCGGCTTCTACCGGCTCGGGATAGACGGCGCGCGCTCGGTTGGCGGCGACATCGGCGCCGCGCAGCTGCGGCGGGCGTTCGTGCACACACTGGTGCCGATCGCGATGGTCTACGTGGCGGCGCACTACCTGACGTTCCTGCTGTTCGAGGGGCAGGCGACGCTCTACCTCGCGTCAGACCCGCTCGGGCGCGGCTGGGACCTGTTCGGCACGGCCTCGCGCGCCATCGACTACACGTACCTGAGCCAGAACGCGACGTGGTACGTGCAGGTCGCGTTCGTCGTCGCCGGCCACGTCGCGGCGCTGACGCTCGCGCATGACCGCGCGCTGGCGCTCTACCGCGAGCCGAGGCTGGCGGTGCGCTCGCAGTACTGGATGCTCGCGGTGATGATCGGCTTCACGTCGCTCGCGCTGTGGCTGCTGGCGCAGGCCACCGCGTGAGCGCCGTGCCGGAGGCCGCCTGTGACTCAGCCGCGCTAGACGGCCGAGACCTCTTCCTCCTCCGCGACGCGGAAGGAGGAGCCGCAGCCGCAGGCCGCGATCACGTTCGGGTTGTCGACCTTGAACCCGGCGCCCTGGAGGCTCTCGACGTAGTCGACGATCGCGCCCTTGACATAGGGGAGGCTGGGACCGTCGACGAGCAGGCGCAGGCCGTGGTCCTCGAAGATCTCGTCGCCTTCGCGCACGGTGTCGAACGCGAGCGCGTACTGGAAGCCCGAGCAGCCGCCGCCGCGCACGCCCACGCGCAGCCCGGAGGTGCCGATGTCGGCGCCCTGCGAGGCGAGGAACTCCTTGACCTTCTCGGCGCCCTTGTCGGTGAAGGTGATCACGTGTCAGTCTCCGTGTGGAGGTCCAATGCTTCAGGAAGTGTAGCGAGGTCGGCGGACCTCGCTACGCTAGTGATCGTGCCGACGACCGCGGAGCTGAAGCAGCGCATCGAGGCGTCCATCCCGGGCGCCAGCGCGGAGGTCGTCGACCTCAACGGCGGGGGCGATCACTTCCGCGCCACCGTCACCGCCCCGGAGTTCGCGGGGCTCAGCCGGATCGAGCAGCACCGCCGCGTCTACGGGGTGCTCGGAGCCGACATCGGCGGCCCGATCCACGCGCTGTCCCTGGTCACACGAGCCGAAGCGTAGGTCTTCTCAGATGAGCACCCCCGAACAGCAGATCAGCGCGGCGATCACCGAGGCGATCGCCGAGAACGACGTACTCCTCTTCATGAAGGGGACGCCCGAGGCGCCCCGCTGCGGGTTCTCGGCGCGCACGGTCGCGGCGCTGGAGGCGCTCGGCACCCCGTTCGCGGCGGTCGACATCCTGCCCGACCCGCGGATCCGCCAGGAGCTGTCCGCGATCTCGAACTGGCCGACGATCCCGCAGCTGTTCGTGCGCGGCGAGCTGGTCGGCGGCTGCGACATCGTCACCGAGATGTACGAGACCGGCGAGCTCGCGCAGGTGCTCGGCGTCGAGGCCCCGGCGGACGCGCCGGACCAGCCGCCCCTGGCGACGGAGCCGGGCGCCCCGCCGCTGACGATCGAGAACAACCTGAACCGCTCGTAGCGCCGGCGGCTCAGCCGGCGACCGCCTCGCCCGCGACGGCGCCGGCGACCTCGCGGTAGAGGGCGGCGATCCGGTCGATCTGATGCTCGACCGTGAAGCGCTCCCGCGCCACCGCGACGCGGTGGCGCAGGGCGCCCTCGTCGGCCGCGGCGAGCGCCGAGGCCAGGTCCTCGACGCGGTCGAGCGCGATACCCAGGCCCTCCTCGCGCAGCATCCGCCGCAGCGCGCGGTGCCCGAGCGTGATCACGGGCAGCCCGCAGGCCAGGTACTCGAAGAGCTTGTTCGGCAGCGCGGTGTCGAGATGCGGGCCGTTGAGCGCGGCGTTGAAGCCGGCCCAGCCGAAGTCGTAGTCGACGAGCTCGCGCAAGAGATCCGCTGCGGGCAGCGTCTCATGCAGCCGGATGCCGCGGATCGAGCGGTACTCCGTCGCATCGCGGGCGGGGTAGACGTCGAGCGAGAGTCCCTGCGCCGCGATCTCAGTGAACAGCTCGCGCAGGTCGTAGTGGCCGCCGTTGGCCGAGAGCGTGCCCTGGTAGACGATCCGCGGCGGGCCGCCCCGCGCCCTGGCGCGAGGGAGCGCGCGCGGCAGGTCGCACGCGAGCGCGTAGTTGGCGTAGACGACGACGCGCCGCGGCAGCCGGTAGCGAGCGGCGAGCGCCTCGGCCAGCTCGGGCGAGACCGTGACCACCGCGTCGCTCTCCTCCGCCGCCCGGCGCTCGAGCGCGAGCGGGTCGGCCGGCTCGGGAAAGCCGTCCTCGTAGGGCGTGCGGCGCAGGCTCTGCATGTCGTGCACGTCGTGGATGACCGGGATCCGTCCCGCCGTCTCGTCGAGCGCCAGCGCGGTCAGCTCATCCGGGAGGTTGTGCGAGTGGATGACGTCCGGCGCGAACTCTTCGAGGATGCCCGGCAGCGCCGCCGCCGGGTGCCTGCCGAGCGGCCACCAGCCCTCGAACAGCTCGTCGCCGCCTCCGTAGAGCTCCGACAGCGTCCGCCCGCGATATGCGAAGCCGAGCGCGACCTCCGGCGCTCGCTCGTTCAGCCCGGCGGCGTACTTGAGCGCGCGTACGCACGGCTGCTGCTGGAGGAAGAGGACCCGCATCAGCGCCGGCTGCGGATCGTCTTCGCCGGGTTGCCCACCGCCACGGAGTACGCGTCGATGTCGCGCGTGACGACGCTGCCGGCTCCGATCACGGAGCCGTCGCCGATCTGCACGCCCGGCAGGATCAGCGCCCCCATCCCGATCCAGCAGTTGCGGCCGATCCGGATCGGCGGCTCGTCGCGCCAGCCCTGATCGGTCACGGGACGCTCGGGGTCGTCCATGTTGTGGTTCGCCGTGTGGATCATGGAGTACGGGCCGAAGTTCGTGCCGTCGCCGACGATCAGGCCGCTGTAGCCGTTGACGAAGCAGCCGACGTTGAAGCCGACACGATCACCCAGCTCGATCCGGTCGCCGTTCAGCCACACGATCGAGTCGAGATAGAAGCAGCCCTCCCCGATCCGCTTCGCATCCCGCACGCGGAACGGGATTACGCGCTTGCTCGAGTCGGTGATCATCATGCCGCGAGCCCCGGTACCCCGAGCATCGCGCACGCTACCCCGGTCACAGGTCGCGCCTTGCGAACGCGGCCACGGCGGCCGCGCCGACGGCACCGAGGTACGCCAGCGACCAGACCCAGAGGCCGGCGCCGCCCGACTGTGCGCCGCCGAACGGGCCGAGGTCGATCGCCAGGCGCGTGAAGCCGACGGTGTCGGCGGTGAGCTCGGCGAGTCCGGCCTGGTAGAGCGCCTCGAACGGCAGCGCCCAGGTGGCGATGCGCGCGATGTCGTCGAGGCTGTCGGAGCCGATCGCCTCCGCGATCTGCCCCAGCAGCCCCGCCGTGAGGCCCGCCCCGAACAGCATGAACACGGCGATGCCGTTGGCCGTCGCCGCGAGCGCGATCGAGCCGGCGAGCGAGAGCGCGGCGACGATCGCCACCCCGAGCGCGAGGCCCAGCAGCGGCGTGACCAGGCGGTCGGGCCACCAGCCGCCCAGCGCCCACGTGAGCGCGAACGCGCCGAGCGCGACCAGCATCACGTAGGGCGCGCAGACGGAGGTCGCGCCGACCCAGCGGCCGAGCAGCAGCGTGCGCCGCGACAGCGGCCGCACCAGCAGCGGCTGCAGCAGCCCGCGCTCGGCGTCGCCGCGAACCGCGCCGAGAGTGAGGAAGACCGCGAGGATCGTGCCGAGGAAGAGGATCGCGAACATCGCGAGCCCGGCGAGCGTCGCTCCGACGACGGTCTCCGCCTCCACGCCGGCCTCGGTCGCGCCTGTGAAGTCCTCCGCCGCCTTGAACGCCTGCCACGTCGCCAGGCCGTAGAGCGCGAGGAAGACGACGGTGAGCAGACCGACGACGACGAACACGCGCCGCCGCAGCGACTCGCGCAGGGAGAAGCGCGCGACGATCAGCGCGCCGCGCAGCTGGTCGGGCGGCCTGACGGCACGGCCGGAGGCCGGGGGCGAGGCGGCAGCGCCGGGCGCGGGGGACGCCGGGGACGGGACGCTCACCGTGCGGCCTCCGGCATCGCGGGCGCCGGCTGAGCCGGCGTGCGGCCGACCGCCTCCAGGTACGCGTCCTCGAGCGTCGACGTGAGCACCCGGACCCCGTAGACGTCCTCGCCGGCGGCGACGAGCTCGCGCACGATCCGCGGCGCCTCCTCGCGCGTCGCGGCCGCAAACGTGCGCAGACCGGCGGCGGTCTCGACCTCGACCCCGCCGGGCCGGCTGAGCTCGGCCGGGGTGCCCGCCGCGACGACCGCGCCGCCGTCGATGATCGCGACGCGATCGCAGACCAGCTCGACCTCCGACAGCAGGTGCGAGTTCAGCAGCACGCTCATCCCGCGCTCGCGCAGGCGCTCCAGCAGCGAGCGGACCATGTGGCGACCGGCGGGATCGAGCGCGCTCGTCGGCTCGTCCAGCAGCAGCAGTTGCGGCGCGCCGACGAGCGCCTGCGCGAGCCCGAGCCGCTGCTGCATCCCCTTCGACATCGCGCCGACGCGGCGGTCGCGGGCGTATCCCAGCTCTACGAGCTCGAGCAGGTCGTCCCGCTCGGCGCGGCCGCCGCCCGAGCCCGCTAGCTCCTGGTGCAGGCCGAGCAGCTCGTCGGCGGTGCACCAGTCCGGGAAGCGGAACAGCTCGGCGAGGTACCCGAGCGCCGCGTGGGCCGCGCCCGAACCGGCCGCGAAGCCGCAGACCCGGACCGCGCCGGCGCTGGGGCGCACCAGCCCGCACGCGATCTTCACCAGCGTGGACTTGCCCGCGCCGTTCGGCCCGAGCAGGCCGAACAGCTCGCCGCCGCCGAGCTCGAGGTCGACGCCGCGCAGCGCCTGCACCGAGCCGTAGGCCTTGTGCAGGCCCGTGACCGAGAGGGCTTCGGGCATTCGTGCGTAGGATCGCAGCCGATGGCCTCGACGCTCGCACCGCCCGCGCTGCGCTGGGATGGCGCGCGGCTGCACGTGCTCGACCAGACGCGGCTGCCCGCGCACGAGGAGGTGCTCGTGCTCGAGGGCGCCGAGGAGACGGCGCGCGCGATCGAGCGGCTGGCGGTCCGCGGCGCACCGCTGATCGGGGTCGCCGCCGCTTTCGGCCTGGCGATGGAGGTCGCGCGCGAGCCGTCGCTCGGCGCGCTCGAGCGCGCGGCCGAGCGGCTGGCAGGCTGCCGGCCGACGGCGCGCAACCTCGCGTGGGCCGTCGAGCGCGTGCGCGCGGCGGCCGTCGCCGCCGGCCCGCCCGGCCTCGGCGCCGCCGCGCGCGCGGCGGCCGAGCAGATCCAGCGCGAGGACGAGGCCGCGAGCGCCGCGCTCGCCGCGCACGGCGCCGCCCTGCTCGACGCCGCGCTGCCGAAGCGCCCGGTCACGCTCCTCACCCACTGCAACTCCGGCTGCCTGGCCGCGTCGGGGCGCGGCACCGGCCTCGGCGTGATCGCCGCGCTCGCCGAGTGCCGCCCGCTGCGCGTGCTGGCGTGCGAGGCGCGCCCGCTGCTCCAGGGCGCGCGCCTGACGATCTGGGAGCTGGCGCGGCTCGGCATGGAGCACGCGCTCGTGGTCGACGCGGCCGCGCCCGGCCTGATCCGCACCGGCCAGGTCGACGCCGTCGTGACCGGCTTCGATCGCGTGGCCGCCAACGGCGACGTCGCGAACAAGGTCGGGACCTACGGGCTCGCGCTCGCCGCCGGCGCCGCGCGCGTCCCGTTCATGGCCGCAGGCCCGTCGTCGTCGCTGGACGGCTCGCTCGCCGCGGGTGACGCGATCGAGATCGAGGAGCGCGGCGCCGACGAGGTGCGCAGCGCCGCGGGGGCGCTGCTGACGCTGCCCGGCACGCCGGTGCGCAACCCCGCCTTCGACGTCACGCCCGCGGCGCTCGTCTGGGCGCTCGTCACCGAACGCGGCGTCGCGCAGCCGGTCGACGCCGCCTCGGTGGCCGCGATCGCATGAGAGCCGCTCGAACCCTGACGCTCGACTCGACGGTCATTGTCGACCTGCCCGACCCCATCTGCGCCGCCGGCGAGGTGGTCTGCCGCGTGCTCGCCTCCGCCACCTGCGGCTCGGACGTGCACGGCTGGTACGTGAGCCGCAAGCTTCCCGCCGTCCTGGGCCACGAGCCGGTCGGCGAGGTCGTGGAGGTCGGTGCCGGCGTCACGCGCGTCGCGCCCGGCGACGTGGTTGCTATCCACCACCATTCCGCCTGCGGCCGCTGCCGCGTCTGCGCCTCCGGCCACGAGACGCTCTGCCCGCAGTTCCGCTCGACGCGCCTGGACCCGGGCGGCTTCGCCGAGTACGTGCGGATCGAGACGGCGCTCGTCGGCGAGCTGCTGCCGCTCGCGGGGCTCGACCCGCCGGCTGCGACCTGCACCGAGCCGCTCGCCTGCGCGCTGCGCGCCCAGGACAGGGTCGGGCTGACGCCGCGCGATGCCCTGCTCGTGCTCGGCGCCGGCACGAGCGGGCTCCTGCAGATCGCCGCCGCCCGCGCCCGCGGTTGCGAGCGCGTGCTGGTCGCCGAGCGGCGCAACGACCGGCGCGACCGCGCGCTGTCCTGGGGGGCAGAGCCATTCGACCCCGGCGCGACCGTCGACGTCGCGATCGTCAGCTCTCCCGATCCGCGGGCGATCGCGGCGGCCGCGGCCGCGCTCGGACCCGGCGGGCGGCTGTGCGCCTACGCGCCGCCGGAGCCCGGCGCTCCGCTGCCGGTCGATGGTGCGGAGATCTTCCTGCGCGAGCTGACGGTGAAGTCGTCGTGGTCGGCCGGCGCCGCCGACATGCGCGCCGCGCTCGCGCTGCTGCAGTCCGGCGCCGTGCGCGGCGGCGAGCTGATCACGCACCGCTTCGGGCTCGACGCGACCGGCGCCGCGCTCGCTGCCCAGCGCGACGGCAGCGCGCTCAAGGCGATCGTGCTGCCGTGGGGCGACCCTTGATGCGCGCCGCCGTGCTGCACGGCCCGGGCGAGCTGCGCGTCGAGCAGGTCGCGGATCCTGAGCCCGGCCCGGGCGAGGTGCTCGTGCGTATCGAGGCCGCGACCACGTGCGGGACAGACGTGAAGATGTGGCAGCGCGGCCACCCAGTGCTGCCGCCGTATCCGACCCGCTTCGGCCACGAGACCGCCGGAACGCGCGCCGACACAGGCGAGCGCGTGCTGGTCGGCGACTCGCTCGCCTGCGGGGAGTGCAGGCCCTGCCGTGCCGGGCGGCCGCAGATCTGCCGTTCGCCGCGCTGGATCCTCGGCGGCTTCGCGCAGGCGATCGCCGCGCCGGAGGCGGTGCTGCACGCCGTGCCGGACGGGCTCGAGCCCGCCGGCGCGGCGATGGCCGAGCCGCTGGCGGCGGCGTTGCACGCGGTCCAGCGGGCGCCCGCCCGCGCGCTCGCGCCCGACGCCGGCGTGCTCGGCGGGGGGCCCATGGGCCAGACGCTCGCGGCGCTGCTGCTGGCCGAGGGGCGGACGGTCACGCTCGCCGATCGCCACGCAGAGCGGCGCGCCCAGGCCGAGCGGCTCGGGGCGATGGTGGCAGAGTCGCTCGCAGACCACGACGTCGTGTTCGAGGCGGTCGGCCGTCCCGACGCCTGGCGCGCGGCCGTGGAGGCGTGCGCGCCGGGCGGCTGCGTCGTCTTCGTCGGCGGCTGTGCGGCGGGCACCGACGCGCGGCTCCCGACACGGCCGCTGCACTACGACGAGGTCGACCTGCGCGGTGCGTTCCACCACGCGCCCGCCGAGGTCGACCGCGCGCTCGCGCTGCTCGCGGACGGCGGCGTGGAGTGGCGCACGCTTGCCGCGGGCCCGATCGGGCTCGAGCAGCTCGCGGCAGCGCTGGCGGCCGGCAACGAGGGCCCGGCGCGCAAGTGGGTCGTGGAGCCGACATGAGCGCGCCGAGCGTGCTCGCGTTCGTCCGTGCGGCGCTGCCGCCGCCGCCCGCGCGCGTGCTCGAGGTCGGCGCGGGAGACGGCGAGCTGGCGGCCGCGCTCGCGGACGCCGGCTACGACGTCGTGGCGATCGACCCGGCGTACGACGGCGAAGCCGTCGTGTTCCCGGTCGCGCTGCTCGAGCTCGACGAGCCGCCGGCGAGCTTCGACGCCGCCGTGGCGGTCGTGTCGCTCCATCACGTCGAGCCGCTGGAGCCGTCCTGCGCGCACCTCGGGAAGCTCGTGCGGCCGGGGGGCGCGCTCGTCGTCGACGAGTTCGACGTCGTCGCCTTCGACGAGCGCGCGGCGACGTGGCTGCGCGCGCGCCGCCGCGAGCTCGGGCGCGAGGGGCCGGACCACATCGGCGCGATGATCGCCGACGTGCGCGGTCACCTGCACCCTGTCGAGCGGATCCGGGCCGCGCTGTCGCCCGCGTTCGAGCTGGGCGCTTGCGCGCCGGGTCCGTACCTGCACCGCTGGGACCTCGGCCCCGCGCTCCAGTCTCCCGAGGAGGAGGCGATCGCGGCCGGGGAGCTGCCCGCCGTCGGCGCCCGCTTCACCGGCGTACGTCGCTGAGCGTGTGCTCGATCAGCGGCATGGCTTCGGCGAGTGTGCGCATGAGCACAGGCGCCTGTGTGATGGACCTCATACTGTGCCTCGGTGTCAGACGTCAGCATGGGCTCATGCGCACCATCGCCGAGTCCCCCGCACTGCCGCAGAGCCCGACGGTTCCGCACCCGTCAGTCGCTCTCACCGCCGTCGACGGCTCCGGCAGCGAAGACGGCGACTTGACCGTCTCGGAGCGGATCGGATTCTGGATGTACGTCGCGATGGGCAGCTTCTGCGCGGCCGTTCTCCTCGCGGCGGCGATGTCCGCGCTGACGTCCTGAGCGGTTCGGGGCGCAGGGCGCGGTCGATCCTCGGGCGGCCGCGGGCGCTTCCGCGGAAGCCGCGCGTGAACGCCGCACGCGCGCGAGATCGGCGCGACCGTGCAGCGTTGACGGCCTCATTCGCCGTCAACGCCGCACGCCGTCCGGAATCGAGGGACCGTTCGGCGTTGACGGCCTCATTCGCCGTCAACGCCGCACGCCGCCCGGAATCGAGGGACCGTGCAGCGTTGACGCGCGCCGCCACGCCCGGACGGCTTCGCCGGCGCACTCCGCGGCCGCCCGACCTGCGTTGACGGCGAGATACGCGTCAACGCAGG
>Ga0126306_10002239_pt1 | contig 10842 bp, 10 predicted proteins | sample Plot27_FD_92592 | JGI IMG/M metagenome (GOLD analysis project Ga0126306, IMG submission 92592) | Serpentine soil microbial communities from UC McLaughlin Reserve, CA, USA - Plot27 | ecosystem: Environmental > Terrestrial > Soil > Grasslands | place: USA: UC McLaughlin Reserve, Lake County... | reverse complement strand
GTGTTCGTGACCACGTTCTGGACGCCGCCGACGTCGTTTTGCAGCCGCGACTGCAGCTCGCCGGTGCGTGCGCCGGTGAAGAAACGCAGCGACATCGACTGCAGGTGCTCGTACAGACGGTTTCGCAGGTCCTGCATCACGCGTTGTCCGACGACGGTGGTCAGGTAGGTCTGCGCGACCGAGATCACCGCGGCGACGATCGGAATCGCGACCATCGCGCCGACAAGGATGTAGAGGAGCTGCAGGTCACGGTCACCGCTCGCGGGGAAGAGCGCTTGATCGAAAACGACCTTCGTCAGCAGGGACGGCGCGACACCCAGACCGGCCGTGACCAGGATCATCGCCAGTACGGCGGCGACCTGCCACCGGTACGCCCGGAACAGCCGCGCTATGCGTGGGACCAGGCGTCGTCCCTGCACTAGCCCGTCTCGGCGAAGCGCGCGAGTGCGTTGACGAGCGACCGCAGTTGCCGTCCGCGCTGCGTCAGGCGGTACTCGACAAGCGGCGGGCGGGCGTCGATCACCGTTCGCTCGAGCACGCCGGCCTCCTCGAGGTCGGTCAGCCGCTGCGCCAATGTCGCCGGCGGGATCTTGCCGAGCGCCTGCAGGAACTCGTTGAAGCGGACCGCGCCCTCGTGCGAGACATAGAGGATCGAAACCGTCCAGCGCCGCTCGAGGAGGTCCGCCGCCCGGCGGACCTCCTCGGGAAGGGGCGCGCAGCTACGACAGCGCATGCGCCGCGTGCGGCTCCAGCGAGAGCTCGAGCACTTCGCCCAGGCTCATCACCGGGTGGAAGCTCATCTCGTTGCGGACGTCCTCGGGGACGTCGTCGAGGTCGGCGCGGTTCCGCTCCGGGATGATCACGTCGGTCAGGCCCGCGGCGTGGGCCGCGAGCGCCTTCTGCTTGAGCCCGCCGATCGGGAGCACTCGACCCTGCAACGTAACCTCGCCGGTCATGCCGACTGTGTGCTTCACCGGCCGGCCCGTGAGCAGGGAGGCGAGCGCGGTCGTCATCGTGATCCCGGCGCTGGGGCCGTCCTTCGGGATCGCACCCGCGGGGACGTGCACGTGAAAGCTGGAGTCTTCGAAGTCGTGCTCGTCGAGGCCTAGCTCCTCCGCGTGCGAGCGCACGTACGAGAGGGCGATCCGCGCAGACTCCTTCATCACGTCGCCAAGCTGGCCGGTCAGGACCAGCCCGTCGTCCTTGCCCGGCATCTTGGTTGCCTCGACGAACAGCACGTCGCCGCCCGTCCCGGTGACCGCCAGACCGGTGGCCACTCCGGGCACCGCCGTTCGCTCAGCCGATTCCTGGAAGAACCGCTGTCGCCCGAGCGCGTCGCGGACAGCCGGCTCGCCGATCGAGATCGGTGGTTCGGCGGTGTCCGACGCCACGGTCGTAGCGGTCTTCCGCAGCAGCTTGCCGAGCTCGCGCTCGAGCTGGCGAACGCCGGCCTCGCGCGTGTACTGGCTGACGATCAGCTCGAGCGTGATGTCATCGATCGATACCTCGTCCTCGCGCAGGCCTGCCCGCTCGAGCTGGCGCGGCCACAGGTAGCCGCGGGCGATCGCGACCTTCTCGTCGACCGTGTAACCGTCGAAGCGGATCACCTCCATGCGGTCGAGCAGCGGGCCGGGGATCGTCTCCGCCATGTTCGCCGTAGCGATGAAGACGACCTCCGAGAGATCGAGCTCGACGTCGAGGTAGTGGTCGCGGAACGAGTGGTTCTGGGCCGGGTCGAGCACCTCGAGCAGCGCGGCAGACGGATCACCGCGCCAGTCGGCGCCCACCTTGTCGACCTCGTCCAGCAGGATCACCGGGTTCACCGTTCCGGCGTCTCGGAGCGCACGCACGAGCCGGCCCGGCAGCGCGCCGATGTACGTGCGACGGTGGCCGCGGATCTCAGCCTCGTCCCGCACGCCGCCGAGCGACATGCGCACAAACTCGCGATTGAGCGCCCGGGCGATCGACTCGCCGACCGAGGTCTTGCCGGTTCCCGGCGGCCCAATCAGCGTCAGGATCGCACCGGAGCGCTTGTCCTCGGCGATGCCGCGCTCCTCGCGCAGCTTGCGCACGGCCAGGTACTCGACGATCCGCTCCTTGACGTCCTCGAGGCCGGCGTGGTCGCTGTCCAGGACCTCGCGGGCGTGAACCGGGTCGAGTCGCTCGTCGGAGCGCGTCTCCCAGGGCACGGCGAGCAACCAGTCCAGGTACGTGCGGATCATCGAAGACTCTCCACTCTGGTCGCCCATTCGCTCCAGCCGGCCGACCTCACGCTCGGCCTGCTCACGAACCTCATCCGGCAGGTCTGCCTCGGCGATCTTCAGGCGGTAGTCCTCCGAGACCGTGGCGTCGTCCTCGCCCAGCTCCTTGCGGATCGACTCCAGCTGACGGCGGAGGATGTACTCGCGCTGCTGGCGCTGCGCGCCGTCCTCGACATCCTCGCGGATGCGCTGACGGATCTGCAGCTCGGCCAGGCGCTCGCGCTGAAGCCGGAGGGCGAGCTCGAGCCGCTCGACCACGTCCAAGGCCTCGAGCAGCTCGATCCGCTGCTCGAAAGTGGTCTCCGGCGCGTACGCCGCAGTGTCGGCGAGCGTGCCGACCTCGCGGATCGAGCGCAAGAACGCCGATATTCGGCCATCGTCACCGCGGAGATCCAGGATCTCTTCGACCACGGCGCGATACTCGCGCTCGAGCTCGCGGGTCTTGACGCCCGGCGGCTCTAAGTCGGGTTGCTCCTGCACTTCGACCCGGAGCCTGCCCTGGGCGTCGGTGTGCGCGGCGCCGGCGGTTGCGCGGTGCAAGCCGACGAGGTTGACGGCTCCGACGCCGCCGGGCAGCCGTACATGTTCGGAGACCTCGGCGACTGTGCCGACCTTCGCGTACTCGTCCTCGTGGCGCGGCACGAGCAGCACACGCTCCTCGTCGCCCACGTCGGCCGAGATCGTGACATTCATGTTCGGGAAGACGACGGTGTCGTCAAGCGGGACAAGCAGCAGCGTGCTCAACCTCTATCACCTTTCTCTTGTAGCTACATCGGCGATAGTAGCTTCAAGGGATGAAGTGACAGAGGCCGTTCGCGTCCAGGGTCCATTGGCGACTGCGGTGCCGGGCCCGCGCGAGGCGGACCCGGCACCTCGAGCTCAACCCGCGGGGGTCGTTGCCGCGGTCGGGCGCTCCTCCTTCGCCAGGATCGGCCGCAGAACGTAGTAGAGACCTCCCGAGACGACGAAAGCCGCGAGCCACGACAGGTCGGTGTTGTTGGTCGCCTTGGCGACGGGCCCTTGGAAGAACTCGACGAGGCCGTACTCCCACGACCAGCCGGCGGCGAGCCCGGCGAGCGCGGCTATCACCGCCGCCCAGTTGATGTCGCCGTACCGCGCCGTCGCTGGGTCGTCGTAGAGCCCGGCGACGTCGATCTTGCCGCGGCGAACGACGTAGTAGTCGACGAGCATCACTCCGCCCCACGCCGCTATCCAGACGACGACCGAGACGAGCCACTTGTCGAAGTCCTGCGCGAAGCTGTTCGACTCGATGAAGGCGATCAGCGCAATCGTGCCGACGACGGAAACGCCGAGCGCCACCTTCCACCGCGCCGCCTTGAGATCAAGCGAGAGCGCCGCGAGCGTGGCGGAGTAGAGGTTGAGGATGTTCGTTGCGACGGGCCCGTGCATCACGAGGAACAGGATCAGGATCGACGTGCCGCCGAACGCCGCCGTGACGAGGGCGGCCGGGTCCGTCTCCGTGCCGGCGCTCGCGATCGACGCGCCGACGAAGCCCAGCCAGACCGTCGGAACGAAGATCCCTGCAAACGTCCACCAGAAGACCCTTCGGTCGGAGGTGCCCGGCTTGATGAAGCGCGTGTAGTCGGACGACCAGGAGAGCCAGGTGATCCCCCAGCCGATGCCGATTGCGGTCATCAGCTGCGTAATCGCGGTCCACTTGTCGCCGCCGCTGACCGTGCTGGTGTTCCAGACGACGTCGACCTTGGTCCAGGCCAGGACCGTCATCAGCGCCATGATCGCCGCGGCGACCGGGACGGTCCACTTCTCGAAGGTCTGGATCCAGTAGAAGCCGACGACCGCGATCACGACCTGGACGGCCATGATCCCGATGCCGACGGCGTACTTCGTCCCGGTGCCCGGGTTCTCGTAGCCCATTTCCTTGAAGATCCCGAGCACGAGGTCGAGCACGACCCACGTGTTGACGCCCAGCCAGCCCATCGTCATCAGCATCTGTGCGGTCGCGGGGAGGTACGCCCCACGGCGGCCGAAGGCTGCACGTGAGAGCACCATCTGGTTGACGCCCGTGCGGTGGCCCATGATGCAGAAGAGGCCGAAGAGCGCGCAGCCGGCGAGGTTCCCGATGACGAGCACGAGCAGGGTCTCGACGAGGCTGAGTCCGAGGATGATTCCGAGGGCGCCGAGGACCCAGTTGATCGGCGCGAGGTTCGCACCCGCCCAGATCCAGAACTGCTGCAGTGGTGTCGAGGTTCGATCCTCGGCGGGGATCGGCTCGATGCCGTGCTCGTCGAGCCGCACGTCCACCAGCTCGGCGCCACGCTGATCAGCCATGCGTTCCCTCCTGTGAGAAGAGTGCCGGAGCGATCTTCTCGCTTCGCGCGGTCCGCGGCAAGGCCCTTGTAGGCTCGCGCGTCGTGAGCCCGTCGCTGCTGCTCGAGAACGGCCTCGTCGACGTCGGCGGGGGCGAGTTCCGCCGTACGGACCTGGCGATCGTCGACGGTCGAATCGTCACCACTGCGCCAGCCGACGCCGAGCGCGTCGACTGCTCCCGCTTCCTCGTCGTCCCCGGGATGGTCAACGCCCACAATCACTCGAACGAGAACTGGTTCCGCGGAATGTGGGACAACCTCCCACTCGAGCCGTGGATGCTCTTCTCATATCCCGCGCTCGCGGCACCTGCGCAAAGTCCGGATGAGATCTACCTCCGGACGGTGCTCGGCGCGATCGAGCAACTGCGCTCCGGTGCGACGTGCGTCGTCGACTTTCTCTACGAGCTCGACGGGTTCACCGAAGACACGCTCGACGCCGTCGTCAGGGCGTACCGCGACGTCGGTCTCCGCGCGCTGATCGCGCTCGGGATCGGCGATCGCGCCTACCACGAGACGGTCGTCCTTGAGAAGGGGCTCGTCTCCCGCGAGCTCGTCGATCGCCTCGAACGGGACAAGCCGCCGTCCTGGCCGGAGTGGGAGCGGTTCGTCCGGCGCGCGGTCGGGCTCTTCCACCGGCCGGACGAGGGGATCTCGGTCTGTCCCGCGCCGAGTGGCCCGCAGCGCTGTACCGACGAGATGCTCGTGGGTTGCGCGGCACTCGCCGACGAGCTCGACCTCTCGATCCACATCCACGTTCTCGAGACACGGATGCAGGCGGTCTCGGGGCAAAAGATGTACGGCCAGACGTTGGTCGAACACATGGACGCGATCGGCTTCCTGGGTCCTCGCGTCTGCTTCGCCCACGGGATCTGGCTAACGCCGTCCGACATCGAGATCGTCCGCGACCGCGACGTTTCGATCGCCCACAACCCGGTGTCGAACATGAAGCTCGGAAGCGGGATCGCCGCAGTGCCGGCGCTACTCGCGGCGGGCGTGAACGTCGCGCTCGGCACCGACGGGATGTCCTCGAACGACGGCCTCGACATGTTCGCGTCGCTCAAACAGGCCGCGCTCCTGCACAAGCTGTGGGGGATCGACTATGAGCGCTGGACGGGGGCGGTCGAGGCGTGGCGGCTGGCGACGATCGGCGGCGCCCGCCCGGCGGGCGACGGAGCCGGCCTCGGCCGGCTCGAGCCGGGACGGCGCGCCGACGTCGTCATGCTCGACCTCGAGAGCCACGTGTTCACGCCGCTCAACGACCCGCTGCGCCAGCTCGCGTTCGGCTCGTCGACACTGGCCGTCGATTCGGTGCTCGTCGGCGGCGAGTGGAAGGTGCGCGAAGGCCGTGTCGTCACCGTTGACGAAGCGAACGTGCTTGCCCGCGCCCGCGAGGTCGGTTCGGAGATCGTCGGTCGCTTCGACGAGGCGTTCGAACTCGGTCGTCAGTTGCTCGCGCCGCTGCGCGGGGGGTGGCTGGACGCCCTGCGGACGGACGTCGGCGTCGAGCGGAAGCTGGCACTCGCTCCGTTCCACTCGCCTTGAACAGCTGAGCCCGCCGCCTGCTTTGCTTTAGGCGGCAAGCTCGTCCGGCAAACCGAAGCGTCGGAAGATCGCCGGACTGCGAAAGGCTGTGATGTCGGCGATCCGTCCGTTCCGTAGCGTGAGCACGTCGAGCGCGATGGGTAGGAACCGGTTCCGTTCCGGGTCGAATCCGTAAGCGCCGAATGCCAGCTGTCCGTTCGCGCGGGTCTGGATGTAGCGCAGGTCCCTTGGTGGCTCGCCCGGCATCAGCCAGGAGTCGGCGATTGCCTCGCGGCCGAGATACCACTCTTGATACGGGGGCATTGCGAACGTGGCGTCCTCGGCCAGCATCGCGACGATCGCCTCGACGTCACCGCCCTCGAACGCGTCGACGAAGCGCTGCAGGATCTCGCGGACGCGGCGGTCGCCCAGCGATCGCATCGTCGTCTGCTGGCTCTCCTCGGGCAGCCGCTCCTCGAGAGCTTTGCGGGCGCGCTGCAGGGCGCTGTTGACCGAGGCAATCGTCGTCTCGAGCGACTCGGAAACTTCTTTGGCCGAGAACCCCAAGACTTCACGCAGGATCAGCACGGCGCGCTGTCGCGGCGGCAGGTGCTGGAGCGCGGCGATGAACGCGAGCTCCACCGCCTCACGCTGCTCGTAGCGCGCCGCCGGTCCGGCATATCCGTCCTCGAGTCCCATGATCTCGTCGGGATAGGGCTCCACCCATAGCGACTCCGCGACCGGCTCCCCGAGCTCGTGCCCTTTGTCTCCGACGGGCTGGCCGTAGTCGATCGGAAGCACGCGCTTGGGCCGGCGCGAAACCGCGTCGAGGCAGGCGTTGGTCGCGATTCGATACAGCCAGTTGCGAACCTTGCCCGGGCCGTGGAATCCGCATAGGCCGCGCCAGGCGCGAAGGAGACCGTCTTGCAGCGCGTCCTCGGCATCGTGGACGGACCCGAGCATGCGGTAGCAGTGCGCGTGGAGCGGGGCGCGGTAAGGCTCGACGAGGCGGCGGAAAGCATCCTCGTCGCCGTTGCACGCCGCACTCAGCAGCTGCTCCTCGGTGACGCTTGAGTTCGTCGAGATCATTCTTCTACGGATTCGGACCGGCGGTGCGACGCGAACTCATCGCCGCGCCGCGATTATTTTTCGTGGGCGGCGCCGGTCCGTAGGGCAGGCGATGAAACGCGACGCTCCGAATCCACTCGTCCACCTCGAACTTCGCACAGGCAACCTCCCGCGTGCCTGCGCGTTCTACACCGGTCTGTTCGGCTGGCGCGCGGAGACTGTGCGCACCACCTCGGGGAACTACCTGACGCTTCGGGTCGGCGATGGGATCGAGGGTGGCGTCGTCGAGCACGATACGAAGCGCCCGTTCTGGCTTCCGTACGTAGAGGTTCCGGACGTCGCCGAGGCCGCGGAGCGCGCGCGGCTGCTTGGGGCGTCCGTGCTGCTTCCAGCTCGCGAGGGCCCGGCGGGCTGGCGTAGCGTCCTCGCAGCGCCTGCGGGCGCCACGTTCGCTCTCTGGCAGCCGAAGAGATGAACGCGCCCACCAGAACCGGCCCGGTCGGACGGCTCGCTCGCCTCCTCCTCGCGGCGGTCATGGCGTTGTCTCTTTACTCGATTGCGGACCAAGGTGGTCCTTCGTCTTTCCGGGACCCGTCCAAACTGACGGAGCCGATCACGTGGGTGCTCCATGCAGCGATGCTCGCCGTCTTCGTGCTCCTCGTGGGACAACTCGCCGGTGCAACAGTGGGCCTCGCCCCCGCTCGGCGGTGGCAGCTCGCAGCGCTCGTCGGGCTCGCCGTCACGTTGGCGGCTGCAGCCGCCACTGCCCGGATCGCCTCCGGCGCGCTCTGGGCGTCGCCCCTTTTCGAGGTCGTCTGGACCTTCGATGCCGTGATGCTCCTCGAGACGATCGTCGCGCTGCTGTTGGCGATCACTTTGGGAACGCCCGGCTGCGAGGTGGGGGTCTGGCCGGAGCTGACCGCCCGGCTTCGAGGCCCCGACGCCGCGGTTCCCACGAGACCGATCTCGGGCTGCACTACCTGGACGAGTGGGAGGCCCGTCGTGCTGCCTCGGTTTACAGAGCGAGGTCGCGGCGGTAACTCCAGCGCCGTCGCGAAGAAGCGACCCATTCCAACGCGATAATCGCTGGGTGCGCGGGTCAGGGATGAAGGGTCTGGCGCTCGGGCGCGCTGAACGATGAGTGGACGATTCTCGCGCGAGACCGCCATCGGCGTTGCTGCCGCCCTGTACGCCGTCGCGGCGATGGCCTACGACCACCTAGTTCCCGGAGATTCTGGTGGCTTCGTGATCGGTGCGGCGTTGTCGGTCGTGCTTGCGGCGGCTCTCTTCGCCTGGCTCGTTCCTCGTGCCAAGGCCACGGCGGAGAGAGCTGCGAACACCGGGCTTGTGTGCAGTGCGCTGGCGGTCATACCCGGGATCGCTTTGATCTGGCTCGGCCTCCCATTCGTCCTTGCCGGGAGCGGCATTGCCCTCGGCCTGGTCGGCCGAGGAGGCGAGCGGCGCGGCCGGGCCACCGCCGCGGTCCTCATCGGTGCCGGCCTCTTCGTCGTCGGTGCAGCGGCCTACACCGTCGGCGGTACGGACGTAACGGGCTAGGCGCGACGAACCGTCCGCTCGACAGCGAAGCGGCGTCACCGCACGATCGTGCGCGATGGTGCGCGATCTCCCGACCGTCGTCTCTACGAAGACGACGCACAGTTCGAACCGGAGACCGCGCGCCTCGCGTACGCCCTAGGCGGCGCGCTGTTCCTGCTGCCCTGGGCGCCCGCTGCAGTGGCCCTGTTCGCGACGGCGGCGGTCGTTTTGCGCCACCACGTTCTTCCTCGCTGGTTCGGGTGGATCACGCTCGCGCAGGCGACGGCGTTTGTTGTCGGACTCGCAGCCCATGCGGTCGGCGAGGGCGCGTTCCTCGCGTACGTGCTCTTCTGGCTCTGGCTTGTAGTTGCGGCCGTCGCGCTCGTCCGCCGGCCAGTCTGAGGGGCGGAGCCCGGTATCAGGGGCGGAGCCCGGTGTCCGGAGCCCGGTGTCAGACACCAAATTGCGTCAAGGGGCGGACAACGCCGAATCCGTGACGACTTATCCACAGGCGGCCATCGCCAACCTGGCGGGCAGGATCGTTTGAAAACTTTGGGACCAGCACGAGGGTTCGCTTCTCGTGCTCGAACCCGCCGTCAACGGTCGAACCGACACCCCTGACGTAGCCTCTGTCCGTGCACCGGCTCACCAAGGCGCAGGCCCAGCGCATCGCGGTGCGCGCGCAACTGCTCGACGCACCCCGGCCGACGGAGCTGCTCGGCGTCGTGCAGCAGCTGACCCTGCTCCAGATCGACCCAACGGCGGCAATCGCGCCCAGCGCGGACCTTGTCGCCTGGAGCCGCCTTGGCTCGGAGTACCAGCCGGCCCAGCTCCAGCAGGCCCTGGAGCAGGACCGCACGCTGTTCGAGCACAACGCCCTGGTGCGGCCGATGAGCGACGTTGGTCTCTACCTCGCCGGCGCTGCCGACTGGCCCAGCTACGAGCGCACGCGTGCCTGGATCCGCGACAACGACCGCTTCCGGCGCGACATCCTGGACCTGCTCGGTAACTCCGGGCCGCTGACCTCACGGGACATTCCGGACACGTGCGTGGTGCCGTGGGCCTCGACGGGGTGGACCAACAACCGGAACGTCACCCAGATGCTCGAGTTCCTGATGATGCGCGGCGAGGTTGCGATCGCCGGGCGCGTCGGGCGGGAGCGGCTGTGGGACCTGGCCGAGCGCGTGTACCCGGCCGACGTGGTCGTCCCGTCAGTCGACGAGGCCGACCTAGTCAAGAACGAGCGGCGGCTCGCCTCGCTCGGCATCGCCCGGAAGAAGAGCAGAGCCATGCCGATGGAGCCCGTCCATGTGGGCGAGGCCGGCGAGCCGGCCATGGTCGAGGGCACGAAGGGCGAGTGGCGCGTCGACCCCGCCGCGCTCGGACAGGACTTCGAGGGCGTACCGCGCTGCTGTCGCCATTCGACCGGCTCGTCCACGACCGGGTCCGCGCGCAGGAGCTGTTCGACTTCGAGTACACCCTCGAGATGTACAAGCCCGCGGCCAAGCGCCGCTGGGGCTACTTCGCCCTCCCGGTGCTCCACGACGACCGGCTGGTCGGGAAGGTCGACGCGATCGCCGACCGGAAGGCCTCCGTGTTGCGGGTGCATGCGATCCACGAGGACGTGACGTTCACTCGCACGATGGCGAAGGCCGTGCAGGCCGAGCTGGAGGACCTGGCCTCGTGGCTCGGGCTGGCTGCGATCGAGCCGGGCTAGGACCGAGCTTCGGTCGCGATGATCTCGCCACCCGGTCGGCCACCGACCTGGACCAGTGTCAGACACCGGGTTTTCCGTACGCCCGACCTCAGCAGACCGCCGTCACCCCGTTGCTGGCCTCCGAGGTGTTCCCCGCCCGATCCACTGCTTTCACCGTGAACGTGTTCTCTCCGCCCGCCGTGCCGTAGACGAAGTCCCTGTCGATTCCGCCTGCGACGGGCAGCGGGCTCAGAACCCCGTTGACGTAGATCTCGTACTCGATCGCATACTCGGGGTCGGTGTCGTCGGTGGACTGGTTCCAGCCGAGCCAGAACTCGACGCAACCACCGTCGACGATGCGCACGTTGGTCGGCGCCGAGGGCGGCGTCACGTCGTTGGTCGCCTCGGTCGT
>Ga0126306_10002238_pt1 | contig 10844 bp, 11 predicted proteins | sample Plot27_FD_92592 | JGI IMG/M metagenome (GOLD analysis project Ga0126306, IMG submission 92592) | Serpentine soil microbial communities from UC McLaughlin Reserve, CA, USA - Plot27 | ecosystem: Environmental > Terrestrial > Soil > Grasslands | place: USA: UC McLaughlin Reserve, Lake County... | reverse complement strand
GATTGTGCTTGTCCAGTTGAAGCAACGCCGTGCACAGATCTGCTCTACCAACCCGCCCGTGTGCTCAGAAACCGGCGTCTCTGGCCAACCAATCTGTGCTACGACGCCTTCCTTCAGGAAAGCACTCGGAGATGGTATTCAAGAACGGCTCTCCTTACCGGATCACTCAGATACCTCGGCGAAGGTTCCGGTACGTGGGCGCTAGAGCGCATGGCCGAAACCTGGCCGCTGCCCATCGGCAGAGAGGCGATCAATCTGCGCGCCACCATGTTCAGGGGCGACGAAACTGCGTACATGGCCGCCGTAAGGATGGCGTCGTTCGAGGGGCGGGAAGAAGCCATGTGGGCGATCCGTGCCACCGTATCCGGCAGCACCCTCGACCTATTCGGGCTGGCCGATCGCTCGGCGGACGCTGGTCCTGCTCGGGAAAATGGTCCCGTTTCGATGGGCGACCTGCGGTACATACTACGCGGGAGCAACATATCCCTTGTGGAGATAGTGCGCGCCACGGAACGCTGGTGGTCCGACTTCCGCGGCCTAAGGGTACAAGGTCGGCCACCCAACAGCGGCGCGTGGGCAGACGCCGACGAATTCAAAGACGCGCTGCGAACCGCTATAACTGCCTTACGCAAAGAGGGTCGCGTGGCGACCCAACAGGAAGTCGCCACTTACTTCTGCACCTACCCCGGCTTCCCGGGGTGCAACGATCGCCAGTTGCGGCGTTGGTTGGCTCGCTACGGCGTGGTTTGGCAGGATTTTTTGACCTCTGCTTAGCAGGTCTCCGGTTCCGGATTTATCGTCCTATTAATGTCCTGGTATGTTCCTATGTCGGCTCTTATTCTTGCGTACAGCACGATGTTAGCGGATGCCAAGACGTACGCGACGACGAAGTCAGGAGGATGGAGATGCAGGCACAGATAACCCGCGAGTGGGTCACCTACAAGCAGGCCGAAGAACTCTCAGGACTTTCCAGGACCACGTTGTGGAAACTGCTGAGCGCCGGAGAGATCAAGGCGGCCCGCGTGGGGCGTGCTGTTCGCATCAATCGCCGTTCCATAGATGACTACCTCGAGCGGGCTTCGGAAGGTTCCTAGGTAGGAGGGAGAAGCATAGAAGAAGCCTTGAGAGTTGACAGGTCTTTAGTTAACGAGTTCGAAGGAGACACACATTGAGCTTTAGGATGGACGTGAAGGTGGAGAAGGTACTCAAGGATGGTGCTTACGATGCCAGGCTGATGAACGTCGAGCAGAAGGAGACCAAGTTCGGCGATCGGCTTATGTGGACCTTCGAAGTTAACGGGGAGAACACCGAGGTGGTCGGGTTCACCAGCATGAGCCCTTCCACGAAGGCCAAAGCCTACCAATGGGCAGCGGCAATCGCTGGGGAGATAGACCCCAAGCTTGGGTGGGGACCTGAGGACCTCATCGGTGGGGAGTGCGTCGTGGTGCTTGAGGCAGCCGAGGACGCTCAGGGTACCGAGAAGAACAAAGTCGCCAGGGTTAAGCCTCCAAGGAGAAACAAGCCCGATGCCTCTAAGAGAGAGGCTGACAGCTCGGAGGGAGAGCTAGTCCGGATCCCGCTCTAGGGGCGGAGATGCATTTCGCAGGGCGTCAAGTGTCAGGCGCCCCGCTGTTCAAAGGAGACGCTTAGCATGTTAGCAGACTTCGAAGACGTGCTGGATAGATTAGACGTCGCAAGCCGCAACGGCGAGAAGGCGATGTGCTTCTGTCCGGCCCACAACGACCGCAGCAACCCTAGCCTCAGCCTCAAGGCGGAGAATGGTAGGCTCTTACTGCACTGTTTCGCCGGGTGCCGTCCAGAGGAAATCGTCTCCGAGATAGGGCTTCAGATGAAGGACCTCTTCGTCGAGGGGGGAGGGGGGATCTTTATCCCCCCGAACACGCCTGCACGCCTGCACGCTCAGAGCGAAAACCCGCATGCCAATGGGCAAAACGAGCGTGCAAGTCGTGATGCACGCCCCGAACACGGTTGCACACTTAAGGAGTACTCCGAAATGAAGGAGTTGCCAGAGAACTTCTTGAGAGGTCTAGGTTTGAGGGACGTGACCTACCAGGACAAGCCGGCCGTCCGCATCCCCTATCCTGACGAGGATGGCCAAGAGGTGGCAGTTCGCTTCCGCGTCTTCCTGGGCGGTGCTGAGAAGTTCAGGTGGCGAAGCGGCGACAAGCCTAGTCCCTATGGGCTCAGGCTCCTGAAAGAGACACACAGTGCTGGGTACGTGGTCCTGGTAGAAGGTGAGAGCGACTGCCATACCCTCTGGTTCTACGAGATACCGGCTTTAGGCATTCCCGGTGCGAGCAACTGGCGAGATGGGTGGGTTGCTCACTTAGACGGCATAGCGAAGATCTACGCCGTCATCGAGCCTGATCAAGGCGGGGAGACCCTTCGAGAGAAGCTGACCGACTGCGAGGCCATCCGCGAGAGGCTTCACCTTTTAGAGTTAAGTGAGCACAAGGATCCAAGCGCCCTGCACCTCACCGACCCAGACAGGTTCAAGGAACGCTTCGAGGTTGCACTGGAGGATGCCAAACCCTGGATCCAGCTTGAGAGGGCGGAGGCCCAAGCAACGTCTCAAGAGGCGTGGGAGCATTGCAACGAGCTGGCGAAGGCACCGAACATACTGGAGAGATTCGCCGCCGAGTTAGCTCAGTCGGGCGTCGCTGGGGAAGTAAGCATAGTTAAGCTCCTGTACCTTGCTGTGACGTCGCGGCTGCTGGCTCGGCCGGTCAGCATCGCCCTCAAAGGTCCATCTTCCGGCGGCAAGAGCCATGTGGTGGAGCGGGTGCTCTCCTTCGTACCGGAGAGCGCCTATTACGCTCTCACGGCCATGAGCGAACGCACCCTGGCCTACTCCGAGGAACCCATAAAGCATCGCTTCCTGGTCATCTACGAGGCGGCAGGCATGAGCGGTGAATTCGCCACCTACCTCATGCGCTCGTTGCTTTCTGAAGGGCGCGTTCGCTATGAGACCGTGGAAAAGACCTCCGAGGGTATGAAGCCGCGTCTCATCGAGCGAGAAGGCCCAACAGGCCTCATCGTGACCACGACCGCCGTAAAGCTCCACCCAGAGAACGAAACCCGACTTCTCTCCCTTACCGTCACGGACACACAGGATCAGACTCGTGCCGTCATGGCAGCACTGGCAGACGAAGAGAGCGAGGCTGGACCAAACTTCGAAGCTTGGCATGCCCTCCAGGTTTGGCTGGAGGGTGCTGAGCATCGCGTCTGGATACCTTACGCCAGGAAACTGGCCGAACTCATCCCACCGGTGGCGGTAAGGCTCAGGCGAGACTTCGGTGCGCTGCTGAATCTCATCCGAGCCCACGCTCTTCTGCATCAGGCAACACGCGAGCGCGACGGCGAAGGCCGCATAGTCGCCACCATCGAGGACTACGCGGCCGTCCGGGAACTGGTAGTCGACCTGGTGGGTGAGGGCGTGGAGGCGATCGTGCCTGCCACCGTCCGGCAGACCGTAGTAGCAGTCAAGCGGTTGCGAGAGGACTCGAAGGGCGAGCCGGTCACCGTGGCAGAGCTCGCCCGAAAGCTCGAGCTTGACCGCTCTACCGTATCGCGAAGAGTGAGGAACGCCAAGGACCGTGGCTATCTCAGGGACCTTGAAGACAACCCACGCAAGCCTTCCCGCCTCATACTTGGCGACGACTTGCCAGACGACCTGCAGATACTGCCCAGCCCGGAGGACGTGCGTGCGGGCGTGAAGGAGCGTGCACCAGGCAGTGCACGCCTTAACGGAGCACAGGAGACGCATAGGAATGGGCAATACTCAAGGGATGCATACAAAGCGTGCAACCATGCGCGTGTGCAGGAGGGGATAAAGAACCCCCCTCCCCCTGAAGCCAGTGAACCGGGAGTCGTTGATACTCCTCTAGACGGCATCATCGAAGAGGTGCGTCATCAGTTCGCCAGCGATGTCTCGGAGGAGGTATGAAGGCTCGTACTGCTCTGCTCGAGCTGTTCAAGGACTCTAGTGAGTGGCGTGCCTTCTTCCGTTCGTGCAGCGAAACTAGCGCCTTGAGGCTACGCTCGCAGGCCCCGCAGTTCCGAGACGAACTCAAAGAGCGGGGTCATGGACTTCCGACCGAAGTGGTGGGGGATGTCCTGCTCGGGTTGGCCAGGGAACTCTTGCCCGATACGCCGGCCGCACAGTGGGATGCCGAGTGGGCGCATGACTTATGTAAGGATGCCCTCGCTCTCTTGGCGGAACGCTACGCTGAGCTCTCCACTGCCGATAAGGAAGTCCTAGATTTCTCGGCACAAGAGGTATGGGACGAGAGGATGCATGGCGCCGGATTGGCGAACGTCCCGGTCGCTTTCCGGGTAGCGCTAGATGGTTGGACGCGAGCGGGACTCGATGCTATGGAACGGTTACGAATCAGGGGAGGTGCTGCATGAGTTCTTCGAGTGGTACGGATGGTTTGAGCTTGGCCAAAGGAGGACCTGTAACCCAGGAAGGCAAGGAGGTGGTGAAATGGAGCGCCACCCGCCACGGTATCCGTTCTCCGGCTCCGGTGGTTCCTGGGGTGGAGAAGGCCGAGGAGTGGGAAGTGCACCGGGATGGGATACTCGAGAGCCTCTCCCCGGAGGGGAACTTACAGATCGTATTGGCGGAACGAGTGGCCTTGCTCTCCTGGCGGCTCCATCGCGTGATTCGCTACGAGACCGAGAGCATCGCGCTCTACCAAGAGAAGGCGCAAGAAGACTTGGCCAAGCAGCGAGGCCGTCCTTTTAGCGACGTTTCGGGTCCCGCCAGTCCCGAGGTAGTGCACTCCAATCTGAAGAGCGCCAGGATGGATCTGAAGCTCCTGAAACGCTTCGCCAGGGTGGGAGATGACGAGCCGCTCTCCGGTTTAGACGCCGCCAACATCCTCTGGGAGGTAGCAGAACACACTGACGCCGTGGCGGAGGGCGAAGCGGAGGCAGAAGAGCTGTTGGAGAACCTGTCGGTGCCCGGTCTCGAGGAGGGCACCTCCCCGGAAGAGTTCGAGGGCTGGACCGCCGGCCTCCTCCACCGCGCGGTAGAACAGATCGCCTCCTCGGCCGACAGGGAAGGTCCCGAGGCGGTGCTCGAAGCGGCCATGCGAAGCGCCGAGTGGAAGGTGAAGAAAGCCAAGCAGACTGCGGAGGAGGTAGAGCGGGACCTGGAGCGGATGAGCCGCGAGCGCCTACTGCCGGATGAGAAGACCCTTGAGAAGGTTGCCAGGTACGAGGCTCATCTCTCAAGAGGGCTCTACAAGGCCCTGCACGAACTCGAAGCTGTGCAGACGAGACGAACGGGCGGCGCCGCTCCCCTTGCAAGACTGGACGTGGACGGATTGGTGGCCGACTGAGGGCGGGTCTTCGCCCGTTACGTAAAAGGTAAATTCCCCCCCTTTCGTCGGTTGCTCCGGGGTGACCGCTTGGCGGCGGCATCGGGAGTGGCAACGCGCAGGGGTATGGGAGCGACTGCACCGCGAATTTCTCCGCCGCCTGAACGCCGCCAGCAGGATCGACTGGTCGCGTGGGGTCGTGGACTCGAGCCACATCCGTGCTCTTCGAGGGGGGCCTGACCGGGCCTTCGCCGGTTGACCGCGCCCGCAGAGGCTCCAAGCACCACCTGCTGGTGGATGCGGCCGGCGTGCCCTTGGCGGTCGCGCTGACGGGCGGGAACCGCAACGACGTTACCCAGCTGCTCCCGCTCGTCGACGGGATCACGCCCGTCACAGGCAAGGTCGGCCGGCCGCGTCAGCGGCCCGACCGCATCGTCGCCGACCGGGCCTACGACCACGACAGCCACCGGCGCGAGCTATGGCGCCGTGGCGTCAAGCCGGTCATCGCCCACCGTGGAACCGAGCACGGCTCGGGGCTAGGGCGATGGCGTTGGGTCGTCGAGCGCACCTTCGCGTGGCTGCACAACTACCGTCGCCTGCGTATCCGCTGGGAGCGCGACCCCGTCGTACATATGGCCTTCCTCACCCTCGCCTGCGCGCTTATTTGCCGGCGCTACCTTAGGGAGTTTTGAAACGGGCTCTTAGTGCTGACTGGAGGACAGGGACCCAAACATCCCTGGCCCTCTTACCCGCTCTCATTCACTCGAGTGCGTAGAAGAATCTCTATGAAAATGTCAAGCCGCAGAGCGGCTCTCGAACGTGGTTCCATCACGCAGCATTGCCCACAATACATTGACCCTCCGCCGCGCCAGAGCGATGAGGGCTTGTGTGTGCCTCTTGCCTTCGGCTCTCTTGCGATCGTAGAAGGCCCTGGACTCTGGAGTGCTGCGCAGCCTAGAGAACGCAGACTGATAGAAGAGCCGCTTTAGGATCTTGTTGCCTCCTCGCATCCTCTTGTTGTTGCCCACCCTCCCGCCAGAGTCGCGGGCCGCTGGTACAAGACCCGCGTAGGCGGCGAGCCGATCGGCACTCTCGAAAGCTGAGACATCGCCTACACAGACGAGGAACTCTGCCCCGAGGATCGGTCCCATGCCCGGCAGGCTAATGAGGATCCGAGCCTCGGGACGAGCGAAAAAACGCTTCTGTAGCTCCTCGTCGATGCTCTCGATGCGTTGCTTGAGGCCGAGGATATCTTTGGCGAGTTCTGCGACAATGCGGGAGGCTACCTCCTGGGCTGGAAGGCTAACACTCTGGGATCTGGCCGCGCTAAGAGCCTTCTTGCCTAACTTGTTGGACCCCTTCACGCCGCGGTTTCTCAGATAAGAAGCGATGAGCTTGTGGCCCGCTCGTTTGAGGTGTGTGGGTCTCTGGTAGTGTGTGAGTAGGGTGAGCGGACCCTTGCTGTTGTTCAGATCCAACGCTCGTTCTAAAGCCGGAAACAAAGACAGAAGCGCCTCTCTTAGGCGAGTGATGGTCCTGCCTTGGTCGCTGACGAGGTCACGGCGCCGAGCGAGGAGGAGCTGCAGCTCAGCGAGCTCTTGTTCACCTGGCTCGAGCTCCCCGAGATCCTCTCTCATTCGAGCCTGATCAGCAATGACATGGGCATCACGAGCATCGGTTTTGGATTCGCCACGATAAGCGTCGCGAGCTCTATCCACAGTGAGGCCGGGGACGTAGAAGGCCCTCTGGTTTCGCTCCCACAAAAGCGCTACCAAGAGCGCGGCGCTACCTCCTGGCTGATCTAGTGCCCACATGAGTTCTTCCGCTAAGGAGAGAACGTCATCTATGAGCTTAAGGAGTTCAGCTTCGTCGTTTTCTACTCTGCGGGAGAGCAGTTCCCTCTCCGAAGTGTCCAGCACGTGAGCCCAGTGAAACTCCTTGCCGGCGTCTACGCCCACCCAGGCTTTATTCATCGCCACCTCCGTCCTCCGCCTACCCAGGTTACTCTCGGAGTACCCCGCCGACGGCTCCCTACGTAGCGAATTGTTCTCCACTTCGCCGATCTCTATTAGCGGTCGGGGCCTCCTCATAAGGGACCGAGGGGCAATTCTTCTACAGCCATCTCCAACGGCGAGGCGTTCACAAACCATCCTCGGCCCCCTTGAGCGCCGTCCAGGATACGTAGCTGGACGGCACACATAAAGGTAGGGAGGCGTTCTCGGAAGTACGTCAAGAAAGGTTTAGATCTAGTCTATTTAGGGGATGTGCCGAAGCGTACAGACTGCTAAGGTGCCACAGTTAGCATAAACGGCAGAGGCTTAGAACCATCTCCCGCCGAAGTTGGGCACCTAGGGGATGTGGGGGGCCAGTGGTGCAACCGGCTGTGCCGCAGGAACAAGAAGGCGGCCGTGCCTCGTAACAGGCGCGCGAGGCCGCAGGATTGCTTTAAGTCGAGGGGACGGACAACCGAACCTGATGTTTTGAACAATGGTAGGGCATATCAGCTCCGGAGCACCTCCCGGCACAACCTGCCCGCTCCGAGGAGCAACCTCGTGGGCCGCGAGCGGGAGATCCTCGACATCAAGCGAGAGCTGGAGGCGACCAGGCTGCTCACGCTCACCGGAGCGGGCGGGTCTGGCAAGACGCGCCTCGCGCTGGAGGTGGCCAGAGAGCTCGTCGACGCCTACGCGGACGGGGTGTGGCTGGTGGAGCTGGCTCCCCTATCCGAGGGGGAGCCGGTGCCAAGGGCGGTGGCCGAGGGCTTGGAGGTGCCCGAGCGTCCCGAAGAGCCGCTCGCCGACACGCTAACCGATGTCTTGGGCGGCCGAGAGTTGCTCCTGGTCGTCGACAACTGCGAGCACCTCCTAGAGGCCACCGCCCGACTAGCTGACTCGTTGCTCGACTCGTGCCCCCACGTGCGCATATTGGCAACGAGCCGCGAAGCGTTGGGGCTGGACGGAGAAGTAAGATGGCCCGTACCCCCACTCAGCGTACTCGGACCGCAACGGTCGCCCACGGCCGAAGAGCTGGAGAGGTCGGAGTCCGCCCGTCTGTTCCTCGCGAGGGCGCGCAGCCGCGATCCCTCCTTCGCCTTCACGCCTGACAGTGCGCGGGCCGTGGCCACGATATGCAGGAAGTTGGATGGCATACCGCTCGCCATAGAGCTAGCCGCGGCCAGAATGGACGCCCTCTCTTTGGAGCAGATCTCGGAGAGGCTCGAAGGTTCCCTCGAGCTACTGACGCATGGAGGCCGTACGGCAGCGCCGAGGCAGCGAACGATCAGGCAGACCCTCGACTGGAGCCACGACCTGCTCTGCGAGCAAGAGCGGAAGATCTTCAGAAGGCTCTCGGTGTTCGCTGGGGGATGGACTCTGGAGGCTTCGGAGGTAGTTGTGTCGGACGAGGGCATAGCGGAGAGCAAGGTCCTTGAGCTGCTCTCCGGGCTCGTGGAGAAGTCGTTGGTCATCGCCGAGCAGACTGCGGAGAGCGGCGGCGTGCGCTACAGGCTGCTAGACACCATCCGCCAGTACGCGCTCGAGAAGCTGGAGCAGAGCGGGGAGAGCGAGGACGTAGAGCGAGCTCATGTTGAGTGCTTTCTTGCCCTGGCCGAGGAAACCGAACCGCAGCTAATCGGGCCGCATGAAGCGGAGCGGTTCGGGCGCCTTGTAGAAGAACTCGACAACTTCAGGGCAGCTCTCTCTTGGGCGTCAGAACATGGGGAAGCCGAGTTGAGCCTGAGGCTCGCGGGGGCCCTAGGGTCTTTTTGGTTCTGGGAGGGCCACAGCGGCGAGGGACGCGGATGGCTGGAGGGGGCGCTGACCCAGGAAGGACCCACGTCAGCGCTGGCGCGAGCGAAGGCGCTTGGGGCGACGAGCCTGCTGGCGTCGCAACTAAGTGACTACGCGCGGGCGAGGGGGGCGGCCGAGGAGGGGCTCAGGCTCAGTAAGGAGGCAGGCACAGAGGACAGCCGCAGACCGTTCTTTGTGTGGAACAGGCCCCCAACTTTCTTCCTGAACCGGCTGGCAAACGTGTCTATGGAAGAAGGCGACCCCGAGCGAGCAAGGGCACTGAGCGAAGAGACCTTGGCGCTGAGCCGGCAAGCAAACGAGGTGCAGGGCATCGTCTGGTCGCTCCTCACGCTCGCAATTGCAGCGACCCTACGTGCAGACTACGAGCAGGCCGAAAGGCTCTATGCCGAAGGCATGAGGCTGGCGCGGGAGTTGGACAGCGCGTATGCGCGCTTCCTTTACCTGCAAAACTGGGGGTGGACAGCCCTGCTCCAAGGCGACTATGAGCGAGCCACTTTGCTCATAGAGGAAGCGGTGGAGCTAGCCCGGGAGCGGAGGCGAGGGTTTATGGGCTTGCTCTCGAGACCACTCGACAACTTGGGTTGGGCAGCGCTCTTGGGTGGTGAACTTGGGCGGGCCAAGGCACAGTTTGGAGAAAACCTCACTCTCTCCAAGAAACGGGGTGACAGGGGAACTCTCTTGATGAGCCTGGAGGGACTGGCGTGCGTCGCTGGAGCAGAGGGGTATGCCTTGCAGGCTGCGAGGCTCTTCGGGGCTGCCGAGGCTCTGACAGAGGCGATACGCTACCGAATTGTGCCCCAGGAAAGGGCCGTGCTAGAGCCGTACCGGACGAGCGTTCGCTCCCGGTTAGGGGAGGCGGCGTGGGAGGAGGCGCACGGACATGGGCGGACCATGAGGCTGGATGAGGCTATCGAGTACGCCCTCTCGGTAGAGAAGTCCTCTACTACAACCCTCTCCTCCACCGCTGAGCAGCATCCAGGGGGACTCACGTCTCGGGAGGTGGAGGTACTGGGGCTGGTGGCCGAAGGGCTGACCAACGCACAGGTAGCTAGGGAGCTCTTCCTGAGCCCCCGCACGGTCGAGACCCACCTTACCTCGATCTACCACAAGCTGGGGGTGAACTCCCGCGCTGCGGCCACGCGCTTCGCCCTGGAGCACGGCCTCGCCTGAGTTCCTCTTCTTCCAAATACCCGGCCCTACGTAAAACCCCGTAGTTACCCGCCCTTTCCTTCCACCACGAAGATACGTACCCCCTTACGTGGTTTCCACGATGCGCTCCTCGTCGGCACGGGCCATAGTCGTGTTCGTAATGCTCGGGCCAAGAAGGGGAAGCAGAGGAAATGAACCACTTCATAAACTTCGACCCGTACACGATCGGGCAGCACAACCGGCAGATGCGCACGCAGATCGACTCGTTGCGCCTCCAAGAGCAGCTGCGCAAGGACCGCAAGGTGCGCGGGTCCTCCCGACCATTTGCCTTGGTCAAGCGTGGCAGACTCCGAACCACAAGCCCAGATGGCTTCGTCCAAGAAAGCCAAGCAGGTGGAGGAAAGACGTTATGGAGATTGCCGTGAGTGATCTTCTCGTGTGCGATAGTAGACAAAGAAGTTCACACTCCGTTACGTCTCGGCGGGCGGATGGACTATCAGACGAGCAGCTTATGACTAACCTCGATGGACCGGAAGTCGAG
>Ga0126306_10002237_pt1 | contig 10847 bp, 7 predicted proteins | sample Plot27_FD_92592 | JGI IMG/M metagenome (GOLD analysis project Ga0126306, IMG submission 92592) | Serpentine soil microbial communities from UC McLaughlin Reserve, CA, USA - Plot27 | ecosystem: Environmental > Terrestrial > Soil > Grasslands | place: USA: UC McLaughlin Reserve, Lake County... | reverse complement strand
GCCCTCGGTGGCCCGGACCACCACCTCGGCCCGCACCGGGCCGCGGGTGGTGTCGACCCGCCCGGGGCGGATGCGGGTGGCCGCGGTGCCCTCGTAGATCGTCACCCCCAGCCGCTCGACCACCTCGGCCAGGCCGCGGGCCAGGCGGGCCGGGTCGACGGCGGCGCAGTGGGGGGTGAAGGCGGCGGCCAGCAGCCCGGCCGCCCGCACCCGCCGCTCGGCCTCGTCCCGACCCAGCAGCCGCTGGTCGTCGGTGCCCATGCCCCAACGGCGGGCGTGGCGCAGCCCGTCCTCCAGGCGGGCCAGCTGCACCGGGGTGGTGACCACCTGGAGGGCGCCCCCCTTGACGTAGTGGCAGTCGATGCCCTCGCGGCCGGCCACCCGGCCGACCTCGTCGACGGTGTCGAACATCTCCCGCTGCAACGCGATCACGGCCCCCCGGCCGGCCCGCCGGGCCAGCTGCTCGCGGTCCATGGCCATGAAGGCCGAGCACCAGCCGCCGTTGCGGCCCGAGGCCCCGAACCCGGCCACCTCCCGCTCCAGCACCGCCACCCGGATCCCCGGGTCGGCGCGGCGCAGGTAGTAGGCGGTCCAGAGCCCGGTGTAGCCGGCCCCGACGATGGCCACGTCGACCTCGCGCGGCCCGGGCAGGGCCGGCCGCGGGACGAGCGGGTCGCCCTCCAGCCGGTCCAGCCACAGCGAGCGGCTGCGGTAGAAGCCGGGGCCGGTCAATGCGGCCCGTGGCGGTAGACGCCGAACGGGTTGCCGGCGGGGTCGCGGAACATGCCCGTCCAGGTGTGGTCGTCGACCTGGTTGGGCCCGTACTCCCGGGTGGCCCCGAGCCCCTCGGCCCGGCCCAGGGCCGCCTCGACGTCACCGACGCTGGCGTACACGGTCGCCCAGCGGGCCTCCCCGCCGGCCCCGATCCCGCCGCTGATGCCGGCCGACACCAACCCGTAGGCTCCCCCGGGCACCGCCCAGCCGAACAGCTCGGCGTAGAACGCCTGCGACCGCCCGGCGTCGGCCCCCAGGACCTCGAACCAGTCCACCGCCGCCCCGCCCCCGTCCGAGGGCCCTCCCAGCGACGCGCCGACCCGCTGCAGCCCGACCAGCAGCCCGTCGGGGTCGCCCAGCATCGCGAACGCCAGCCCGGGCAGCTCGGTGACCGGCCACACCGTCCGCCCCCCGAGCGCCCCCGCCCGCTCCAGGCACGCCCGCGGGTCCTCCACCTCCACGGAGAAGGTCGCCCACGGCGCCCCGCTCTGGCTCCTCCCGATCCCCCCGTTGATCCCCGTCCCACCCCTGGTGTCGACCAGCGTGTACCCGTCGGCCACCGCCCGCAGCCCCCACCCGAACAGCTCCCCGTAGAACCGCGCCAGCGCCTGGTCGTCAGCCGCCCCGATCTCGAACCGCACCACCGGGCTCCCCATCCCCACTCCCCTCTCGCCGGGGGGATTCTCTCAGAGGAGACGGACGGTGGCCGTCGGGCCCCTTGAGGAGGGGCTCGACGCTGTCGCGGGGATACCAGCCCCGGTCCTAGTACGAGCGGGGCAGGCGCAGGGAGTGCTCGGCCACGTAGTTGAGGATCATCTCGCGGCTGACGGGGGCGGTGCGGAGGACCCGGGCCATCCACCACAGGCCGGCGATGCCGTACTCGGCGGCGAAGCCGTTGCCGCCGTGGATCTGGATGGCCACGTCGACGGCGTGGAGGGCGGCCTCGGCGGCGGCGTACTTGGCCATGTTGGCGGCCTCGCCGGCCCCGGGGACGCCGGCGTCGGTGGCCCAGGCGGCCTTGGCGGTCATCAGGCGGGCCAGCTCGACCTCGATCTTGGCCTGGGCCAGGGGGTGGGCGAGGCCCTGGTGGGTGCCGATGGGCGCGTCCCAGACCTGGCGCTGGTTGGCGTAGGCGGCCGCCTTGGCCAGGGCGTAGCGGGCGATGCCGTTGCCGGCGGCGGCGCCGATGATCCGCTCGGGGTTGAGGCCGTGGAACACCTGGCGCAGGCCGTCGCCCTCGTCGCCCAGCAGCCGGTCGCCGTCGACCGGCACGTCGTCCAGGAACAGGAAGAACTGCCGCTCGGGGGCGTTGACGTGCAGCTCGATGGGGGCGCGGTCCAGGCCGGGGGCGTCGGTGTCGACGATGAACAGCGACAGCCGGCCGCGGCCGCTGCCCTCCTCGACCCCGGTGCGGCTGACCACCAGGACGGCGTCGGCCTCATCGACCCCGGAGATGTAGTACTTGCGGCCCGACAGCCGCCAGCCGTCGCCGTCCCGGGTCGCGACCGTGTCCAGCTTGTGGGAGTTCGACCCGGCGTCGGGCTCGGTGATCGCGAACACCATCTTGCGCTCGCCCGAGGCGATCGCCGGCAGCCAGCGGTCGCGCTGCTCGGGGGTGCCGAAGCGGGCCAGCAGGGTGCCGCAGATGGCCGGCGACACCATCAGCAGCATCAGCGGGCAGCCCTGGGCGGCCAGCTCCTCGGTGACGATGGCCAGCTCGGCGATGCCCATGCCGCCGCCGCCGTGCTCCTCGGGCAGGTTCACCCCCACGAACCCGGCCTGGCTGACCGCCCGCCACAGCTCGGTCGTCTTCTCTCCCGTCTTGATCTTGGCCAGGTAGTAGTCGTGCCCGTAGTCGGCGGCGATCTTGGCCACCGCCTCGCGCAGCATCGCCTGCTCTGGCGACTCGCGGAAGTCCATCCTCAACCTCCCTCTTCCAGCAGCTCGGCCGGCAGGTCCACGACCCGCGCCCGCAGCCATTCCCCCAGCCCCTTGGCCTGCGGATCGACCCGGGTCGAGGACGAGACCCCCTCGCCCAGCAGCCCCACGGCCACGAAGTTGAGCGAAAGGAGATTTGGCAGCTCGTACCGGCGCACGTCGAGGTCGCGCGCCTCCGGGATCAGCTCCCGGAACCGCTCCACCGTCAGGAACCCGTCCAGGAACCGGTACGCGCGCTCGCTCCTGGCCCAGATGCCGACGTTCGCGTTCCCCCCCTTGTCCCCCGACCGCGCCCCGAACACCCGGCCCAGTGGCTCGCGCCTCGTGGGGCCGGGGATGGAGGGGCTGTGAGGGGAGGGGGTGTGGACAGCCGATCGCCCTCGATCCGGGGGCGGCGCGGGGCCCGGGGGCGGCTTGACGGGGAGCCGGCGGCCGTCGTCCAGGACGACCAGCTGCTCAACCAGGTCGGCTCGGACCAGGGTCGGCCAGTAGACGCCGTAGGGGGTGGCGTCGGTGGGCGGGGTGGTGGTGTAGCAGCCGGGGTAGTTGGCCAGGGCCAGCTCGATGGCGGCGTTGGAGAAGGCGCGGCCGACCTTGGACGGGTCGGGGTCCTTGACGGTGACGCGCAGCTCGGCGATCGCCTCCTCGGCGGTGGTGGGGTCGGGGGCCGGGCGGCCGACCAGCCGGGACTCGGCGGTCTGGAAGCGGTCGCGGCCGCCCAGGCGCTCGAACAGGGCCGCGGTGGCCATCGCCGCCTTGGCCTCGGGGTCGAGGCCGGTGAGGACGAAGCTCATCGTGTTCCGGAACCCGCCCAGGTAGTTGATCGCCACCTTGAGCCGGTCGGGGGGTGGCTCGCCGCGGGTGCCGTGGAGCCGCACCCGGTCCGGGCCGGCACCCTCGACCCGGACGGTGTCGAAGCGGGCCACCACGTCCGGGTTCTCGTAGGCCGGACCGGCGATCTCGTACAGCAGCTGGGCGGTGACCGTGCCCACCGAGACCAGCCCACCCGTCCCCAGGTGCTTGGTCACGACCGCGCTCCCGTCGGCCGCCACCTCGGCGATCGGGAAGCCGGGCGGGCCGTTGCCGGGCAGCTCGTCCAGGAAGGCGTAGTTGCCGCCGGTGGCCTGGGTCCCGCACTCCAGCACGTGGCCGGCCACCACCGCCCCGGCCAGGCGGTCCCAGTCGTCCGCGGCCCAGCCGAAGTGCCAGGCCGCCGGCCCCACGACCAGGGAGGCGTCGGTCACCCGGCCGCACACGACCACGTCGGCGCCGGCCTCCAGAGCGGCCGCGATCCCCCAGGCGCCCAGGTAGGCGTTGGCCGTGACCGGCGCGACCCCGGCCGCGGCCAGCGGCTTCCCGGTGTCGAGGTGGGCCAGCGGCTCCCCGGCCGCCTGCAGCCCGTCCAGGCGGCCGAGCAGGTCGTCGCCCTCGACGTGGGCCACGCGCACCGGCACCCCCAGGCCCGCGGCCAGCGACCGCAGCTCGGCGGCCAGCCCGGCCGGGTTGAGCCCGCCGGCGTTGGCCACCACCTTGACCCCCTTGTCCGCGGCCACGCCCAGGCACTCCTGCATCTGGTCGAGGAAGCTGGTCGCGTACCCCTTGGCCGGGTCGCGGCTGCGCGAGCGCCACAGGATCAGCATGGTCAGCTCGGCCAGGTAGTCGCCGGTGAGCACGTCGATCGGGCCGCCCTCCAGCAGCTCCCGGGGGGCGCTGCGCCGGTCGCCGTAGAAGCCGGAGCAGTTGGCGATGCGGAGCGGCTCGCGGGGCGGCACGGGTCAGCGGCCCTTCCAGATCGGGGGGCGCTTCTCCACGAACGCCCGCGGGCCCTCCTGGGCGTCCTCGCTCAGGTAGACGGGCTCGAACAGGCGCCAGCCCTCCTCCAGGGCCGCGTCCAGGTCCCGCCCGGCGGTGGCGTGGACCATGGCCTTGGCCGGCCGGACCGACAGCGGCGCGTTGCCGGCGATCCGGCGGGCCAGGCGGCCGACCTCGGAGCGCAGCTCCGGGTCGGGCACGACCCGGTTGACCAGGCCGACCTCATAGGCCCGGGTCGCGTCGATCGGCTCCCCGGTCAGCAGCAGCTCCAGCGCGATCCGGGGTGGGACCAGCCACGGCAGGGACGCCGCCCAGGGCGCGCCCCGGCCCCAGCGCGCCTCGGTGATCGCGAACCGGGCCGAGGTCCCGGCGACGCACAGGTCGCACATCTGGGCCAGCAGGAACCCGCCGCCGAAGGCGGGGCCGTTGACGGCGGCGACCACCGGCTTGGTCACCTGGAGGTTGCGCCACAGGTTGGGGGTCATGTCCCGCGGGGGCACGGTCAGGCCGAGGGCGGCCATCTCCTTGAGGTCCGCCCCGGCGCAGAACGCCTCCCCGTTCCCGGTGAGCACCAGCACGGCCGCGTCGGGGTCCTCCTCGAACCGCCGGAAGCCCGCCCAGAGCCCGTCGGCCACGGCCCGGTTGATCGCGTTCCGCGCCTCCGGCCGGTCGATCACCAGCCAGGCCACTCCGTCCTCGACCCGGTAGGCGACCGCCTCACCCATCGGCCGCCTCCTCGAGCTCGACCACCACGGCCCCCGCGGCCACCTCCTGCCCCTCGGCGACCAGCACCCGCCCGACCGTCCCGGCCCGCCCGGCGGCGATCCGGTGCTCGGTCTTCATCGCCTCGACCACGACCACCACCGCCCCGGCCTCGACCCGTTCCCCCACCCGAGCCACCACCCGCCGCACCACCCCCGGCAACGGCGACACCACCACCCCGTCCGCGGCTTCCCCACCCGGGCCCGCGCCGCCCCCGCTCGCTCGGTCCCGGGGGCGCGCCTCACCCGCCCGGTCCGGTGGCGGGGCCCCCAACTGGGAGGGTAACCCAACGCCGGGAGCGGGGCCCGGGGTCGTCCACAACCCCTCCGGGAACCGCGGGACGTCGTGGAGCTCGGTGTGGCCGAGGGGGCTGTCGACATAGGAGACGTCGCCGACCTGGTGGACCTCGAACCGGCGGCGGATGCCGTCGACCTCCAGGTCGAGCAGCCAGGTTCGGGCGGCGTCGGGGTCGGGGGCGCAGCGCCGGAGGCGGGCGACCAGCGGGTCGCCGTCGACCTCCAGGGTGGCCAGGGCGCCGGCGCGGTCGAAGGCGTAGCCGACCGAGACGACCCCGCCTTGGCCGGGGGCGGGTTGCAGGTCGACCCGCTGGAGCTGGGAGGGGTTGTTGCGCCAGCCGGAGGGGATCGTCGGGTAGGCGGTGGCGGCGGCTCGGCGCCGGGCCTGGGCGGCGAGGGCGGCGGCTGCTGCATGGAGGCGGATGGTGGAGGGGTCCCCCGACCCACCGGCCGCCGCCAGCTCGGCCGGGGCGTGACGATCCAGGAACGACGTGTCGGTCTCCCCGGCCAGGAACGCTTCCGAGCGGAGGACCCCGACCAGCAGGTCGCGGTTGGTCACGACCCCGTGCAGGCGGCTAGCGGCCAGGACCGCGGCCAGGCGCCCGGCCGCCTCCTCCCGGGTCGGGGCGTGGACGATCACCTTGACCAGCAGGGGGTCGTAGTGGACCCCGACCACCGACCGGTCGGCCACCCCGGCATCGACCCGGACACCCCGGTCCCCGACCCGGAACCGGTGCAGCACCCCGGCCTGGGGCAGGAACCCCGCGGCCGGGTCCTCGGCGTAGAGGCGGGCCTCGATGGCGTGGCCCCGCAGCTGCGCCTGGGTGGCCTCGGCTGGCAGGGGCTGGCCGGCGGCGACCAGGAGCTGGAGGCGGACCAGGTCGAGGCCGGTGACGGCCTCGGTGACCGGGTGCTCGACCTGGATGCGGGCGTTGACCTCCAGGAACCAGAACCGCTCCCCGCTCTCCTGCAGGAGGAGCTCGACCGTGCCCGCGCCCGTGTAGCCGACGGCCCGGGCCACGGCCAGGGCGGCCTCCCCCAGGCGGTGGCGCAGGTCGGGGCCGACCGCGGGCGACGGGGACTCCTCGACCAGCTTCTGGTGGCGGCGCTGGATCGAGCACTCGCGCTCGAACAGCTGGACGATCCGGCCGTGGGTGTCGCCGACGATCTGGACCTCCACGTGGCGGGGGCCGTCCAGCCAGCGCTCCAGCAGCACGGCGTCGTCGCCGAACGCCGCCGCGGCCTGGCGGCGGGTCGCCGCCACGGCCGCGGCCAGCTCCGCCGGGTCGGCGACGACCCGCATGCCGATGCCGCCGCCGCCGGCGGCCGCCTTGACCAGCAGGGGGAACCCGACCCGGGCGGCCGCGGCGGCCAGCTCGTCGCCGTCCAGCCCGGTCACGGCCTCGCCCGGCAGGACCGGCACGCCGGCCGCGGCCGCCACCCGCCTGGCCTCGACCTTGTCGCCGAGGGCGGCCAGCACCTCCGGGGTCGGGCCGACGAACACCAGGCCGCGCTTGCGGCAGCCGGCGGCCAGCTCCGGGCTCTCGGCCAGGAACCCGTACCCGGGGTGGATCGCATCCGCGCCGCTCCGCTCGGCCGCATCCAGGATGGCCTCGACCCGCAGATAGGCCTCGGCCGGGGCGCCGCCCAGGGCCACGGCCTCGTCGGCCTGGGCGACGAACGGGGCGTCGCGGTCGGCATCGGAGAACACGGCCACGGTGGCGATGCCCATGGGCCGGGCGGTGCGGAGGACCCGGGCGGCGATCTCGCCCCGGTTGGCGACCAGCAGCTTGGTGATCACATCCGGAACACGCCGAAGCCGTCCGTGCCCTTCACCTCCCCGGAGTGGCAGGCCGAGAGGGCGATGCCGAGCACGGCGCGGGTGTCGCGGGGGTCGATGATGCCGTCGTCGTACAGCAGGCCGGTGTTGAACAGGGCCCGGGACTCGGCCTCGATGTGGTCGCGGACGGCCTCGCGCATGGAGCGGTCGGCGTCCTCGTCGAAGGGGCGGCCGGCCGACTCGGCGGAGGCCCGGTTGAGGATCGACATGACCCCGGCCAGCTGCTCGGGGCCCATCACCGCCGACCTGGAGGCCGGCCAGGTGAACAGGAACCGCGGGTCGTAGGCCCGGCCGGCCATGCCGTAGCCGCCGGCGCCGTAGGAGGCGCCCAGGATCAGGGTGACGTGGGGCACGGTCGAGTTGGCCACGGCGTTGATCATCTTGGCCCCGTCCTTGATGATCCCCCGCTGCTCGTAGGCCTTGCCGACCATGTAGCCGGTGGTGTTCTGGAGGAACAGCAGCGGCAGGTCGGCCTGGTTGGCCAGCTGGATGAAGTGGGCGGCCTTGTTGGACTCCTCCGAGAACAGCACCCCGGCGGCGTTGGCCAGCACCCCGACCGGGAAGCCGTGGACCGACGCCCAGCCGCAGACCAGGTTGGCCCCGTACAGCGGCTTCCACTCGGCGAAGCGGGAGCCGTCGACCACCCGGGCCAGGATCTCGTGGACGTCGGCGGGGACCTTGAGGTCGACCGGGGCCAGGCCGAGCAGCTCGTCGGGGTCGTGGACGGGCTCGTCGGCGGACAGGGTCGGGCCGGGGCCGAGCTTGCGCCGGCCCAGGTTGGCGACCGCCTCGCGGCCCAGGCGGATGCAGTCGCGCTCGTCGGCGGCCACCTGGTCGGCCAGGCCGGAGACGCGGGCGTGCATCTCGGCGCCGCCCAGCTCCTCGTCGCTGGCCTGCTCGCCGGTGGCCATCCGGACCAGCGGCGGCCCGCCCAGGAACACCTTGGCCCGCTCCCTGACCATGATGGTGTGGTCGGACAGCCCGGGGACGTAGGCGCCCCCTGCGGTGGAGCTCCCGAAGACCAGGGCCAGGGTGGGGATGCCGGCCCGCGACAGCCGGGTCAGGTTGCGGAACACCGCCCCGCCTGGGTCAATCCACTTTTTATAGCAGGTCAGAAGGCCTTCGTTGTCAGCGACAAGATGGCTTGCTTTGCTGCTTGGCCTTCCGTCACCGCTCGGGAACAGCTCGAAGCCTAGCCGTCCGCAGTCCGGCCCATCGCCATGCGCCGTTGACGAATTCGACCTCGCTGAGCGCTCCAGAGGTCGACCGGTGGTTCTTACCTGCCGGGTGAGCTTGCCGCGGTCAGCCACCAGGGCCTTGGCGCTCACATCCGGAACACGCCAAAGGAGCCCGTGCCCTTCACCTCCCCCGAGTGGCAGGCCGACAGGGCGATGCCGAGCGCCGTGCGGGTGTCGCGCGGGTCGAGGATGCCGTCGTCGTACAGCAGCCCGGTGTTGAACAGCGCGGTGGACTCGGCCTCGACCTGTGCCTCGACCGCCTGGCGCATCGCCCGGTCCGCGGCCTCGTCGAAGGGCCGGCCGCCCGCCTGCGCCGACTGGCGCGCCAGGATCGACATCACCCCGGCGAGCTGCTCCGGCCCCATCACCGCCGTCTTCGAAGCCGGCCAGGTGAACAGGAACCGCGGATCGTAGGCCCGCCCCGCCATGCCGTAGCCGCCCGCCCCGTAGGAGGCGCCGACGAGCAGCGTCAGGTGCGGGACCGTCGAGTTGGAGACCGCGTTGATCATCTTGGCGCCGTCCTTGATGATGCCGCGCTGCTCGTAGGCCTTGCCGACCATGTAGCCGGTGGTGTTCTGAAGAAACACCAGCGGCACGTCGGCCTTGTTGGCCAGCTGGATGAAGTGGGCCGCCTTGTTGGACTCCTCGCTGAACAGCACCCCCTGGGCGTTGGCCAGCACGCCCACCGGGAAGCCGTGGATCGACGCCCAGCCACACACCAGGTTCTGGCCGTGCAGCGGCTTCCACTCGGCGAAGCGGGACCCGTCCACGATTCGGGCCAGCATCTCGTGGACGTCGGCCGGCTGCTTCAGGTCGACCGGGGCCAAGCCGAGCAGCTCCTCGGGGTCGTAGCGGGGCTCGTCGGCCGACCGGGTCGGCCCCGGGCCGAGCTTGCGCCAGTTGAGGTTGCGGACCACCTGGCGGCCGAGGCGGATGCAGTCGCGCTCGTCGACGGCCAGGTGGTCGGCCAGCCCCGAGGTGGTGGCGTGCATCTCGGCCCCGCCCAGCTCCTCCTCGTCGGCCTCCTCGCCGGTGGCCATCTTCACCAGCGGCGCCCCGCCCAGGAACACCCGGGCCCGCCCGGCAACCATGACGGTGTGGTCCGACATACCCGGCACGTAGGCGCCGCCCGCGGTCGAGCTGCCGAACACCAGCGCGACCGTGGGGACGCCGGCGCGTGATAGGCGCGTGAGGTTCCGGAATACGGCGCCGCCGGGAATGAAAATTTCCGCCTGGGTCGGCAGGTCGGCGCCGCTCGACTCGATCAGCTGGACCAGGGGCAGCCGGTTGCGCTCGGCGATCTCCATCGCCCGCAGGGTCTTCTTCAGGCCGAACGGGTTGGTGGCCCCACCCCGCACGGTCGGGTCGCTGGCGGTGATCACGCACTCCACGCCCTCGATCGGGCCGATGCCGGTGACGCCGCTGGCGCCGATGTGGAAGTCGCTGCCCCAGGCGGCCAGCGGCGACAGCTCCAGGAACGGCGCGTCCCGGTCCAGCAGCAGCTCGATCCGCTCCCGAGCCAGCAGCTTGCCCCGCGCCCGGTGGCGCTCCACGTACTTGGGTCCGCCGCCCGCCCTGGCCTTCGCGAGCTGCTCGGCGAGCTCCTCGAGCAGCCGCAGGTTGGCGCTCCGGTTGGCGCGGTAGCTCGCGGACGCCCGGTCGAGCCGGCTGGGCAGCACGCTCATAGTTACCGCAAGGTAACCACGCCGCCGGGGTGCGGTCCAGCAGCGCTGCGGGACCGGGTTATGACCTTCAGCGCTCTCTGGCGTACGACCTTCCGTGAGTTGCTTCAGCCCGCCCATGCGAGCTGTGAGCGTGGTGTAATGCGTGAGTGGCTGGAGCGGGGGGAGCCGGCGCTGCCGATGGATGGGCCGCTTGGACTTGCCTGGCTGCAACGCTTGGCCGACATCGCCGAGCTTGGCGCGCTAGCTGGCTGGCCGGCTAACGGACCGATCGCGGCCGAGGAGCTCGCCCCCGCGGCGGTCCAGCCACTCAGCTGCCTTGAGCAGGCGCTGCACATCCTCACCGGTGGCGGCCATGTGCTGCAGGGCGGCCTTGATGGCCCCGAGCTCCTGGACGACGTCCTCGAAGGTGTCGGCTGCCGGCTGCGGCTGCAGCCGAGGCGGATCCGGCCGCCGGCGGCTGACTGCCACGGCGGCCAGCGCGAGCATGACGACCGCGGCGGCG
>Ga0126306_10002236_pt1 | contig 10850 bp, 12 predicted proteins | sample Plot27_FD_92592 | JGI IMG/M metagenome (GOLD analysis project Ga0126306, IMG submission 92592) | Serpentine soil microbial communities from UC McLaughlin Reserve, CA, USA - Plot27 | ecosystem: Environmental > Terrestrial > Soil > Grasslands | place: USA: UC McLaughlin Reserve, Lake County... | reverse complement strand
AGGAACTCGAGGATCCGGTCCTTGACCTTCTCGATGTCGTAGTGGTCGGCGTCGAGCACCTCGCGCGCATGCACGAGGTCGAGGTTGTCCTCGGTGGTCGTGTCCCAGGGGAGCGAGGCCATCCACTCCAGGTACGTGCGGATGACGCCGTGCTCGGCGGCCGCCTGCGGGAGCTTCTCCAGCCGCGCCAGCTCGCGGTCCACCTGCTTGCGCACGTCGTCGGGGAGCGCGATCGCGCCGAGCTGCTCGCGCAGCTCCTCGACCTCGGCCTCGCCGGGGTCGCGCTCGCCCAGCTCCTCCTGGATCGCCTTGAGCTGCTGGCGCAGCACGAAGTCCCGCTGCGAGCGGTCCAGCTCCGACTGGACCTGCGACTGGATCCGCGAGCCGATCGCCGCCACCTCGAGCTCGCGGGCGAGGACCTCCGAGAGCCGGCGCAGGCGCCGGCCGACGTCGAGCTCCTCGAGCAGCTGCTGCTTCTCCTCGGTCTTGATCCGCAGGGCGCCGGCGATCAGGTGCGAGAGCGCCGAGGGGTCGTCGAGGTTCGCGACCGCGAGCTGGAGCTCCTCGGGCAGGTAGGGGACGTCCTCGATGATGCGCGAGAACGTCTCCTGGACGTTGCGCATCAGCGCGGTCAGCTCGGGGCCCTCGGTCAGGACGTCGGGCGCGAGGTCGACGCGCGCGACGAGGTAGGGCTGCTCGGCGTCGAACCCCTCGATGCGCACCCGCGGGCCGGCCTGCACGAGGATCCGCAGCGTGCCGTCGGGCACCTTGAGCATCCGCGCGATCGTGCCGACGACGCCGACGCGGTGCAGCTGGTCGGGTCCCGGCGCGTCGAGGTCGGGATCGCGGCTGGCGACGAGCGCGAGCATCCGGTCCCCGCCGAGCACGTCGTTGATCAGGCGGATCGACCGCTCCTGGCCGACCGCGAGCGGGGTGAGCGTGTCTGGGAACGTGACCGTGTCGCGCAGGGGCAGCACCGGCAGCCGCTCGGGCAGCTCCGGCGGCGCGCCCATCGCGATCTCCTCGCCGCCGGCGCCGGGCGTCGCGATCTCGATCACGACTCGCCGTCCGCGTGGCGGACCGGCACGGTGCGCGAGCCGGCCGGGGCGACGATCGGCAGCTCGACGGTCAGCATCCCGTCCTCGTAGGTCGCCTTGGCCGCGTCGGCGTCGACGTCGGCGCCGAGCCCGATCACGCGCCGGAACGGGCCGTGCTGGACCTCGAGCTGCTGGTAGAGGCGCTCCTCGTCGGCCTCGGCCGGGCGGCGCAGGCCCGCGACGATCAGCTCGCGGCCGCGGATCTCGAGTTCGATCTCGGACGCGCTGATACCCGCCAGCTCCGCGCGGACGACCGCGCGCGGCGGGTCCGCGACGTAATAGACGTCGACGGCCGGCGTGAACGCGCTGCGCGAGGCGGACCCGCGGCCCCCGGCGCCCAGGCCGGTGCCGAAGACGTCGCCGAACAGCTCGTCCATCTCGCGTCGCATGCGCTCGAAGTTGGCGAAGAGGTCGCGATCCGAGGCCACGACGCGGAATCTAGCGATCGCGGCGCGCGGCCATGCCACCGGGATTCGAGGCCGGTCGAGCCGCTTCGGTCAAGTTCCGCCGGTGGGGCGCCGATGCTCTGCGGAGATGAGCGAGCGATGAGCGACCGATGGTGGCGGTACCGGCGGCATGCGTCGAACGGGCGGGTCGAGGTGGCGTGCGGCACGACCGACGACCACCTGTTCTGGCTCAACGCGCGCGAGCTGGCGAACTGGACCGTGTGCCCGCACTGCGTCGGCTGGGTCAGCCACTGGCCGGCGAGCGAGCCGCACGACCTCCTGATCAGCGCGGCGCCGACGTCGTGACGGCGCGGTGGGCGAGGAAGGCGCCGAACGCCTCCAGCGCCGGCTCGGGGTCGGTCCTGCCGACGCCGATCCGGAAGCGGTCCGCCGGGACGTCGCCCAGCTCCGACGCGTAGAGCGAGGCGGGCAGCAGCACGACGCCCGCCTGCTCGAGTAGCTCGCGGCAGAACGCCTCGACCCCGTCGGAGCCGAGGTAGCGCGGGAAGCACACGCAGCCCGCCTGCGGGTGCTCCCACTCGAACAGGTCCTCGTGCGCGGCGAAGAACGCGTCGAAGACCGGCAGGTTGCGCGCGACGATCGCCCGGTTGCGCGCCGTGAGCTCGGGGCCGCGCCGCAGCGCGTACGTCGCGATCAGCTCGCTCGGCGCCGCGTTGCAGATCGACGTGTAGTGCTTGCGCGTCTCCAGGCGCTCGAGCACCGCGCGGTCGCGGCAGGCCAGCCAGCCGATCCGGAGCCCCGGCAGCCCGTACGCCTTCGACATCACCCCGAGCGACAGCGCGGTGGGCGACGCGTCCGCGGCCTGTCGCAGCGGCTCGGTCCCGTCCGGCTCCAGCCCGCGGTAGACCTCGTCGGAGAACAGCCGGATCCCGCGCTCCTCGCACAGCGCGACGAGCGCGGCCCAGGCGTCGGGGTCCGGCAGCGCGCCGGTCGGGTTGTTGGGGAAGTTGACGGCGACGAGCCGCGTCTGCGGGCGCAGGAGCGCGCGGAGCGCGTCGACGTCGAGCGCCCAGCTCTCCTCCGGCCGCAGCGCCAGTCCCGAGACGGCCGCGCCGGTCGCGACCGGCAGGCTCTCCATGGACTGGTAGTTCGGCACGGTCACGACGGCGTGACCGCCCGGCCCGACGAGCTCCTGCATCGCCCAGAACATCGCCTCCTCGGCGCCGGCGAACACGAGCACGTCGTCGGGGGCGACGGTGTCGTACGTCGCCGCGATCGCCTCGCGCAGCGCGTCGGTGCCCCACGTCGGGATGTAGCCGAGCGGCATCGTGGCCAGCTCCTCGAGCCCTTCGGGGCCGAGCGCCTCGGCGACGGTGAGGGTCTGGGCGTCGGACGCGGTCAGGTGGTGGCGGGCGGCGAACTCCCACTTGCCGAGGTAGACCTCGAGCCGGAAGTCGGGCAGGTCGGGACGCATGCGCGAACCCTAGCCAGCGGCCGCCACGAGCCCCGCGAACGCCGCCGCCGCGCCGGCCCGGCGCGGGTGCCGGGCGGCGAGGACGAGGGGAGCGAGCAGCGCGCGCTGCATGCCGATGGTCATGAACGGCGCGTGCGCCTCCTGGTCGTAGGTGCGCGCGAGGACGGCGAGGTCCAGCGGGTTGCGCGGGAGCCCGCGCTTGGTCATCCGGCCGGCGCGGGCGAGCGCGATCACGTCGGCGAACATCCGCTCCATCGCGAGCGCGGGGCGGACCTCGACGCGCATCCGCGCCTCCTCCCCGCCCGCGGTGGCGAAGCCGCCGGGGCGCAGGGCCAGCTCGAACGCGAGCAGCGCGCCGCCTGTGGTGGCCGCGGTGTCGGTGAACGTGAAGCGCTCGCCCGTGACCGGGTTCTCGAGCGTCTCTCAGACCAGCTCGGGCCGCGCGCGCACCAGCCGCGGATCGACCGCCATCGGCCGCTCGGTCGGGTGGCCGAAGTAGAAGCCCTGGCCGAAGTCGACGCCGAGGTCGCGCATCGCCTCGAACTCCCCGACGCGCTCGATCCCCTCGGCGACCACGCGCGCGTTGCACTCGTGCGCGCACTCCACGAGCGCCGCGACGAGGCGGCGGCGGCCGGTCGAGTACTGGATCCCCGCCGTGAGCTTGTTGTCGATCTTCGCGAAGTCGGGCTTGAGCGCCTCCAGGTAGGAGAGCGAGTCCGGGCCGCCCGAGAGGTCGTCGAGCGCGATCATCGCGCCGCGCTTGCGGTGCGCGGTGACGAGGTCCTCGAGCATCTCGCGGTCCGCGCAGCGCTCCGGGCGCACGATCTCCAGGCAGATCCGCGACGGGTCGCCGTTCAGCCGGCTGACGACCGGCCAGGTCGTACGCAGGGAGGAGTCCACGTCGAGCGCGGCGCGCGGATCGAGGTTGACGAACAGGATCTCGCCGTCGGGCATCAGCGGCAGTCCCACCTCCAGCGCGGCCGCGCGGGCCCGGGAGTCGAAGGAGAACAGCGCGTCATGGGCCTCCGCCGCGGCGAGCAGCTCGCCGCCGCGCAGCTCGACGGCGCCGAGCTTGCCGCGCATCAGCGCCTCGCGGCCGTACGGCATGCCGGTGGTGATGTCGACGATCGGCTGGAAGTGGGGGCGCATCAGGCCGTGCGAGAGGAACTCGGGGAACCAGTCGGTGCGCGCGCGGTCGAGCAGCGTCTCGGCCGGCAGCGGGAGCGCCTGCTCGTCGCCGAGCTTCACGGCGAACAGGCACGCGCGCTCGGACTGGGAGAGCGCCTGCAACAGGGTCTTGAGCCGGTCGTCCCATCCGGGACCGGCGAGCTTGAGCCCCTCGACCGCGATGTCGCCTTCAGGCGGTTCGGTGGCGAGATGCTCGACCTTGTAGAGCACGGAGGGACGATGCGACAGAAGTCGCACGCCATCCGTGGTCGTTGCATCCGAAGTGTTCACTTGTTCTCGCGGGGGTGGAACTGCCTGCGCCCCTCTTATCGGCTGTTCGGCCCGCGGGCTGGAGCGTCAGAGCTCGTAGACGGCACCCTCGCGCGCGATCTCGACCGTGCCGCCGTAGGTCCGCTCGGCCTCAGCCTCGGCCCACGCGGCGTCCAGCTCGTCGGAGAGGTGGGTGAGGACGAGCCGCCTGGCGCCCGCCTTGCGGCCGTGCTCACCCGCCTCGGCGGGGGTCAGGTGCCCCCGCGGGCCGGCCCGCTCGGGACGCGGCAGGGTCGCCTCGATGAGCAGCAGGTCGGTGCCCTGCGCGAACGTGCAGAGCTCCTCCGACGGGCACGAGTCCGCCCCGAACGTGAAGCGGCGGCCACCGTTCGCCGCCGACGTGATCTCGACCGCGTGGGACACGACGAAGTGCGGGACGACCTGGAAGCGGAGCGTCAGCGGCCCGGCGTGCAGGACCTCGGAGGCGTCGTACTCGCGCAGGTCGAACGCGTTCTCGATCAGGTCCTCGTTCCCCCAGGCGCCGACGACGCGGCGGAAGCAGTCCCGCGCGCCCGGCGGCGCGTGCAGCACCGGGCGGGCCGGCGTGTCGGTGCCCGGCCATCCGTCCACGGGCACGGGCTGCTGGCGGGGCGCGTACGTGAGCGCGTAGGCGAACGGCACCAGGTCGAGGAAGTGGTCCGCGTGCAGATGGGAGAGGACGACCGCGTCGACGTCGACGTACTCCGTGAACCGCCGCAGCTTGGAGAAGACCCCGTTGCCGCAGTCGATCAGGAGCCGGAATCCCTGCTCTTCCAGCAGGTAGCCCGAGCAGGCGCCGTCGACGTCTTGCCATGCGGGCGACTTGCCCAGGACAGTGATCTTCACCTCGCCGTGGACCCTACCGGCAAACTACGCGTGGAGTGCAGCCTGCTCCTGCGCCGTCGGGAGCGCCCATGCGACCTGGCGCCGGCGCTCCTGGCGGAAGACGAAGCGCATCTGCTGGGGCGGGCGCAGGCCGTCCGGGTGGTCGGGGCGGAACGTCGGACACGGCGTGTCGCAGTCGAGTGCGCACAACAGGTTCTGCTTGAAGAAGCAGTCCTCGCAGCTGACCTTCGCCACCTTCTTGCCCGACACCTTCCGCGCTCCTCGTTCACGACTTCGTCACAGGACGCGAGGAGCAAAGCGGATCCGGGCAGGAGACCGCAACGGGCGATCCCGCAAAACGCACGGTTCTCGTGGTGTTCCCGCAAACAGGCGCGAAACCCACCCGTTTCGCCCTGCTAGCGAAAGGCCGACCCCGCTCACTCCGGAGATTTCGGGTACGCCCGTACCCTCGATGACCATGCGGACCCTCGTCACCGGCGTCTCGGGCTACGTCGGCTCGGAGCTCGCCGGCCGGCTGCGCGCCGACGGGCACGTCGTGCGCGGGTTCGCCCGGGAGCGGGCTCGCGTGACGGTGCCGGTGGACGAGCTCGTGCTCGGCGACGTCACCACGGGGGCCGGCCTGGAGGCCGCGCTCGACGGCGTCGACGTCGCCTACTACCTGATCCACTCGATGGAGCAGTCCGCGAACGGCGCGTTCGCCGAGCGCGAGCGGGCATCCGCCGAGGCGTTCGCGGCCGCCGCCCGGGCCGCGGGCCTGCGGCGCGCCGTCTACCTCGGCGGCATCGTCCCGGCGGACGCGCCGCTCTCCCGCCACCTCGGCTCGCGCCTCGCCGTCGAGAGCGCGCTCCTCGGCGCGGTTCCCGAGGGCATCGCGCTGCGCGCGTCGATCGTGATCGGGGCCCGCTCGCGCTCGTTCCGCTTCCTCGTCCGCCTGATCGAGCGGCTGCCGGTGCTGGCGCTGCCGGCCTGGCGCGGCAACCGGACCGCCCCGATCGACGGGCGCGACGTGCTGGACTACCTGGCGCGCGCCGCCACCGCGCCCGCCGCCGTCACCGGGCGGTCGTGGGACATCGGCGGCCCGGACGTGATGACCTACGCCGACATGATCAACCGCATCTCCGACGCGATGATGGTCCGCCGGCCAGGCCTGGGGCTGGGCTTCTCGCTCACGCCGGTCGCCTCCGTGGTCGCCGCGGCGATCGCCGGGGAGGACCCCGCGCTGATCGGCCCGCTGATGGAGTCGCTCGACCACGACCTGCTCCCGCGCGACGGGGACGCGGCCGAGGCGTTCGGCGTCCGTCTGCACGCCTTCGACGCGGCGGTCGAGCGGGCGCTGCGCGAGTGGGAGCGCACGGAGGAGCTGGCGGCCCGGTGACCGCCGTGACAGCATCGATCGACATCGCCGTCCCGCCGCAGCGCGTCTGGGACGTGATCATGGACCCGCACCGCTTCGGCGAGTGGGTGACGATCCACCGCAAGCTCGGCCACGTCGACGCGGGCGAGCTGCGGCCGGGCTTCCGCGTCGACCAGACGCTCGCGCTGCATCACGCGAGCTTCAGGGTCCACTGGTCGCTCGCGGAGCTCGACCCGCCGCGTCACGCGGTCTGGGAGGGGCGCGGGCCGGCCGGCTCGCAGGCGAGCATCGTCGACACGCTCACCGAGCTGGACGGCGGCAAGCAGACGCGCTTCGACTACCTCAACGAGTACTCGCAGCCGGGCGGCTTCGTCGGCCGCATGGCCGGCCGCGTGCTCGTCACGAACACCGCCGAGCGCGAGGCGACCCGCTCGCTCCAGCGGCTCAAGGCGTTCCTCGAGCGAAGCTGAAGCGGGTCAGACAACCGTCAAGTTCGGCTTGAGCCGGTGGACGGTGACGTGCGCCGGGCCGTCGTGCGGGATCGCGTCGATCCGCCAGGCGGCGCGCGCCGCGTCGAAGAACGGCGCAGCCGGCGCGCGGCCCGGGTCGGCGAGCCAGACCTCCCCGGCCGCGGCGGTCAGGCGCGGCAGCAGCGCCAGCAGCGCGTCGCCGTTGCGCGCCTCGTAGAGGACGTCGGACGCCAGCACGAGCGGCCACGGCGGGCCGAGCGGCTCGGGCGCGGCGTCCCACCGGTAGACCGCCGTCTCCAGCTCGACGCCGTTGCGCTCCGCGTTGCGCGCGGTCATCGCGACGGAGTCCGGGGACCAGTCGGTCGCGAGCACGCGGCCGCCGGCCAGCGCGGCGGCGAGCGCGGGCAGCCCGAGGCCGCAGCCCAGCTCGATCACGCGCCGGCCCGTGAGCGGGCGGCGGGCGATGACGCGCGCCAGGGCGAGCGCGCTCGGCCACAGCTCCGCCCAATAGGGCAGGAACTCCTCGTGCTCGAACGCCTCCTCGCTGAGCAGCGCCTCGCCGTCGCGCGGGGCGAGCAGCGCGAGCTCGCGACCCGGCAGCGCGACCACGTGCTCGACGACGTCGTCCATGCCCGGCAGATGATGGCGCGCGCGCCCGCGCGCGCCCCGTAGGGTCGGGCCCGACCGCGACCGCAGGAGCAGCCTGATGCCATCCGTCCGCCTGGACCGCGACGGCGACGTCGCCGAGCTCGTCCTCGACGCGCCGCCGCTCAACCTGTTCGACGCCGACACGCTCGACGGGCTCGAGGCCGCGCTCGGAGCGCTGGAGGCTGCGCCGGCGCGCGCCCTCCTCCTGCGCGCCGAGAACGACGTGTTCAGCGCGGGCGTCGACGTCCACGTGTTCGAAGGGCTCGACGCCGCCGGCGCCGCGGCGCTCACCGGCCGCCTGCTCGCGATCACCCACCGAGTGGAGGACCTCCCGCTGCCGACCCTGGCCGTCGCGCACGGCCTGTGCCTCACCGCCGGGCTGGAGCTGAGCCTGGCCTGCGACCTGCTGTGGGCAGGGCCGGGCGTGCAGCTCGGGCTGGTGGAGCAGGTCGTGGGGATCACGCCCCTGATGGGCGGCACGCAGCGCATGGCCGAGCGCGCGGGCAGCGCCCGTGCGCGCGAGTTCGTGATGACCGGCGGCCTGTTCACCGCGGAGACGCTGCACGACTGGGGCGTGGTGAACCGGGTCGTCGACGCCGGCGAGCTGCTCCCGGCGGCACGCCGCTTCGCCGGCCGGCTGGCGGCGGGACCGACGCTCGCACACGCGGCGACGAAGGCGATCGTGCGCGGCCAGGCCGACCACGGAACCCGTGGCGCCGACGCGCGGACAGCCGAGTTGACATCACACCTGTTCGAGACGCGTGACAACCGTGAAGCGGTGAAATCCTTTCTGCAATATGGGCCGGGCAAGGCAAATTTCACGGGCGAGTGAGCGTGACCGTAAAGTACGCGTCTTCATTCATTTACGGTGAAGGGCGGAACGGGTGGCAGACTTCCTCGAGGAGAAGCGCAAGGAGATCTCGGCACGGCTCAAGGAGCTGAAGCCGCTGGTCGAGGAGTACCAGCGTCTGGAGGCGGCCGAACGCGCGCTGGCGGGGGTCGAGAGCAAGCCTGCGCGGGCCGCGTCGGGCACCGCCACGCGGCGCAGCCGCGGCGGCGGGTCCAGCGGCCGGCGGGGTCGCCCGAAGGGGTCGGGGACGCGCGCCATCCAGGCGCTGGAGCTGGTCCGCGCGCGCCCGGGCATCACGATCCCCGAGCTGGCGGAGGCGATGGGGATCAAGCAGAACTACCTCTACCGCGTGATGCCCGATCTCGCGAAGAGCGGCGACGTGGTGAAGAGCGGGCGCGGCTGGCACGTCCGCGAGAAGTCGTCGGCGTGAACCGGCGGTGAGCTGAAGCGGTCGGACGCCCGCCCGGAGCGGCGGGCGTCCGGCGGCGCCGTCAGGACCTGGTCGGGACGGTGTCCAGCGACGCGAGCGCGGCGTTGAGCGTGGCGCTCGGGCGCATCGCCGCTGTCGCCTTGTCGCGGTCGACCACGTAGTAGCCGCCGAGGTCGACCGGCCGGCCCTGCACCTCGCTCAGCTCCGCCACGATGGCGTCCTCCTCGGCCGCGAGGCGCTCGGCGAGCGGCGCGAACGCCGCCGCCAGCTCCGCGTCCTCGGTCTCGGCGGCGAGCGCCCCGGCCCAGTAGCGCGCCAGGTAGTAGTGGCTGCCGCGATTGTCGAGCTCGCCGACCCTGCGCGACGGCGACTTCCCGTTCTCCAGCAGCGTGCCGGTCGCCGCGTCCAGCGTGCGCGCGAGCGCCGCCGCCGCGGCGTTGCCGTCCTTGCTGGCGAGCAGCTCGATCGACACGGCAAGCGCGAGGAACTCGCCGAGCGAGTCCCAGCGCAGGTGGTTCTCCTTCACGAGCTGCTGGACGTGCTTCGGCGCGGAGCCGCCGGCGCCGGTCTCGAACAGTCCGCCGCCGTTCATCAGCGGCACGATCGAGAGCATCTTCGCGCTCGTGCCGAGTTCCAGGATCGGAAAGAGATCGGTCAGATAGTCGCGCAGCACGTTGCCCGTCACCGAGATCGTGTCCTCGCCGCGCCTGGCCCGCGCGAGCGTGAAGCGGGTCGCCTCGGCCACGGGCAGGATCTCGATCTGCAGGCCGTCGGTGTCGTGCTCCGGCAGCCGGCGCTTCACCTTGGCCAGGATCTCGGCGTCGTGCGCGCGGGACGCGTCGAGCCAGAAGACGGCCGGCGCGCGCGTCGCCCGCGCCCGCTCGACCGCGAGCCGCACCCAGTCGGCCACCGGCGCGTCCTTGGTCTGGCAGCCGCGCCAGATGTCGCCCGGCTCCACCTCGTGCTCGAGCACGGTCGCGCCCGAGCGGTCGACGACGCGCACAATGCCAGCGGCGGCGATCTCGAACGTCTTGTCGTGGCTGCCGTACTCCTCGGCCTTCTGCGCCATCAACCCGACGTTGGGCGTCGTGCCCATCGTGGCCGGGTCGAACGCGCCGTGCTCGCGGCAGAAGTCGATCGTCTCCGCGTACAGCGACGCGTAGCTGGAGTCCGGGATGACCGCCTTCGTGTCCTGCTGCGCGCCGGCCGCGTTCCACATCTGGCCGGAGGCGCGGATCATCGCCGGCATCGAGGCGTCGACGATCACGTCGCTCGGGACGTGCAGGTTCGTGATGCCGCGATCGGAGTCGACCATCGCGAGGTCGGGCCCGCTCTCGTAGCTCCGCTCGATCGCCGCCGCGATCGCCTCGCGCTCGCCGGCGGGGAGGCGCTCGATCGCGGTGAGGATGCTGGCGAGCCCGTTGTTCGGGGACGCACCGACGCCGGCCAGCGCCTCGCCGTGCTCCTCGAACACCGCGGCGAAGAACGCGCGCACGGCGTGGCCGAAGACGATCGGGTCGGAGACCTTCATCATCGTCGCCTTCAGGTGCAGCGAGAAGAGGACGCCCTTGGCCTTCGCGTCGGCGATCTGCTCGGCCAGGAACGCGTCGAGCGCGCGCCGGCGCATCACCGCGGCGTCGACGATCTCGCCCGCGATCACCGGCACCGACTCCCGCAGCACGGTCACCTCGCCGTCGGCGGCGACGTGCTCGATCCGCAGCTCGTCGTCGGCGGCGATCGTCACCGACTGCTCGGTCGAGCGGAAGTCGCCGGCGGCCATCGTCGACACGTGCGTCTT
>Ga0126306_10002235_pt1 | contig 10851 bp, 23 predicted proteins | sample Plot27_FD_92592 | JGI IMG/M metagenome (GOLD analysis project Ga0126306, IMG submission 92592) | Serpentine soil microbial communities from UC McLaughlin Reserve, CA, USA - Plot27 | ecosystem: Environmental > Terrestrial > Soil > Grasslands | place: USA: UC McLaughlin Reserve, Lake County... | reverse complement strand
GCGAAAAACAGCACGTCCAACATCCAAGTTGGACGATCAGCGAGTCGGTAAAGGAGAAGCCAAATCCCAGTGGTGCAGATCGTGATGTGTTGTAAAAATGCACCAATCACGAGCCCATCCGTTTTGTCCGATTCCTCAGACACGAGGCTTTCCCAGGCATCGGCAGAGAACGCGATCACGACCACGATCCCAGTCACGGCCTGGAGGATGCGGACAAACTCCAGAAAGGGCTGCCGCGGCATAAACGCCGCCAGGATGGCATAAAGGACGATGCAGGCCACGGACACCCACAGGACCCTGCAAGTGAAGAACCGACGCCAGCGCGCTCGTGTGTCATTTTTCATTATGGCGCTCCAACCGCGCAAGGACGGCCTCCATTAGCATTCTGACATTCCTGGCTTTATGTCGTGCCTCCCGATCAATCTCTTGTTTCTCCTTGTGGCGCTCATCAAGCTCGTGTGCGGCCACTTTGACGCGCTCATGCGCGCCAAGGCAGGCCTTGGATTTGCTAATGTGGGAGTTCACCATCATACCATATGATAGCCACCACAAAAACGTTCCAGGCAGCATGGGTCATCCCCCATGGCTTCGCCCCCGTTGGTCCCGATTATTCACTGACGGCCATCGGTGCAGCAAGGACTCAACGCGTGCAATGACGGACTCGATGTCGCCCTTGATGTTTGTGGCTCGATCTTTAGCCCGATCATCCGAAACTTCAATCTGTTTTCTGAGCCGCTCGTCCGACACGTCGATCTGTTTGATCACGGCCTGAAGGACAGCCGAGCTGATCTTGTCGGCCTCGATGCGCTGCCGCTCGACTTCGTTGGAATCTGCCATCGCTTTATTGGCCTGTTCCAGGGCAATCGCTATCTTGATTGCGTCAGCTCGACCCTGATCATAGCAGGCAAGGTACTTCTTTGTCAGCCAGACAAGGACAAGCACCAACAGACCTGCGACGATCCAACCATCGCCTCCCTCACCGAGTTTGGCGAGCCATCCTAACCCAAGCGCCTCCATCGCACATCAATACCCTCTAAATGGGGGTTGACGTACGGTTAAGCCTTTGGCAGGATGGTCAACGTACATAAGGTTTGTTTCCACTTCATTTCGTGCACTTGATGCATTATGCCATTCTAGCGCAACTTCACAGCGGCCGAAAGAGAAACAGCCCTGTCTGAAAGGACGGGGCTGTCTGTGTTCCAAGAGGCTTAAAAGAGGTTAACGGCCACAGATGCCAGGAAATAGGTCCCGACAATCAGCCCGATCAGGCCCACCAGAATGGCGGTAAGGATCAGGAGATCCCGCGATTTTATGGTCAAGGGAACACCCATCGCCCAGTGGCAAGGTTATATTCGGGCGCAGCCGTAGCTGCAGCCGGTGCCTGATCTGGAACGATCTCTGTGCAGGGCTCTGTGATGCTGAGCATGCGGTAGAGCCTGTTAATGTCGCCAGCGCAGCCAACGCAAATATGAGTCTCGTTGATCGCATCCCGCCAGAAAGCAGGTCGGCATTTACACAGAAGCCGCCCGCATTCACCACCGGGTTGACCTTTCACATTTTCCGCCATAAACTGCCTCCTCCTCGTTCCCGGCCCATGGTGGCTCTGCTTGCCGGGACTTAGTGAGGTGATCAAGCACCTCCGCTATCACCTGTCCATCCAGGATGCGGGGCCGCTGCGAGATAGACCGGCACTGAGTGCCGGGCAGAGGGTGGAAGCCCCTCACTTATTCCCTTAAAAACTCCCATGCCCGCTTTGTCCAGCGAGCATCGTCCAAGGCATTATGCTCTACACCCATTTGCTTCGGCAGGTCGGGGTTACCCTTCATAAAGCGAAGCTGCTGGACGTCTAAGCAGAACTTTGGCCAGCCCTTGGGCAGGTCCATCAACGTGCCGTAGAGCTGGCACAGCGCCACCCAGTCATAATCGGCGAAGTAGGCCCAAAACTCAGGTTCCGGACCTGCAAATTCACGGATCATTTCGGCCATGACGGCAGGGGAAGCGCGATCAATGCCACCTTCGCTAAGGTGCGGCAGCACGTTCTGTCGAACCCAGTCACTCGCGCGACTCAGGTCACAATATTCATTCTCAAGATAGAGATAGTGATCGTCCTCCCGTACCAGCCCGATGCTGATTAAGTCGATGGTCTTGCCGTCTTCGATGAACTCTGTGTCGAACCAGATCTGCATTTTAATCTTCTTCCGGTCGAACAACGATACACACAATAGGCCCGGCGCTCTCTGCCGTAACGAAGTGCTGCATGCACAGAGCCTGTATGGGATCAGGCCAGCAGATGCAGCCCTTCGGCACATGGTAGATCCCGATAACGGGCGCATTGTGTGTAGGGGAGGCAAACCGGCACTGAAGCTTATCCCAGTCGATCTCGGGTTGCTCAGGTTTGGGTGTCACGCCGTATAATCCGGATCGTTGGTGATCAGAACGTAATAGGCCTCGCCTGACGGCGGAGGCGGTGGGGGCGGAGGTGGCGGTTCTACTACCGCGTCAGCCCACTGCGTGAAGTCTGCCGTGGCCTTATCAGGCTGATAACGCAAGCTGATGGCCGGGAAGGCGTCCCCTGACAGAACGAGCGTCCGAGCGACAATCAAGGTGCCATTACGAAGCCAAGACGCTGACTTGGTTGACGGGTTGTAAAAAACCGTGACCTCCTGACCCGCCTGAAGGGCCGGGTACTGATGCCACTGTCCAGAATTGTCTTGATACCAGCCCGTGCTCCAGATGCAAGCCGACGTCGCGGGCGCAGCGCCGAGAACACCAGAATAGAGCGGCTCATCCACTGTGGCGAGTCCAATTCCGATGTCCTGTGCGCCATTGAGGCTGATCTTGAGTCGCCGCTCTGTGCCTTGTGCCGCGGCGACGCCAAGCGACTTGGCGTGCGACCCAAAGCCAGAGGCCTTGGCGACCGTGAGGTTATTGTTCGACAGGGTGAGGGAGGGGTCTGTCTTGGCAGGGTTCCAGGTCATGGGGGTTCCTTATGGTCATACTGCCTCACAAAGAAATTTTAAGAGAGGCTTAGCTCGCTTCTCATAGTTACAAGTCTCACAAGCTGCTGTAAGATTGGACCAATGATCAATACCACCCTTTGATCTGGGGTGAATATGGTCGATCTCGCATGGGGCATTTATATTGCCGCAATACGAACATGGGTCGTTTCGGAGCACCTTCACGTAAGATGCCGTTGTCGCATCTTTCCATCTATGTGCCCTTGACTTAGCCTTGACACACTCCCTGCAGCGGCCAGTGCCATATTGACCAACCTCTCGCATATCGTGTCCTCGGATACACATCCAACGAGGACGTGATCCCTTTGCGCGACCTCGTTCCATTTCATCCACGCGATGACAGATAACGCATCCATTTCCGTTGGGACGTCTATGAAGAGAGAGTTCGTGCCCACGCTTACAAAATCCAGTTCGCCTGCTTCCGACCCCTGTCAATTTTTTACGACGACGCTCTCTTTCACGATGACAGGTTAAACATTCTCTATGTCCAGTTCTTCGGGCTCGTAAATTTCCCTCAGCAAGAAGATGACCTACAGGGCAGTGTGTCCTATCGCGAGCAGCATTGCCCTTACGATATTTATCTCGATTAGCCCTCTTGTATATTCCTGCTGACTTAGATGCACATTTCCTACATTTGTATCCTAGTTTATTTGAGCCACTTCTTTGCGGCGGGAAGAATCCATCAGTAAGCGGCTTAACTTCATTACAGATCTTGCACTCCCTATTCGTGGCTGATGCTCCAAAAATCATCTGCCCATCCCCTTTCTAGAAAAGCGAACGGCAGGTAACCTAGACCATTATTTCCCCAATCGCTACCCCATGAATTCAAAAATGTAAATTCTCTCGTTGCCGGATCTGCGGCAACGAAGAAAACCGCATGGCCACCTTCAAGGCTGTCGTCCGGTCCCGGCATGGGGATATGCCCCCTATGTCCAGCATCAAGATTTGAGAAACAAGAAAAGCCGCCAGCGACAGCCATATCTTCCGATAGGGCTTGCATCACTTCGTCAACGCTCAGGCATCGCTTATAGCCGCCCTTGATCTGATGCCATCTGGCCGTGGTATTTGCCGTCTGTGTCGGAGCCTTGGTGAACCGATCAATCTTATAAGGATGTGTCGCTTCGGTCGCCACGCCGTATGCGAAAGAACCCTTAACGCCATCGCGGATGTAAGCCCCGCTATCCTCGTGGATCGTATTAATGTACTCGCGAGCACGATAGTAGCAGTAGAGTGGCGATAGCCCATAGCCCGGCTTGCGGAACACCTCGCCCTTTTGCCGAAGAGAGTAGAGCAGGGCCGAGCTGACGCTGTGTCCAACGCACGAACCCAAGTTACCCTGGTCCCGGATCGGAGGTAGGAACTCCTCCTTGAGCGCTACGCGCTCTGTGACAGCGACACGTGGGCGGAAGTCGCGAAAGAGGTGATCTTTATGAGACACGGGCTCAGGCAACCATCCCGTTCCGTGTCCACCAACATTCCACCGCTCAACGTTTGGCTTTGCCATAGCTCAGTAACCCTGTCGCGTGATGTAGGTCCGGGAGATGGTTGTCGGTCCTTGATACATCGGACGCGCGTAGGTCGGCTGCTCAACGACCACGGTGCGTGTGTGGTGCTGGATCTGCGGCTCAGGACGAAAGAAGTAACTTCCTGCCGCAGCGCCTGCCATAGCCCCGACACCAGCACCTGCCGCAGTGCCAAGAGTCTGCGAACATGCGCCAAGCCCTAGAGACAGGGCTGCAACAGCGAGAACCGGAATGATACGCATAGGAGCCTCCATAAGCATGAGAGAAAAGAAAAAGGGGGGCACTTGCCCCCTCTTTCTAACCTAAGTTCCCTTAGTTGCAAAAAACGCCAGAACCCTCACACTCATTTTCGTTGTCCTTGTCATGCCCTTCGGACAGAAAGGGCTGACCATTCTTACCGGAGCTAGGATTGAAAAACGAGCTGCCGTCGGAGTTCTTATCTCCATTGCCGCTCTGACCCGGACCACCGCCCTGATTGCTGGACGCAGACACATCGGCGAAGGCTGCTGCTGTCGGAGCCAGGAAGAGGGCAACGACAGCGAAAACCGTAAGGATCTTACGCATGGGGAATTCCTTATCTGAGAGTGAACGCCCGAACTGTACGTCCCTTGCTTGCTGCCTGCAATCAAAGGTTAAGACACACAAAAAGTTTCAAAGAGGGGATAGAGGGGGACTAGACAAGGCGCTAACCGTCAGTTAGCATCCCTTCATCACAAAGGAGAACACCGATGACTGGACCAGCTTTAAGCGTTACTGGAGTGACGTCAGCCCACGCTCGACGGGCAGTTAAATGGCTAAAGGATCGCAGCCTCTTGGCTTTTTACCACAAGGGCGAATTGCGTGCTTTTGAGTTCAAGCATGGTCCTGACTGGACCTACGATGTTCTACACAGGGCCCTAAGAGAAACGTGCCGATGAGTGGTAGCCCCCCCCCTGCTTGATCGCTGCAATCAAGTATTTAATCAAGCTCCTTCCGTGGGAGAGCACAATGTTTTACGGACCCTGGCATCTTGCCGAGCTGCCGACAATCGCTACAACATCGAACGTCATAGCATGGCGACGGTTTCTATATAACGAGACAGGCGCGATTATCGCGGTTGAGTGGTGTCGTTAAACTCGACGCCCACGAATAGCGACACCATTGACGGTCGGCGTGATGACCACGCCGGCCTTAGACTTTAGCATCGGCTTTGAGACAGCATTGCAGATGGATCGACCGATCACGTCCGGTATCTGGAACTGACCACCCTGAGCGATGAACTCGCTCACTGTCTGGAAGTCGGGATCAAAACGGCAATAAGCTTGCGTAGCTTGTCGTACCGTATTCCAAATCGCAAAGGCATCCGGTCCAGTTGAGATATCTGGCGTGTCACCACTACCAAAACACCCGCCAAGCGGGATGCAAGTTGCCAAGGCGAGCAGAATGCGCTTCATAGTGGGGCTCCTTGTGAAGGAAGGATGAGATGGAAAAGATTGGTTTGGCCATCGCTAAATTCCTTAAGCGACAGCGTATGACGCGCGGCTGGCTCTGGCAACTACGATGCTGCTTTATCCGAGATAAGGAACTCCGCCAGTGGGCGCGACGAAAGGATATTCCACGAGAGTTTCGATGAAGGAAGGATGGAATGAACGACATGGTTGAGCGCGTAGCGCAAGCGATCTGCCTCGCCGATGACGGCGAAGAAGCTTGGCTCCATAACGAAACCCGCGAGCGTTGGTTAAGCCTAGCCTGCGCAGCCATTGAGGCAATGCGAGCCTTGACCCCACACATGAGGTCCGAACTTATTGACGCTGTCAATGACCGCTTAGATTATCCAGAGGGTTGGCGTAACCTCGAAGCCGATTATGTGTGGAACTGTGTTATAGACGCTACCCTTGAGCAACTGAAATGACCCAAATAGTTGAACATGTGGCCCGCGCGCTGAAAGACGCAGAAGACGAAGCCCCACAGGGCGGGTTCGGTTCCCATGAAGCTTGGATGCCAGCAGCTCGGGCCGCTGTTGAGACGATGCTCCCCGCCATCCTACAAATCATCCACGACCAGCCGTTCTATCCCGACACACATACCGGAATGCGGCAGCAGTGGGTGAAGGATCAGATCGCGGAGAAGGTCGCAGCCCTTGGAGAGGCGAGATGAACGACATGGTTGAGCGTGTAGCACGGGCGATTTGTGCCAACTCCTGCAGTCAGTGCGACGAAAATCCCGAGCGTTGTTACGATTGGCGAGCACTTACGACAGAAGCCTGCGCAGCCATTGAGGCAATGCGCGAACCGACTAGCGAGATGATCGAAGCGGCAACCGGCTGCTACCAGAATGAGACACTCCGCAACATCGGATATGATGAATTTTACCGTGCCATGATCGAAGCCGCCCTCACCCCAGACCAAGCCTAGCACTAACATAATTCCAGACAGTATCCGGCAATGCGTCCAGATCCTTCTTGTGGATTGTAACCCCCTCTCCCGTGGCTTCGCCTTGCTCAAGCTTAGCGCGCAACCTCGGGGGGATTAGAGCATACACTAGATCAGATTTATACTGACCGAGCCCCATCTGGAGCTTCCATCCAGGGATCGTATAAGGCAATTCAAAATTATAGCTGCGGTTTGGCATCATGTGTCCTTTCGCGCTGGATGCGCCTGGCTGACCGAACAAGGTTTTTGCTGCTTCGGGATCGAATACCCCACCACGTAACGACGACCGTTAAGGCAGCGCCGACCAGAACCATGATCGGTTCGATCATGCTCACAACGTCGGTGGGAGTCATGACGCCCTTAGTCACCAACACGGCTCCAAAAAGTTGCAGGATTGTACGGAACAAGGACATACCCTGTTCCTGATTGAACAAGGGCGGGTTGATCGGCTCATCACCGTCGTCATCCAAGTCAGGGGCGGCGGTTTTATACTGGATCGCGGCCTCTCCTTCAGAGAGGTCTTCCTGATCGTGGGCGTTGGTCATCGTTTCCCTTTCATCAGAAACGCAGCTTTGATTGAGCCCGGCAAAGCCGAGTACCGCAACGGCAGTCTCCGCTGGTGCAGGCTCAGTCGGCGCGGGTGCGGGCGTCTTCGGTTTAAAGAGGTCTTGGAATTTCGACATAGGAAAAGCCGGACCCGGATCAGATTTGCGACCAGGCGAAATGTCATCATGGCCCATGGTTTCCTTGATGGTCGGGATAGTGTCCTTGAGCCATTGAGTCAGCTTCAGCCCCGCCTCGATCTGAGCGTCTGGGTAGACCTCCCAGGAGCGAGGCGTCTTCTCGTTCTTGTGCTTCGCCGTGATGCGTTGGCCCTTCTCTGGGTGTGACCAGCCAAGGTTCGCATATTCGATGCCGATGGAATAGGAGTTGAGCCCATCAAGGCCCTTCCACTGGCTCTTTCCAGCGTGCCAAGCCTTGAGATCGTTGCCGCAGATTTGCCAAACCTGGCCATCCCGGTCTACGACGTAGTGAGCTGAAGAGGCTGGGCTATGAGGACCGAACAGGTATTTAGCAGAACCAAGCCCACTATTTCCCGCCGTATAATGCTGCACGATAAACTTAGGCTGCCCGGGGCTAAAAGGGCCGCTCGTGTTGACGGTCTGCCCAAGCCAGATTGCTCCTGGGTAGCGAGGAGCCTTACTCGTGTAGCGAACAACGGTACGCTTGGCAGCCTTCCGCGCGAACCGTCTCGCCTGAAACCGGTTCAACCGAGAACGGATCTTCGGGTTGCGGATCAGCTTGCGGAGGCGACGGAACCGAGCCGGACCCGCACGACCCGCACGACGTGACTTTCTCATGACACCTCAAGATCGTGACAAAACTGTTGACAGTCTACGTGCTGCTGCTAACTGTTAGTTAGTGACAAGGGAGCAAGCGGATGACGGACGAGGAACTCTATGACGCCATGGAGGGGCTTTTTGCTTATGACACCGGTAGCATAGATAGTGGCATCCACAACAACGAGCTGAAGCGCCTAGTCCTTGAGCGCCTTCATGCGATGGACGATCGTACCACACGCTACACACTCGGCCGATTTATGCGGGATCGCTATCTGACAGAGGAGTCAATGGATCGTGGATATGGTCCAGAGGACATCTGCGCCTTCATCACCTGGCTCTCAGAGCACGGATATGACCTCTGAGGCGTAAATCACAGGGAGCACCACCATGGCCACCCAACCGGCACACGTACACGCTTTCGCAGCCCTTATTCTTAATGATCAGGAGGTTGGGCCTCGCATGCCCTGCCTTCTGACATTCTCAAGAGCCGGCCTTACCCTAGATCGAGAGCTTAAGTTTGGTCCTGCGCCAGCGGATGGCTTTGGGACTATTCGGTTTTTCAATAGCCCAGAAGGAGGTAAGGGAATTTTTGATTATTGGGGCTTTGGATCAGTGGTTGAAGATGGTGGATCGAGGATGCGTCAAGGGCAAGGGGTTCACTTATCCTGATATGACTTTCAGGGCCTTAAGAGCCCAATTATATCGCGAAGCATAGTGCTTGACCCCAGCGCGCTCAAAGGCGCGTTCAAACCGCTGCACCTTGCTCATCAAAGTTCCTGGGCGTTTTACTGCCCGGAGCGCTGCAGACTCTGTTCCTCTAAGCTCATGACACATGTATTTGTACTGCGTTTCAAATGCCCACACATCAAGTCCATGGCGAGCCGCATAAGCATGGAGTGCGCGACGTCGACCGGCCGTCCACTGGCAGATCCCGGTATCGAGACCAGGTCCAATCGCACGCGGGTTAAACCCGGACTCATGGCCAATATTGCCCACAACAGCTGCGGCGCTCGGACCATCCAGGCCAAAATCGCGCTTGAGCCATTGCATGAGGAGAGCCATCCGCTCCTGTACAGATCCAGCCTTCGGCGCAACCTTCGGCGCTGGCTTTGGAGGGGTCACGTGCGGCTGCTTCGCAGCCGGTGTGGCCGGCACTGCCTTAGCTGGCAGAAACCGACGCAGCCGCCCTTGGGTTACAGGACCAGGGTTGCTGCCCGAGCCAAGGCGCTGCGAGCGGCGGAAGCGTGAGATGGCCTTTTTCGTAGCTGGGCCAAGATCGCCGTCGATCTCGCCCTTATAATAACCCGCGTTGCGGAGTGCCGCCTGGATCTCTCTTGGTGTCATATCAATTCGGAATGTAATTTACAAGATCGTTACCATTTTCGGGATCGTTCGACTTCCACCGCCCATCTAGCATGTAATGCCAACGCACCCACTGCTTATGCTCGTTTGGGTGCTCTACTCTTGCCAAAATCGGATAACGATAGGATCCCTCGAAATGAGACCTATTCGAACCCTCAATGAAAGCCGCTCGACCATCTCGAGTGCAAACCGGAAGCCGGGGGTTAAATGAGCCCTTTTTAGACCGCGCTTTTCGGATCCACCCATCTTGCGATTTTGTCATCTTCATTCCTCATCATCCTCGTCGTCAGGCTGCGTCCATCCCTTGAGATCACGTTCGGTCACGATGTATTCTTCAAAAGGTGTCGTTTTCGGATCGCCGCGGTAAAGGCGAACGGGGTTCAACTCGCCATAGTCACCCGCCCGGAAGAGTGTGCGTTCTAGCTCACGACGAGCCAGCAGCCCTTTCTTGCGAACCCCTTCAGCGTCCATGTCCCACTTCAAGAACTCGTCCGCTGCCTCCTGCATGCGGCCAGCGCGCACGAGGGCACCCACGGCCTTAAGCCCATCTGAGCCGCCCTGATAATACAGGCTGAAAGCAGCGTCGACGTGTTGCTGAAGGACAGGAACCGGAGACCGGAACCAGATCCTGAGCCCGAGCGCCCAAAGAACAGCTTGCTCTCGGGTGCGCACAGCCTTGTGAAACTGCTGGAAAGACTGTTTGACTGAGATCGGTCGCGTCTGTCCGCCATGCTTAGCGAGCGAACCCATCCCAACCGACCAACGCTCAACCTTGTCTTGGCGCGTCGGATCTTTGGGATCGATCATCATTCCATCCCGATAAGGGACAAGGACGATGGCCTCTCGGCGCGCGATAAAGTGTGCGCCGAGAAGAGAAAGCCCGGTTGGTTTAGACATTGCCTGATGGTTCAAACGGTGCGTCGTCATCAACATCCGGCACAACAATTTGCGTTCCTGCGATAGGCAGCGGAAACCTTTTAGCGAGTTCCTCGCCGATACTCTCAGCTAATTGAACAGCGTTCAAAACCATAATGTCAGGATACATTGCCCCGTCTCCGAGGTGCTTTTCAGCAAATCCCCAGAGGGTATCGCCGGGCTGAACAGTAATGATTTTGATTTTCATGTTACACCTCCTATTGTCATAACGCCATTCCGGCGCGAAAGGAACCAACCGTGGCTGATGTAATCCCCGTCG
>Ga0126306_10002234_pt1 | contig 10852 bp, 4 predicted proteins | sample Plot27_FD_92592 | JGI IMG/M metagenome (GOLD analysis project Ga0126306, IMG submission 92592) | Serpentine soil microbial communities from UC McLaughlin Reserve, CA, USA - Plot27 | ecosystem: Environmental > Terrestrial > Soil > Grasslands | place: USA: UC McLaughlin Reserve, Lake County... | reverse complement strand
TGGCCGGCTGGCGGCTGCTCGACACGGTCCTGTACGTGACGCTCGAGCCGTGCGCGATGTGCGCCGGCGCGATCGTGCTGGCCCGGGTGCCGCGCGTGGTCTACGGGGCGCCGGACCCGAAGGCGGGGGCCGCGGGAAGCGTGCTGGACGTGCTCGACGAGCCCCGCCTGAACCACAGCCCGGATGTCGCAGGCGGGCTCCTGGAGGACGAGAGCGCCGAGCAGCTCCGCTCATTCTTCGGTTCTCGGCGCAAGTAGCCGATAAGGAAGCGAGATGGGTCCCTATCCCGAGCAGGTACTGCGCGCTCTCGAGAAGAACTACGGTCCTCTGCCCGAGGGCGTGCCGTCGGTGGCGTACATCTTCGAGCCGGGGATCAACGGCCGCTGCCTCTACATCAGCCCCTCCGTCGAGGAGGTGCTCGGCTACCCACGCAGGCAGTGGCTCACCGACCACGGGCTGTGGGATCGGATCCTGCACCCCGAGGACGAGGAGCGGGTGACCGCGAACGAGGCCGAGTGCGAGCGCTCGGGCGACAAGCTCGTGCAGGAGTACCGCCTCCGCTCAGCCGACGGCCGCGACGTGTGGATCCGCGACGAGATGACCGTGGTGCGCGACCGCAACACGGACGACACCCCGCTTTTCTACGGGGTGTTCCTCGACGTCTCCGACCGCAAGCGGATGGAGTCCGAGCTGCAGCGGCTGGCTCTCTTCGACCCGCTCACGGGGCTGCCCAACCGCGCGCTGTTCGCCGACCGGCTGCGCCAGGTGCTGAGTCGCCGCGGCCGGAGCACGGCGACCGCCGTCTACTTCCTCGATCTCGATCGCTTCAAGCGGATCAACGACTCGCTGGGCCACGCCGCCGGCGACGAGGTGCTGCGCGAGGTGGCCGGCCGGCTGCGGAGCGTGCTGCGGCCGGAGGACACGGTGGCCCGCTTCGGCGGCGACGAGTTCACGATCCTGTGCGAGAGCGTGGAGGGGGTGCTGGAAGCGGTGTCGATCGCGGACCGCCTGCAGGGGCCGCTGGCACACCCGGTGCGCGCCAGAGGCGCCGAGCTGCGGCTGAGCGCGAGCATCGGGGTGGCGCTGGCCGAGCCGGGGGACGGCGTGGCGGGCGAGCGGCTGATCGAGGACGCCGACGCGGCGATGTACCGGGCGAAGGAGCGCGGCGGGGCGCGTACCGAGCTATTCGACAGAGCCATGCGCGAGCGCGCGGTGGAGGCACTGGCAATCGAGCAGGAGCTGCAGCGCGCGCTCGAGCTGGGGGAGCTGCGGCTCTTCTACCAGCCGACGATCGACCTGGCCACGGGGGAGCTGGCGGGGGCCGAGGCGCTGGTGCGCTGGCAGCACCCTGAGCGCGGGCTGCTCGCGCCGGAGAGCTTCCTGCACGTGGCGGAGGAGACGGGCCTGGTCGTGCCATTGGGAGCCTGGGTGGTGGAGGAGGCTGCGCGGACGCTGGCGGAATGGCGCAGCCGGCCGCAGGGGGCGGGGCTGCAGCTGTCTTTGAATCTGGGCGCGCGCGAGCTGACCCACCCCGACGCGGTGAGTACGGTGCTGGGCGCGGTGCGCCGGTCGGGAGTGGACCCGGCCGCGCTGACCATCGAGGTAACGGAGAGCACGGCCATGGCAGACGGCGACACGGGGTTCCGCGCGTTGCGCGACCTGTCCGCCGAGGGCCTCCGGGTAGCCATCGACGACTTCGGGACGGGGTACTCCTCGCTCGACCAGCTGCGCCGGATGCCGGTGGACGTGGTGAAGGTGGACCGCTCGTTCGTGCGGGCGATGTCGGATGACCCGACGGACCGGGAGCTGGTGGCCGCGGTGGTGGGGATGGGCCAAGCGCTCAACCTCGTGGTGGTGGCGGAGGGGATCGAGACGCAGGAGCAGGCGTCGATGCTGCGCAACCTGGGCTGCGACTACGGCCAGGGATTCCTGTTCGCGCGCCCGCTTCCGGCGGAGAAGCTGGAGGAGCTGCTCGCGCCGCGGGTGCGGATCTAGGGATTCCGTATGCGGTGCCCGGGTAGGGCTCAGAGCACCGCAATGCACCAGCTCTCAACGCTCGACGCGCAGTTCCTCGGGGTCGAGTCGTCGCGGACGTTCAGCCACTTCTCGGTGCTCGCCGTGTACGACCCGTCGACCGCGCCCGAGGGCCACATCACCCGGGAGGATCTGTGCAGCCTGGTCAGTGATCGGCTGCCGCTGCTGCCGCCGTTCCGGTGGCGCTCGTGGAGGTGCCGCTGGGGCTCGACCTGCCGTACTGGGTGGAGGACCCGGACTTCGACCTGGATTTCCACATCCGCGAGACGGCGGTGCCGCCTCCCGGTGAGGCCGCTCAGGTTGCCGAGACGGTGGCGCGGATCTGCGCGCGGCCGCTCGATCGCTCACGGCCGCTGTGGGAGCTCTATTTGATGCACGGGCTGGAGGACGGCCGGGTGGCGCTGCTGACGAAGGTGCACCACTCGGTGGCGGATGGGGTGTCCGGCAACGAGATCCTCACGGCGCTGCTGGACCCGAGCCCTGTTGCGCCGCCGCGGGTGGGCGGAGTGGAGCCGCCGGGGGACGGCGAACCGGTGCCGGGGCGGCTCGAGATGCTTCGGCGGGGATTGTTCTCGTTGCCGCGCCATCCCGTGCAGACGGCGCAGCGGCTGCCCCGGGCGCTGCCGGCTCTCACCGATATTCCCGGGGCGAACGCGGTTCCTGGGGTGGCGCGCCTGTCGGAGGGGCTGTGGAAGTTGCGCTCGCGGGGCGATGGGGACGGTGCCTCCGAGGGGATCCTCGAGGTGGCCGCGGCGCGGGCGCCGCGTACGTGCTTCAACGGGCCGATCTCGCCGCACCGGCGGTTCGCGTTCGGATCGATCTCGCTGGATCGGGTGAAGGCGATCAAGAACGCGACCGGGACGACGGTGAACGATGTCTTGGTGGCGCTGTGCGCGCGCTCGCTGCGGGGGTGGCTGGGACGGCGCGGGAAGCTGCCGGAGGAGCCGCTGGTGGCGATGATCCCCGTGTCCATACGGACGCCCGAGCAGGAGGGAAGCTTCGGAAACCGGATCTCGTTCATGGTCGTGCCGATCCCGACGACGGAGCCGGACCCGCTGCGGGGGCTGTCCCGGGCACACGAGCCACTGCGGAGCGCGAAGGAGCGCCATCGTGCGCTTCCGGCGGAGTTCCTGACGGACGCGTCGAGCCTGATCCCGCCCGCGATGCTGGCGCTGGCGGCGCGGACGACGGTCGACGTGCTGAGCCGGACGCGGCCCCCGGTGAACCTCGTCATTTCGAACATTCCCGGGCCGCGCGAGCCGCTCTACTGCGCGGGAGCGGAGCTGAAGGCGGCGTTCCCGGTGTCGGTGATCGTGGACGGGGTGGGACTCAACATCACGGTGCTGAGCTACCGCGACCACATCGATATCGGGATCGTGGCGGACCGCGAGCAGGTGGATGACTGCTGGGAGATGTTGGAGGGGATCTCCGAGGCGTTGGGGGAGCTCGAAGCGGCAGTGGGCTGAGGCCGGTTCCGCGGGGCGGCCGTCCCTATCATCTTGGGTTCTCGGAGGGGTGCCGGAGCGGTTGAACGGGGCGGTCTCGAAAACCGTTGTGGGCCTTACGGTCCACCGAGGGTTCGAATCCCTCCCCCTCCGCTGAGCAGGCCGGATTCGTGCCCTGAGCAGGGCTTTTGCTCTGGCACACGGCCGTGGTCGTCTCGCCGTCAGAGGTCAACGCGGGTCACGCGAAGCCTCCGTTTTCGACGTTTTGTTCCTCCGACGTTCCCCCGGAGGCGCCTCCACGCTGCCCTGGACCTGGCGTCATCCCGGCCGCTCGCAGTGCCTCGGCCCAGGTGCCGAAGGCGGAGCAGACGGCGTTCAGGCTCGGCAGATTCAAATCCGCTGCGTGACGCGAGTACGTCTCCGGCGTCGCACGCCTCCGGTCAGGGAGCGTCCCGCGATCCCGCCCCCTGGTCATCAGGGAGAGCGCCTGGACACACCCCTAAACGGTGCCGTCAGGAGGGACGTCCGGGCGCCGGCACAGCTCGTGAACTCCGTGGAACCCCCGCAAGCCGGATCAGCCGAAGGACGGCGAACTCACGTGGCTTGGCCGGCGCGATGCCGATTTCGCAGGTGAGTTGCCCGGCGTCGATGAGCTCGGGTGGATTCGTTTCAGCGTCGCATTTCACGTAGTACGCGTCACTCGCGCTTTCGCCGGGCAGCGCACCCGCACGCCAACTGCGGTCGAGAAAATGCGTCACCGCATCCTGCACTTCTTCCCACAGCCTTTGGTCGTTCGGCCCCAAGACTGCCCAGCGCGTGCCCCGGTCGATCGACTGGGCCAGGTGGATGAACAGCCGCCGCGCGCTCACGCAGCGCCAGTCGACGTCGCCAGACAGCGTGCGCGCGCCCCAGACCCGGATCCCCCGCCGCGGGACGGCGCGGATCGAGCTTACGCCTGACTCGTCGAGCTCGGGCTGGTCGGATTCGGCCACATCGGATTCCAGTCCCACGGCTCCCAAGACGCCGCCCGTCGGTGCGCAGTGCACGCCATAGGCGGCGTCGGTGCGGCACCAGACGCCCGCCACGTGACCCGAGGGCGGCACGAGCAGCGGGCCGTCGGTCAAAGGATCCTCGACCTGGAGCCACGGGTAGTAGAGCGCAGCGTCCTTCGACTCACGGCGGAGCCCGCTCGTGCGCCAGTCGATGAGCTCGCGGGGGGCGAGCGCCCTCGGGCAGTCGAGGATCGCGAGGCGATTGCCCGCGTTCTCGCAGTGGGCGATCAACTCGGCCTGCAACCCTGCGAGCACCTCTTCATCGCCGGTCCGCGCGAGCCCCACCGCGTCGGGCATGCAGACCATAGTGATCTCGTCGATCGCCGCCAGCGCGCCGAGCCCGCGGCGCTCAGCGGCGTCTCCGCTCATCTCCCGGGAGCTTGCGCCACCGACCCGTACGACCCAGCAGCGGCTGCCGCCGTTCTCGAAGAAACCATGCACTGCGTGGGGCAGGAAGGCACCCTCCATGAACGGCCCACTGCCCGGCTGGCACGGATCGCTGTAGATCTTCTTGAACTGCCCCCAGTGCGAAATCCGCACCGGAGTGTCTACGGGTCCGCTCCGCGTTCGCCCAACGAAGCCCGCGACGGAAGTTGCTACCCCCTCGATCGGCTTCGCTCGGAAGTCGACTTCCTCTACATAGACCCCAGGGAACTGGTAGATCGGCATAGCCCTGCTCGTCATGGGCAAAGCGAGTCGGCGCCAATTCTACGCCGCAAGGACGCCCGTTCGCGACACCGCTCCGGCCTCCTCCGCGGCTTCGGCGGAGCAGGCGGCGCGGGCGAAGCGGCGAGCTCACATCGTCAACAGATCAGCTCGAGGGCACGAGAGCGGCCTCTAGCTCGAACGTCTCAACGTAGACGAGACGCGCTGGTCCGCCGACCCCGGACGGTTCCCCTGGGGCGATCTGCTCGTGCTCCTCGACGACCAGGCGGAAGCGGCCGGGTTGTGGCCCGGCGGCGAACGTCACTGCACCCGCCCACAGGATGAGGTCGGGTCGGCCGGGGGCGGATCCGTCTGCCGTCGTGACGATGTTCGCGATTTCCGGTGCCGCGTCTGCCCATCCGAGGTCGCCGCGTGCGACATCGTCGCGCCGCTGGACACGCACGCGGATCTCGTTCGGGCGGAGACCGGGTGCTGGCTCCGGCCCGCGTGGCGCCACGCCCGATACCACGACATTGAGCCGGCGCGGATGGTGCGGATCGCAGCTCACCATGGCCGAGCGGTCGGGAGTGAGCTGCACGAAGTCGGCCAGCACTACCCGCGATATCTTCGCGTCGAGCAGGGCACTCGGCTGGTAGCGCACCAGCGCAAGGCGGACGAATGGCATGTAGGTCTCGCTGAAGGTGTCGATCGTGAGGTCCGCGAACCAGAGGCCGCGTTCGTCGTCGAACTCGGGCCGGAAGCCGACCACGTCGACGCGACCCGGTCCCTCCCGGGTTCGCGCCGTGCTCTCCTCTAGCGTCACGCCGACGTCGTGCGCGACCGCGTCGGGGAAGTTCCCGATCGACGGAGCGCCCGCGAGGCCCGCAGTCGCCCAGATTGGATCCATCCCCCATTGGGTGATGAACGGCTTGTAGTGGTTGCGGCGCTCGTGGTCGAGCTCCCCGCTCTCCACGCTCCACAGCGTCACGCCAAGCAGCTCTCCTTCGCCGGATGAGTGCCACCCCCGCCGCAGGTAGACGCGGAGGCCGCCGCCAAAGCGGACGCTCCGCATGATGTTCGTCTCGGTCTGCCGCTGCCAGCCAAACGTCGGGATCAGGTATTGAGCGGCGGCGGCGAGCGGCCGCGCCGATGCTGGCACGTCCACCACGACCGGTTCGCTGCGCCGCGAGAAGTCGAGTTCTCCGGTCTGTGGGAAGTACTCCCGGTAGCGCGATGTCGACACCGCCTCGTAGGTGACTCGATGGTGCTTCGTATCGCCCAACAGGTGACGCGGCGCCGCGTCGCCGAAGACGATCTCCGTCCGCCCCGCTCGCCCAATTCGGTCGCCCGACCTCACGAAGGCGATCTGGTCGTGCTCCGGGTCGTAGTAGCCAACCCGCCGACGCGGTTCGACCCCAGCTGCCACGAGGTAGCGCTCGCGGAGATCAGGGAGCGGCAGCTCGTCGGCGTGCGCCTCGTGGTGCGCCGAGCGAGGGCGCGGCTCGGCGGGGTCGTCGACCGGATCGTCCCAACTCGCGAGTAGATCGACCTTGGCTGTGCTGGCTCCATGCACCTGCAGCGCGCCCATGAGGTAGGCATCGGTTGCTCCGAATCTGCGCCATGCGCTGATCGGCGCCAGCTCGGTCGGATCTTGGCGCCCGGCGATCGGCTTCGTCTCCAGGGGATCGTCATGGGATGCCGGAGCTGCGTCGTGCTCCACATCGAGCGCGATGAACGCCGGCCTGCCGATCGGCTGCTGCACGGCGTGCACGAGCGTCAGCAGCCGCGGCGGCGTAAGCATCCAGTGCCCGCCCTCGACGGCACGCTGGAGAACGTGCGCGATCCGGTCGGCATCGCTGCCGGGGATCAGGTGCTGCTGTTCAGGATCCGCGACCGCGATGCGCTCGATGTACTCGCGCAACCAACGCCACTGCCCCATCAGCTTCAGGCCGTCCGGGCGCAGGTAGCTGCTGAGCGGCACCGTCGCCGTGGTGCCCTTCGGGAGCGGGACGCTCAGCACGCGACGCGCCGGGTCCCACGAGGGGCGCGGGTCGGCGTCCCCGTCCTCAGGCTCGGCGAGAGCGAAGCGGAAGCCCAGGAGCTGCTCCCAGTCGCCGGTCCCAAAGGAGATCAGCGTGGCCGACCCCGGCCGTGGGTTGGGATCGGAGAGCGCCTCATAGTCGACCGGAGCGGCTCCCCCGCCGGCCTCGGTCCGACCGATCGTCCCCGGTGGCGTGCCGGGGAGGTCTCGTATGGCCGCGCCGCGCGCGAGGACGTCGGGGAGGTACGGCGTCGGGTCGACCTTGTCTCCGGGCTCGAGCGGGTAGTCGCTCGTCACGCCGGCGACCTCGATCGCCGAGTGCTGTAGCTCCGCCGCGTCGCGCTCGGCGAGCAGCTGCCAGGTGGCCGGTTCGCTGCGCAGTTCGCCTGACGGCGCGTCGAACATGCCGAGCCGCTCGCCGAGCTCAACGCTCGTGCGCGGCGGCAGGATGTGCCGATCGGATCCCGTGAGGTCCGCGGCCGCCGTGTCCTTCGCGGGTCCGTCGTTAGCGGTGCGGATCACAAGGCGATCAACGGCCGACCCCGGGCCGGTCACGGCGCTCGCTTCCCTGATCACCACGAGCGGCGCCGCGACCGGCTCGTAGCGCAGGTACGCGAACCCCTCCGGGTCGCGCGGCAGTGCCATGGTGGACGCGAGCTGGTCGGCGATCGGCTCGTCGACCCGGAGGCCGCCGCCCGCCAGGTCGACCACACGCGCGCGCACTCGATAGCGGCGCCCAAAGCGAAGCTTTGGAAGCGTCCCCTTGACGATGTCGAAGCGGGTCGTCAGCTTGAATGGCGTTACCGGCTCATTCACGCGGTAGTCGGGGTCGTCCCCATCTGGTGGGATCGCTTTGTCGGGATCCGGGTGGCGGCTCAGGTGCTTGCCGGGCATTTCGACGGCCAAGCTCCAGCCCGCCCAGCGCGCGATCGCCTCGTGCAGGTAGAGGTCGTCGCTCGCCGGCTCAGCGCCCTGCGCGGGCTTCGTCAACGCGAGCTGCACGAAGCCCTCCTCGACCGGGATGGGAAGCGTCAAGCCGTCGAGTGCGTACTCGGCTTGGCGCATGTGGAGCGAGTGCCACTCGTCCGTGACCGAGTCCCAGACATCGAGCCGGTAGCCCCGCACGAGGTCCTCGCTGTAAAACGGACGCGGCTGCGCCCCGGCCGTCTCGACCGCCTCGTTGAACGCCTGCGACTCATGGATCGTTTCGAGCAGCTGCTGCGCCCGCTGGTCGGCGAACAGCGAGAACCCGCCCGATCTGAGCGCCGGAAGCGTGGCCTCCGGATCGAAGACCTCCGGGTGCTGTGCGGGCTCCGGGCCGGCGCTCGGCTTCAGGTTGCGTCCCGGATCTGGGTCGTGCCAGGTGTCGGCGAGCATGATCGCCTTGTGCATTCCGCCATCCATGTCCACTTGGGCGAGCCCGAAGCGCCGCGGATCGAGGTCGAGCAGGCCGACGACGGGCGGCACCGGCGCCAATGGCTCGGCGAGCGACCTCGGCGCGGTGAGGAACACGCGTCGCCCGTCCTCGAGCTCAAGTCGCACGCAAGCCGTCGCGAGCTCCGGCGTGTGCGGCGAGATCGACCACTGACGCCCCGGTGTGACGCCGGTGACCGACAGGCTCGCGGGCGGACCCGCCTGCGTCAGCGGGACGAAGTCCTGTGGCAGCTCGAAGTCGAAGACGATGCCGAGCGCACGTTGCACCTCTGGATAGGAATTCAACGATCCGAGGGCCTGATGGAAGTCGAGCATCGAGTCCCAATCAGGCGCAAGCTGGTCCCGCTCAGGGATCGGCATGTGATGGAAGACCGCGAACGGGATTGCGACTGACCGCTTCGTGCTGGCCTCCGGGTGACCGACGAGCAGGCCCTCACCGTCGAGCTGAGCCTCCGCAGGGAGCGTGCCCGCGAGCCGCCCGGGCCGCCCGGCCCGCTGCGCCCGCCTGACCTGGGCGCGCCAGCGCTCCCCGGCGTCCGGATCCCAGTGCACGTCGAGGCCCTCGGTCAGCTCGCGCAGCGTGCGCCGATTGCCGCGCTCCTTCTCCTCGCCTGGCCGGTCGGGCAGAGCGAGGCGCACACCGGCCTCCTGGTAGATCGACTTCAGGACGCTCATCGTCTGCCGTACTGGAAACGAGAGGATCGGCTGTCCCGAGTAGTCGTCGAACTCGTGCGAGCGAACGAGCGTCTCTTCGTTGAACAGCCGTTCCCACAGCGCAGGCTCGAGTCGCTCCTGGTCGACAGCGAGCTCGAGCGCGTTCCCGCCGCACTCCAACGTCAGCGTCAGCCCATGCTCCGCGATGCGGCGAGTCCAGGACTGCCAATCCGGGAAGGCGCCGAGGTGAAGCGCACCGCGCAGCCGCGGCGAGACGTGCACCGAAACCGGCAGCGTGTCGGTGTCCACGGCGATTCCGCGCGGCATCGCCGTGAGCAGGATCGTGTGCTCTACCGCCATCGGCTCATCCGTGCTCAGGCGAACGCCGTCGCATAGTCGCTCCAGGTGTCAGGGGTCGTGAACGTCTCGACGAACTTCGGGTCGCCGCTCTGCCCGCCGAACGCTCGCTCGACCGTGAGCTCCACCGACTTGCTGAAGAAGGCCACCTCCACCTGGACCGTCAGCGTCGCGCGTCCGTAGGCCTTTCCCTCATCGGCGTACGTAAAGCTGAGATTGAACTCGACCGAAACGGTGACCAGCCCGAGCACCGACAGCGATCCGCCCAGGCGCAGGTAGCCGGTGAGCGTCGCGGCGAGCTCGTTGCTCGGATCTTGCCGCTCCAGCGAGAAGTAGATGCCGGCCATCATGTGGACGCTGCCGCTCGCCACGCCGATGTCGAGCGACGCGGTCGCGCCGAACTCGAAGGCCGCCTCGATCTCCTTCATCCCGGCGGTGTCGAGCTGCAGGTGGAAGAAACCGCCTCCGCCGAAAATCGCCAGCGACAGGAGGAACGGGTGATCGCGTCGCGAGACCTCGAAGTCGAAGACGGGCTTGCCGTCGATGAAGGGCAGCGCGAGCGCAGCGCCGAGGTGGACGTCCTTCAGCGCGAACACCCCGACGGCGATCGGCGGCAGGCCGATTCCGAAGCCTGCCCGGATGCCGGTCGCTGAGACGTCGAGGCTGGGCCCGTCCCCGAAGAGTCCCGGGGGAATCGCGTTGCGCAGCTCGTCGACAAACTCTAGGTCGCCCTCGAATTCGACGGGCGCCGCGGCGTCGAGCGCCACGCTCAGATCAGGTTTCCGCCCGTTGCGGGCGGCGAAGCGGAACGCGACGAAGTTGATCGAGACCGCCCGCAGAACGCCGACCTGGAAGTGGGTCAGCTCGCCGGTGAATGAGTACTCCGGCGCTTCTGGAAGCTGGTCGTGCTTGATCGTGCTCTTGATCACGCCGTGAACCTCGAGCTGCGTCTTGCCGCCGTGGTTCTTGCTGAACGAGACGACCTCGCCGGGATGGTCGTCGACGCTCGGCAGCCACTCGAGCGACGTGATGATCTCCCTCCCGCCCGCGATGTCGTTCGTCGTCGTTCGCAGCTTTGGCGCGTTCTGTCCGAGCGTGGACTTCGGTAGCAAGTCGGCGAGATCGAAGCTTCCGAACAGCATGGCCAGCCCGCTGCCGAAGAACTTCGAGGGTTCGAACGCGTCCTTGAC
>Ga0126306_10002233_pt1 | contig 10855 bp, 5 predicted proteins | sample Plot27_FD_92592 | JGI IMG/M metagenome (GOLD analysis project Ga0126306, IMG submission 92592) | Serpentine soil microbial communities from UC McLaughlin Reserve, CA, USA - Plot27 | ecosystem: Environmental > Terrestrial > Soil > Grasslands | place: USA: UC McLaughlin Reserve, Lake County... | reverse complement strand
TCGATGATGCAGGCCATCCACGCCACGCCGCCCGGCGGCCACGTCGGATTCGTCGGCGTCGCTCACGGCGTCGCAGTGGGCGGAATAGACCTGTTCTGGAGCCTCGCGCACGTCCACGGAGGCCCCGCCCCCGTGCGCCGCTTACTGCCCGAGCTCATCGACCTGATCTGGAACCGCCAGATCAACCCGGGCAAGGTCTTCGACCTCCAGCTGCCGCTCGACGAGGCCGCCGCCGGCTACCGCGCGATGGACCAGCGCGAAGCGATCAAGGTGCTCCTGCGCCCATGACGGCAAGCAACCACGGAGATGAGGACATGATGGGCGCCGCAAGCCTGGATGGCAGCTTCGCGGGCAGAGCGGGAGGCTTGTGCTGCGGCTGTTGCAGGTGAGGCGGTCACGCGGGCTCGAGCACGACGAGGGTGAAGGTCGCGGCGGTCGCTCCTGGGTTGGTGTAAGCGTGGGGCCATGTGGCATCGAACCAGGCGCTGTCGCCGGCGGGTATTTCGACGCGGTGGTCGCCGACGTCGAGCGCGACGGTGCCGGTCTGGACGGTGAGCAGCTCGAGCGATCCGGGGCGGTGCGGTTCGCTGGCGCGTCGATCGCCGGGTGCGAGCGTCCACGACCACAGCTCGAGCGGCCCATGACTGACAAGCAGGCGCGCGGAACTCCCAGCCGGCGCCGACCACAGCGTCATCGCGTCCTGTCCTGACGCGACGGCGACCGGCCGGGCCTCCGGTTCCTGCGACAAGAGCTCGGTCAGCGTGACGCCGAGCGCTGCCGCGAGCTTGAGCAGGGTCGCGAGGCTCGGGTTGGCCTCGGCGTGCTCGATCTGCACGAGCAGGCGGCGGCTGACACTGCTGCGCGCCGCAAGCTCGTCCAGCGTCCATCGGCGTTGCCTTCGCTCGGCGCGCACCCGGGAGGCGATCGCGGCTGTGACGCGGTCCTGATGGGTGCTCACAGAGAGTGCACTATAGTGCCCTGCATGATGCATCGTTCGCAGGTGAAGCCGGAGACGTGGGCCGTGATGGCGGGCCGGGCGGCGCCGACCGCCGGGACGCCACTGAACGTTCCTCCGGTGCTGGCGTCGAATTTCGAGCTCGGCTCCGGGCGGGCCTACACCCGCGACGACGCGACACCGACCTGGGAGGCGTTCGAGGAGCTGCTGGGCGGCCTGGAGGGCGGCAACGCGGTCGCGTTTGCCTCGGGCATGGGAGCCGTCGCGGCGATCTTCGACCTGCTCCCGGCCGGCGCCACCGTGGTGCTTGGCGACGACTGCTACCAGGCTGTCGCGGGTCTCGCCGCCGCCGGTGCCGCGCAGGGCCGATGGCACGTGGTCCGCGTCGGCGTCGAGGACACGTCACGCTGGCTTGAACTCGCCGCCGACGCCGACCTGTTGTGGCTGGAATCGCCGTCCAACCCGCTGCTGGCGGTCGCTGACCTGCCCACCATCTGCGCCGCACGGCGCAAGGCCGACGCGTTGATCGTGGTCGACAGCACGTTCGCCACCCCGCTGGTCCAACGGCCGCTCGAGCTGGGCGCCGATCTGGTCATGCACTCGGCCACGAAATACCTGGGCGGCCATTCCGACCTGCTGCTCGGAGCCGTGGTCGCGGCGTCCGACGAGCTGGCGCGCCAGCTGCGCGAGCGGCGCCAGCTGGCCGGAGCCACGCCAGGCGCGCTCGAGGCCTACCTCGCCGTCCGCGGCATGCGCACCCTCGCGTTGCGGCTCCAGCGCGCGAGCACATCAGCCGCCGAGCTCGCGGAGCGCCTTGCCCGGCACCCCGGCGTGGCGGTCGTGCGCTACCCAGGCCGCCCCGACCATCCGACCCACGCGACGGCGCGCAGCTTCATGGCCGACTTCGGCGCCGTCGTGTCCTTCGACGTGGAGGGCGGGGCCGAGCGCGCCGACGCCGTCTGCCGCTCGGTGCGGATCATCCGGCATGCCACGAGCCTGGGCGGCGTCGAGTCGACCATCGAACGCCGAGCGGCCATTCCCGGCCAGACCCACCTTCCGCCCGGGCTGCTGCGGCTCAGCGTCGGATGCGAACATCCCGACGACGTCTGGCGCGACCTCCAGCAGGCCCTCACGCCGTGACGCCGCGCGCGCTCGGCCCAACCTCGACCGAGAGGGGGCAGAGCAGAGTCAACGTTGATGCGCCGCTGCGAGCTCGAGATGTATGATCGCCCGCGACTCTCATCCCAGGGGAGGGGGAGCATGAAGCAGCGTGTGTTCAAGTGCCGAGCCGGCTGGGTGATCGGCGTCGCAGTGCTGGCGCTCGCGGTCACGCCCGCGCCGGCGACCGCGCAGTACACTCCGCCGCCGCCCGAGCCGGGCTTCGAGTACATCTTCGACGGGACCGCTACGGGCTCGGACGCATCGTTCGACAGGTGGCTGGCCGCCAACGGCGCAACCGCGACGACGCTCGACACGACGTTGGGCGCGATGGATCCGAACACATCCGGCTTCGGGATGATGTGGTATCCGGTCCGTGCGCTGGGCGATGTGGTCGTCAAGCTCGACTACATGGTCGAGGACACCCCGACGTCCACACCCAACGGCGGAGTGATGGTGCGCTTCCCCGAGTTGCGCTACGCGGGCACCACGGCGGAGGTACTGGCGCAGAAGCCGACCGGTTACAACTACGACCTCTGCCCGGGCGCGGCTCCGTCGTTCTGCGGGCTCCCGGCGCCGGCGCCGTCGATGACGTACTTCTGGGAGGGCGGCGACGGGCCGTATCCACCCGCGTCGGACGCGAGCGACCCGCCCTTCCTCTACGAGGGCGCCTATTGCGGTCGCAGCGGCACGCATAACGTCATCAACTTCGAGGGAACCGGCCCCGTCACGGTCAGCAACTTCGCCGATAACCACCAGCACTGGATGTCGGTCTTCTGCGGTCACGAGATCCAGGTCAACGACACGCTGCAGAACTCCGGCACCGATCCTAGGAAGACCGGGTCGATCTATGGCTTTCAGGATCTGAACGCCAAGCAGTCGAAGACCAACGAGCGCCTGACCAAGGGCGTCTGGCGCACGATGGAGATCCGGCTGGTGGGCCAGCAGTTCACCGTCCTGGTCGACGGCGACGTCGTCAACCAGTTCGACAACGCCGTGCCGAAGGTCGCGTCGCGCATCTTCGATCCTCCGACCCCCGCGCGGCAGTTCCCGCGCGGCTACTTCGGCCTGCAGACCCACGGCGGCACCGACCGGGTCTTCTACCGCCAGGTCCGCGTCAAGGACCTGCGGCCGAGCAGCGTCCCGGAGAGCACGGCGCCGCCGGACGTGACAGGTTCCGGCCGCGTCGGCGAGGAGCTCACCTGTGGCCGCGGCGAGTGGGCGAACACGCAGCAGGACGAGTTCAAGTACGACTGGTACCGCAGCAACGCGATCGGCCCCGACCACGTGCGCGTCCGGGCGCCGAGCCAGGACGATCTCGGCGACTTGACCGCTCCCGCAGCTCGCGGGTTCGGCAACCAGCCATTGCGCTATCTCGGGCCCCTCAAGCTCCGCAGCGGCAGGAAGTACACGCCGACCGCGCAGGACGTCGGCAAGCTCGTCTACTGCCAGGTGTCGGCGACCAACGACGGGGCGACGGTATGGAAGACCGCGTCGGCTCCGCCGATCGTCGCGAACTGACGTCCATCCCATGGCGCGCCGGGCGGGCCATCAGGCCTGCCCGGCGTCGGCCGATCGGTCGCTGCGCTCCTGACCGGCGAGCTGCCGGCGATCGAGCCGCGCCCGTGCGATATGGCTACTCGGCCAGCTCGCGCTCGAACGCTGTCTCGAGCGAGTAGCCCTCGTTCTCCTCGGGGACGGTCTTCTCCAGCCACAGCCGCGCGCGCCGGCCGTCGAGCTCGAGGAAGCAGACCTGGTTGTCGAAGAACGGCTCGTCGTGCGTGAAGCGCCAGCGCACCGGCGGGTCGCCGACGCCCGCGGCGCGCGCGAGCAGCCTTCCGACCAGCGTCCCGCCGCGGCCGCACGCGAACCGGATCGTGCGGCGCTCGCGCTCGTCGAGCGGGTTGCGGAACGGCGAGCAGGTCGCCTGGTAGACCGCGGAGCGCATGCCGGTGCCGCGCGGGAAGCCGACCTCGGCGAGGTAGGCGTGGTGCACGTCGCCCGAGAGCGCGACGATCGAGGCCGGCGCGTGGGCGCCGGTGCCGACGTCGCGCATCAGCTCCACGATCCGGTCCAGCGAGGACCCGAACGCCGCCCAGTGCTCGAGGTCGAGCCCCTGGCGCACCTGCTCGCCGGCGAGGGCTGCGGGCCGGCCCCAGGCCCCGTTGCAGACGGCCTCGTTCCAGGACTCCAGGTAATGCAGGCCGGGAGCGAGCAGGAACGGCAGCGACGTGCCGATCAGCAGGTGGTCGAACTCGCCCTGCGCCTGCTCCTCCAGCCATTGCCACTCCTCCGGATCGAGCATCGAGCGCTCGTCGGGCGGGTCGAGCACGCGGCCGGCGCGCGAGTCGATCATGATCAGCCGCGAGCGGCCGAAGTCGCGGCAGTAGCTCCAGCGCGTGCCCTGCACCTCGCGGTCGGCGCGGAACGCGAACTCGCTCAGCTCCTGCCAGCCGTCCCCGGACCCGCGCAGCCGCGCGTAGAGCTCGTCCTCGGCGAGGTGGCGGGGGGCGAGGTTGCCCATGTGCTGGTAGAGCCAGTAGGTCGTGAAGCCGCCGACGATGCGCTCGTCCCACCAGCCGCTGGCGCGCATGTCGTTGACCCACGTCTTCGACGTGTTCCAGTCGTCGTGCACGTCGTGGTCGTCGAAGATCATCGCCGTCGGCACCGTGGAGAGCAGCCAGCGGATGTGCGGCTCCGACCACGACTCGCGGTACAGCCGCGTGTACTCCTCGAAGTTCGCGACCGTCTCCCCGGGCGGCACGTCCGGGTCGCGATGCTCGTGGATGTACTCGCGCACGGCCGGCGAGACCTCGTCGGCGTAGACCTGGTCGCCGAGCAGCACCAGCGCGTGCGGCCACTCGGCGGGGTCCTGCCGGCACATGCGGTCGGCGAGCACGCGCAGCGCGTCGACCTCGCGACCCTCGGGATGCTGGTCCTTGCGCAGCGACTGCGGCGGCTCGTGCGGCGCGCAGACCCGGCAGGAGCCCCAGGCGATCCGGAACGGCCCCGGGGCGCCTTGCGTGCGCACGACGCTCGGCGGATACGGCACGTCAGGCTGCGGCCAGACCGGCTCGCCGTCGAGCCGCACCTCGTAGGGCAGCGTCGAGGCCGGCTCCAGCCCCGTGCAGTGCACGAGCGCGTAGTGGTGGCCGGCGACGCCGAACGTCCGCTCGCGGCTCCCGAGCGCCTCGACCTCGCACGGTCCGTCGGTCTCGACCCAGATCGTCGCCTCGTCCTCGCCGGCGTACCGAAGGAGCGGGCCGAGGACCAGCTGCGTCATCAGTCCGCCAGGGCCCGCAGCGCGCGGACCGCGAGCATCAGCGCCGGCAGGTCGCCCGTGCCCTCGACGGTGAGCGAGGCGGTGACCGCGGTGAGGCGGCGGCTGAGCGCAGCGCGCGCATCGAGGTAGGCGTCGACGGCGGCCGCCGGGTCCTGCCCCTCGGCGGCCTCGAGCAGCGCGCAGCGGGCCAGCTCGGCCAGCGCGTCCAGGCAGTCCTCGCGCACCGCCTGCACGGCCCAGCGCTGCGTGCGGGTCGGCTGCGGCAGGTCGTCGAGCGCGCCGAGCAGCCATACGATGTCCAGCCGCGCGGCGAGCGCGTGGAATGCCCGCGCGACCGCCTCCACGGGGCGCCCGGTCCGCTCGGCGACCGAGATGATGTCGGGCGCCTGCATCAGCTCCGCGGTGAGCGCGTGACCCCAGGCGACCTCCTCGGGGACGCCCTGCGCGACGAGATCGTCGGCGACCTGACGCCGGTGCGCGCGCCACTCGTCGGAGCCGATCTCGGGCAGCGCGGCGATCAGGCGCGCGAGCGGCGCCGCCGCGGCTGCGATCTGGTCCGCCAGCGGCACGCCGCCGTCGTGGGCCAGATACCAGCGCGCGTTCCCCTCCACGAGCCGGTCGACGCCGATCATCAACTCGGTGACGACGCGCCGGTCGACGGTGCGCGGGAGGTTCTCGATCGCATCCCAGCGCGCGCGGGCGCCGGTCACCTCGCGCGCGATCCGGTACGCGCGCGCGACGTCGGCCGGCTCGGCGCCGCGCTCCGCGGCGAGCTGGGAGACGAACGTCGGGCCGAGCGAGTTGACGACGAGGTTGGCGTTGACCATCGCGATCAGCTCGCGTCGCAGCGGGTGCTCGGGCAGCAGGTGGCCGAAGCGCTCCACGACGCGGCCCGGGAAGTAGTCGCGCAGGTCACCCTCCAGCCACGGGTCGTCGCAGAAGTCCGACGCGAGCAGGTCGCGCGCCAGCGCGCGCTTGCCGTACGCGAGCAGCAGCGCAAGCTCCGGGCGCTCCAGCCCGTGCCCGCCGCGCCGGCGCTCGGCGATCTCCTCGGTCCCGGGGAGCCGCTCGGACTCGCGGTCGAGCAGGCCGGCCGACTCCAGGGCGGCCATCAGGTCCTCGTAGGCGTACATGCGCCCCTTGGCGATCACGACCTCTTCGGACAGGATCTGTGCCTGCAGGAAGGAGTCGTAGAGCACGTGCGCGACGACGTCGTCCGTCACCTCGCGCAGCAGTTCGTCGCGCCCAGCGCGGTCGAGCTCGCCACGGCGCTCGGCGAGGCCCAGCAGGATCTTCAGGTTGACCTCGTGGTCGGAGCAGTCCACGCCGGCCGAGTTGTCGATGAAGTCGGCGTTGATCAGTCCGCCCTCGCGCGCGAACTCGACGCGCCCGCGGCGCGTGACGCCGAGGTTGCCGCCCTCGCCGATCGCGCGGCAGCGCAGGTCGCGCGCGTCGACGCGGATCGCATCGGAGGCGCGGTCCATCGCGTCGGCGTCGGTCTCGTCGGACGCCTTGACGACGGTGCCGATGCCGCCGTTCCAGAGCAGGTCGACGGGCGCGCGCAGGATCGCCCGGATCACGTCGGTGGGCGCCATCCGCTCCTCCTCGACGCCGAGCGCGGCGCGGGCCTGCGGCGACAGCGGGATCGACTTCGCGCTGCGCGGCCAGACGCCGCCGCCCGCCGAGATCAGCTCGCGGTCGTAGTCGTCCCAAGAGGAGCCCGGCTTCTCGAACAGTCGCTTGCGCTCGGCGAAGCCGGCGTCGGGGTCGGGGTCGGGGTCGATGAACACGTGACGGTGGTCGTAGGCGCCGACGAGCCGGATGCGGTCCGAGAGCAGCATGCCGTTGCCGAACACGTCGCCGGACATGTCGCCGATCCCGACGACGGTGAACGGCTCCGTCGCGACGTCGACGTCGAGCTCTGAGAAGTGGCGCTTGACCGACTCCCACGCGCCGCGCGCGGTGATCCCGAGCGCCTTGTGGTCATAGCCGCTCGACCCGCCCGAGGCGAACGCGTCGCCGAGCCAGAAGCCGCGCTCCTCGCTCACGCGGTTCGCGGTGTCCGAGAACGTCGCGGTGCCCTTGTCGGCGGCGACGACGAGGTAGGTGTCGTCCTCGTCGAGCACGCGCAGGTGCTCGGGGTGCACGACCGCGCCCTCGACCAGGTTGTCGGTCAGCTGGAGCAGCCCGTCGATGTAGCGCACGTACTGGCGCTCGACCTCGGCCTCGAGCTCGTCGCGGCGGGCCGGCGGGTCCTTGAGGTAGAAGCCGCCCTTCGCGCCGGCCGGGACGATGATCGCGTTCTTGGTCAGCTGCGCGCGCATCAGCCCGTAGACCTCGGTGCGGTAGTCCATCCGGTCCGACCAGCGGATGCCGCCGCGCGCGACCTTGCCGCCGCGCAGGTGGATCCCCTCCATCGCCGGCGAGTAGACGTAGATCTCGAACAGCGGCGCCGGCTGCGGGATCGCGGGCACGTCGGCCGAGCGCAGCTTGAAGGCGATCACCTTGCGGTCGTCCTTGAACGCGTTCGTGCGCAGCGTGGCGTCGATCAGGCCGAGCTGATTGCGCAGGATCCGGTCGTGGTCGAGCGAGGGGAGCGCCTCGAGGTCTGCGAGGATCTCGTCGCGCAGCGCGGTCTCGTTCTCGGGGTCGCGGTCGTGCGACGGGTCGAAGCGCAGCTCGAAGTAGCTCATCATCTTCGCGGTCAGCTCGGGGTTGGCCGCCAGCACGTCGTTCTGGTAGCCCTGGGTGAAGCGCGAGCCGATGCGCTGGCGGTACATGCGGTATGCGCGCAGGATGTTCACCTGGCGCCAGTTGAGGCCTGCGACCAGCACGAGCCGGTTGAGCGAGTCCGACTCGGCGTCGCCCCGCCGCACGGCGGCGATGCAGTCGGCCACGCGCTCGCCGACGGCGGCGAGGTCGAGCGGGCGGTCGCCCGGGCCGAGCACGCCGAAGTCCTGCACCCACGTCTTGCCGTCGCCCCCGAGCAGACGCGTCGGCACCTCCTCGATCACGCGCAGGCCGAGGTCCTCGAGCGTCGGCATCGCCTCGCCGAGCTCGACCTTGCCGCCCGTCTTGTAGAGCGCGACGCGGGTGCGGCCGGGCTCGTTCTGGAGGTCGACGACGAACGGCAGCCCCTCGCGCTCGAGCCGGTCGAAGCATTCGACGTCGCCGACCACCATCGCCTGGCCGATCGACGCGCGGTAGTACTCGGGGAAGCGCGGGCCCCATTCGGCCGCCAGCTGGCGCCCGCGTGTCGGGCCGAAGCGGCCGACGAGGCGCTCGCGCAAGCCGTCCTCCCACGTGCGCGTGAGCGAGACCAGCCGCTGCTCGAGCTCGCGCAGCGATATTTCCGGCACGCCGTCGGGTACGTGCACGTTGGCGTGCACGCGTACCCGCTCGCCCTCGGCGAGCACCGTGTGCGTGTCGACCGCGTCGGTCCCGAAGCGGTCGCGCAGCAGCGCCGTGAACGCCTCGAGCAGCTCCGCGTCGTAGCGCGCCGCGGGCACGGCGGCGATCAGCGAAGCCGACCGCCCATCCGACGAGACCCTCCCGAGCAGCCGCACCCGGTCGCCCTCCAGCGACAGCAGCGCGACGACCGCTCGGCGCAGGTCGTCGGTGCGGGCCGAGAACAGCTCGTCCTTCGGGAACGAGTCGAACAGGGAGACGGCGGCCTTGTAGTCGTGCGAGCCCTCGATCAGGTCCTCGTGGCGCAGGATCTGGCGCAGCTTGCGGTTCAGCAGCGGCGTCTGCGAGGCCGGCTCGGCGTACGCCTTGGTCGTGAACAGCCCGAGCATGCGCGCCTCGCCGGTGATGCGGCCGTCGGAGGAGACCTTGCGCACCCCGACGTAGTCCATCCGCGCGCGGCGGTGAACGGGCGACAGCCGGTTGGTCTTGGAGACGATCAGCAGGTCGCCCTCCAGCGCGCGCTCGCGCACGTCCGGCCGCAGCGAGGCGATCGGCTGCGGGCGGGCGAACCTAGACGATTCCTCGTCGGAGAGGATGCCGAGCCCTGAGCGCGGCACGACGCTGACGGTCTCCTCCTCGATCCGGTACTCGCGGTAGCCGAGGAAGATGAAGTGGTCCTGCAGCAACCACTCCAGGAACGCGACCGTCTCGTCGACCTCGTCGTCGGCGTACCGGGCGGCGCCCGCGGTCGCGATCTGGACCATCCGGCGGCCGCGGTCGGCCATCGCCGGGAAGTCGATCACCGCGCGCCGGACGTCGCCCAGCACCGCCCGGACGGATTCGGCGAGCGCCTCGAGCGCCGCGTCGTCCAGCCGCCGGTCGAGGTCGAAGTGCATGACCGACTCGCGCGCGCTCGCCTCCCGCGGGTGCAGCACGCGGGTGATCGCGCCCGCTTCGTCGCGCTCGAAACCGACGATCGGGTGCAGCACGCGCTGGATGCCGATGCCCTCTGCGGTCAGCTCGGCGCGCACCGAGTCGACCAGGAACGGCAGGTCCTCGACGTTGGTCTCGAGCACCGAGCCCGAGCGCTGGTAGCCGTGCTCCGCGACGGTCGGGTTGAACGCGCGCACGATGGTCGGGCGGTCGCCGCGGCTCGCCGCGAAGTCGAACGCGCCGGCGACCTCGGCGAACAGCTCCTCCGCGGACATCGACTCGGCGGTGTCGGCCGAGAGCCGGCGCAGGTACACCGCGGCGAACTCGCGCAGCGCCGCTCCGTCCGTCGGTCGCCGCTCCGCGATCAGCTCCATGAGCCGCTCGCGGACGGGCGCGATCGCGTGCTCCCTCGTCTCGATTGAGATGCCCACGCGCGTCCCATCATGTCATCGTCATCGGTGGCGTGGGCGCAGGCGCCGCGCTCGCCGCCGCGATGTGCCGCGTAACGTTTCGCCGCGATGCTCGAGGATCGCGACTCGACGGCGTTCCGGACGCTCTCCGACGTGGTGCTCGCGATCGCCGCCGAGCGCGAGGTCGAGCCCGTGCTGCAGCGCCTCGTGCACGCCGCGCGCGAGCTCGGCGGCGCGCGCTACGCCGCGCTCGGCGTGCCGGACGGCGAAGGGGGCTTCGCGCGCTTCATCACATCGGGCATGAGCGACGAGCTGATCGCCGCGATGGGTCCGCTCCCGCGCACGCACGGGCTGCTCGGCGCGATGCTCGAGTCCGCCGAGCCGCATCGCACGCGGGACATCCACAGGCACGAGCGCTTCCGCGGCTGGTGGCCGTCCGCGCATCCCGACATGCGCTCCTTCCTCGGCGTGCCGATCGTCGCGCGCGGCGGGATCATCGGGGCGCTGTATCTGACCGACAAGGAGCAGGCCGACTCGTTCTCCGACGCCGACGAGCGGCTGATCGTGCTGCTCGCGGCGCACGCCGCGATCGCGATCGAGAACGCGCGGCTGCACGAGCGCAGCCGCGAGCTGAGCATCGTCGAGGAGCGCAACCGGCTCGCGCGCGAGCTGCACGACTCCGTCACGCAGCAGCTGTTCGGCGTCGTG
>Ga0126306_10002232_pt1 | contig 10856 bp, 12 predicted proteins | sample Plot27_FD_92592 | JGI IMG/M metagenome (GOLD analysis project Ga0126306, IMG submission 92592) | Serpentine soil microbial communities from UC McLaughlin Reserve, CA, USA - Plot27 | ecosystem: Environmental > Terrestrial > Soil > Grasslands | place: USA: UC McLaughlin Reserve, Lake County... | reverse complement strand
TGCGCCCACCGCATCGGCAAAGAGCTCCTGGGCGGTGGACTGGACCTGCCACGAGCGATGGCGCGTGTCCACGCCGTGGCTCATCGGCAGGTCGAAGTGAACGGCGGCCTGTCCCGCCCAACGGGTGACCTCCGCGGCCGGACCGCGTCCGCCGGCATGGGCGGGTATTCCGAAGGTCAGAGTGTCTCGCTCCCGGTAGGCGAGCATCGCCTCGGCGATCGGCACCGCATCCGGGTCCTTGCGGGCGGGGCCCTGCCATCGCTCCACCGAGGCTTTGATCCGATTGATCGTCTTCTTGGGTGACTCCAATGTCCTTTGACTCAGGTCTTCTGATTGGCAACTGCGGCCATCAACAGCATGCCGCCGTCGATGACGAACGAGGACCCGGTCGCATAGCGGCCATCAGAGGAGGCCAGAAATACGACTCCGGCTGCGATTTCGTCGGCGTGTCCCGGACGCCCCAGTGGGATCGACGGGCGCCGCTCCGAGCTCGGGTCGGTGTCCTCGGCCCCGGTCATCGGGGTTGCGATCTCGCCTGGCGCGATTGCGTTGACGGTGATGCCATGCTCGGCGAGCTCGAGAGCCATGACCTTTGTCAGCAGGCCGAGGCCGCCCTTCGCGGCGCAGTAGGCAGCCGATCCGCGCAGCGGCACGTGCTCGTGGACCGAGGTGATGTTGATGATCCTTCCCGCGACCTCGTTCTCGACCATGGTTCGGGCCGCCGCCTGTGCCGCCACGAAGGCGCCGGTCAGGTCCACGTCGATCACCTGCTGCCACTCGGCCAGAGCCAGCTCCAGGAATGGCGTGGAATGTCCTGTCCCGGCGTTGTTGACGAACACCTCAACACCGCCGAGTTCGGAGGCGAGCGCCTTGATCACGGATGGGACATCGCCAAGCTCGAGGAGATCGAGCCGTCGAATGGCCGCCTTCCTGCCCTCGGATTCGATTTCCTTGACGGCGCCGGTGGCGCCCTCCTCATCGCGGTGCCACGTGACCCCGACGTCGAATCCGGCCCTTGCCAGGGCGACGGCGGAGGACTTTCCGATCCCGGAATCCGAGCCGGTGACGATCGCGACACCCATCTCGTCGCACGAGTTCCCGGCCCGACTCGAGTGAAACAGTCGCGGAGGAACTCGGCAGCTCCGCCCTCAGCCCGTCACTGGTTCCTGGTGGCGAGGACGATAAGACTCCGATGAGGTACGAGCACCGTCGCCCGTTGAACCGGTCGCTCGGGGTGCGGCCAAAGCGGGCGCAGCCGAATCCTTCCGAGGATCGTCGGGATCACCGTGTGAATCTCGGCCTGGGCAAGCGCCTCGCCGATGCACCCGCGGGCGCCTCCGCCGAACGGACGGAATGCGCCGGGCCGCGCCCCATTTGCGAAGCGATCCGGATGAAAGCGCTCGGGCTCGGGGAAAACCTGGGGATCGCGGTGCAGGAGTGGGATCGGAACCATCGTTGCGGTTCCCGCGGGCAGCTCGTGTCCCGAGACTTCTGTGGTCCGTGTCAATTGGCGGAGCGAGGCCATCGCCGCAGGGCGCAGCCGAAGGGCCTCGTCGACGATTCGCTGGCGCCGCTCGGGAGGCGAGTCGGAAGCCATGAACTCTTTCGCCAGGGCCGAAGCGCGCCCCAACCGCTCGAGGATCCAGGTGAGCGCGATCGAGGGCGGCTCCTGTGCGGCGGCGAGAACCATCGACGATCTCCGCGGCTGTGAGCCGCGGCTCGGCGTGAGCGAGCAGGTCGAGGATCCCGTCACCGGTCGGGGAGCGCTCTCGGCGCGCCTCGACCTCCTTCGTCAGGAGCTGGGCCACCGGCTTGAGGCGTCGCTGGAACATCCAGTCGACCGCTGGGCCCAGAATCGGCGTGTCGCGATCGGGCGGCAGCAGCGGCGGGTTCCCCGGCGTCCACAGAAGCCGTCGCATCGCGCCAACGAGCGCGGAGGCACGAGCGTCGTCCGTCACGCCCAATACAAGTCGAACGAAGATCTCCTCGACGAGCGTCCGCATCCGCGGGAGGAGCCGGAACGGCCGGCCAACGGGCCACCGCTTCACGTGGGCTTCGGCAATCTCCCTCATCGCGTCCTCTTGGCGAGCGATGCGTTCCGCGGCGAATGCCGGCGCGACGCTTTGCCGAGCGTCGTGATGACGTTTGCCGTCGCCACCGAACATCGAGCGCGGCGAGGCCTGGGGAAGGATCTTGCGCCGGGCCTCCCCGGCGTGTGATTGGCGGGGATCCGAGTTGATCATCCGTTCGGCGTCGTCCGGATCCGCGATGACGACCGCCGGCCCTGCGCTCATGAACCGAAGCGTGAAAGTGGTTCCAAAGTGCGCCCGAGCGGTGAGTAATGCCTGCACCGGATCACGAGCAAAAGCGAGGCTCTGGGCAAACGGGGGGGCGGTTGGGCCGGGCGGGAGGCCCTCTGTTGCCGCCTGGCGGCGCACGCTCGCCAACTGCTAGTGCCCGATGATCCGGCCGCGGTATTCGCTGCGCCCAGCTCGCCCCGGAGCGACTGTCGCTGGACCGTCCAGGACCTGGCGGGCCTTTCGGACCAGCTCGATCAGGTGAGCGTTCGGGAATCTCGGCTGAGCCGAACCGCCATTGGCCGCCCTGGTCCGTCGATTCGCTCCGTCACTTCCGTCCATGGAACTCATGGCGAAGGATCTATTTCCCTGGGCAACGGCGAACAAACGTTGGCGAATTTCTACGTCGACTTCAGCGCGTCGACGAGCTCCTCTCGGCCCATCTTCGAGCGGCCTTTGATCCCCTCCTTCTGAGCCCGCTCGTAGAGCTCCTCGCGGCTGAGTCCTTCAAAGCCATCCTCTTCTGTGTCTGCCGCCGCGCGCGCGTCGGCAGCGCTGCCGCCGCCGCGAACCTTCCCCAGGGTCTCCTCGAGCGCGGCCATCAGATCTGGCACCGGCTTGGGCTGCTTCTCGGTCGGTGGCGCCTCAATCTTCCTGCCCTTCCGCTTCGAGTCGATCACCCGCCGCAGGCGCTCGCGGTAGCAGTCGGTGTAGTCCTCGGGCTTCCAGTCGGTCGACAGCTCCTCGATCACCGCGACGGCGTTGTCGAGGGCCTTGCGCGTCGGTTTCTTGCCGCCGGTCGAAATCCCCTCGGGACTCCTCACCTCGTCGTGGAACAGCATTGTCGTCAGCGCCAGCGCGCGATCGCGAACGCGGACGGTTGCCAGGTACTCCGCATCACGAACCGCCCGAGGGCCACACGCTCCGATCGATCCATGACCTCGACGAGAAGGCGGTAGGCGCGCAGCGTGCCCTCGCTCTCTCCCGCGGGGACCAGGTAGTAGGGGTGGTCGAAGTAGATGGGATCCACGTCGGTGAGATTCACGAAGGCCTCGATGTCAATCGTCCGCGTCTTTCGCGGCTCCACCGACCCGAGCTCGGCGTCGGTGATCACGACCTGCTTGCCGTCGTCGTCGTAGCTGTGCGCGACCTCCTCCCAGGTCACCTCCACGTCCTCCTCCGAGCAGAAGCGGCGTTGCTCGATGCGGACCTTGTCCTTCTCATGAAGCTGATGGAAGTGGTAGTCGAGGTCCCGCGCGGCGCTCACGAGCTGCACGGGCACGTTCACGAGCCCGAAGCTCAGCGATCCGCTCCACAGGGCGCGCGGCACGGCTACTTCGCCCCCAGACCGGCTTCGAGGACCGCCGCCAGGTCCTCCCCGTGGTCGGGTTCCTCCTCGGCGGCGAGGTCGATCTCCTCGCCCTTGGCCTTGCGCTTGACGAGGTCGAGGACGGATTCGCGATAGGTGTCGTCGTAGGCCTGCGGCTTGAAGTCATCCTGGAGCATCTCGACGAGCTTCGACGCCATCTGGACCTCGCGCTTCGCCGGCTTGCGACCGCCGGATGGGAGCTCGAGGTCGCCCTGGTCCACGAGCTCGTCGTGAAAGCGGAGCGTGTGGATGGCGGCCACCTCCGCCAACGCCCGCAGCATGACCAGGTACTCCCGGTCGTGGAAGGCGAAGCGGCCGACCCCGGCCTTTCCGGTTCGCCGCAGGGCCTCGTACAGAAGCCGGTAGGCGTCCTTGTCCTCTCCGGGACCGACGTAGTACGTCTTCTCGAAGAAGACGGGATCGATCTCGTCCGCGTCGACGAACTCCTCGAGATGGATCACCTTGCCGCGATCGCCGGCGGCCGCCCTGATCTCATCCTTGGACAGGATGACGTACTTGTCGGGCTCGACCTCATAGCCCTTCACGGTCTGATCGGCGGGCACCTCCTGCTCATCCTTGGGGCAGATCCGCCGATGCTGGATCCTCGCGCCGTCCTTTTGATGCACCTCGTGGAAGTGCACCGTCTTCGATTCCGTAGCCGTGTAGAGCTTGATCGGGATGTTGACCATCCCGAATGTCACCGTTCCGTTCCAAAGCGAGCGGGGCATCGGCTTCCGCGTACCCCGCGAGCAGATGCCGTAACGCTCAGCGGCCCGTGAGTCCGTCTGATTGGCGGGTACTGGGCCTGCATCGAGCGGCAGATCGCCAGGTTGCGGCGCGCCCAGGCCGGCTACTACGTCCTCACCGGCGTTTGGCCCTTGCTCGATATGCGAACCTTCCAGGCGTTGACCGGGCCCAAGGCGTCACCGTGGCTGGTGAAGACCGTGGGAGCACTGGTTGCCGTCGTCGGGATGACGCTCGAGTCCGCTCGGCGCCGCGATCGGATCGAGTTCGATACCGCGCTCCTCTCGTTTGGAAGTGCAGCTGCCCTGTGCGCCGTCGACGTCCGTTACGCGCTGACCGGACGCATCGCCAAGACTTATCTGGCCGACGGGGCCGCGCAGGCTCTTGTGCTCGCCTGGTGGATTCGGGTCTGCCGGCAGACATCGGCGTTTGGTTCAGGCGAGTAAGCGGGTACCGGCACGACCAGGCGAACCCAAACCCGACCGATCGAAGGAGGGACATGTTCGAGCGACTGAACAATCCGCAGGAGGCCTACAACTTCAAGCTTGGCGCGGCGCTGAAGATGGAGCAGACGGTTCTCGAGATGCTCGAGGAAAACATCGAGAACGCCCAGGACGAGAAGTCCAAGGAGCTCTTCCGCCACCACCATCAGGAGACACAGGGACATGTCCGCAACATCGAGCAGGCCTTCCAGGCGCTCGATTGGGAGGTCGACACTTCTGCCTGTCCCGCGATCGAGGGCATCGAGAAGGAGGGCAAGGCCAACGTCAAGAAGAGCGACGACTCGATCGTTGATGTAGTGATCCTCCAGGGCGCCGTTGAGACCGAGCACCACGAGATCGGGGTGTACGAGAACCTGATCGTCAACGCGAAGGCCATCGACCGCGCCGACGTCGCCGAGATCCTCCAGCGTAATCTCGACGAGGAGAAGCACACGCTCGAGGAGGTACGCGACCTTCAAGCGCAGTTGGCAGGAGCGGCTCCCAAGCAGCCTGCGTAGCGTCCCGAGTGAGTACACCGTCGACGCCGGTGGATGCGGGATGGCGGATGTAATCTCTCTTTAGGCCGAGACCCGCACCACGCGAGGCAATCGCTTCGGCCTTAGGCCGAGGGATGGAGAAGGCCCGGCGCATAGTGGCTCGGGCCTTCACTTAGGTCAAGCGTCATTACTCCACCTCGGGCGAGCGCATGGCTGGATAAAGCATGGGGATGCCATGGGATCGAGGCGGTAGCAGCAATCTTCGCTTCCGATAAGAGTCGACATCGCGTGAAAGTAGAAGCGAGCGGGAGAGCTAGTCCGCGCTGCCTAACGGGATCGCCTCAAACAAATAATGCAAGAGCAAGGCGAGCTAGTTGTAGATCCCAGCAAGGTTGTTCCCGGTCAGCTCCCGTAAGCGCGCGATCGGCGGTCGGTGACCGAGGGCACCGTGTCTTCGGGTGGTGTTGTAGCGCTCGAGCCACCCCGATAGCGCCGCGGTGCGCTCGATCGAAGAGCCGTAGATCGCCGCGTAGGCCCACTCGGCGAGCATCGTCCGGATGAAGCGCTCTGCCTTGCCGTTGGTCTGGGGTCGGTAGGGACGCGTGCGGCAGTGCTTGATCCCGAGCCCGCGGCAGGCGAGCGCGAACACCGCCGAGACGTAGGCGGAGCCGTTGTCGGTCATCACCCGTTCGACCCGAACCCCGTGGGCGCGATAGAAGGCAAGGCAGCGACGAAGGAACGCAATCGCCGTTGTGGCACGCTCGTTTTCGAGCACCTCGACGAAGGCCAGGCGCGTGGCGTCGTCGACGCAGACGTGGCAGAACTCCCAGCCGACGCGGGCGCGGCGATGGCCCGAGCCGTCGGTTCTCGACGGGTTGCTGCGTGGTCGGCCAACGACGCGATGCCCGGCGCCGCCGACGATCCGTCCCAGCTTCTTGACGTCGATGTGAATCAGCTCGCCGGGCCGGCTCTTCTCGTAGCGGCGGATCGGCTCGGGCGGCTCAAGACGGGAGAGCTTTCCCAGCCCGATCCGCTTCAGGACCGCTGAGACCGTCGAGGTGGCCATGTCGAGCACCTCTGCGATCTGTGGGCCCGTCATCCGCAGCTGGCGAAGCAGGGCGATCAGCTGGATCCGCTCCTCCGGCGTGCGGTCGGGCACCCGCGCCGGCGTCGAGGGGCGATCAAGCAGCCCCTGCTCGCCCTCGGCGCGATAGCGGCAGGCCCACTTGCGAGCCGTGCGCTCGCTCGTTTCGGCGGCTTTCGCCGCCTCCACGAGCGACCATCCATCATCGACTACTCGTCTGCCAGTCTGCGACGCTGATTCAGGCTCAGCGCCGCGTTAGCGTGGAGCTTCATCCGGTGACCTCCTTGGGTCTGGGTGGCTTTGACACCCCCAGCCTCCAAGGAGGCCCGGATGAACAACGTTGTTAGGAACTAGAGCTAGTGCTCGCCTGCGCACGCTGGCTCACAGGTCAAGCTTGACGGCACGTACAGCGCGCGGTGCCATGGGCGCCAGCGCTACAGGTGCCCGCCCCGCTGACGCGACAGGCCTGACTCGTGAGACGGCATCGAGGACGCTGGGGGGCGCTGCGTCCTTTCTGTACCTCCGACGTCTCACCCCGTGAGCGCCGGGATCCCAATCCGGCGAACCGACACGGCGTCGCAGTAGGGCGGCTCGCCGATCGCGAGACCGATGCTGCGCCCGCCGGGACAAGGAGCAACCTCATGAGAAGGCTAAGGAACGTGCTCACCTACGGGAACGTCACGGCCACGATCGCCGTGTTCCTGGCGATGAGCGGGGCGGCGGTCGCGGTGACCACCGCGCCCACCAACTCGGTGGTCTCGTCCTCGATAAAGGACGGTGAGGTGAGGACCCCGGACGTTCGCGGCGGCGCGGTCACCGCAGCGAAGATCGCCGCGAACTCGATTGGCTCCGGAAAGGTCATCGACGGCTCGCTGAACGGAGTCGACGTCCGCGACGGCTCGGTGGGGACAAGCGATCTGGCGAGCGGAAGCGTGGGCACGTCCGAGATCGCCGACGATTCCGTCTCAGGGACCAAGATCCCGGAGGGAGAGGTCAGGAGCAGTGAGATCGCGAACTACTCGATCGGGTCGAACGACATCAACGGCAACCAGATCGGGGCGCTCCAGGTCAAGGACCTGATCACGGCGACGTCGGCCGGCACCCTTTCACCGCCGGCCAGCACCTGAACGCAACGGTCAGGTGCCCCGATCTCGGGATGGTCGTGGGCGGGGGCTTTGCCTGGCAAGACGACGAGCCGAACTCGATCATCTACTCGACCCCGAGCGAGACCGACCCCAACCATGCCTGGACGGTGAGGGGGATGGTCCCGGAGGGCAGCAACACGCTCTACGCATGGGCCAGCTGCCTCAATCTGTAGCGGCCAGGTCGGTGCGGGCGCGGCTCTCGTCGCGCCCGCACCCCGGGCCTAGACAGCAGAGCAACGAGAGGAGAAACAAGTGTTCGACCATCAACTCACGATCAGGCGATCAGGACCGGATGACGTGCGGACCCTGTGCCGGCTCGTCGACCTGGACAGCCGGCCGCATCTCCGCGCCCGGGCGTTGGTGGCCGAGGTCGACGGCGAGGCGGTGGCCGCCGTCGGCCTCGACGGCGGCGCCGTGGTGGCCCACCCATTCCGGCCCACCGCGGACGTGGTGAGGCTGCTGGAGGCTCAACGCCGGGCGTTGCAAGCGACGGCGCCTGCCGCTGAGGGCCCATGGACCTCCGTGCTGCGGGCCCTGCGGTTCACTCGCCCGATGCACGGCGCGGCCTGACCCGGCGGGATCGATGGGGAAAAGCAACGTTCCGATTCCACGATGCTCCCGAGCAGAAGTCCCGACGCATCCGGAACGCGTGGGAGAGCGAAGGACACGAGTCGGGCCCGCGGGCCCAGCTCGGCAGATGGATTTGGAGACCGACGGTGCCGAAGCGCACCCACGCCACCAGCCGCACATCGAGCGTCGGCATCACCAGCTCACGCGCGCCGCCCATCAGGCCGAGGATCCGCCGACTGGCTCCCACAAACCCCTGCGCTCGGCACCCCGATGCAATGATCGGAGGTGCCGTCGTCCGCTCACCCGGAATCAGGTCGTCCTTTTCGCCCGAGTACCGTCTGGTAGGGCGATGACCCGGCTTGATGCCAACAGGAAGCGACGGGCGCGCGACGGCCTTTCTTCGGACGCGCCGGATCCAACGCCGGCGCCGTCCGACCGGGTCGGGGTCGCCGACCAGCTGACCTGCTGCAGCCCGTCGGAGCAGGCGTCCTGCTGTGCGCCGGAGGTCAAGGACGACTGCTGCGCGCCGTCGACGGACGGAGGTTGCGCCTGCCGATGAGCGCAGGAGCCGACGCACCCACCATGGAGGAGGTGTGGCGCGAGCTGCACGACCAGCTCCTCGGCTTCATCTCGCGCCGGGTCCGCCGTCCCGAGGACGCAGAGGACATCCTCCAGGAGGTGATGCTGCGAATCCATCGCCACGGCGCGGATCTCGAGGAGGTCGATCGCGTCACGAGCTTGGTCTACCGCATCACCAGCAATGCGATCGCCGATTACTACCGCAAGCCCGCACGTCGCGAGCTGCCGTCGGGAGAGGCCATCGACATTCCCGAGCCCGTTGCGACGGCGCCGCCGGCGGTTTGGGCGGAGCCCGACGCGACCGAGCTGCGCACCGAGCTTTCGGGGTGCCTGAGGCCGTTCACCGCACGCCTGCCCGAGAGCTACCGGGAGGCGATCGAGCTCACCGAGTTTCAGGGGATCAGCCAGGTCGAGGCCGCCGGGCGCCTCGGCCTCTCCGTCTCCGGGATGAAGGCCCGCGTTCAACGGGGGCGCGGTCAGCTCAAGGACCTGCTGCTCGACTGCTGCCACATCGAGCTCGACACCCGCGGCGGAGTCGTCGACTACCGCGCCAAGCGCGGATCCTGCGCGACCTGCGGACGCTGAACGACCAAGGCTGCGTCCTTTTCCGAGTCCCCGCGTCTTAGAGGGGGACGTGACTGCGACGACGACTCCAACCAGGCTGGCTCCCAGGCGCGAGGCGCGGGACGAATCCCGGTTGATCGAGCTGCTGACCTCCGAGCTCCCGCGCCGAAGCGCTCGCTCCAGGCGAGGACCGGATGCGGCCGGAGGCCCGGACGCAATCGTCGCCGAGGGACTCGGCAAGCGGTACCCGAACGGAATCGAGGCGGTGCGTGGCATCTCGCTTCGAGTCCGGCCCGGAGAGGTGTACGGCGTCCTCGGGCCCAACGGCGCCGGGAAGTCGACGACGATCGGCATCCTCGGGACCCTCGTGCGACCGACCTCCGGGCGCGCCACCGTCGCCGGCTTCGACGTGGTGGCCGCTGCTAAGGACGTTCGCAGGAACATCGGCTTCGCCATGCAGGAGGTGGGCCTCGACGAGCTCGCGAGCGGCCGCGAGCTGCTCGTCCTCCAGGGGCGCCTGCACGGCATCTCGCGACGCGAGGCCGCGCGGCGCGCCGGCCTCCTGCTCGAGTTGGTCGACCTCGAGTCGGCGGCGAACGAGCGGATCGGCGGCTATTCGGGCGGCATGAAGCGGCGCGTCGACCTCGCGTCGGCGCTCATCCACCTGCCGCCGATCCTCTTCCTCGACGAGCCGACCGAGGGGCTTGATCCGCGGGCTCGCACCGCGATCTGGGAGACGCTGGAGCGTCTGAACACCGCGCTCGAGATGACCGTCCTACTCACTACGCACTACATGGAGGAGGCCGAACGGCTCTGCGCTCGGATCGGAATCATCGATCGTGGCCTGATCGCCGCCGAGGGCACCGCGGCCGAGCTCAAGGCCGCGGTTGGCCGGCCAGACACCACGCTGGAGGACGTCTACCTCCGGTTCACCGGAAGAGGCATTGCGGCGGAGAAGGCCCTGCCCGCCGAGCTAACCGCGAACCGAAGGGAGGCGGCATGAAGTCGACATCAACCACGTGGCTATTGACGAAACGGACGCTGGTCCAGTTCCCGCGCAACCCGATGGTCCTCGGCTTCTCCGTCCCACCGGTGTTGATCATGTTCCTCGTCTTCGGGACGCTGTTCGCCGCGGTGCGCCACCTCCCGGGGTTCCCGACCGACAACTACTACGAGTACCTGGCCCCGGCGGCGGTGCTGATGACCACCGTTCCCGGGATCGCGAACTCCGCGGTCGGCCTCGCCACGGACTTCCAGAACCGCTACCTGTACAAGCTGCTCACGACGCCGGCATCCGTCGGCTCGATCGTGCTCGGCCGCCTGCTGGCCGACGGCGTCCGCCTGTTCATCCAGGGCGGGGCGGTCCTTCTGCTGGCCATTGCGCTCGGCGCTCAGATCGCGACGGGATTCGCGGGGGCATTGCTGATGCTCCTGATCGGCACACTGTTCGCGATCGTGACCTTCGGCGTCCTGACCGCGAATATCGCGCTGAAGACGAAGGACCCCGCCGCCGTCCAGGCAGTGT
>Ga0126306_10002231_pt1 | contig 10859 bp, 17 predicted proteins | sample Plot27_FD_92592 | JGI IMG/M metagenome (GOLD analysis project Ga0126306, IMG submission 92592) | Serpentine soil microbial communities from UC McLaughlin Reserve, CA, USA - Plot27 | ecosystem: Environmental > Terrestrial > Soil > Grasslands | place: USA: UC McLaughlin Reserve, Lake County... | reverse complement strand
GATCAGCGTGCATTCCGCGCCGGGCGCCGGCCGGCGGGGAAGCGTCAGGCGCCGCGTCGCCCCGTGAAGCCGGTACTGCTGGCGAGCGCCGTCGTCGCTGCGGATCTCGAGCAGCAGATCGCGCGTGACCTGCCGGCGGAACCGATCCACGCGCCGGCTGGCCAGCGCCATGAGCACACCCAAGCCGGTCAGCAGCGTCTGCAGCGCCGCGACCTCGACCCGCGCGCGCAGCGCGGTCATCTCACGCCGGGACCGGCGGGAGGGCGCCCGGCCCGTCCAGGAGCTCGATCTCGTCGGTCTCCGTGACGATGTGCCCCTTCGAGCACGCGAAGGTGACCTGCAGATCGCGGCCACACTCGGCGTGCCGGGCGACCACCGGCGGACCTTCGGGGTCGGCCTTGTGGCGGTCTCCCCACTGCATCAGCGCGAGCAGAGCGAGCGCCAGCTCGCGGCCCTTGTCGGTCAGCCGATACTCCTTCCGCGCCCGGCTGCCGGGCTCGCGATACTCGGACCGTTCGAGGATCCCCTCGTCGACAAGCAGGGCGAGCCGCTCTGACAGCAGGTTGCGAGGGCACTGCAGGACACGGTGGAACTGCTCGAACCGCGCGGCGCCGTAGAAGCTCTCGCGGAGAATCAGCAGCGTCCACTTCTCGCCCACGACTTGCAGCGTGCGGGCGATCGAGCAGTTGCTTGCCTGGTAGCTGGTGCGCTCCATCGGAGCAGTCAGTCTACCAGGCTGAGTTGCTTCTCTGTATTTAGCTCGGGGCTACTCGAATTGGGTTGCAAACTCGCGCGCGAGCTGCGGGTAGATCAGCTGTTGGTCATTGCTCAAGCCCGCCTTGACCTGCCGACTGATGTCATCCACCACCGCCTCCGGGGCCCCCGACTCGACGGCGTCCAATGCGGCGGCGGCGACCACGGCGGGCGCCGTCTTCTCGGTGTCGAGCGCGGCGGTGAGTTCAGTGTCGACGTAGCCGACGTGCACGCCGACGACCTGGGTGTTCTGACGCTTGAGCTCGATGCGCGCGGCGTTGGTGAAGCTCCAAGCGGCGGACTTCGACGCCGCATAGGTCGGCAGCGTGGCGCTCCCGACCCAGGAAGCAACCGACAGGACGTTGACGAAGGCGCCGCCGCCGTTGGCCGCCAGAACCGGGCCGAATGCCTGCGTCATCGCGATCAGGCCGAAGTAGTTCACGTCGAGCTCGGCGCGGGCGTCGTCGAGGCTGACACCCAGCGGGCTGCCCGGACGGGCGATGCCGGCGTTGTTGACCACCAGCCGCACGTCCGCGAGCTCCTCACTGAGCTCGGCGATGCGCGACGGGTCCGTGACGTCGAGGCGGACCGAGCGCACGCGGTCGTCGGTGACCTCGACTGCCACGGGGTCGCGGGCGCCTGCGTAGACCTTCGCCGCGCCGCGTTCGAGCAATGCTTGAACGAACGACCTGCCGATGCCTCGGTTGGCACCGGTGACGAGGGCGACGGCTCCTTGAATCTGCATGGGACTCCTTGGGGGTTGTCTGTGACATCACGCTGCCTGCCGGTGCCGCTGCGCGTCGGCCCGCGGCGGCCGCATCACGAGGCACCCGGTCGTGCCATGCGCGAGCAGCGTCCCGTGGCTGTCCACGATCCGCCCCTCGGCGGCCGCGACCCGACCGCCGACGTGGACGACCTCGCCGATCGCCTGGACCTTGCCGGTGTCGTGGGACATCGCGCCGAGGTATCGGACTTGCAGGTCGGTCGTCGTGAAGGCGTGGCCCTGCGGCAGCGTCGTGTGGATCGCGCAGCCCATGCACGAGTCGAGGATCGTCGCGGCGATGCCGCCGTGGACGGACCCGATCGGGTTGTACATCCACTCGGCCGGCTCCAGGCCGAAGACGGCGCGGCCGTGCTCGAGCTCGTCGATCGTCATGCCCAGCAGCGAAGCGATCGGTGGGGGCGGCAGCTCGCCGGAGGCGACGAGGCGCAGGTAGTCCAACCCGTCCATCGTCACGCCCTTGGCCGCGGAGGCCAGCGGGTCGTCCCAGCTGAAGGTGCGCGTGCGGGCGGGCTCGGCGCGGCTCATCGCGCGACCTCGACCGCGGCCGCGGGGGCGGCGAACAGGGGTTCTCGCTCGCGCGCGCCGAGCATCAACAGTGTCGCGCCGGTGCCGGCGGCGGCGCCGATCATCAGCCACCACGCGCCGTGAAAGTCCGTGACGGTCGGCGGCCCGGATCCCAGCAACGCGACGAGCACGGCGACGCCGAGCGCCGAGCCGATCTGCCGCCCCATGGTCACTACGGCGATGCCGGTGGAGAACCGGGCCGCCGGCAGCGAGGCCGCGCCGGCGCCGGTCAGGGTCGGCAGCAGCAGCCCGACGCCGATGCCGCTGACGAGCATGCCGGGGAGGTAGTCGCCGGCGTAGTCGGGCGTGGCGGACACGTGCGTCAGCCACCACACCGCGGCGAGCGCGAACAGCAGCGACCCGAGCAGGCCGGTGGCGCGGTAGCCGAGCCGGCTTGCCAGCCGCGCCGACGGGATGCTGAACGTCGCCGCCATCGCCGGGCCGGGAGCGAGCATCAGGCCGGCCGTGAGCACGTCTTCGCCCCAGACGCCGGTCGTGAACAGCACACCCGAGAGCAGCATTGCGGCGAAGCCGACGAAGAAGATGAGCGAGGCGGCCACGGCGATGCTGAACCCGCGGATGCGGACCATTGCCGGCTCGATGACCGGCGACTGGTGATCGAGCGATCGGCGCGCGACGGCGGCGAACAGCACCACGCTGGCTACGAACGCGGCGACCGCGCGCGTGGAGTCCCAGCCCCATGTCGGTCCCTCGACGATCCCGACGGTGAGTGCGGCGACGGCGCCGACGAGCAGCAGCGCGCCGAGAACGTCGGGCCGCAGCGCATTCGGCTCGCGGATCTCGCGCAGTGTCCGCGCGCCGGCGACGAGCGCGACGAGCGCGACCGGGAGGTTGACCAGAAACACCAGTCGCCAGTCGACCTCGACGAGCAGGCCGCCCAGCGGCGGGCCGGCAGCCGCGGCGACGCCGCCGGTCGCTGCCCAGATGCCGATCGCGACCCCGCGCTGCTCCGGTGCGAACTCGGGGAGCATCAGTCCGAGCGACGTGGGCAACAGCAGCGCGCCGCCGCCGGCCTGGATGACGCGGGCGGCGATGAGCACCTCGACGCTTGGAGCGAGCGCGCACGCCAGCGAGGCGAGCGCGAAGACGACGAGCCCCGTGAGGAAGATCCGGCGCCGGCCGAACGCGTCGGCCCACCGGCCCGCGGGCACGAGCAGCGCAGCGAACACGATCGCGTACGCGCTGAGGACCCAGGACAGCGTCGGCAGCGACACGCCGTCGTAGTCCGTCGCGATCTCCGGGAACGCGATGTTGACGATGAACAGGTCGAGACTGGCCATGAAGACCCCGGCCACGACGATCAAGGTGACGCGCCACTTGCGTTGCATGATGCAACCCACCCTACACGGATCAGTTGCTTCACGCAACTCACTCGGCTAGACTGACGCTGTGCTGCGGAGCGACTACGACAACCAGGTCTGCTCGATCGCCCGGGCCCTCGAGGTCGTGGGCGAGCGCTGGACGCTCTTGGTGCTCCGCGACATCTTTCTCGGCAACCGCCGCTTCGATGCGCTCCAGGGTCACCTCGGAGTCGCCCGCAACGTCCTGCAGTCACGCTTGGAGCGGCTGCTCGAGCACGGCGTCATCGAGAAGATCGCCTACCAAGAGCGTCCCGTCCGCCACGAGTACCGCCTGACGCCCAAGGGCATCGATCTCTGGCCGACGATCGTCTCGCTGCTGCAGTGGGGCGATCGGCACTCGCTCTCGCCGGCCGGCCCGCCGGTCCTGCTGCGACACAAGCAGTGCGGCGGCGAGGTCGATGGGCATCGCATCTGCACCGCCTGCGGGACGCCTCTCGAGGCTCGCGACGTGCGGGCCGTCGCTGGGCCGGGGGCAGCGCCGGACCATCCGCTGCTGCGCCGCGAGTCCTCCGCCGCGTAGGCGCTGGCCGCGCGACGACAGCACCGTTGTGCTGCCGCCGGCCGGCCGTGAGGCCCTCGACGATCTCGAGGAGGCCGGCCTGCTCTCGTTCATCGGCGGCAAGGTCCGGCAGAACCCCTATCCGGCCGACGGCGACATCGCCAACCCGAAGCCCTTCAGCGGCCAGTACCAGCGACTGGAGGCGCTGCCCAAGCGCCTGCGCGACGCGCCCTAGGAGGTTGGTTCGACACCAGCCTCCTAGGACAGCGCGACGGACCGCTACGCCGCGACCAAGGCCTCGCGCTGCGCAACGAGGAACTCGCGCAGCGAGCTCGGCGCGCGACCCGTGAGCCGCTCGATCGTGGGGGTCACGACCGCGGAGAACCCCTGGCGCTGCGCGGCGCCGAAGGTCGCGAGGACGTGGGCGACCTCGGCCGGCAAGCCGGCGTGCTCCACCATCGCGTCGACCCAGCCCTCATCGTCGATGTGCGCGACCTCGACGCGGGTGCCTCCGACCTCGCCGTAGATCGCCGCGAGGTCCTCGGCGTCGAGCGCCTCGGGCCCGGTGAGGTCGTACGCCTTGCCCTCGTGCCCCTCTCTGGTCATTACCGCGACCGTCGCGGCGGCCAGATCGGCGCGGGTCACATAGGCGATGCGGCCGTTGCCGGCATTGGTCAACAGCGTGCCGGTCGCGATCGCGCCGGCGGCGGTGTCGACCTGCAGATCGGCGTAGATGCCGTTGCGCAGGAACGTCCACGCGACGCCGCTGGCGCGCAGTGCCTCTTCGGTGGCGCGGTGGTCGGGAGCGACGATCGCCGGGTTGTCGTCGGACGGGTTGCCGACCGAGGTGTAGACGATGTGTCGCACCCCGGCGTCGGCCGCGGCGCCGATCGCGACGAAGTGCTGCTCCACGCGCGCACCGAGCGCGTCGCCGCTGATGAGCAGCAGCCGGTCGACGCCGGCGAACGCCGCGCTGAGCGAGGCGGGAGCGTCGAAGTCGCCTTGCCGCACGTCCGCGCCGCGCGCGGCGAGGTCGGCGAGCTTGTCCGGGGTGCGGGTGACGAGCACGACGTCCTGAGGGGCGAGCGCGTCGAGGAGGCCTTCGGCGACGAGGCGGCCGAGTTGGCCGGAGGAGCCGGTTACGGCGATGGTCATGAGTGTCTCCTATTCGTAGTCGGTTCGAATACGGTTTACAACCGTAACTGGATCGAGTACGATTTGCAAGCGGATGAGCGGACCGACGAACACCCAGTTCACCGTCGGCCTGCACGCGCTGACGCTGCTCGCGTACCTCGGGCCGATGAGCTCGGAGACCATCGCGAGCAGTGTGGGGGCGAACGCCGTGTATGTCCGGCGCGTGCTCGGGCGGCTGCGCGAGGCCGGCTACGTCGCGTCGCGCCCCGGTGTCCATGGCGGCTGGGAGCTGCGTCGCGACCCGGCCGAGCTGACGCTCGGCGACGTCTGGCGCTTGATCGCCGGACCTGCGCCGGCGCTGCTCGGCGTCCATCATGCCCACCCGGCCTGCGACGCCGGCCAGGAGATCCAGGCCACGCTCGAGGCGATCGAGCGTCGCGCCGCGCGCGCGGTCGAGGCGGAGCTGGACGCGATCGCCGTCGCCGACCTCACGCCGGATGTCGCCGCGCAGTTGCCCAAGCACCTGCGCGTGGCCTAGCCGGCGCGCAGGCGGTGGTAGCGGCTGACGGCCTCGGCGCGGATGCCGGCGTGCAGCTTGCGCAGGACGCGCCGCACGTGGGACTTGACCGTTTCCTCGCTGACGCAGAGGCGTGCCGCGATCTGACGGTTGCGCGCGCCCTCGGTGATCATCGCCAGGACCTCGAGCTCCCGCGGGGTAAGCAACGGGTCGCGGTCGGTGCCCGCCGCGTCGGCGGGGGAGAGGACCGCCGCCGTTGGCAGCGCCGCCCATTCGTATCCGTCTGCCGCCCGGAGGGTCACGGGCTTCTCGCAGAGGTCGGTCATCACTGCCTGGCCGGTGAGGGTCAGGCGCTGGAAGTGGTTGCGCTGGGACTCCAGGCGCTCCGCCAGGGCGGCGGCCTGGAACGCGAATCCGGCGGCGTCGGCGAACACCCGCAGCCGGTCGCGGTCGCCGATCGTCGGCACCCGCTCTTGGGCGGGGTCGTCGACCACGAGCAGGGCGATTGGGGCCCCTGCCCGGTGCGATCGGCGCGAGGATTGCGCCGGCACCGGACCCGAAGCTCGCCGACCCATCAGCGACGATCACGGTCGCGAGGCGCCGCACGGCCTCGGCGGCGCGCGAGTGATCCCCTCATCACGCTTCCGAATATACACCGCACCCCTGGTCCCATAGTGTATATTCGCATTGTATATCACCGCCCGTCCAGAAGTTGTAACCCCATAAGTCCCGGGGTGGGGTGGGCCGACCTGGTGTGGCCGCGCGCGACCTGCCCTAGCGTCGCGACGACCATGCCGCGAGCCGCGGAGCGAGGAGATGACCGATGTCGATCACTGGCCTTATCGATTGCCAGGTGGAGCAGGGGGTGGCCCGGCTGCACCTCAACCGACCCGACCGCGGCAACGCCCTCGACGGCGACTTGGCCGCCGCTTTGCGGGCGGCAGCCACGTCGCTGGGCGACGCGCCGGACGTGCGGGTCATCCGGCTCTCGGGCGAGGGCCGCATGTTCTGCGTCGGCGGCGACCTCGGCTACGTGGCACAGCACGACGTGGGGCCCGGCGAAGCGCTACAGGCGCTCGCCGGGGATCTGCACGCTGCCATCCGCGCGCTGATCGACCACCCCGCCCCGGTGGTTGCGCGAATCCACGGCCCGGCCGGCGGTGCGGGCATGAGCCTCGTGTGCGCGTGCGATGTAGCGATCGCCGGCGAGAGCGCGGCGTTCACCTCCGCATACACGCGCGCGGGCCTGTCCCCGGACGGAGGGCTGACGTGGCTGCTGCCACACATCGTCGGCCCCGTTCGGGCCAAGGACATCATGCTCACCAACCGCCGCATCGATGCCCGGGAGGCGCTCGCGCTCGGCATCGTCAGTCGCGTCGTCGGCGACGAGGACCTCGATGACGCGGTCGACAAGGTCGTCGAGGCGCTGGCCAACGGGGCGCCGGGTGCCGCCGGCGCCGTCAAGCGGCTGGTCGCCGCCTCGGCGACCGCCGAGCTCACGACCCACCTGGACGCGGAGGCGGCCAGCATCGCCGGGCTGTCGGAGACGCCTGACGGTCGCGAGGGCGTCTCCGCCTTCCTCGAGAAGCGCTCGCCCGCGTTCGGCGGCGTGTCATGAGGCGCTCCACCGAGCGCTTCCTCGTCACGCACGTCGGCAGCCTGCCCCGGCCCGACGACATCGTGCAGATGGTCACCGTCGAGGGTCGCGAGACGGCGGACCCCGAAGCCCGCCGCAGCGCGGTCAAGACGGCGGTCGCTGACATCGTCGAGCAGCAGGTGGCCCACGGCATCGACGTCGTCAACGACGGCGAGATGGGCAAGGAGAGCTACGCGACCTACGTCCGGGAGCGGCTGGCCGGCCTCGACGGCGAGGGCGAGCAATCCGTCGCCCATTACGACGTCGCCGAGTTCCCCGGCTTCGCGGCCAAGCTCAAGAGAAGCGCCAGCCGGTGCTCGTCATGAACGGTGCGAGTGACAGGATGGTGCCCACCAAGAACACCGTCGACCTCGACCGGCGACTCCCCAACAGCCAGCTCGTCGTCTATCCCGACGCCGGGCACGGCGGCGTGTTCCGGTTCCACGAGGACTTCGTCAAGCGGGCGCTCGAGTTCCTCTAGTGGGAGCGGTCATGAAGGCATTCGTCGTCGAGCACTACGGCAAGGACGGAGTCCGCGCCGCCGACGTGCCCGCGCCGGAGGTCGGCGACGGTGACGTGCTGGTCAAGGTGAGCGCCGCCGGCGTCAACCCGCTGGACATGATGGTCCGCAACGGCGAGTTCAAGCGGCTGCTGAAGTACCGGACCCCGTTCGTGCTCGGCCACGATGTCGCCGGCGTGGTGAGCAGGGTCGGCTCGGCCGTACGGGACTTCCAGGTCGGCGACGAGGTCTACGCTCGCCCTCGCGACCTGCGGATCGGGACCTTCGCGCAGTACATCGCGATCGACCAGCACGACGTCGCTCCCAAGCCGGCCTCGCTCACCCTGCACGAGGCGGCCGCGGTGCCGCTGGTGTCACTGGCCGCCTGGCAGGCCCTCGTCGACCGCGCCCACGTCAAGCCCGGCCAGAAGGTCCTCGTCCATGCCGGCTCCGGTGGCCTGGGCTCGACCGTCATCCAGCTCGCCAAGCACCTCGGCGCCACGGTGGCGACGACTGCCCGCGGCGAGAACGCGGAGTTGGTGCGCGGCCTCGGCGCCGATGTCGTCGTGGACTACACCAAGGAGGACTTCACCGAGATCCTTTCCGGCTATGACGTCGTGTTGGATTCGCGAGGGGGCGAGAACCTCGAGCGGTCCCTCACGGTCCTCAAGCCGGGCGGGCAGGCGATCGGCGTGACCGGCCCGCCGGACCCCGGGTTCGCGCAGCAGCTCGGGGCGCCGAAGTTCGTCGGCGTTGTGATGGGGCTGCTCAGCCGCAAGGTCCGCAAGCAGGCGCGGAAGCTCGGCGTGAGCTACTCGTTTCTGTTCATGCAGGCCAACGGCGCCCAGCTGCGCGAGCTGGCCACCCTCTACGACACCGGCCACCTCCGCCCGCACATCGACAAGACGTTCCCGTTCGACCAGACCCCCGAGGCGCTGGCCTACGTCGAACAGGGCCGCCCCAACGGCAAGGTCGTCATCACGCTCGACTGACAACCCCGCCCTACCGCTCACGCCTGCAACGGGTCCGATGCCGAAAGCGAATGGGCGGCAGTCGGCAGACGCCTGCCTTGGACGACCAGCGGTCGTCTCGTGACGCGAGGCCGGACTCGGGCAGACACTCGGTCTAGCAACGTGAGCGGTAGCCGGACCTCCGTGCAGGTGTAGGGCAGCGGCGTATCTGCTGTCCGATTCGAGGGGGTCTTCATGACCGTCTTGTCAGGGCTCGACGCGGCGGGCCGGCGTCGCTCGCCAGCGACGATGCCGGGGTATCACGCCGGTCGTCCGCCGCGCAACAAGGGCATGCGCTATCCAGCGGACCCGCCCACGATCGACGAGATCGTGGCGGTCATGCGCCACGCGTCTGATGCCCGTCACGGCTGACGCGTGCGAGCAATGATCGTCATCCTGTGGCGCGCGGGCCTGCGCGTCCAGGAGGCGCTCGCGCTCGCGGAGCACGACCTCGACCACCCGCGCGGATCGATCCTGATCCGCAACGGCAAGGGCGGCCGTCGCCGCGAGGTCGGGATGGACGAGTGGGGCTAGGAGCAGCTGCGGCCGTGGCTGAACGCGCGCCTGGAGCTGCCGGTCGGGCCGCTGTTCTGCATTCTCGACGGCGCGACCCGAGGGCGACCGTGGTCAGGCGCCGCTGCCTCGGCACGACCTCGATCTACCTGCGAGGCGTCGACCCCGAGGAGATCATCGCAACCGTCCACATGCGCCGGGCGCCGATGATGTCCGCCAGCGCCGGCCTGCGGCTCTAAGACGCATCAGCGGGAGCGCCCTGGCGCTCCCGCTGCGCCATGGCGAAGCGACCGTCCGGGACGCCACGGTCCGGGCGAGTGTCCTCGTCCGTGGCGACAGCCTGCCAGGAGCCGCAGGGGACGCTCGCATTCGTCGGACAGCGCGAGCTGTGGGTGTGCCGTTAGACGATCGGTAGCCGGAACGCACGTGCCCAAGTGTCGACTTCGGTGGACTCGGGCGTCTGCGTCTCGAACGCGGGGATCTCTGGGAGGCCATCCGGCTGCGTGTTGTCGCGATCCGCGCTTCGTGGTAGTTCTGCCCGCTGTAGTCGGCGTGGGCCTCGATCATGTTGTGTAGTCGTCGTAGAAGCCTCGCCCGCTCTTGACGCCGAGGTCGCCGCGGTCAATGTATTCGCGCAGCAGCGCCCGCGGCGCCTCCGGGATGCCGTCGCGGATCTGGGCGTAGTGCTCCTCGATGGCGAGCACTACGTCCAGGCCCACCTGGTCCATGAGCCGGAACGGCCCGGGGGGTTTGCCGACTGTCGCGGTCCAGATTCGGTCGAACTCGGCTGGTGTTGTCACGCCCTCCGCGAGGGCCATCAGGGACTCGCGTTTGATCGCCGCCCACACGCGGTTGAAGATGAACCCGACGCTTTCGCGCAGGACGTGGAACGGGAGTAGGCCGTAGGTCGGGAGCTTCGCGAGCAGCGCGGGGATGATTCCGTCGTCTGTCTTGCCGCTGGACATGAGCTCCACGGCGTTGAGCTGCGGCGGCATGAGGAAGTGGATGTTCAGGATGCGCTCGGGATGTCGCGCCTCGTCGATGAGCTCACTGCTTGGATACGACGAGGAGTTCGTCGCGAGGAGGGCATCGCGATCGGCCACGCGGTCAAGGTCGCCGATCATGCGCGTCTTGAGTTCCCGCTGCTCGGAGATCGACTCGATCACCAGCCACGCTCCCGGGACGCCGTCGTCGATCGAGCCGGCGACCTCGATCTCGCCCGAGCGCGCAGCGGTGAGCCCGAGCTGGGCGCGTACCTGCACCGCATGCTCGGCCGCGAAGCGCTTCGCGGCCGCGGCACGGTCGTGGGAGCGGTTGATAATGCGCACGGGGCTGCCGCCGGCGGAGAACATCAGCGCAATGCGCGCCCCGAGCGTGCCGGCGCCGATGATGGCCACGGGGCGCTGGTCGGCGTCGGGCGGGAGCGTGTAGGACATGCGCGGGAATCCTTCCTCTTGCCTCAGCTGGCGCTGGGCTGGGTCGCGGTCGCTTGCGCTGCGTCGAGCGCGGCCCGCGTCTCGTTGATGATTCGCTCGGCACCGCTGGTGAGCATCGTCAGGTCGCCGGCG
>Ga0126306_10002230_pt1 | contig 10861 bp, 10 predicted proteins | sample Plot27_FD_92592 | JGI IMG/M metagenome (GOLD analysis project Ga0126306, IMG submission 92592) | Serpentine soil microbial communities from UC McLaughlin Reserve, CA, USA - Plot27 | ecosystem: Environmental > Terrestrial > Soil > Grasslands | place: USA: UC McLaughlin Reserve, Lake County... | reverse complement strand
GGGGTGTCGCCGCTGTCGGCGATCGAGTGCGGAGCTTCGCCGCCAGCGCGTCGGTGTAACCGTGGTCGAAGGTGCCGGTGTCGCTCCCCGCCACGTCGCCGATCGGGAGGTCGCCGTGGCCGTAGGCGGTGTTGACGGCGTGGATGGCAGCGACCGCCACCGGGTTCGGCACGTCGGACACGATTCCCAGGAGCTTCACCTTGCCGCGCTGGTGCAGGACGTTCGCGATCCCGAGCGCGGTGACGTCGTCCCACCACTTCGAGAAGTCGGTGTCGATGATGATGCGGAGCTTCGACGTCACCGGCGCGGCCGACGCTGCCGGGGTGAAGACGGACACCACCGACGCCGCAACCACCACCAGCGCGATCCAGGCCCGTCGCCCCGTCATCAGCGACATACTGCACCCTGCGGACCCAGTCGTGCGACACTCACAGGCGTGGACGAGCAGAGCATCACCGTGTTCCGATCGCGGCTTCGCGACGACGTGCCCGATGGCTACTTCGCCTTGGCGGCCGAGCTTCACGAACGGGCGAAGGAGTTCCCCGGCTTCGTCGAGTTCAAGCAGTTCGTTGCGGACGACGGCGAGCGCGTCACGCTGGTGACGTTCGCGAGCGCCGCGCACGAAGCTGCGTGGCGCGACGATGCCGACCATCGTGCCGCGCAGCGTGAAGGGCGTGAGCGCTTCTACTCGGAGTACGACGTCGCCGTGTGCGAGGTCCGGGACCGCCACCGCTGGACGCAGGTGACGAAGTGACCGTGGCGTCGGCCACCTCGCCGGCGTGGGCGCGCACCGCGATGGTGGCGACGTCGAACCGGCTCGCAGTCGAGGCCGCGCTCTGGGCGCTCAGCGAGGGCGGTAGCGCGGTCGACGCCGCGGTGGCCGCCGACGCGGTGCTCGGCGTCGTGCAGCCGCACTCGACGGGCATCGGGGGCGACGCGTTCGCGCTCGTCGCCGAACCGGGCACCACCACTGCCGACGAGTTGGTGGTCGGCTTCAACGGCTCGGGCCCGGCGCCCGCGGCGCTGACGCTCCAGCAGTGCCTCGCACCCGACGCCTGGTCCGAGCGCAGCCCGCTGACGGTCACGGTGCCCGGTGTGGTCGACGCCTGGGAGCAGCTCGTCGCGCGCTACGGACGCCTCGATCTCGCGACGACACTGCAGCCGGCGGTGGAGCTGGCCGAGCACGGCTTCCCCATCGGGCGCATCGCGGCGATGGAGTGGTCGAGCGCCAGCGAACAGCTGCATCCCGGGCACGAATTCCCCGAGCACCCGGTGCCGGGGCAGCGCATCACGAGGCCCGCGCTCGCGGGATCGCTGCGCGCCATCGCTCGCGGCGGGCGCGACGCGCACATGACCGGTGCGTGGGGCATCGCCGCGGTCGACGCGGTGCAGCGTGCCGGTGGCTGCCTCGCACTCGACGATCTCGCGCAGCACCGCGGCGAGTGGGTGGCGCCGATCGCAGGCGAGTACCACCAGCACGAGGTGCTGCAGCTGCCGCCCAACGGCCAGGGCGTCGCGGTGCTCGCAGCCCTGGCGCGCCTGGCCAGTGCACCCGTGAGCAGTCCCGACGACCCGGCCGATGTCGTCGCCGTCGCCGACGCCATCCGCGCCGGCATGGAGGACGCACACGCGCACGTCGCCGATCCGCGCGTGAGCGCCGTGACACCGTTCTGGGAATCGGCCGGCCGCGACACCGTGTACACCGCGGTCGTCGCCGACGGCATGGCGGTGAGCCTCATCACGTCGGTGTACGTCGGCTTCGGCTCCGGGATCCACGCCGGAGGCGCGCCGCTGCAGAACCGCGGCCACGGCTTCTCGCTCGATGCCACACACCCCAACGTCGTCGCCGGGGGCAAGCGACCGTTCCACACCATCATCCCCGGCATGGTCAGGCGCGACGGCCGCGTCCACCTGGTCTACGGCCTCGTCGGCGGACCGATGCAGCCGCAGGGCCACGTGCAGGTGCTGCGCCATCTGCTCGACCACGGCCTCGACCCGCAGGCTGCGCTCGACCGGCCCCGCACCTTCTGGCCACTCACCGACGTCCTCGGCATCGAGCCGGGCTTCGCCGACGACGCTGCGGTGCGCCGTGCCGCAACCGACGCGGGCTGGAACGTCGTCGACATCGATACGCGTTGGTTCGGCGCCGGCCAGGTGATCCGGGTCCATCCCGACGGCTGGCTCGAGGGCGGCAGCGATCCCCGCCACGACGGCACCGCGTTCGGCCGCTGAAGCCTTCCGGTGTCAGAGAGGTCGGAGGCTCGCGCCACTTTGACGCCGGAACGGGCAGCGGTGAGGATGCCCGGCGTGCTGTTCCTCCACGAGACCCACCTCGTCGACGGCTACCACGAGGACGACTTCGAGGGCGCGTTCCGCGACCACTGGATGCCCACGTTGGCCGAAGACGACGACGCGCGCCTGCTCTGGTACTGCAACCTCACGCACGGGAGCACGTGGTCGTACCGCGTCGTGACCGTCACCGCAGTGCGCGACGGCGCCGCGTACGAACGCCTCGCCCGTCGCATCCAGCAGGGCGACCTGCAGGAGTGGATGCGGGCCCTCGACACCACCCGTCACGACGTGTTCGCCAAGGTGCTGGTACCACTGCCGTGGTCGCCGATGGCCGACCTCGACCTCGCGTCGGTGCCCGGCAGCGGCGTCGACCGCGATCCCGTCGTGTACATGCAGGACACGATGTGGCCCTACCCGGACAAGTTCGCCGAGTACATCGAGGCGTCGGGCAGCGTGTACTCGAAGTCGCTCGAGCACCGCGACAGCGGCGCGCCGCGCTTCCTCGAGATCGAAGCCGGCTTCCAACCGGCATTCGGGTCCCACCTGCGCCGGGAGGTGGTGCTGATGCAACGCATCCTCGACATCGACCGCCTGCAGGGGCTGCTGATGACCGACATCCCGCGTGAGATGCGAGCCCCGGGCACGTGGATGCACGACGCGCTGGCGCTGCGGGACAAGTGGGAGAGCCTGCTGCTGCGCACCGCCCGATGGTCGCCTGCTCCCCTGGAGGTGGCGTGATGCTGTTCGTCCACGAGACGCACGAGGTCGTCGGCCTCGAGGAGGACGAGTTCGAGACGCTCTACCGCACCGGCTGGATGCCGATCCTCGCCGAGGGCGACGACGCCCGCCTGCTCTGGTACATGAACCACGCGCACGGCAGCGGTCCCGCCTACAACGTGGTGACCATCACCGGCGTGCGCGACGGCGCGGCGTGGGAGCGACTCGACCAGCGCATCCGCACCGGCGACCTGCGCGAGTGGATGCACTCAGTCGACGGCTGCCGTCACGACGTGACCGCCAAGGTGATGTTGCCGGTGCACTGGTCGCCGATCCAGGAGGTCGACTTCGCCCAGGTGCCGACCGACGGGCGCGAGCACGAGCTGCACCTGTTCATGGAGGACACCGGCTGGCCGACGTCGTCGCTCGACGAGTACATCCAGGCGTGGGACGACATCTATCGCCAGCCGCTGCTGCGCTACGCCGACGACATGCGTGCCATCCCCATCGACATCCAGGCGTGCTTCCAGAACGCGCACGGCTCGGCGGTGCGGCGCGAGGCGATGTTGTGGCAGTGGATCCCCGACCCGTCGACGGTGACCCACCTCATCGCCACCGACCTGCCGATCGAACGGCGCGAGCCCGGCACCTACATGTACGACGCGCTGGCGTTCCGCGACCAGTGGCGCAGCCGGTTGCTCAGGAGCGCGGCCTGGTCACCGCTCTACTGACACGACGTGCGCGATGTCGGCCGACGACCGGCCGACGTGCAGCTCGTACGGGCCGGGCGCGACGTGCCAGTCGCCGCCATCGCCCTTGGTCGGATCCCAGTACGCGAACGCGCGCGCGTCGAGGGTGAGCTCGGCGGTGGCTGTCTCGCGCGGGTCGAGCCACACCTTGGCGAACGCCTTCAGCTCCTTCGGCGGACGCATCACCGTCGCCGACGCGGGTGGCGCCACGTAGCCCTGCACCACTTCGCAGGCGCGGCGGTCACCGGAGTTCGTCACCGGCACACGCACCACGACGGTGTCGCCGTCGGCCACGACGGACGGCTCGCCCAGGGTGAACGACGAGTACGAGAGGCCATGGCCGAACGGAAAGCGGGTGGGCAGGTGCCGCACCTCGTACCAGCGGTAGCCCGTCAACACGCCCTCGCCGTAGCGCAGCTCGCCGAACTCGCCCGGGAAGTTGCCGTACGACGGGTTGTGCTCGAGCCGCACCGGGAACGTGGTCGGAAGGCGCCCGCCAGGTTCCGCGTCGCCGAAGAGCACGTCGGCGAGTGCGTTGCCCATCTCCTGGCCGCCGAACCAGGCCTGCACGATCGCGGGCGCGTCGTCGGCCCAGTCCATCGTCACCGGTGAGCCGGTGTTCACCACCACGACGGTGTTCGGGTTGGCGGCGACGGCGCGGGCGGCGAGCTCGTCTTGCCGACCCGGGAGGTCCATGGTCGAACGGTCCTCGCCCTCCGACTCCCAGTCGTCGTTGGTGCCGACCATCACGATGACCGCGTCGGCGTTCGCCGCGAGCTCGATGGCGCGATCGAGCAGATGCGGCGGCACCGGACGGCGGAGGCCGACCTTGATGCCGCGCAGGAAGAACGCGTCGGGTGCGACCGCGAACTCGACGACCACCTCCACCGGGGTGCCCTCGGTGAGCTCCACCTCGGCGAGTGCCTCGGCACTGGCGAACCCGAAGAACTCGGTGCCCGGTCCCGGCGGATTCCCGACCCCGTCGAGCAGCACCTCGCCGTCGAGCAGGATCCGGCCGCGGCCCGCCATCTGCACCAGCGCGAACCTGTGCGTGCCGGTCTCGTCGGGGACGTACGTCGCGGTGGCGCGAAACGAGAAGGCGCCGACATCGACGCCGGCCGGCAGCGGGTCGACCACGAGCAGCTTGCCGTTGCGGTACCGGCCGCGCGCCACCGGTTCCCCGGCCGGCTCCGGGCCGTTGAAGTACTCGATCTCGAACGGCGCGTGCAGGGGCGCGGTGGTGCGGTCGATGTCGACGCCGCGGGCGAACTGCACGTCCACTGCCGATCCGAGTTGGTCGCGCAGCGCGTCGAGCAGGCTGATCTCGTAGTGCGGCGCGAGGTTCGCGGAGCCGCCGCCCATCATCTGCGGGCGTTCGGCGTTGGGCCCGAGCACCGCGAGCGTGCGCACGCTCGAGCGGTCGAACGGGAGCACACCGTCGTTGCTCAGCAGCACCGTGGCTGCAGTCGCCGCCTCGCGGGCCAGGGCGCGGTGCTCGGGCCGGTCGATCGACGTGCTGGCCCATCCGGGGTCGTCGTCGAGCGCGCCGATGCGGTCGAACACCTGGAGCAGGTGCGTGACGTGCTCGTCGAGCTCGGCCTCCGGCACGTCACCGGCCACCACCGCGGCGCCGAGAAGCTTGCCGTAGAACGCGCCCGGACCCGGCATCTCGAGGTCGAGTCCCGCCGACGAGGAGCCGGCGGTGGAGCCCGCACTCAGCCAGTCGGTGAGCACGAAGCCCTCGTAGCCCCACTCGCCGCGCAGGATCTCGGTGATGAGCTGGTGGTGCTCCGAGCAGTGCGGTCCGTTGAGCCGGTTGTAGGCGGTCATGATCCCGAGGGCGCCGCCCTCGCGCACCGCGAGCTCGAACGGCACCAGGGTGAGCTCGCGCAACGTGCGGGCGTCGATCACCGAGTTGATGCTCTGGCGCTCGAACTCGGCGTCGTTACCGGCGAAGTGCTTCACCGTGGTGACGACGCCCTGCGACTGCACGCCGCGCACGAACGCGGCCGCGGTCTTGCCCGACAGCAGCGGGTCCTCGGAGTAGCACTCGAAGTTGCGGCCCCCGAGGGGCGAGCGGTGGAGGTTGACGGTCGGCGCGAGCAGCACGCGGCACGCCTTGGTGAGCGCTTCCTCGCCCAGCATCACGCCGACGCGCTCGACCAGCTCGGCGTCCCAGGTGGCACCGAGCGCCGAGCCGCACGGCGCGCACACCGCAGTCTCGCCGCCGAGCCCGAACAGCGCACTCCCGCGCGCGCCGTTGGGTCCGTCGGTCACCCGGATGGGCGGGATGCCCACCCGCTCGTTGGCGACCAGGGTCCAGAAGTCGGCGCCGGCGGTGAATGCGGCCTTCTCCTCGACGCTCATGGACGCGATCAGCGCGGCGATGTCACGGCTCATACGCGGGAGCGTAACGCCGCCCCCTCCCTGCAGGTTGCGTCACTCGACCGCGATATACGCGGTCAGGTGACGCAACCTCGAGCTGGGTCAGACGGCGCGGCGGTAGCGATTGACGGCGATGGGCGCGCAGACGGCGACGATGCCGACGATCCAGAGCAGCGCCTTGATGACGTACTCCGACGTCGGGCCGCCGATGGTGAGGGCACGGGCGGCGTCGACCACGATCGACACCGGCTGGTTCTCGGCCCAGCCCTGCAGCCACGACGGCATCGTGGCAACCGGCACGAACGCCGACGACGCGAACACCAGCGGCGCCAGGATCGGGAACGACACCGCCTGCGCGGTCTCGGCGTCCTTCACCATGAGACCGACGATGGCGAACACCCACGACAACGAGTACGAGAAGGCGAGGATGATCCCGACCGCGCCGATCAGGCCCCAGACGTTCGTGCCGATCGTCCAGCCGACGATGAAGCCCACGACGCACATCAGGATGACGACGAAGAAGTTTCGCACCAGATCGGCGAGCGTGCGTCCGACGAGCACCGCCGAGCGCGCCATCGGCAGCGACCGGAACCGGTCGATGAGTCCCTTGCTCAGGTCGTCGGCCAGCCCGACGCCCGTGGTGAGCGAGCCGAACACGATCGTCTGCACGAAGATGCCCGGCATCAGGAAGTTCACGTACGTCTGCCCGGGCGGCAGGCTGCCCTGGATCGCGCCGCCGAACACGTAGCGGAACATCAGCACGAAGATGACCGGCTGGATGGTCGCGAAGACCAGGAGCTGCGGATTGCGCACCAGGTTGAGGAGGTTGCGCCACGCCATCGTGAGCGCGTCGCCGACGGCATGGCCACGGTTGACCCGCACCACTGCGGGCGCATCGGCAGTGATCGTCGTCATTGGTCGCCTCCCTGGTCGCTCTCGTCGCCGTCGGTGGTGGAGTGCCCGGTGAGCTGGAGGAACACGTCGTCGAGCGTCGGTTCGCGCAGCACCATGGCGGCGGGATCGAGGTGCTCGCCGTCGAGGAGCCGCACCGCGTCGAGCATGGACCGGGCGCCGGCGCCGCCGGGCACGTTCACGCGGACCAGCTTGCCGTCGCGCGACGCCTTGCCCACCGGCGCGAGCAGCTCCACCGCGCGCGCGGTGGAGTCGTCGTCGCGCATCGTGATCTCCACGACGGTCGCGCCGAGCCGTTCCTTCAGCTCGGTGGCGGTGCCCTCGGCGATCACGCTGCCGTGGTCGATGACCACGATGTTGTCGGCGAGGACGTCGGCCTCTTCGAGGTACTGGGTGGTGAGCAGCACGGTCGTGCCCCGGCTCACGAGCGCCTCGATCACGCCCCACAGCTCGTTGCGACCCTGCGGGTCGAGTCCGGTGGTGGGCTCGTCGAGGAACAGCACCGGCGGCCGGTGCACGAGCGCGGCGGCCAGGTCGAGGCGCCGGCGCATGCCGCCGGAGTACGTGCGCGCCACACGATCAGCCGCGTCGCTGAGCGCGAACTGCTCGAGCAGCTCGTCGGCGCGGGCGCCGTACTCCGCCGACGACATGTGCGTGAGCTTCCCCACCAGCGCGAGGTTCTCGCGGCCGGTGAGGTTCTCGTCGACCGCGGCGTACTGCCCGGCGAGCCCGATGTTGGCTCGCACCTGTTGGGGGTCCTTGCGGACGTCCATGCCGAGCACGCGCGCGGTGCCGCCGTCGGGCCGCAGCAACGTGGTGAGCATCCGCACCGAGGTGGTCTTGCCCGCTCCGTTCGGTCCCAGCACGCCGAGCACGCGGCCCTCGGGAACCTCGAACGAAACCCCTTTCACCGCTTCGACATCGCCGAAGTGCTTCACCAACCCGTCGGCTTCGATCGCAGGTGCAGTCATGACGGCCACCCTAGTCACTTTTACTTGATCACTGTCAAGGTTTGAAACGAATCAACGTTCGATGTTCGTCAACGGTTCGCGTAGACTGGCCGGGTGAGCACCCAGGCGGCCCGCGAGGCGTGGGGGGCGATGCACGCGCTGTTCATGGAGGGAGAGGCGCACGACCGCGTGCACCGAATCTGCGCCGAGCTCGGCCTGTCGCCGCCCTTGCTCAAGGCGTTCGTGCACCTCGGCACCCTCGACGCCGACGGCGGGCTGCGCATGAGCGAGCTCGCCGAGACCTGGGGCTGCGACGCGTCGTACGTCACCACCCTTGCCGACGGCCTGCAGGACCGCGGCCTCGCCGAACGCCGCCCCCACCCCACCGACCGGCGGGTGAAGACGATCGTGCTGACGCCCGAGGGCCGCGCCAAGCGCGAGCGTGCGCTCGAGCTGCTGGCGGAGCCACCATCGGCGTTCGCGTCGCTCAGCGCCACGGAACAGCGTCAGCTGCGCGACCTGCTCCGCAAGCTCGTCGCCGCCGATCCCGAGCTCGCGACCAGGACACCAGCCACCCGGTCCGCCTGATCCACGCGTTCACCGAACCGGCGGCTTCATCCTCACTTCGCGGGCGACGAGGGCCTCGGCCCACACGTCGGTCGCCTCGCCCGTGTCCTCCAGCCAGATCGTGCGGATCACCGCGAGCTCGGGCGAGCCCGGCATCACGTTCTGCACCACGCGCTGGTCGACGACGTACGTCGCGTCTGCGGGCGGCGCTGGCACGTCGTCGGCGTCGGTGTAGCGCACGAACACCTTCGCGCCCGGTGCGACCTCACCGAGCGGCGCGTCGGGCAGCGCGCCGTGCACGACCTCCTCGACCACCGCGTAGGCGTCGTACGGGCCGATGAACGAGTCGTGGTCGGCCATCATCGTCTTCGCGTCGTCTTCGGATGCGAAGGACTTCGACGGGTCGAAGAAGTCGGCCATCGATGCGGTCCAGATCTCGGTGACCGCGTCGACGTCGACGTCGCTGTCGACCAGGTTCACCGTGTAGCCGTCCATCGTCGTCGTGACGCGCAGCCCGAGCGGCGCGTGGTGCCCGACGTAGTGCTCGTGGAACTCCTCGCGCGAGAGACCGTGCTTGCGTCGGAAGAAGAACACCACCTTGTCGAGTGCCATCGCGGAGACCGTACTGTGTCGGCCATGGAGCTGCTCTCGGCGCTGCGCGTGGTCGAAGGGTCGGCGTTCGTCGCCGCCCCGCTCGGTGGTCTCACCCTCGCTCAACTCGGCGCCGACGTCATCCGCTTCGACACCATCGGCGGTGGTCTCGACTACAAGCGCTGGCCGGTGACCGACGACGGCGTCAGCCTCTACTGGGCCGGCCTCAACAAGGGGAAGCGGTCGATCGCCATCGACCTCGCGCGCCCCGAGGGCCGGGAGCTCGCCACCGAGCTCATCACCGCACCCGGCGACAACGCCGGTGTGTTCCTCTCCAACTTCCCCGAGTCGGGCTGGCTCGCCGACGCCCGCCTCCGCGCCCGCCGACCCGACCTCGTGTACGTGAACATCGTCGGCAACCCCGACGAGAGCACCGCGGTCGACTACACCGTCAACGCGGCATCGGGCATCGCCAATGCCACCGGCCCCGTCGGTTCACTCTTCCCCGTGAACAACGCGCTCCCGGCGTGGGACATCGCCACCGGTCTCAACGCGGTGATCGGCGTCCTCGCCGCCGAGCGCAAGCGCAACACCACCGGTGAGGGGCAGCTGGTCAAGATCTCGCTCGCCGACGTCGCGTTCACGATGGTCGCGAACCTCGGCTTCCTCGCGCAGGCCGAGGTGCAGCACGAGAACCGGCCGCCGCTCGGCAACGACATGTACGGCGCGTTCGGCCGCGACTTCGCGACGAGCGACAGCCGGCGCGTCATGGTCGTCGCCATCAGCCTCAACCAGTGGCGCACACTCGTGAAGGCCACCGGCATCGAGGAGCACCTCCCCGCGATGGAGCGGGCCTTCGATGCCGACTTCACCAAGGAGGCCGACCGCTACGGCGCCCGCGACGGCATCGCCGCGCTCCTCAAGCCCTGGTTCGAGACCCGCACGCTCGACGAGGTGCGGAGGGCACTCGACGCACACGGCGTGTGCTGGGGCCCCTACCAGACGTTCACGCAGCTGCTCGACGACGACTGGCGCGTCGCGCCGACCAGTCCGGTCTTCGGCGATGTCGACCACCCCGGCATCGGGACGCTGCGCACGCCGGCGTCACCGATGAAGTTCCCGACCGAGCCGCCGATCGCGCCCGTCTCCGCACCGCTCCTCGGCATGCACACCGACGACGTGCTCGCCGACGTGCTCGATCTGTCCCCCGCCGAGATCGGCAAGCTGCACGACGACGGGGTGGTCGCCAGCGCGGTCGAGCTCTGATGGCGACGGACACCACACCGACGCTCGCCGATGCCGGGTTCGGCGAGCGCGCCCATGATCCGGTGCGACTCGAGCAAGCAGCACGGCTCGCGTCCTGCCTCGACGTCGACCCCGCGCTGCTCGACCACGGCCTGCTCCCCACCCTGTGGCACTGGGTGCTGTTCCATCCGGAGGTACCCACCGCCGGATTGGGCGTCGACGGTCATCCCCGACGGCGCGCCGAGATGGATGACTTCCCGCAGCGCATGTGGGTGGGCGGTCGGGTGCGCGTGACCCGGCCGCTGCGCATCGACGTCGACGCCGAGCGCGTCTCGCGCATCGTGAAGGCCGACGTGAAGGAGGGCGGCGCCGGTCGCTTCTGGTTGGTCACGGTGGGGCACAGGATCGAGCAGGAAGGCGCGCCTCACGTCGAGGAGGAGCAGGACCTCGTGT
>Ga0126306_10002229_pt1 | contig 10862 bp, 8 predicted proteins | sample Plot27_FD_92592 | JGI IMG/M metagenome (GOLD analysis project Ga0126306, IMG submission 92592) | Serpentine soil microbial communities from UC McLaughlin Reserve, CA, USA - Plot27 | ecosystem: Environmental > Terrestrial > Soil > Grasslands | place: USA: UC McLaughlin Reserve, Lake County... | reverse complement strand
CCATCGCCCGCAATGTGCGGATGACCCGAACGGCGATCTCGCCCCGGTTGTCTATCATAACCGTGTCGAATGTCATGCCTCGGGAAGTCATTGCCTCACATCCGGAAAACGCCGTAGGAGACCGACTCGAGCGGCGCCTGTCCGACGATCGAAAGCGCCAGTCCTAGAACGGTTCTGGTGTCGGCCGGATCGATGACCCCGTCGTCCCACAACCTGGCCGTCGAGTAATAGGGATTGCCCTGATGCTCGTACTGTTCGCGGATCGGCGCCTTGAATTCCTCTGCCTCCTCGGCGGTCATCTCTCCGCGCACCGTCGCCAGCACCGAGGCAGCCTGCTCACCACCCATCACCGAGATGCGCGCGTTCGGCCACATCCACAGAAACCGTGGCGAATATGCCCGCCCGCACATTGAGTAGTTGCCCGCGCCGTAGGAGCCGCCGATGACGACCGTCAGCTTCGGCACCCTGGCGCAGGCTACCGCGGTCACCATCTTGGCGCCGTTCTTGGCGATGCCACCAGCCTCGTAGTCGCGGCCCACCATGAAGCCCGAGATGTTCTGGAGGAACAGAAGCGGGGTCATGCGCTTATCGCACAGCTCGATGAAATGTGCGCCTTTCAAAGCGGATTCGCTGAACAGCACGCCGTTGTTGGCGACGATGCCCACGGGATGGCCGTGGATGCGGGCGAAGCCGGTCACCAGGGTGCTGCCGTAATCGGCCTTGAATTCGGCGAACTCGCCGCCATCGACGATCCGGGTGATGACCTCGTGCACGTCGTAGGGCACTCGGGGGTCGACGGGCACGACGTCGTAAAGCTCGGTCTGGTCGGCGATGGGATCGACCGTCGGCTCGACCTCCCATGGCAGCTCGCAGCGCGGCCCGAATGTGGCGACGATGCGGCGCACGATCCGCAGCGCGTCGCGGTCGTCGTGCGCCAAATGGTCTGTGACACCAGAGGTCTTGGAATGCAGGTCGCCGCCTCCGAGTTCTTCGGCAGTCACCACCTCACCGGTCGCCGCCTTCACCAGCGGTGGGCCGCCGAGGAAGATGGTGCCCTGGTTGCGCACGATCACCGCCTCGTCGCTCATCGCCGGCACGTACGCACCGCCTGCGGTGCACGACCCGAGCACCGCGGCGATCTGCGGGATCCCCTCGGCGGACAGGTTGGCTTGGTTGAAGAAGATGCGACCGAAATGCTCGCGGTCAGGGAACACCTCGTCCTGGCGCGGCAGGAATGCCCCCCCGGAGTCGACCAGGTAGATGCACGGCAAGCGGTTCTGCACCGCGATCTCCTGCGCGCGCAGATGCTTCTTGACGGTGACCGGGTAGTACGTGCCGCCCTTCACCGTCGCATCGTTGGCCACGATCATGCATTCGCGGCCGGAAACTCGGCCGATGCCTGCGATCATTCCTGCGCCGGGGCATTCGTCGTCGTACATGCCGTCCGCAGCCAGCGGCGCCAATTCCAGGAATGGGCTGCCGGCGTCGAGTAGACCATCGACCCGGTCGCGGGGCAGTAACTTGCCGCGGCTCACGTGGCGCTCGCGGGCTCGCTGGGGACCGCCCAGTGCCGCGGTGGCCAGCTTCGCGCGCAGCTGGTCGACCAGCGCGAGGTGCTCGTCGCAGTGGGTTTTCGGCGATGCCCTCATTTAGACCTTCGTGTGAGTTAATGACGACTAACTCGTGGTATGTTAGTCACGATTAACCGAAATGTCTACTAGCGGCTCGGAGGGGTTCCATGTCGACGTCGACACCCACCACCACACGCCGCAGCAGGGCGAAATCGGATCGTCGTTCCCAGCTCATCGCCGCTGCCGAACGGCTGGTGGCCGAGCGCGGCTACCTCGCGGTGCGGCTGGAGGACATCGGCGCGGCGGTCGGCGTCAGTGGACCGGCGATCTACCGCCATTTCCCGAACAAGGAGGCGCTGCTTGTCGAGCTCCTGGTCGGTATCAGCACCCGCCTGCTGGCCGGCGCCACGGATGTGGTGGCACAAGCGGACGGCCCCGAAGCCGCACTGGACGGACTGATCGACTTTCACTTGGACTTCGCGCTGCGTGAGTCGGACTTGATCCGCATTCAGGATCGCGACCTTGCCCATCTGCCGCCGACGGCCAAGCGACAGGTTCGAAAGGCCCAACGGCAATACGTCGAGATCTGGGTCGACGTGCTGCGTCAGTTGGACGAAACCCTGGGCGAGACCGACGCACGGCTGATGGCACACGCAACGTTCGGGTTGTTGAACTCCACTCCGCACAGCGTGAAGCCCGGTGCCGCAAAGACAGCCGAGGCCAGCTCGCGTGCCGTCTTGAGAGCAATGACGGTCGCTGCGCTGACCTCAGCCGGTCGGGACAATTAGGCGTTTAGTACCAGACTCTCCTACCGCCGACGGGCCGCCCGACGGATCCGAGGATCCAGAAGACCGCGCCGATGACGAGCAGTACGACGCCGATGTAGGTCAGGATCGATATGCCGAATATCAGCCCAAGAACGAGCAAGATGGCACCGAGGACAATCATGATTACTCCGTTTCTCGTGAATTGGTAAGTGCCAGTGGGCTACTGGCTGGGCTGCGGAACGTTGCAGTTCGTGACCTTCGGATTTACTCCCGCGTAGTTGAGCGGCCCTGCAACGACAGTCAATGCGATGCTGCCGGCAGTGGCGCAATTGGATTCGCCGCCCTGGAAGTAGTCACGCTGATAGGCGGCTACCACGCCGATCAGTAGCCACACGAGCACAATGACGCCAAGGATTCCGCCACCTCGCATACTGCGCCTCCATTCGTGTTAGCGCCTCAACGGCGCGCGCAGCGTGTTTACCCGGCGGCAATTTTCCCCAAACCTGTCGACAGCGACGATTCGATTACGAAACGTGGCTAGTTGCGAACGCTGCAATCAACCAGTCGCACATGGCCTTGACCAGCACAGACCTGTTTTCCCGCTTATCGATCTCGTGACCGTCGTCGTCGAAGACCAGCAGCTCGACGTTTCGACCAAGCGCGAGCAACGCCTCGAACATTTGCTGTGATTCGCTCGGCGGGACGTTGGTGTCGTTGAGACCGTGGACGAGCAGCAGCGGAGCGGTCAATGCGTGCGCACGCAGCAGCGGCGACAACCGGTCGAGCAGTTCACGGTCGCTGACCGGGTGGCCGTACTTGGGGTAGGCCGCCGCCGCTATCCATGGTTCGGTGTTGCGGTACCAGGTGTTGAGGTCACTCATTCCGCAGATGCTGATGCCGGCGGTGAATAGTTGCGGATGGAAAGTAAGTGCAGCCTGCGTCAGATACCCGCCGTATGACCAACCACAGCACGCGATCCGGTCGGCGGGTGCGGAATCGTTGTCGACCAGGAAGCGCACTGCATCGGCCACGTCGTCGATCGCGGCGAACCGCCGATCCCGGTCGTCGGCATGCATGAACGAGCGGCCGAATCCCCCCGAGCCACGGACATTCGGGAGGAAGACGGTGATGCCCGCCTCGAGCAACGGCGGAAAGAACTCGTTGTATCCGGGGCGGCCCTGACCTTCGGGCCCGCCATGCAGAAAAAGCATGGCGCCGATCGACTCGATATCCGTCGGCGGGCGAAACAACCAGCCGGTGAACTCCAGCCCGTCGCGCGCAGTGATGGTCTCCAGGGTCGGGTCGGCCGTGACCGGACCCCGGCTGGGCTCGCGGTCGATGAGCTCCCACTCGCGCGTCCGTGGATCGACGAGTTCGACCGTCGGCGGCGTCGATGGACCTTCCACGGTCATCGCCAGCATGGACCCGCCCGCACTCATGCTCAGCTCGCTGGCCACCATGCCGGGCAGCGGTATCGGCTCGTGCAGAGTTTGGTCCGCTAGGTCGAGGATTTGTAACTCGCTGACGCCGTTGATGTTCCACAGCATCGCGACGGTCGAGAGGTCATCGCTGACGGTGAACTCGTCCAGTTCGTAGCCCGGACGCTCCGCGACCACCTGATAGGACACGCCGTCCGGAGTTGTGGTGACCTCAAGCAAACGGGTGTGGTCCGTCCCGTTCTCACTGCGGATCAGCGCCCGCACATAGCCTTCGGTGCTGTTGAGCCCATACGACTTGGCAGGGTGGTACAGCTCGAACGTCTCCCCTTCCGGGCCGCTGCGTAAACGCCGAGGATGGTGGTCGTCGAGGATGACTCCGGCGTCGCTGGTCGACCCGGGATCCCATGGAAGCAACGTAATTTCGGTCAATCTGTGGAGCATGATCAGATCGCGATAACCGCGGGGGCCGACCCGGATCAACGCCGCGCCGCCCCACGCATCGACCAGCCGGCCGCCTGAACGCCGGTCCAGCACGACGGTGGAGCCCGTGGCGGGGTCGATCAGGCAGGAACTGCCGACCCCATCGTCACCCGTGAGGATCGCCGCCACCTGGCTGCCGTCCCACGCGATCAACTCGGCGGTGCCCTCCGGACCGCCGGCAGGCCATTGATCGATGCGATGAGCGTCGCGGTCGTCGGGATCGGTTGTGACCACCCAGATCTGACTGCGTGTCCCGCCGTCGGGGGCGACCTGGCACGCCAGCCAGTGCCCGTCGGCGGAGTGGATGACGCGCGTGACGGGGCCCTCAACCGGCAGCTCGACGTCGCGAGACGAACTCGCGCGCCACCCGCGCAGAAACCTCTGCACTGCCCGGGGATAGCCGCCGTCGTCGACGAGATGAGCGAACGCGGTCGCGTCTGGCGACATCGAGGCGCCGTAGACCCGGCGGACCTGCTCTCCCACGCGATTAATTCTCCATACTCTGCAACCACATCTCGAGCACGGCCAGTTGCCACAGCGCGTTGGCATCCAGCCTGGTGCGCGTTTCGTTCGGGGCCGCAAGGAGTGCATCGACCGTGCCTTTGCGATACAGGCCCCTGGCGCGCGCCGCGTCGTTGGTGAGGGCGTCATGCACCATGTCCAGCACCTCACCGTGGAGATGGCGAATGCCCGGCACCGGAAAGTACCCCTTGGTGCGGTCGATCACGTCATGGGGTAACAATGCCCGCGACGCGTCCTTGAGCACGCCCTTGCCGTTCGAAGCGAGTTTGAGCTCGGCCGGGCAGGCCGCGGCGAGTTCGACGAAATCGTGGTCGAGGAACGGCACCCGCGCTTCCAGCCCCCACGCCATCGTCATCGAGTCCACGCGTTTCACCGGGTCATCGACCAGCATCACCTGCGTATCAAGTCGCAGTGCAGCGTCGACGGCGGTTTCGGCCCCCGGTGCGCTCTGATGCGATGAGGCGAACTCGAAGCTCGGATCTTCGGCCGTCAGCGAGTATTCCGGCGTGTAGATCGCCAGCACGTCGGAGTGGTCACGGTCGAAGAAGACCTTTGCATAGGCCTCGGTGGTGTGTTCGCGGGCCACCGTGGCCAGCGGCGGATACCAGTCGTAGCCGGCGAGTATCTCGTCAGCGCCTTGCCCGGACTGCACGACCTTGACCGACTTGCTGACCTCCTCCGACAACAGGTAGAACGCGACGCAGTCATGGCTGACCATCGGCTCATTCATCGCCGCAATGGTTTTCGGCACCGCGGGGAGTAACCGGGAAGTGTCGATGTGTATGCGGTGATGATCGGTATCGAAGGTCTTGGCGATCAGATCGGAATAGAAATATTCGTCGCCGGACTCCCCGCCGACCGAGTCGAATCCGATGGAAAACGTGGCAAGACCGTGCTGGCCCTGCTCCGCCAACAGCGCCACCACGATCGACGAGTCGATTCCCCCCGACAACAGCACTCCGACAGGCACATCGGCAACCATGCGCCGTTTGACGGCGGTGCGCAGGGCATCCATCAGCGCGTCCTCCCAGTCGCGCGCCTGCCAGCCCGCGCGCGCTGGGTCGCGCTCGAAAACCGGTGTCCAGTAGACGGTGTCGGCATGTGACCCGTCCGGCTGGATGACACGAACGGTCGCAGGGGGCAACTTGCGCACCCCGCGGTAGATCGTGTACGGCGCAGGCACCACCGAGTGAAAGCTCATGTAATGGTGCAAGGCCCGGCGGTCCAGTTGGGTATCGACGCCGCCCCCGTTCAGCAGCGCCCGCAGGGTCGAAGCGAAGCGCAGCCGTCCCGGTGTTTCGGAGAGGTAGAGCGGTTTGATGCCCAGCCGGTCTCGCGCCAGGGTGACGACACCGCTGTCGAGGTCGGCGATCGCGAAGGCGAACATTCCCTTGAAGCGGTCGACACAGCCGGTCCCCCAACGGTGGTAGGCCTTGATCACCACTTCGCTGTCAGCGGTCGAGAAGAACCGGTAGCCAACGCCTGCCAGTTCACTGCGCAATTGCCTGTAGTTGTAGATGCAGCCGTTGAACACCAGGCTGAGGCCGAGGTCGCTGTCGACCATCGGCTGGGCGCCGCGGGCGGACAAGTCGATGATGGACAGCCGCCGGTGCCCGAAGGCGACGGGTCCGTGGGCGAAGACACCGTCGGAATCCGGGCCGCGCGACGCCATGGTGCCGGTCATGCGGGCCACCGCTGAAACGTCGGCCGACCGGCCGTCGAAGCGGACTTCGCCACAGATGCCGCACATATCGCTCCTCTACCGTGGACCCGTCAGTATCCACGTGTCCTTGCTGCTACCGCCCGACGACGAGTTGACGATGCGTGATCCCCGCGCGGCCACCCGGGTGAGGCCTGCGGGCATGACGTGCGCCGTCACCGAATCGCCCGACGGCCGCAGGTGCACGAACGCGCGTAGGTCGACGTGGTGCGGGTACATCCCCTCTCCGTCGAAAGTCGGGTGGGTGGACAATGCGACGACCTCCTGGGCGATATAGCGCTCCGGCTGGGTCTGCAATTCGCGCCGACGGGCGTCAAGCGCCTCGGCGGTTGCCTCGGGGCCGATCAACACGCCGTTGCCACCGGACCCATCGATCGGTTTGACCACCAGTTCCGCGATGTTGTCGAGCACGTAGTCCCGCTCAGCGCGTTCGGCGCAGATCCACGTCGGCACCTGCGCCAGTGTCGGTTTTTCACCGAGGTAATACTCGATCATCGCCGGCACGTAGGAGTAGATGGCCTTGTCGTCGGCGATGCCGTTGCCAAGGGCATTGGCAACGGTCAGCGTTCCGGCGGTGACCGCCCGCGTCAGACCCGGCCGCAATAAAGCGCCGTCATAGCCAATGGACGACAAGAGCATGTCCTCGTCCATGCGCGCGTAAAGCACATCGACCGGGTATTGGTCAGAACCCCTGTGGCGCAACACCTTCTCATCGCGAACCATCAGATCGGACGGCTGCACCAGTGCGATGCCCATCTCCTCTGCCAGGAACCTGTGCTCGTACCATGCGGAGTCTTCCCAGCCCGCCGAAACCAGCGCGACGGCAGGCTGATCACCCGAGCCCGAAGGCGCGGCGGCGAGTAGGGTTTCGAGCAACATGTTCGGCACCCGGTCGACATCGCCGAGATCGGGAGGACGGTCGAGCTCGGGCACGTGCTTGTTCAACAGCCGACGGTTGGCAATCGCGTAGGCGGTGCCCGATGGAATGCGCAGGTTGTCCTCGAGGACCATCCATCCCCCGGCCCGATCGCAGACCAGGTCGGTGCCGCTGATGTGTGCGCGTACTTGATCATGCGAAAGTCGGCCCGTTGAGCGGAATCCGGGTGCCCGGTCCACGGCATGGATGCCGATGACGCCGTCGGCGATGATGGCCTGCTCCGCGTAAATGTCGATCAGGAACGCATTGAGCGCCTTGGCGCGTTGCGCCAGCCCGCTGGTGAGCTCGGCCCACTCGCCGGAAGGCACCATCCGTGGCATGAGGTCGAGTGGGAATAGCTGCGCCCGCTGTTGGCCGTTGACCCGGAAGGTGATGTTTTCCGCGCGCTGCTCCTGTTCGATATCGCCTTCGCGCGACCGTAGGACCGCGACGCCGAGGTCGGACACGGTGCGCAAGATCTTCTCGTACCGCGGCCGCGGCCGTCCATCGGCGTCGATGGCCTCGTCGTAGCAGACCGCCGCGGTCTTGTCCGCCGGGTCGTACTCGCGGTTCGAGTGGTAACCGAAAAGCAGTGTGGGATCTTCGATCACGGCCGCTGAAGGGTCAGGCCACGTGCCGGCGGTTTCGGCGATCAATTGGTCTACGACGTCGGTAAGGCGGCCGCGGCGGCGCAACGCGCGGCGCTGACGCGCTGCCGATGTGCCGGCGAGCAACACCTTCGCCGCCAAGTCATCGATCAGCTGCCAGTCCCCAGCGGCCTCAAGCTGGGGGCGGAGTAACTGCACGAGTTCAGTCACCACGTCGGCGGCGGGCCGGCTGGCCGGGCCGCGGACGTCGACGAGCTCGCCCTCGAGTCCGGATCGAGCCGCCCTCCACAACGCCGCGCGGCCAAGCGGCGGCGAGATGTCGAGAGCGGGGACTCCGTCTCGGAGCGCCTCCGTCTCCCGCTCCACCAGTGCCCGGAACAACCCCGCGATCAGCACGATGGTGTCGACGTTGGGGCAGCTGTCGCACACACGCAGCTCGAGTGTGGGTGCCGAGACTGCCGGCCGGACATCGAAGTACACCATCCCGGCGTCGCTGATGACGCCACTGGCCACCAGTTCGGACACCAGCTTGTCGTACTGGTCGGCCGACGACACCGGCGCGGCCAAACCCGTTGTGGGCCAACGCTGCCACACCAGCGTGCGCGCACTGGAGTAGCCGGTGTCGGAACCGTCGGCCCAGAACGGCGAGCTGGCGCTCAACGCGAGCAGAGTCGGCAGGTACGGCGCGACTCTGTTGGCGATGGTGACCGACTCGTCTCGATCATCGATGCCGACGTGAACCTGCGTGCCGCAGATCAACTGCTCCCGGGCGAGCAGTTGGTAATCGGAAAGCATCTGCCGGTAACGAGCGGTCTGTGTTACCTGCATTTCGGCGGGCACCGATAGCGGGACCGCACCGGCGGCAACGACGCCGATGCCGAGTTTGCCTGCGGCATCGACCAAGACCTTGCGGTTCCTCTGCAAGTCGGCGCGCAGGTCTTCGAGCGTGTCGACCACATCGCTGTTGATCTCGATGACACAGCGCTGTAGTTCGGCGACGTAGCTGTCCGACAGTTCGGCGAGCACTTCGGGCGCGCGGGCCGTCAGCCGCCTGGTTCTCAGGTCGACGAGGTGAAACTCCTCCTCAAAACCCATTGTGCGCGGCATGGCCCCTCCCTTTTGGCCACGGTAGTCGCCCGCCAGTTACACCGCTGTTAACCCGCGTCGAGGCGGGTAAAGTGCCAATTTACGCTGGCGCTGATATGACCGGCAATCGCCGTGACGGCGGATTGAATGGCTGCACAGGTACCGTTGCAGCCATGAGGTGGGTATGACCGATTCACCGCGCCGCGACGGGCCCGATCCAACCCCACCGAGCCAGCCCGGATACTCCGATCCAGCGTATGCGAGCCAAGCGCCCTACGGCCCCACCTATCAGCCACCCCCGACACCGGCGCCCACCGAGCAGCTTCCCGCCTACTCGCCGTACGGCCATGACCCGTATGCGACCGGCCAATATGGCCCGCAGTATCCGCCAGGCGAACAGCAGCAGCCGCCGTCACCGGAGGGCCCGAAGTCGCCGCGCTGGCTGTGGGTTGTAGCGGCGATCGCGGTCGTGACCGTGATCGGGCTGGTGATCGCGCTGGTGATCGTCAACAGCTCACGCCAACAGACCGTCGTGGCGCCGCTGCCGTCGTTCCCTGAGCCGAGTTCCACCAGGCCGACGCCGACGACGACGTCACGCACTCCCATCCCCGTCTTCCCGTTGCCGACGCTGCCGAGTACGCCGTCCACCACCGGCCCGACTGGCCCTACGACGCCGGGTGCGACCGAGACTGTGGTGTACGACGTCTCCGGCGACGGTCGGGCCATCAACATCACCTACGTCGATTCAGGTGGGGTGTTGCAGACCGAGTTCAACGTGATGCTGCCGTGGAGCAAGGAGGTCGAGCTGGCCCAGCCTGCCGAGGACTCCGCCAGCGTCAGCATCATCAACGTCGGCCGCGAGGTGAGCTGCTCGATCACGGTCGACGGTGTGCAGGTGCAGCAGCGCACCGGCGCAGGACTGACGATCTGCACAGCGACCGGCTAGACCGCCCTCGGCTGGCGTGGCACCCGCACCGCGATCATCGCCAGTAGCCCCGCGGTGAGGACCACGCAGAGTCCTCCCATGCCGGCCCGATCGGTGCCGAACACGTTGATGAACGTGGCGAACAGCGTCGGCGCAAGGAAGGACACCGCCCGGCCCGTCGTCGTGTACAGGCCGAAGGCCACACCCTCCTTGCCCTCGGCTGACATGCTCAGCATCAGTGTCCGCGCCGCCGACTGTGCGGGCCCGACGAACAGCGTGAGCATCAGGCCCAGGGTCCAGAACACCAGCGGCCCGGACAGCGTCATCATCGTGAGCCCGACGGTGATCATCGCCGCCAGTGAGCCCACGATGACGGTCTTTGAGCCGAGCCGGTCATCGAGCAGTCCACCGAACACCGCGCCGATGGCGGCAATCACGCTCGCGGTCACGCCGAACAGCAGCACGTTCGCCTCGGAGATGCCGTACACACTGACGCCGAGTACCGCGCCGAACGCGAAGATGCCCGCGAGCCCGTCGCGGAACACCGCACTGGCGAGCAGGTAATAGACGACGTTGCGGTCGCGGCGCCATTCCCCGATGACTTCCGACCATAGCTTGCGGTAGGCGCCGAAGATCCCGATGGCCCCGCGCCGCTGGTTCGGTGCCGGCGTCGGTGTGGGCAGCGGCGGCCATAGCAGCGGCGGCGTCGGTGTCGGCATGTCCTTCTCGGCGACGTCGGTCGAGGTCTTCGGCGGCGACGGTCCCGGCCAGGGGCAGGTCTTCCGCAAGGAGCTGGAATGGGGCGAGAACCGCTTCTCGGTTCCGCTG
>Ga0126306_10002228_pt1 | contig 10866 bp, 9 predicted proteins | sample Plot27_FD_92592 | JGI IMG/M metagenome (GOLD analysis project Ga0126306, IMG submission 92592) | Serpentine soil microbial communities from UC McLaughlin Reserve, CA, USA - Plot27 | ecosystem: Environmental > Terrestrial > Soil > Grasslands | place: USA: UC McLaughlin Reserve, Lake County... | reverse complement strand
TACCTGCTGCGGCTGTTCAAGTCGTCGACCGGGATGCCTCCCATGACCTACCTGGCCAGGCGGCGGGTGGAGACGGCGGCCGGGCTGCTCCTGCACACCGACCAGTCGGTGACCCAGATCGGCCGATCCGTCGGCTGGCCGGACCAGAACTACTTCGCCCGCCGCTTCAAGGCCCACTTCGGCCTGAGCGCCACCAGCTACCGCAGCCGCTTCGCCGACAGCACCCGGCGGCTGCCGACCTGGCCGCCGCGAAGGCCTGGTCGGCGCATGTAGGCTCATTTTGTCCTACCAGGGGTTCATCTCGTGCTACCGAAGCTTGAGGAGGCAAACAGCATGACGCCAGCCGGGCGCGCATTCCCCGACGGCTTCGTGTGGGGAACGGCCACCGCCGCCCACCAGGTCGAGGGGGGCAACTGGAACAACGACTGGTGGGCGTGGGAGCACACCCCCGGCTCGGGGTGCGCGGAGCCGAGCGGGGACGCCTGCGACCACTGGCACCGCTGGCCGGAGGACCTGCGGCTGCTGGCCGACCTGGGGTTCGGGAGCTACCGGTTCTCGCTGGAGTGGAGCCGGATCGAGCCCGAGAAGGGTGAGCTCTCCAGGGTGGCGCTGGACCACTACCTGGCCATGTGCGCCGGCTGCCGCGAGCTCGGGCTGGAGCCGGTGGTCACCTTCCACCACTTCACCACCCCCCGGTGGGTGGCCGCGGCCGGCGGCTGGGCCGAGCCGGCCACCGCCGACCGCTTCGCCCGCTTCTGCGGGCGGGCGGCCGCCCACCTGGGCGACGCCATGGCCCGGGCCTGCACCCTCAACGAGCCGAACGTGGTCGCCACCGCCGGCTACCTGCAGGGCCGCTTCCCGCCCGGGGAGCGCGACCCCGACCGGCGCCGGCGGGCCAACCAGGTGTTCGCCGACGCCCACGCCAAGGGCGCGGCCGCCATCAGGGAGGCCAGCGGCGCGCCGGTCGGGCTGACCCTGGCCATGGCCGACGACCAGGCGGTGGCGGGCGGGGAGGACGCCCTGGCCGCGCACCGGGCCGGCTGGGAGGACCCGTACCTGGAGGCGGCCCGGGGCGACGACTTCATCGGGGTCCAGACCTACACCCGCCAACGGTTCGGGCCCCAGGGGATCCTGGACCCCGAGCCGGGGGTGCCCCTGACCATGATGGGCTACGAGTTCTGGCCGGAGGCCCTCGGCGCCACCATCCGCCGGGCGGTCGCGGTCACCGGCGCCCCGGTGCTGGTCACCGAGAACGGCATCGCCGCCGACGACGACCGCCAGCGCATCGAGTTCGTCCGCCGGGCCCTGGAGAGCGTCCTGGACTGCCTGGCCGACGGGGTGGACGTGCGCGGCTACACCTACTGGAGCCTGCTCGACAACTTCGAGTGGGCCCACGGCTACCGGCCCACCTTCGGCCTGGTCGCGGTCGACCGGGCCACCCAGGCCCGCGCCCCCAAGCCCAGCGCGACCTGGCTGGGCCAGGTCGCGAGGGCGAACGCGCTCTCCTAGCTGGTCCGGACCCGAGGGTGCGCCGGCATCACCCCGAGCGGATGAGGTTCCGCACCGGAGCGGGCAGGGTCGGCTCCACCGGCTCGGGCTGCCGGACGAGGCCGGCGCCCTCCATGCTCAGGCGGGGCAGCCGGCGGTCGAGCCAGCGGGGCAGCCACCAGTTGGCGCGGCCGAGGAGAGCCATGGTCGCGGGCACCATCACCATCCGAACCAGCGTGGCATCGAGCACGATCGCGGTCGACAGCCCCAGGCCCAGCATCCTGACCAGCGGCGATGGGTTGGCGACGAAGCTCCCGAACACCGCCGTCATGATCAGCGCCGCGGAGGTGATCACGCGGCCCGTGCCCGCCATGCCGCGGGCCACCGATTCGGCGTTGTCGCCGGTGGCGTCGTACTCCTCGCGGATGCGCGAGAGCAGGAACACCTCGTAGTCCATGGAGAGGCCGAAGAGCACGGCGAAGAAGATCGTCGGCAGCGGCGAGGCGATCAGGTACGTCCCCTCCAGGTTGAACAGGTCCTTGAGCCACCCCCACTGGAACACGGCCACCACGACGCCGTAGGCCGCGCCGATCGACAGCAGGTTCACCACGGCGGCCTTCAGCGGCACCGCGATGGAGCGGAACACCACCATCAGCAGCAGGAACGACGCGGCCAGGATGGCGGCGATGAAGATGGGCAGGGTGTCGCCCAGCTGCCGGGTGAGGTCGTCGGTCATGGCGGTCACGCCCGACACGGCGACGTTGTCGGGGACCAGGTCGCGGACGCGCTCTAGGGTCCGGGACGTCTCGGTGTCGGCAGGCGCGGTGGTGGGGATCGTCGGCAGCACGACCGTGTCCCCGGCCGGGGAGGTCCGCGGCTCGCCGACGACGGCGATGCCGGGGTCGGCAGCGATGCGCTCGGACAGCGCGGGGATGGCCTGGGCGTCCACGCCAGGGCGGCGCAGGTCGGCGACCAGCAGCAGCGGGGCGTTGAAGCCCGGGCCGAAGCCCTCGGCCAGCAGGTCGTAGGCGCGGCGGTGGGTGGTGCTGGTGGAGTCATCACCGGCGTCGGGGAAGCCGGTCTCCATCCGCAGCGCCGGGGCGGCCAGCGCCAGCAGCACCGCCGCGGCGACGGCCAGGTACGGCCACGGCCGGCCCGAAACGCGGTGGGCGAACCGCCACCATGCCGTGTCCGCGGCCGGACTGACGGGGCGCCGGCGGCCCAGGAGCCGCCCGGCGTCGACGCGGTCGCCGAGCAGCGACAGCAGCGCCGGCAGCAGCGTGAGGGCGGCGGCCACGGCGAGGAGCACGACCAGCGAGGTGCTGAGCCCCATCGAGGCCAGGAAGCCGAGGCCGGTCAGCACGAGCGCGGCCATCGCCACCACCACGGTGCCGCCAGCGAACAGGATGGCCGAGCCGGCCGACCCCATGGCGTTCGACAGCGCGGTCCGGTTGCCCTGGCCGGCGGCGCGGTGCTCGCGGTAGCGGGCCATGATGAACAGGGCGTAGTCGATGCCCACCCCCAGCCCGATCATCGCCCCGATGGTCGGGGCGGCGCTGGAGACGTCCATCGCCTTGGCCAGCAGCGCGATGCCGCCCAGGCCGACGGCGACGGCGACCAGGGTGAGCGCGATCGGGACCAGCGCCGCCACGACGGTCCCGAACGCCACGACCAGCACGACCAGCGCGGCCAGCAGGCCGACCGCCTCGGTGCCGGACGTCTCCGACTCGGCGTTGATGAACGCCGCATCGCCGCCGAGCTCGGCGGCGACGCCGGCCCGCCGGGCGGGCTCCATCGCGCTGGCCAGTGGGGCGAGCGGCTCCGGGCCCACCTCCATCGACGGCCGGTCGAAGGCGATCTCGGCGAAGCCGATGCGCCCGTCCGGCGACACCGTGCCGGCGGTGAACGGGTCGACCACCGCGGCCACGTGCTCCACCTCGGCGATCCGGGCGACCGCGGCCTCGACGGCGGGCCGGTGGTCCGCCAGCCGCTCCCCCGCCGGGGCGGCGAACACCGCCATGGCGCTGCCGCCGGCCGCCTCGGGGAAGCGCTCCTCCAGGAGCGCCATCGCCTCCTCGCTCTGGCTTCCGGGAGCGACGAGGTCGTCGGCGAACGAGCCGCCGGCGGTGCCCGCCAGCCCCAGGACGACGGCGGCGACGACCGCCCAGGCCCCATTGTCACCCATGGCCTGCGGGCGCTGGCGTCGCCGATGCGACGAACGATGCGATGCATGACGTCCTCCTTCGGTGCTCGGCTCGGACGGCGGTTGCGCCGCCGGTGGCGCGGTGGCTCCACGCTGCGCGCCGGGGCCGGCGGCGTCGCCCGCCCCCGGGCGGGTTGGCCCTCCCCCGCGAGGCGGGTCGCGCGCTGGCCCCGCCGCCCGGGCTCCCCCCGCCGGGCGGAGACCGCGTCCGCCCGCAGGTGGATGACCCAGCGCCCGGCCTCGCCTATGGTGGGTCGATGGCCGCTGACCAGCCCCGACGGCCCCGAGGCCCCTTCACCCGCTGGCCCCGGGCCGCGGACGCCGTCCTCGCCACCGCCGTCTTCCTGGCGACGGCGTTCCTGACCGACGGGCCCGGCGATTCGATCGTCATCCGCCCCGTCAGCGACGTGCCGATCCCCGCCCTGCTGGTCTTCGCCGTGGCCAGTGCGGCCCTGTACTGGCGCCGGCGGGCGCCCCTGGCCGTGCTGGGCGTGGCGGTGCTCGCCTGGGCCGTAACCCTGGGCAGTGGCTACGCCGACCTCGGCGGGGTGGCGATCATCGCCCTGTACAGCGCGGGGCGGTATGCCACCGAGGACCGCCGGGCTCACGTGGGCGTCGCCGCGGCCATCGCCGTGATCCTGGTCGACGGCCTCACCGACCCGGCCCCGTGGGGGGAGGCCGTCTTCGGCGCCGTCGTCCTGTTCGTGGCCTGGTACGTCGGGCGCCGTCTCCGCCTGCGCGGCGAGCGCGCCGCCCAGCTGCTTAGGGAGCAGGCCGCCGAGGCCCACCGGATCATGATCGAGGAGCGGACCCGGATCGCCCGCGAGCTCCACGACGTGGTCGCCCACCGGGTGAGCCTCATGACGGTGCAGGCCGGCGCGGCCAAGGCCGTGGCCGCGCCCGGGACCCCGAGGGCACCCTGCGGGCGATGGGAGCGGTGGAGGAGGCCGGACGCCAGGCCCTGGACGAGCTGCGCCACCTGCTCGGGGTCCTCCGACCCGAGACCGACCTCGACGGGCTGGGCCCCCAGCCCGGCCTGGTCGACCTCCCCAAGCTCGTCGAGCAGGTTCGCGAGGCGGGCCTGCGCGTCTCGCTGGCCACCGACGGGGTGTCGGCCGGGCTTCCGGCCCGGGTGGACCTGTTCGCGTACCGCATCGTCCAGGAGGCGCTCACCAACGTGCTCAAGCACGCCGGTCCCGGCGCCAGGACCGAGGTGCGGCTCGGCGCCGACAGGAGCGGGATCGTCATCGAGGTGCTCGACGACGGCTCCGCCGACAAGGGCTTGGAGTCGGCCTCCGGCCGACGATCATCAGACTCCGACCGGCCTGACGGCCGGTCGGCGGGTCACGGCATCGTCGGGATGCGGGAGCGGGCGCTACTGTTGGGCGGGACCCTCGACGCCCGGCCCCGCCCCGGCGGCGGGTTCCGGGTCGTCGCCCACCTGCCCACCGGAGGCGAGCCGGCGTGAGCATCCGTGTCGCCGTGGTCGACGACCAGGCGCTGGTCCGCGGGGGCTTCGCCATGGTCCTGAGCATCCACGACGACATCGAGGTCGTCGCCGAGGCCGGGACCGGGCTGGAGGCGATCGAGGTGGCGCGCCGGCACCGTCCCGACGTGATCCTCATGGACATCCGGATGCCCGACATGGACGGCCTGGAGGCGACCTCCCGGATCCTGGCCGAGGCCGATTGGGGCGTCCGGGTGCTGATCCTGACCACCTTCGACCCGGACGAGTACGTCTACCGGGCGCTGCGCGCCGGGGCCAGCGGCTTCGTGCTCAAGGACATCCCCCCCGACCAGCTGGCCGTCGCCGTCCGCACCGTGGCCGACGGCGGGGCGCTGCTGGCGCCGTCGATCACCCGGCGCCTCATCGGCAGGTTCACCGAGCGCCGCAACCTCGACGGCGGCGCCGCCCAGCGCCTGGAGCGCCTCACCGACCGGGAGCGCGAGGTGGTGGCCGCCGTGGCCCGCGGGTCCAGCAACACCGAGATCGCCGGGCAGCTCTTCATCGGCCCGGCGACCGTCAAGTCACACGTGTCGAGCATCCTGACCAAGCTCGGCCTGCGCGACCGCGCCCAGATCGTCGTCTTCGCCTACGAGAGCGGCCTCGTCGAGGCCGGCGACCGCGACATCGGCCATTGACCTCCCAGGCCGAGGAACAGCAGCCAGCCCATGAGCAGCGCCTCCCCGGCGAAGGTGAAGCCGGCGACATTGGCGTCGTAGCTCTTCGAGAGGAGCCCGCCGAAGCTGTCGACCAGATAGCCGAGGCCCGCGACCATCACCAGGATGCCGAGCAGGCCGGGGATGTGGCTCGACCGCAGCGCCAGGTAGCCCAGCACGAGCAGGTGCAGGCCGAAGACCACGAGTGCCGCGTCCCATGCGCCCTGGAACTCGTTGACCGCCGTCATCGCCTGCGCGCGCAGCTGCCGGGGGCCGAACGCATCCGGGGAGCTGGCCTCGGTCAGGAGGCGCGCGGCGACGACGAGGCTGCTCACGGCGGCCACGAAGACCGCCGCATAGGCCACCCGCAGCCACGCCGCCAGCAGCGCGATGCCCCGGTTCACGGGTCTGAGGAACGCGTAGAGCGCCCACGCCACCACCACGTCGAGCACCGCGACGACCAGAAAGCCGCCCACGAGCATGCGGAATCGCAGCTCGTGCTCGACGATGTTGCGCGCCGTGGCCGTCGCATCTCCCTCCGCCACCAGGCCCTCGAAGGCCGAGAAGCTGACGAGCGCGAGCGCGGCCATGACCAGCAGTCCGAGTCCGGCGACGGTCGCGGCTCGGCGGAGCGATCCCCCGGGAGCTGCGCCACCAGCTCCCGTCGCGGTGTCGACGGAGAACCCTCTGCTGATCAGCAGGAGCGGAAAGACCAGCTCGAACAGCCCACCGGGGGCGAGCAACAGCATCCCCCAGCCGGCCTCGAGATCCGTGAGGCCGAGAAGGGCGGCCACGACGCCGACGAGCAGCGCGACATAGCCGAGCATGCCCAGCATCGCCAGGAGCCGGGGCACCAGCCGCGACACGTAGAGCAGGTACGAGAGGATGATGCCGCCGGCGGCCGTGAGCGAATAGATCAACAGGTCGTCGTGCTCGAGCGCCCGTCTGGTCGTCAGCATGAAGGCGCCGAGGAGCACGATCGCCGAGCACTCGAGGACCCGGAGCGCGAGATAGGCGCGGGCCAGCCGCAGGCTGTAGGGCCGCAACACCGGCAGCATGGCGAGGCCGATGCCGGCCACGGCAAGGCCGGTGTACACCTGCAGCAGGACACCGGCGAGTAGCGTCCGGGTCGCCGGGCTGTCCCCGGAGAAGTGCGAGCCGACGAGCGAGCTGCCGACAGCGAACGCGGCCGTCGAGGTGAGGAAGAGCACCCCCACCAGCACGGCCGTCCGCCGGTGCGGCCGTCCCGCTTCCTGGCCCACCGGCGCGCTCTCGGCGAGCTCTCCGGCGCCTGCTGTGCTCGCCGGCTCCAACCTTGTCTCTGTCATGGTGCGCTCTCCGGTCGTTGACTTACATCGTAAGTACGGTAAGCTTACATTGTAAGTTTCGTCAAGGCCCAGGACCGGAGGAAGGCCCTGATGGCGTCCCCCACCGAGGCCGCGGCGGAGGCCCGGGCCCCGCTCAGCCGAGAGCGGGTGCTGCGCGCCGCCGTCGCCCTCGCCGACGACAGCGGGCTGAGGTCGCTCACCATGCGCAAGCTCGGCGAGGCGGTCGGCGTCGAGGCGATGTCGCTGTACAACCACGTGGCCGGCAAGGACGACCTCCTCGACGGCATGGTCGACCTCGTCTTCAGCGAGATCGACCTGCCCACCGGCGAACCCGACTGGAAGGCGGCCATGCGGCAGCGGGCGATCTCGGCCCGCGAGGCGCTGGCGCGCCATCCCTGGGGGATCGGGCTGATGGAGTCGCGGACCTCCCCCGGCCCGGCGACGCTGCGCCACCACGACGCCGTGCTCGGGATCCTCCGGGGCGCGGGCTTCTCCATCGAGCTGGCCGCCCACGCGTTCTCCGCTCTCGACAGCTACATCTACGGGTTCGCGGTCCAGGAGGCCAGCCTGCCGTTCGACACGGCGGAGGAGACGGCGGAGGTGGCCCAGGCGATCCTGCGGCAGCTCCCCGCCGACCAGTACCCCCACCTCGCCGAGTTGACGGTCGAGCACGTCCTCCAGCCCGGCTACGACTACGCCAACGAGTTCGAGTTCGGGCTCGACCTGGTCCTCGACGGCCTGGAGCGGGCCCGCAACGCGAGCTGACGGCCATCCAGACCCGGGTGTCGGGTTGCTGGAGGGTCAGGGAGCCGGGTCGTCGTCGGTGAGCTCGGTGGCGGTGCGCCGCACGACCAGGTCGGCCAGCAGCGCGAGGCCCGACCACCTGGCGGATCTACTGCTCGACCGTCCGCAGGATCTGCTCGATCGAGGTCGCGCGCGACCGCAGCTCGGACACGTCGGCGGCCACCCGCTGTTGGGCGTCGAGGGTGCTCTCGGCGAGATGCTCGTACCGGCGCACCAGCTGGCGCAGATCGTCCTCCTGGCCGGCCACCATCCTCGTCTTGCGGAGCTCCACGAAGGAAGCCATCGCGCCGCCGATCAGGACGGTGACGCGAGCAGGATGCCCAGGAGGGCCGCCGCTTCGGGCCAGGTCATCAGGGATCCTCCTTGGGTGCGGGACCCTTCGCCGGGTCCGGGGTGCTCAGGGTCTCGGCCGCCTCGGCGAGCGCCGACGGGGACAGGTGCAGATCGAAGTCCGCGACGTCGTAGTACTTCATGGCCTTGCCGTCCTCGGACAGCTCGAGGCTGCCGACGATCAGACCGGCGGCCTCCAGTCGTTGCAGGTGCAGGTGCATGAGGGGACGACTCACGCCGAGCTCGCGGGCCAGGTGGCTGACGTAGTCACGGCCGCCCGCCAGCTTCGCGACGATCCGCAGGCGAATCGGGTTGGCCAGCGCCGCCAGTTTCTGGATCAGGTCGTCGCCGGTCGGCGGACCATCCGTCATTAGTTCCCATCATGTGTAAGAGAAATCTTACACATGAAACCGTAGCATGTCACTCGTGGGGAAGCAATGGGGTGGCGGCGCTCGCCGCAGGTAGGATCGTTGCATCGCCACCCCCTCCCGGAAGGTCCAGCCCTTGCGCCTGGCCGTCCTCGACGTCGGCTCGAACACCGTCCACCTGGTCGTGGTCGACGGCCAGCCCGACGGCACCTTCATCACCGTCGCCCGCGAGCGCGAGACCCTGCGCCTGGCCGAGGCCGCCTTCCCGACCATGCTTCTGCCCGAACGGGCGGTCGCGCGGCTGACCGACACGGTGGCCCGGATGCGGGCGCGGGCCGACGAGCTCCACGCCGATGCCATGGTCGGCTTCGCCACCTCGGCGATCCGGGAGGCCCGCAACGGCGTCGACGCGCTCGGGCGGGTGCGGGAGGCGACCGGGGTGGCCGTCACCGTCCTGCCCGGGATCGAGGAGGCCCGGCTCACCTACCTGGCCGCTCGGCGCTGGACCGCCTTCTCAGCCCGCCGGCTGCTGGTGGTCGATATCGGCGGGGGCAGCCTGGAGGTCGCCGCCGGGGAGACCGACCGGCCCGACATCGCCGAGAGCTTGCCGCTGGGCGCGACCCGGCTGTCACGGCGGTTCGTCCGGTCGGACCCGGTGCATCCCGAGGAGCTGGTCGCGCTGCGGGTACATGCCCTTGCCCTGCTCGGCCCGCTCGCCGAGCGCATCCGAGCCCACGAGTCCGAGGTCGCCTGCGCCACCTCCAAGACCTTCCGCAACCTGGGTCGGCTGGCAAGAGCCCTGCCCGAGGCGCCTACGCCGCCACACGCCTTCGGCTTCGCCGGCGTCGACGGCCAGACCGCTCCGGTGCTGACCCGGGAGGCGCTGGATGTCGTCGCCGGCTACCTGGCCGCCACCACCGCCCGCCAGCGCAGCCGCCTGGCCGGGCTGGACGAGCTCCGGGCTCGCAACGTGGTGGCCGGTTCCCAGGTGGCCGCCCTGGTCATGCAGGCCTTCGGTCTCCGCGAGCTGGTGCTGGCGCCGTGGGCGCTGCGCGAAGGGGTGATCGTCACCGAGCTGGCCCGCCGCGACCCCTGGCCGTCGGCGGCGTCGCCCGACGACCCGAGGCGCCGCCGGGCGGTGCTGGACTTCGCCCGCCGGCACGCCTGGGACGAGGCCCACGCTCGCCAGGTGACCACCCTGGCCCTGTCGCTGTTCGACCAGACCGGTGCCCTGCACGGGCTCGGGCCGGCCGAGCGGGGGCTGCTCGAGGTGGCCGGGCTGCTCCACGACGTCGGCTTCGCGGTGAGCCAGTCGGCCCACCACAAGCACTCGCTGTACCTGATCCGCAACGCCGACCTGGAGGGCTTCACCTCCCGCGAGCGCGACCTGGTCGCCAACGTCGCCCGCTACCACCGCAAGGCCCTCCCGGCCGACCGGCATGCCGAGTACATGGCCCTGGACGACGACGACCGGACGACCGTGCGGCGCCTGGCGGCGCTCCTGCGGCTGGCCGATGGCCTGGACGCCGACCACTTCCAGGTCATCGAGGAGGCCACCGTGGTCGACCAGGGCGACAACATGCGCCTCGAGCTCCGGGCCCGCGACACCCCCGACCTGGACATGTGGGCCGCCGAACGCAACGGCGACCTGTTCGAGCTGGAGTTCGGCCGCAGCGTCGAGCCCGTCGCGACCGAGGTCGCCTGACCGGGGCCCGGCGGCTGGCTACTGCGGTCCTTGCCGGGGAGCGGTTCCCCAAAGGTTCACCTGGTGTTCGTGGGTCTTGTTCCGCGCCCCCTGACGCGACGATAGAGTCACCGCGTCGAAAGGGAGCCGGACATGACCGATGCGGCAGACCTGGTGGTCCGCCAGGCCCAGGGCGGCTACCGGCCCGCCGCGGCGGGTCCGGCCGGGTCGTGACCCGACCCACCGGCGCCGCGCGCCGCCTGGAGCCGGTTGCCGAGCTGGACCCCGACACCCTGGCGACCGAGATCGACCAGCGGATTCGCGCTCTGCCCGACCAGACGGTCCAGCCCGTCCGAGCGGTCCGGCGCGCCTGGTCCAGGCGCCTGCGGGCGGCCCCTCCCGAGGCGGTCGTGGCCCTGGCCATGGCGCTGGTCGACCGCCAGCGCTGGGTCGCCTACGAGCTGGTCTCCCAGCACCCTGGCGGGCTGGACTCCCTGGGTG
>Ga0126306_10002226_pt1 | contig 10872 bp, 7 predicted proteins | sample Plot27_FD_92592 | JGI IMG/M metagenome (GOLD analysis project Ga0126306, IMG submission 92592) | Serpentine soil microbial communities from UC McLaughlin Reserve, CA, USA - Plot27 | ecosystem: Environmental > Terrestrial > Soil > Grasslands | place: USA: UC McLaughlin Reserve, Lake County... | reverse complement strand
CGCCTTCATGAGCCCAAAGACCGTCGAGGCGAACCTGGCGCGCGCGTACCGCAAGCTCGGCATCGCGTCGCGGGCGGAGCTCGGCGCGCGCATGGCCGACGAGCTCCGGCGGGTGGACGCACAAACGTAGGGAAACGCCCGATGCCGCGGCGGCGGGCGGCTCGTACTGTCGCCGCATGGTACGGCAGACCTACCTCGTCGAGCACTACCGCCCCGGCTTCACCGCCCAGGGGCTCGAGGAGTGGGCGGCGCGGGTCCGCGCGACGGCGGTCGGCATGGCCGCGAAGGCGAGCCGGTGCGCTACCTCCGCTCGACGATCGTCCCGGCCGACGAGTCGCTGCTGTGCCTCATCGAGGCGCCCTCGGACGAACTGGTGCGGGCGGTCTACGCACGGGCCGGGATTCCGTTCGAGCGCCTCAACGCCGTCTTCTCCGACGACAGCCCATCGGGAGCGGAAGGAGAAGCGACATGAAGGGACACACAACAACCACCACCGGCCCGCAGCGACCACCGCGGGCCCACCGGCCAGGAGGCCACATGCTCGCCCGTCGCACCCACCGCCGCACCATCATCAGCGCGATCGTCTGCGCGCTGCTCGCATCCGCCCTCACCGGCGTGGCGCCCGCCAGCGCGAACGAGCGGACGCAGGCGGCCGGGGCGCTCGCACAGGAGCGCTACTACTCGTCCTACGGCGAGCCCGAAACGAGCGACCCCGGCACGTCCGCCGCGGAGGCGCAAGAGCGCTACTACTCGTCCTACGGCGAGCCGGAGCCGCTGACCCGCGCGCAATCGCCGGAGCCGTCCGACGACACGCCGTGGCTGCCGATCGCGCTCTCGGCCGCAGTCGCGCTCGCCATCGTCGCGGCCAGCACGACCCTGGCCCGCCGGCTGCGCATCCGCCGCCGCGCCGCCCGAGTCACCACGTAGCCGCCTCGGCGCCCGCCTCGCGCGCCGAGGCGGGCGCCTCATCGCGCATCCAGCGCATCCACCCGCACGAGGCCGAACATGCACACCTTCTGCCTTCCAACCGTCACAGAGATCCGCAGGCCGCGGCCGATCGAGCCGACCACATGGTGAGCCGATCCTCGGGAAGCGCCCGGGAGACTACGCCTGATGGCACCAATATCACTGGCGCCATCCGGCGACCCATGACCGGCTGAACCTTGCTGCACGTACACCGAGCTGAACGAGCCGACGGCCTTATCCGCGCACTGGCGGGCATGCTCGCATCGCCGCCCGGGGACCCGTTCACGGCGGACGTGATCTGCGTCCCCACGCGCGGCATGGAGCGCTGGCTCTCGCAGCAGCTCTCATCCAGCCTCGGAGCGACGCCTGGCCGGAGCGACGGGGTCTGCGCCAACGTCGACTTCCCATACCCGCAGGCCCTCGTCCGAGACGCGGTGTCCGTAGCCGCCGGCGTTGAACCTGAAGCGGATCCGTGGCTGCCGGCGCGGGCGGTGTGGCCGCTGCTCGAGGTCGTCGGCGAGAGCCTCGACGAGCCGTGGCTCGGCAGTCTCGCCACTCACCTGGGCGGCGAGGACGACACGGCGCGGCGCGCGCGGCGATTCGCGACGGTCCGGCATATCGCCGAGCTCTTCGACCGCTATGCGCTGCACCGACCGGAGATGGTGCGCGACTGGGCGATCGGGGAGGTCGATCTCCCGACCGAGGCGACCTGGCAGGCACAGCTCTGGCAGCGGCTGCGCCGGCGACTCGACCAGCCGAACCCGGCCGAGCGGATCGAGGCCGCGTGCGAGCGGCTGATCGCCGAGCCGACACTGCTGGACCTCCCCGACCGAGTCTCGCTGTTCGGGCTCACGCGGCTCCCGAGGGGGCATCTCGACGTCCTGTCGGCACTGGCGTCGGGCCGCGAGGTGCACCTGTTCCTACTGCACCCGTCGGCGGCGCTCTGGGAGAAGGTCGCGGCGGCGGCGCCCGTGCTGCTGCGTGCCGAGGACCCGACCTCGCTGCTGCCCGAGAACCGGCTGCTCGCCTCCTGGGGCCAGGACGCGCGCGAGATGCAGCTCGTCCTCAGCGCGCACGTCCACGTCGGCCATCACCACGCGGTCGAGGCCGAGCAACGGAGCCTCCTGCATCGCATTCAGGGCGACGTGAGAGCAGACAGGGCCGCCGCCGGCGCGCCGCTTCCGGGCGCCGAGGATGCCCGTCCCGACCTCGACCCGCTCGACCGGAGCATCCAGATCCACGCGTGCCATGGGCGCGCGCGGCAGGTCGAGGTGCTCCGCGACGCGATCCTGCACCTCTTGGAGGAGGACGAGACGCTGCAGCCGCGCGACGTGATCGTGATGTGCCCGGACATCGAGACGTTCGCGCCGCTCATCCAGGCGACCTTCGGCGCGGGCGAGACGATCGTCGACGACGAGATCGAGGTGCCGTCGGCCGCCCAGCCCGATCTGCGTGTCCGGCTCGCCGACCGCGCGCTGCGCCAGACGAACCCAGTGCTCGGCGTCGTCGCGCAGCTGATCGACCTGGCCGGCCGGCGCGTAACGGCCTCCGAGGTGCTCGACCTCGCCGACCGCGAGCCGGTCCGGCGGCGCTTCCGGTTCGGCGACGAGGACCTCGCCCGGATGCGCGATTGGGTGGCGGACAGCGGCATCCGCTGGGGTCTCGACGCCGAGCACCGGGCGCCGTTCAAGCTGCAGAACCTCGAGGCTGGGACGTGGCGGGCCGGCCTCAGCCGGGTCCTCGTCGGCGTGACGATGACCGAGCAGGGCCACCGGCTCTTCGAGGGCGTCCTCCCCGCCGACGACGTCGAGAGCGTCGCGATCGATCTCGTCGGTCGGATGGCCGAGCTGGTCGACCGGCTGCGGGCTGCGATCGATTCCTTCGCGAACAGCCAGCCGATCGGAGCCTGGGCGGAGTCGCTCGCCGCCGCCGCCGACGCCATCTGCGCCACGTCGCAGCGCGACGCCTGGCAGCGCGCGCAGCTGCAGCGGATCCTCGAGGACGTCGTGGACGAGGCGGGCGACGCGCAGGTCGAGCTCACGATGCCAGAAGTGCGCGCACTGCTGGCCGATCGCCTCCAGGGCCGTCCCACGCGCGCGAACTTCCGCACCGGGCACCTGACGATCTGCACGCTCGTCCCGATGCGCTCGATCCCGCACCGTGTCGTCTGCCTGCTCGGGCTCGACGACGGCGCGTTCCCCCGCAAGGCGCCGCGGCACGGCGACGACCTGACACTTTCCGAGCCACATGTGGGAGAGCGCGATCCGCGCTTCGAGGACCGGCAGCTGCTGCTCGACGCCCTGATGGCCGCACGCGATCGCCTGGTCGTCACATACACCGGAAACGACGTGCGCACCAACGCGCCGCGGCCGCCCGCGGTGCCGGTGGGCGAGCTGCTGGACACGATCGAGCGGACGATCCGTGGGAATCCGCGCGAGCGGGTTCTGGTCCGCCATCCCCTGCAGCCGTTCGACGCGCGCAACTTCACGCCAGGCGAGCTGCTGCCGGAGCGACCCTGGAGCTTCGATCGCATCACGCTCGGCGGTGCCGAAACGGCGCAGGACGAGCGATCCGAGCCGGCGCCGTTCCTCGCCGGCCCGCTGCCCGGCGCGCCGGCCCCGGTGCTGGAGCTCGAGGACCTCCTCGCGTTCGTGCGCCATCCGGTCCGTGCCTTCCTGCGCCAACGGCTCGGGTTCGGTCTCGGCGCCTACAGCGACGAGGTCGAAGACGCGCTGCCGGTCGAGCTCGACAAGCTCGAGGAGTGGCAGGTCGGCGACCGGATGCTCGGCGCCCGGCTGGAGGGGGCGAGCACCGATGCGGCCGAGGCCGCCGAGCGCGCGCGCGGGACCCTGCCGCCGGGCAGGCTCGCCGACCCGGTGGTCCAGCAGGTCCGCGACGATGTCGAGCAGGTCTTCCGGCACTCCTCCCGGCTCCTGCCGCAAGCGATCGAGCCGGGCTCCGTCGACGTGCACGTGCGACTCGGCGACCGCCTGCTGAGCGGCACCGTCGCCGGCGTTCACGGCTCGCTGCTGCGCGCGGTCACGTACTCCAGGGTCAACGCCCGGCACCGGCTCGTCGCGTGGGTCCGCTTCCTGGCCCTGACCGTCTCGCACCCCGAGCGGCCATTCGAGGCGGTGACGATCGGCCGCGCCACGCGCAGCGCAGGCTCCGGCGCAACGGTGACGGTGGTGCGCCTCCCGCGGATGGATCCCGAGCCGGCGGCCACCCACCTTGAGACGCTCGTCGACCTCTACGACCGCGGGATGCGCGAGCCGCTGCCGCTCGCCTGCATGACGTCGGCCGCGCACGCCGAGGCCACCCGCCGCGGCGCCGACGCCGCGAAGGCGGCGGCGAAGGAGTGGACGACCGAGTGGATGTTCCCGCGCGAGGACCAGGACCTCGAGCACCAGCTCGTGTTCGGCGGGATCCTCTCGTTCGAGGAGCTGTGCGCCCGACGCGGCTTCGACGCCCACGCCCGGCAGCTCTGGGACGCCCTCCTCGACCGCGAGCAGGTCGACCACCGATGACCGAAGCCGTCCCGTTCGACGTCTGCGGCACGCTGCCGTCGGGCGTGACCGTGCTCGAGGCGAGTGCCGGCACGGGCAAGACGTTCACGATCGCGGCGCTCGCCGCGCGCTACGTCGCCGACGGCGTCCCGCTGGACCAGCTGCTGATGGTCACGTTCACCCGCATGGCCACCGGGGAGCTGCGCGAGCGCGTGCGCGAGCGACTGGTGAGCGCCGAGCACGGGCTGGAGCGTGCGCTCGCCGGCGCCCCGCCGGAGGACGACGCGGTCGTCGGCCTGCTGGCGTCCGGCGCCGAAGACGAGGTGCGCCTGCGCCGCGAGCGCCTCGTCAAGGCGCTCGCGGGCTTCGACTCGGCCACGATCGCGACCACGCACGGGTTCTGCCAGGAGGTGCTCGGCGGCCTCGGCGTCGTCGGCGACGTGGAGCCGGACACGACCTTCATCGAGGACATCTCCGACCTGCGCCAGGAGGTCGTGGAAGACCTCTTCGTCCGCCGCTTCCACCGCCATGGCAACGCGCAGTTCCCGCTCGGCCAGGCGCTGGAGATCGCGCGCGCGGCGATCGACAACCCGGATGCGCCGATCGAGCCCGCCGGCGCGCCCGAGGACTCGATCGCCGCGATGCGGGTGCGCCTCGCCGAGGCGGCGCGGGCCGAGCTCGACGTCCGCAAGCGCCGGATGGCGCTGATGACCTACGACGACCTGCTGACCCGTCTGAAGGACACCTTGACCGGCACGGGCGGTCCCGACGCCGCCGCGCGGCTGCGGGCGCGTTACCGCGTCGTGCTCGTCGACGAGTTCCAGGACACGGACCCGGTTCAGTGGCAGATCATGCGCACCGCGTTTGGCGGCGGAGACGTGACGCTCGTCCTGATCGGCGATCCGAAGCAGGCGATCTACGCGTTCCGCGGCGCCGACGTCTACGCGTACATCGAGGCCGCGCGCGCCGCCGGCGCGCAGAAGACGCTGCAGACGAACTGGCGCAGCGACGAAGGGCTGCTCAGCGCCTACGACGCGCTGTTCGGCAACGCGCGGCTCGGCCACGAGGGCATCGTCTACCGCCAGGTCGCCGCGGCGCCGGACAACCGGGCCGCCCGCGTAGCCGGCGCGCCGGATCCTGCACCGCTGCGGGTGCGGGTGGTGCCGCGCGAGCAGTCCGGTACGACCGCCCGCGGCTACGCACGCTTGGAATCCGCCCGCGAGCACGTCGCCCGCGACGTCGCCTCAGACATCGTCGAGCTCCTGAGCTCCGGCGCCACGCTCGACGGCGATGTGACGATCTGCCCCGGCCACATCGCGGTGCTGGTGCGCACGAACAAGAACGCCGCGCGCGTGCGCGATGCACTCGAGGCGGTGGACGTCCCGGCCGTCATCAACGGCGCGGGCAGTGTCTTCGGCACCGAGCCGGCACGCGAGTGGCTGCGCCTGCTGGAGGCGATCGAGCGTCCCGCGTATCCTCCGCGCGCCCACTCGGCGGCCATGACGACGTTCCTCGGCTGGAGCGCCGAGCAGGTCGCGGGCGCCGACGACGACGCGTGGGAGGCGATCCACCAGCGCCTGCACCACTGGGCGCGCGTGCTGCGCGCCAAGGGCGTCGCCTCGCTGATCGAGACGATCACGCTCGAGGAGGGCGTTCCGGCCCGGGTGCTGGCACTGGCCGACGGGGAGCGGCGCATGACCGACCTGCGTCACGTCGCTGAGCTCCTGCACACCGCCGCGACCTCCGAGTCGATGGGCGCGGCGGCGCTCACGGCCTGGCTGCGCGAACGCGTGCTGGAGGCGGCGCAGGACAACACCGACGAGGAGCGCAGCCGCCGGCTGGAGTCGGATGCCGAGGCGGTGCAGGTCCTCACCGTGCACCGCTCCAAGGGCCTCGAGTTCCCCGTCGTGTACTACCCGGACCTGTGGGAGCCCTCTCCCACTCCCAGACCCGACCGCCCCGCGCCCGTCACGTTCCACGACGCCGCCGGCACCCGCACCATCGACGTCGGCCTCGAGGGCCCGCAGTGGGGCGGGCACATCCGGCAGAGCACCGAGGAGCAGCGCGGCGAGGACCTCCGCCTGGCGTATGTCGCGCTCACGCGCGCGAGGCACCAGGCGGTCGTCTGGTGGGCGGGCTCGTTCGACAGCCGCAACTCCGCGCTGACGCGGCTGCTGTTCAACCGCGACGCGGAGGGCGACGTCGCTGCGGTCTCGGGCTTCACGCCGTCCGATGCCGCCGCGACCGCGCGCCTCGAGCAGCTCCGTGCCGAGGCGCCCGGCTGCGTCAGCATCGCGCCGTCCGTGGTGCGCGCCGTGGCGCCGTGGGCGGGCCTGCCTTCCGGGCGTGCGCGGCTCTCGGCGGCCAGCTTCGACCGGACGCTGGACTGGTGGTGGCGCCGCACGTCCTACAGCGACATCACCGCCGGCACGTACGAGGCGCGGGTCGCCACTGAGCCGGAGGAGCCGGTGGTCGAGGACGAGCCGCCACGGCCCGCGGCGGCGGCGGCGGATCTGGCTGACGGCGCCGAGGAGCTGCGCGCCGTGCCGTCGCTGCTCGCCGAGATGCCTGTCGGCGTCGAGGTGGGGACGCTGGTGCACAAGGTGTTCGAGCTGTCCGACTTCGCCGCGCCCGACCTCGACGCCGAACTCGCGGCCAACCTCGACGCCGCCCAAGCGCGCCGCCGGGTCGAGATCGGTGACGCCAAGGCCGCGCTGGCCGGCCTGCGCGCCGCACTGGAGACGCCGCTCGGCGCGGCGGTCGCGAACGCGAGGCTTCGCGACGTGGCAAGGGGAGACCGGCTCGACGAGCTGGCGTTCGAGCTGCCCCTGGTGGGCGGCGACGACCCGACCGGGCGCGCGTTGACGCTGCGCACGATCGCGGATGTCCTGCGCGCCAACGGCGGCCCGCTCGCCGCCTACGCCGACCGGCTCGCCGACCCCGGGCTGCGCGCGAGCCTGCGCGGCTACCTGACCGGCAGCATCGACCTCGTGATCCGCAGCGACGGCGGCCGCTACGCGATCGCCGACTACAAGACGAACTGGCTCGCGCCGCCCGGCGAGCCGCTGACCGCCTGGCATCACCGGCCCGCGGCGCTGGCCGCCGAGATGGAGCACGCGCACTACGGCCTGCAGGCGCTCCTGTACGTCGTCGCGCTGCACCGCTTCCTGCGCTGGCGCGTCCGCGGCTACTCCGCACGGCGGCACCTCGCCGGCGTGCTGTACCTGTTCGTCCGCGGCATGACTGGCGCGGACACGCCGCTCGTGGACGGCGCCCGGTGCGGCGTGTTCACCTGGGAGCCGCCGGGAGCGCTGGTCGAGGCCCTGAGCGACACGTTCGACCAGGGGAAGGCGCCGTGATCGAGGATCGCTGCGACGTCCGCCTCGCGCATGCTGCTTCACCGACCCTCGTGCGGTTCAACAAGGCGGGGATCCTCGCTGCAGCCGACGTGCACGTGGCGCAGCGGCTCGCCGAACTGGCGCGCGAGACCGACGAATCCGTTTTGCTGGCGGCCGCGCTCGCCGTGCGCGCGCCGCGCCTTGGCCACGTGTTCGTCGATCTGGGGCACATCCACGAGACGGCGACGGTGGACTCCGACGAGCCGCTCGTTCTGGCGTCCCTTCCCTGGCCCGAGCCGTCGGGATGGGTCGGACGGGTCGCCGCGAGTCGGCTGGTCGGCTCCGACCGGCCGCTGCGCTTGCGCGGCAGCGCGCTCTACGTCGACCGCTACTGGCACGAGGAGGAGCAGGTCGCCGGCGATCTGCGACGCCTGGCCGAGCCGGCGCCCGCCGACGCGGCCGTGCTGGCCGGCGGCATCGCGCGCCTGTACAGCGGCGGCGAGGCGGATCACGACCAGAAGCAGGCCGCGGCCGCCGCCGTGCTACGGCGCCTCGCCGTCATCGCCGGCGGACCCGGAACGGGCAAGACGACAACGGTCGCCCGGGTCGTCGCGCTGCTGGAGGAGCAGGCCGCCGCGGCGGGCTCGGCACCGCCGCTGGTCGCACTCGCCGCTCCGACCGGCAAGGCGGCGGCGCGCCTCAAGGAGGCCGTTCACGAGGAGGCGGCACAACTCGACGTCGACGAGGCTGTGAAGCAGCGGCTGCTGGCGCTCGAGGCCTCGACCGTGCACCGTCTGCTCGGCTTCAAGCCGGGGACCCACAGCCGCTTCCGGCACGACCGCGGCAACCGCCTGCCGCACGACGTCGTGATCGTGGACGAGACGTCGATGGTCTCGCTCTCGCTGATGTCGCGGCTCGTGGAGGCGGTGCGCACGGAGGCGCGGTTGATCCTCCTCGGCGACCCGGGCCAGCTCACGTCGATCGAGGCGGGCGCCGTGCTCGGCGACATCGTCGGCCCGGCCGCACAGCGGCTGCGGATGAGCGCCGCGACCCGGCGGGCGGTGCAGGAATCGAGCGGCGTCGCGGTCGAGGCCGACGAGCCGCCCGCCGGGGTGACCGTCGGGGACGGGATCGCCATCCTGCGCCGCATCCATCGCTTCGGCGGCGGGATCCAGCGCCTCGCCGAGGCGATCCGCATCGGCGACTCCGACGAGGCGGTTGCCGCCCTCGGTGCCGGGCTCGAGGACGTGCTCTGGATTCCCGTCGACGGCGCCGACCCGGGGGCGGCCGCGCAACTGCGTCCGATCCGCGACGCGGCGGTCGGCCACGGCAAGGCGGTCATCGAAGCGGCGCGCGGTGGCGATGCGCTGGCGGCGCTCGAGCGGCTCGCCGCCTCCCGCGTCCTGTGCGCGCACCGGCGCGGGCCCTACGGCGTGGCGACCTGGATGCCGCGCATCGAGTCGTGGCTCGCGGGCTCGGTCCCGGGATTCGCAGCCGACGGCACGTGGTATCAGGGCCGGCCGCTGCTCGTGACGGAGAACGATCACGCGATCCGCCTCTACAACGGCGATACGGGCGTGGTCGTGCCCTCGCCGGCCACCGGACGGCCGGCCGCTGCCTTCGAGCGCCAGGGACGGATCGTCACGTTCAGCCCATCCCGCCTCGCGGCCGTCGAGACCGTCTACGCGATGACGATCCACAAGAGTCAGGGCTCGCAGTTCGGTATAGCGGCGGTGGTGCTCCCCGATCCCGCGTCGCCGATCCTCACGCGCGAACTGCTCTACACGGCGGTGACGCGGGCGAGGACCCAGCTCATGCTCGTGGGTAGTGAGGAGGCGGTCCGGGCTGCCGTTTCGAGGCCGATCGCCCGAGCGTCGGGGCTTGGCGAACGGCTCTGGAACGCGCGCATCAGGTATGATGATCGGTGATGCGGACGACACTGAATCTGGACGATGATGTCGCAGCGCAGCTCGCGGCCGAATCGCGCAAGCGTGGCGCCTCCCTGTCGCGGATGGCGAACGAGTTCTTGCGCGCCGGCCTGCGGAGCACGCGCGAGCGGGCGAGCGCGAGCGCATATGAGCCGCCGTCATTCGACTCGGGGCGGCCGCTGCTCGACGTGACCGACGTCGCGGCCGCGCTCGAGTCGCTCGATCGTGTCGACTGAGCCGCTCGTGCATTCAGCTGTGCTGCTGGACGCGAACGTGCTCATCTGGGCGCATCACCGCCGGTTCCGCCAGCACGAGCACGCGCGCCAGTGGCTCGCGTCGACCCTGACGGCCACGCCGGTCGTCGGCATCCCATGGCCGTCGGTGCTCGCCTTCCTGCGTATCTCGACGCACCCGCGCGCGCTCGAACGCCCCCTGGAGCTCCCTGCGGCTTGGGGCGTCGTCGACGGCTGGCTCGGGCGCCCCAACGTCCGCACACCCGCGCCGACGGACGCACACGCGGGCCTTCTGGCCGAGATGCTCACAGCCGGCCGGGCCACCGCCAATCACACCAGCGACGCGCATCTGGCCGCTCTCGCCGTCGAATGGGGACTCGTGCTCGTGAGCGCAGACCGCGACTTCGCTCGCTATCCCGGCCTGCGCTGGTATGACCCCAGCGGCGACTGGTGACGCGACGCGCGCGGCGCGGAGTACGCCGGGCCGCGCCACGTTCGCGTGCGCGACGGAGCGACTGCGCGCGTCAGGGGCAAGCGGGCAGCGCGGCCTGGAACGTCGTGCCGATCATGTTCGCCGCCCAGCAATTGCGGCGGCGCCTTGCCGCCCTTATCCCGCGCCCCACGCCAGCGAGCGAGCCGAGCCGCGCACGCAGCGGGCGCCTTGACCTCGTGGCCGGGTCAAACCGCCCGGGGGCATAGAGCGAGCCGAGCCCGGGCGCCGCAGCGCGCGTGAACGCGGGCAGGCGGCCGGATCGCGCGGCCCCGACCCGCGTTAACGGCGAGATACGCCCCGCACGTCTGCTACATCCACTACGCGCTGTAGCTGATGGCCGAGCGCGCCCACACCTCGAAGTCGCAGCCGTTCTCGATCCGTCTGGGCGAGCACGCCGACCTGCTCGTG
>Ga0126306_10002225_pt1 | contig 10873 bp, 9 predicted proteins | sample Plot27_FD_92592 | JGI IMG/M metagenome (GOLD analysis project Ga0126306, IMG submission 92592) | Serpentine soil microbial communities from UC McLaughlin Reserve, CA, USA - Plot27 | ecosystem: Environmental > Terrestrial > Soil > Grasslands | place: USA: UC McLaughlin Reserve, Lake County... | reverse complement strand
CCCCGGCTACCAGCTGGTGGTCGCCGGCCGGCGCCGTCTCGAACTGAGCCTCGCGGACCTCGCCGCCCTGCCTCGGCACACCGTCGAGCTGCCGATCACCTGCGTCGAGGGGTGGAGCGCCTCGGGAACCTGGAGCGGCGTCCGGGTCCGCGATCTGCTCGATGCCGCCGGAATCGACTCCGGCGCCGAGGTGCGGGTCACCTCCCTGGAGCGCGGCGGCCTGTATCGCAGCTCGGTGCTCGCTCCGTCGCACCACCGCGACCCGCTCACCCTGCTCGCGCTGGGGCTGAACGGCGAACCGCTCGACCTCGATCACGGATACCCGTGCCGGCTCATCGCGCCGAACCGTCCCGGTGTCCTGCAGACCAAATGGGTGGCCCGGATCGAGGCACTCCGATGAATGACCGGCCGCTCCCCCGCGTCCGGTGGGTGCTGTACGCGGCCGGTACCGCGCTGGCCGGGTACGGCGCGTACGGCCTGCTCACCGCGGACCGCTCGGCGCCGCTGGCCTGGGCCCGCTTCGCCGCCCTGGTGGTGGTCACCAACGACCTGCTGCTCGCGCCGGTCGTCATCGCGGTCGGAGTGCTGCTCGTGCGTGCCGTGCCCGGAGGTGCCCGCGCATACGTCCAGAGTGGACTGTTCATCAGCGGCGCGGTCACGCTGCTGGCCCTGCCGTTCGTACTGGGCCTCGGCCGGACCCCCGATCTGCCGTCCGCGCTCCCGCTCGACTACGGCCGAGGGCTGATCGTGATCCTGGTCGCCATCTGGCTGGGCGTGGCAGCGCTCGCCGCCGTCAGCGCCCTCGGCCGGCGACGCTGACGATCAGCCGGTCGGGATCCGGACGGTGAAGCGGCAGCCGTCGTCCACGTTGTCCACCGCGATCTCGCCGTGATGCGCCTCGACCAGGCCACGCGCGATCGCCAGCCCCAGCCCACCGCCCGGCCCGTCGGTGGCCGGGGTGCGGGCCGCCTCGCCGCGGAACGCGACGTCGAAGACCCGGGCCAGGTCCTCCTCCGGGATGCCGCCGCATCCGTCGGTGACCGCGACCCAGCCGTCCGCCGGGCCGGTACCGCCGGCCACCACCACGGCACGCTCCGGCGGGGTGTGCCGGACCGCGTTGACCAGCAGGTTGCGCAGCACCCGGCCCAGCTCTGGCTCGCTGGCCCGGACGCTGGGGTACTCGCCGGGCTCGGCCACCAGCCGGACGCCCTTCGCCCTGGCCACCGGCGCCGCGGTGGCGACCGCGTCGGAGACCACGTCAGCCAGCGACACGGACTCCAGCGTCAGCCGCAGCGCGCCGGCATTGATCCGGGACAGCTCGAACAGGTCGTCCACGAGGCCGGCCATCCGATCCGTCTCGACCCGGATCCGGCGGTGATAGTCGGCGACCGTGCCGGGGTCGGCGACCACGCCGTCCTCCAGCGCCTCGGCCATCGCCCGCAACCCGGCGAGCGGGGTGCGCAGGTCGTGGCTGACCCACGCCACGACCTCGCGCCGGCTGGCCTCCAGCCGCCGCTCGCGGTCGCGCGCCTCCGCCGCCCAGACACTCTCGCGGGCCAGCCGCCACCCCATCCACAGCGCCAGCCCCAGGCTCACCGCCCCGGCCACCGCGAGCACCACGAGCAGTACTTGCAGATCGTGCTCGTCGATGAACATGGCCTTCGCCGCGACCACCACGCCGGCCACCACGGAGCCGACCGCGACCACCACCACGGTGCTGATGTGCGCGGTCACCGACCGACCCCGCAGCGCGCGCAGCAGCACCGCACCGACCAGAGCAACCGCCAGCGAGCAGCCAAGGGCGATCAGCGCGACCACCACGATGTCCGGCAGCATCACGAACCGCTATCGAATGAGGCGGGCTCGAACCGGTACCCCACTCCCCAGACGGTGACGATCCGTCGGGGCTCGGCCGGATCCGGCTCGATCTTCTCCCGCAGCCGCCGCACGTGGACGGTCACGGTGGCCTGGTCGCCGAACGACCAGCCCCACACCTGTTCCAGCAGCTCCGCCCGGGAGAACGCCCGGCCGGGATGGCGCAGGAAGTGCGTCAGCAGGTCGAACTCGCGCACGGTCAGCCCGAGCGGCGTGCCGGCGCGGGCCACTGTGCGGGCACCCGGATCCACCCGCAGGTCACCATCGACGAGCGCGGCCTGCACCACCACCTGGCCGCCCGCGCGCCGCAGCACCGACTGGACCCGCAGCGCCAGCTCGCGGGGGGAGAACGGCTTGGTGACGTAGTCGTCCGCGCCCACTTCGAAGCCGACCACCCGGTCGACCTCCTCCCCCAGCGCGGTGAGCATCACCACCGGCACGTTCGAGCGCTCCCGCAGCCGTCGGCACACATCGAGCCCGGACATCCCCGGCAGCATGAGGTCCAGGACCACCAGGTCCGGCGCATGGCGCTCCGCGGCGGCCAGTGCGGCGGGGCCGTCGGCAGCCAGCGTCACGGCGAAGCCGGCCCGCTCCAGGTACCGGCGGACCACGTCGCTCACGGTCGGGTCGTCGTCGACGACGAGCACCTGCGTACCGGTCATCAGACGAGCCTAAGCCGCCCGGCGCCCACGCCAGCTGCGCGTTCGCGGACCGTAAGAACCAGCGACGCCGGGTGGCCGCGGCCCTCACGGGCCGGGCCCCCCGGCGCCTGACTTTCGCGCGTCAGTCGGTCACGACGGCCCGGAGCACGTCCACCCTGGCCGCGCGCCGTGCCGGGCCGATGGCGGCGAGCACACCGGCGACGCCGGCAAGTACAACGGACGCGAACAGTTGCGTACCCGGAATCGCGATGGACTCGATGCCCTGGTCGGCGAGCGCCTGGGTCATCGCGATGCCGAGCCCGACACCTAGCACGGCGCCGAGAGCGGCCCCGACGACGGAGATCACGACTGACTCCCAGCGGACCATCGCCCGGACCTGGTTGCGGGTCATCCCAACGGCCCGCAGCAGACCCAGTTCGCGGGTCCGTTCGAAGACCGAGAGCGCCAGCGTGTTGACGATGCCCAGCAGCGCGATGAGCACCGCGAGTAGCAGCAGGACGGTGACCAGTCCCAACAGCTTGTCGATCGAGGCCCCCTCGGCCTTCTCGTACCCGGCCTGATCGACCACCTTCGTGTCCGGGTGCTCCGCGGCGAGAAGCTCCGAGACCTGGTCCTGCACCTGCTTGACGTTCGCGCCCGGCGCGACCTTCACGAACGCCGTGCTCGCCATGAATCCGGGTTCCCGCTTCTGATGGGCCTGAAGCGAGATGAGGTAGTCAGCGTCGAAGTAGGCCTTCTTGCTGTAGATACCCTCGATGCGCAGGCTCTGCTTCCCGGTCTGTCCGAACTGGGCCGGAACGAGATCTCCTACCTTCCAGTGCTGGGCGTCGGCCTTGCTCTTCGACACCACCACGCCGTCGACGCCGAGATCGCGGATGCTGCCCGCGGTCATGCCCAGCTCCACCACCTTCTCCACGGTGGCGGGATCCAGCGAGGCGAACTCGGCGACGCCGCCGGCGAACCTCGCCTCACCACTACTGGTCTCGGACACCAGCGCCACCCCGTCGGCGCCGCGGACCACCTGCGCGCCCTCCGGGCTGGACGGAGCCATCGCGCTCGTTGGCAGCAGATAGAGATCGGCCGATGTCGACCCGCGGAGGAAGTCGTGGATCGACGCCTTGAGCGACGCCGCGAACACGCTGACGCTGACGACGAGGGAGAGTCCGATCACGAGTGCCATCGCCGTGGAGGCGGTGCGCTTCGGGTTGCGCATGGCGTTCTGCCGCGCCAGCTCTCCCGGCACGCCGCGCGCCTGCAGGGGCCAACCGATGGCCGCGGCCAGCGGCCGGGCGACGAGCGGGGCGAACGTGGTGACGCCGAGGATGACTCCCACAACTCCGATCCCGATGTAGATCGGCCCCGCGCCGGCGAACAGGCCCGCGAACAACGCGGCCAGGCCAAGCCCGGCGACGAGCGCGCCGAGGATCAGGCGCCGATGCGAGAACCGGTCGGCTCCGGGCGTCGAGTCTCGCAGCGCCTCGACGGGCAGCACCCGGGTTGCGCGCAGCGCGGGCGCGATCGCGGCGACGAGCGTGACCACCGTGCCCACCAGCAGGGAGGCGAGGACAGTGGTGGCCTGTAGCTGCGGCGCCGCCGTAGGGAGGGACAGGCCGAAGGCGGAGAGGACCAAGGGGAGTGCGCGGGCGACTCCCAGCCCGAGCCCCAGACCGAGCGCGGAGGCGGTCAGGCCGAACAGAAACGCCTCCACGAGGACGTTCCGCATCACCTGGCGCCTGGTCGCGCCGATCGCGCGAAGCAGGGCGAGTTCGCGGGTCCGCTGGGTCACCTGCATGGCGAAGGTGTTCCAGATGATGAACGAGCCCACGAAGAGCGCGACTCCGGCGAAGACCAGCAGTGCCTTGTTGACGATCGCGAGACCCTTGCTCAAACCGGCCGATGCTTCCTCGGCCAGGGCCTTGCCGGTCACCGCCTCGATCCCGGCTGGCAGCGCGGAGGAGACGCGCCGCGCCAGCGCCTTCTCGCTGACCCCCGGGGCCGCCTCCACCGCGATGGTGTCGTAGACGCCGGTCTTGCCGAGCACACGCTGGGCTGTGACGGTGTCGAAGAAGGCGTCGGTGGCGCCGCCGAGATCATCCTCGCCGGCGAACTGCACGATGCCGACGACGGTGAACTCCTCCGCGGGTCCCTGGAACAGGATCTTGATCCGCGAGCCGAGCGCGATGTCGCCCTTCGTTGCCGAGCCGGCATTGATCGCCACCTCGCCGGCACGTGTGGGCGCCCGCCCGGAGCGCAGCGAGAGGGCGCCGCGCAGGTCCTCGTCGCGGCTGAGACTCGAGCCGGCCGTGACCCCGACCCCGGACTGGATCGGCTTCCCATTTACGCCGGTGAGCAGGGCGTAGCCGCTGACCTGGCCCTCGGCTGACGCGACGCCGTCCACGGACCGCACGGTCGGCAGCAGCGAGTCGGTGACCGGGGTGGGAGCCGTGCCAGTGTCGGAGGCGGCCTCGGTGCGGACGGCGACGTCGGTGCCGGCCTTGAGCTCGCGAAAGATCTGGTCGAACGCGCGATGCATGCTGTCGGTGAGCATGAGGGTGCCGGCGAGGAAGGCCACCCCGAGAGCTATGGAGAGCGACGTGAGGGCCGCGCGCAGCTTGTGGGCCAGCATCCCCTTGATCGTTGCGGTGAGCATGTGACTCACGCCCCCAGGTGCTTCAGGTAGTCGAGCACCGCGTCGGCGGTGGGCTCGGCCATCTCGTCGACGACGTGACCGTCGGAGAGGAAGACGACGCGGTCGGCGTAGCTGGCGGCCACCGGATCGTGGGTGACCATGACGACGGTCTGGTCCAGCTCGCGTACGGCATGGCGGAGGAAGCCGAGCAGCTCGGCGCTGGAGTGGGAGTCCAGCGCGCCGGTTGGCTCGTCCGCGAAGACGATGTCCGGTCTGCTGACCAGGGCCCGGGCTGCGGCCACCCGCTGCTGCTGGCCGCCGGAGAGCTCGGATGGACGGTGGGTGAGCCGCGGCCGTAGACCGAGGGTGTCGATGATCGAGTCCACCCATGGGCGGTCGGGCTTCTGGCCGGCGATGCGCACGGGCAGCGTGATGTTCTCCGCGGCCGACAGGGTGGGCAGCAGATTGAACGACTGGAAGATGAAGCCGAGCCGGTTCCGCCGCATCAGGGTGAGTTGACGGTCGTTGAGCCTGGTGATGTCGACGCCGCCGAGATGGATCTCGCCGGAGCCAGGGCGATCCAGGCCAGCGAGGCAGTGCAGCAGGGTGGACTTACCGGACCCCGAGGGGCCCATGATCGCGGTGAAGCAGCCGGTGGCGAAGTCGACGGTCACGTCGTCGAGGGCCAGCACGCTCGCCTGGCCAGAGCCGTAGGCCTTGGTGACGCCGATCGCGCGAGCCGCGACGCGCTGCCCGGTGGTGGTGATGGTGCTCATCGAAGGGTTCCTCCTCGTGTTGCCGCCGGGTCCGACGGCCGCTTGCCAGTCAAGGTCCGCGCGGTTCGCCGGCACACCGTGCTCGCCGCACGTCCTGGCGCTCGCGGCCGCTCGGTCACGGCGTGCTGGCTCGGGGTAATCCGCAGGTCCGCCGGGGGCTGGCCGCACCTACAGGTTCGGGTAAGCACCTGTTGAGGCCCCGCGGTGCGGAGCAGACTTCGTGGCATGGCGGGTTGGCGGCGGCTCCGAGGGTGGGAGGCCGCACCCGCAGCGTTTGTGCTGGTGGGCATGGCTCTCTTCGCCTGCGCCGTCTACATCGCCGTGGTCCGTGGCGGTGGCGCGCTGATCGGGGAGACCGACTCGCCGAACCTGGCGCTCTCCGTGGTCGCGACGGCGATCGTGGCGCTCGGATTCGAGCCGGTACGCCGGTGGCTGCAGCCGGTGGCGGTGCGGTTCACGCGCGGCCAGCGGGCAGCGCCGTACGAGGCGCTCACCCGCCTCCCGACAGATGTGACCGGTGTGTACGCCACCGACGAGGTGCCAGCCCGGATGGCCGAGCTGCTCGCCGCGGCGACCGGAGCGCGCTACGCGCAGGTCTGGCTGATGGTGAACGGACGGCTCCTGCCGGCCGCGACGTGGCCACCCGGCGTTGCCGACGAACCCTCGCTGGGCGCCGCCGCGGACGAAGCGCTGCCCGACCCGACCGGGGCTGCCCGCGGCCGGCGGGTGCTCGGGGTGCGGCACGGGAGCGAGCTGCTGGGCGTCCTGATCGTCCAGGAGCGCGACCGGCAGCCCCTGACTCCCACCGAGGAGAAGCTGTTCGCGGGGCTCGCCGCGCAGGCCGGGCTCGTGCTCCAGGCCGTCCGCCTCCGCGCCCAGCTGGCCGTCCGGTTGCGGGAGAGCTCGGAGCGGGCGGCGGAGCTGCGAGCGTCACGTGAGCGGATCGTCGCCGACCAGGACGAGGAGCGGCAGCGCCTGGAGCGGAACATCCACGACGGTGCCCAGCAGCACCTGGTGGCGCTCGCGGTGAACCTGCGGCTCGCGCGGACGCTCATCGCGCGATCGCCGGAGCGGGCGCTCCCGGTGCTCGCTCAGCTCAGGTCCGCGGGCGAGGAGACGATCGACACCCTGTCCGAGCTCTCCCGCGGCATCTATCCCCGGCTCCTCTCCGACGTGGGACTCGGGGCCGCGCTGGAGGCGGCTGTCGGTGCGGGCTCCATGCCGGTCGAACTGTGCGTCGACGACATCGGCCGCCCGCCGTCCGATGTGGAGGCGACGTTGTACTTCTGTTGCCTCGAAGCTTTGCAGAACGCGGCCAAGCACTCCCACGCGGCGCGCGTCGTGGTCCGCGTCCGCCGGGTCGCCGGGAACGTGGAGCTGGTCGTCTCCGATGACGGAGACGGATTCAGTCCCCTGTCGGTCGCCACAGGCAGCGGCCTGGCGAACCTGCGGGACCGCGCCGAGTCGGCCGGCGGATCCCTGACCGTAGATTCGCAGCCGGGCCAGGGCACCGTGATCTCGGTGCGAATCCCGACGGCCCTCGTTGGCATCGGGGGCGCCTGATGCGCATGGTCCGTCATCCGTGGGCGCTCTGCGTCTTCACGTGCCTGTGCGTCGCCACCTACGCCGGGCTCTACCTCGCCAGTGACCTCAGCTTGTTCAGACTCGCCGGCGTGCTGGAGGACGGCTTCCCGTTCATCCCGCTCTCGGTGGTCGTTGGCGCCGTCCTCGGGGCCTTGATCCTCTCGCGGTATCCGGACAACCGGGTCGGCTGGCTGCTCAGCATCGGTCAGGCCGGCACCGGGCTGGGCTTCGCCACCAGCGCCTACGCGTATCGCGTCCTTGCCGAGAACGCACTCGGTCCGCCCGTTTCCGGCCACCTGGCGGCATGGGTCTCGCATCTGTTCGGCGCCGGCTACGCGGTGCCGCTCACCTGCGCGCTGTTCCTGCTCGTCCCGGACGGCCGGCTGCTCTCCCGGCGCTGGCGGCCGGTCATTGCCGTCGTCGTCCTGTCCTACGCGCTGTATGCGGCGGTACTGATCGCCGCCGTGCCTCCTCAGGACACCATGGTCAGCCTGAATAGAACCCCGATCGGGCCGCTCGCCGAGGCGTTCCTCGTCCTCAGCCAGCTCATGTGGATCCTCGGCGTGCTCGGTGCGGCAGCGGCGCTGGTGCTGCGCCTGCGCCGGTCCACGGGTGTGCAGCGGCAGCAGCTGCGCTGGATCATGGCGTCCGCTGTGTCGCTCGCCCTCGGCGCCGTGGTGCTCATCGTGTACCAGGCGACTGTCGAGCCCGCGCAGCCCTGGTACGCCATCCTTCTGCTCTACCTCGGCTACGCCAGCGTGCCGGTCTGCACCGGGATCGCGGTCCTCCGGTACCGGCTCTACGACATCGACCTGATCGTCAGCCGAGCACTGGTGCTCGCCGCGCTGGCCACCTTCGTGACGGTCGGGTATGTGACGGTCGTCGTGGCGATCGGCGCGGCGCTCGGCACGCGCGTCGAGCAGCAGTTCTGGCCGTCCCTCGCGGCGCTGGCGCTGGTCGCGCTCGCGTTCCAGCCCCTGCGGCAGCGGGTGTTGAGGCTGGCGGATCGGCTGGTGTACGGCCAGCGGGCCGCGCCCTACGAGGCGTTGGCGGAGTTCAGCCGCCGGCTCGGCCGCAGCCATGCGACGTCCGAGCTGCTGCCGCCCCTGGCGGAGGCGGTCGCCCGCAGCGTCGGCGCCGAGCACAGCCGGGTCAGCCTCGCGGTGGCCGGCACCGCGGACGCCTCCGTCACCTGGCCGGACGACGCCAACCGCCTACCGGACTTCGAGGTCGAGGTGCGCGACGGAGACGAGTCACTGGGCAGGATCGCCGTGACGATGCCGCCGGGACGGGGCCTGCGCAGGGTCGAGCGCCGCCTGCTCGAGGACTTCGCGGCGCAGGCCGGGCTGGCGTTCCGCAACCTTCGGCTCGACGCCGAGCTGCGGGTGCAGGTGGAGCAGGTCGGCCGGCAGTCCGCGGAGCTCGCCGCCTCGCGGCGGCGGCTGCTCGCCGCGCGGGACGACGAGCGACGGCGGACGGCCGGAATCATCCAGCGCGAGGTCCTCCTCCACCTGCGCCCGATCCCGCCCTCCGTCGCCTCGGTGGACGTGACCGACACCGCCGCGGCCGAGCGGACACTCCGCCGCCTCGAAGCAGCCACCGGCGCGGGCCTCGACGCGCTGCGTGAGGTGACCCAGGGCCTGTTCCCCATCGTGCTGACGCGCCGGGGTCTCGTCCCGGCCCTGCGAGCGCACTGCGCCAGGGTGGGCCGCCCCGGCATGCTGAGCGTTCCACCGGAGCTGCACGGCCAGCGCTTCGACGAGCGGATCGAGGCCGCTGCGTACTTCTGCTCCGTCGCCGTCCTCCGCGAGGCCGAGCTGAACGCACCCGCCCGGCTGGCGCTCGCCGTGGCAGGTGGATGCCTGGTGCTCGACGCGACCGCCACCTCGCGCGCACCGGAGCCCCAGGCCGACGAGCGAGCTGCGATCGTCGACCGCGTCGAGGCGGCCGGCGGGCAGGTGTCGTACGGACTGAGCTCGGACGGACGGCTCGTAATGCGTGCCGAGTTCCCCCTCGACCCGTGGTCGAGCAAGCCAGCCGCCCTGAGCGTGGCTTCAGGCGTGAGCCACTAGCGCCCATGCCGCCACGAGCTGCTCGGTGCCGAATGCCGACTTGGCGATGTAGGCGATCGCGCCGCACTCCCGCGCTTGACCGCCCAACTCGCTCTCGTCATACGTCGACAGCAGCACCACCGCCGGCGGCCGGGCCGACGCCAGCAGCCGGCGAGTCGCCTCGATCCCGTCCATGCCCGGCAGGTTGATATCCATCAGGATCAGGTCCGGCTTGAGCGCCTCCGCCGCGGCGAGCGACTCCTCCCCCGTCGCGACTGCTCCGGCGACGACGAACCCGGCGGCCGCCTCGACCACCGAAACCGCCGCGCGCCGGAAGGACTCGTGATCGTCCACTACCAGGACAAGAACGGGCGACACCGGAGACACCTCCTGATACCAGCCTGCCCGGGAGAGCCGCGCCGGCACAGGGTGCCTCCCCCACACGTCGGTGCGGCCAGCACCCGCGGTCGTCCGGAAGTCAGTCCGCGCCGGTCGCTTCGAGGAAGGTCAGTACCGCGGCGACACGGCGGTTCACGTCGCCCTCGGTGGGAAGGTTGAGCTTCTGGAACAGCGAGCTGATGTGCTTCTCGATGGCCCGCTCGCTGAGATAGAGCTCCCGCGCAATCGCCGCGTTGCTGCGGCCGGTGGCCATCTGCTGGAGCACCGCGAGCTCGCGGTCCGTCAGCCCCCGCAGCGGCGACGCCAACTCGGCCGCCTTGCGAGCCAGTAGGCCGTCCACGACCTTGGGGTCGAGAGCCGAACCGCCACGGCAGACCTCCTGCAGTGCCCGCACGAGCTCGTCGACCTGGCTCACCCGTTCCTTGAGCAGGTACCCGAGACCGGCCACGCCGTCTTCCAGCAACTCGAACGCGTGGTCCGGCTCGACGTACTGCGACAGCACGACGACCCCGGTGCCGGGATACTCCCTGCGGATGCGCTTGGCCGCGGTGAGTCCCTCGGTGGTGAAGGTCGGGGGCATCCGCATGTCGGTGAGCACCGCATCGGGCAAGAGCTCATCCACGGCCTTCAGCAGCGAGTTCGGATCCTCGACCAGCCGCACCAACTCGACCCCGTCCACCTCGGCGAGAAGCGCGGCCGTGCCCGCGCGGACCAGGTAGTTGTCCTCGGCGAACACCACCCGCAGCGCCGGCTGGCTTGGTGCCATGACAGCGACTGTATCGCCGCCACTATCGACGCGTCCCGAACGGCAGGCACTCTGCCCACATACAGCAGCCACCTCTCTCGAATCGGGGTCATGGGCTTTGCCGACCTAGGGCCTGTTTCAGAAATCGGTGT
>Ga0126306_10002224_pt1 | contig 10873 bp, 9 predicted proteins | sample Plot27_FD_92592 | JGI IMG/M metagenome (GOLD analysis project Ga0126306, IMG submission 92592) | Serpentine soil microbial communities from UC McLaughlin Reserve, CA, USA - Plot27 | ecosystem: Environmental > Terrestrial > Soil > Grasslands | place: USA: UC McLaughlin Reserve, Lake County... | reverse complement strand
CTCGATCTGTTCACGCGTAGGCATCTCTGTCCAGTTAAGCAAAGGACGCCCCCAAATAACCGACGCCGCCCCCGAGGGGACGGCGTCAGTGAGGGAGGAGAGATACTGCTCACTGCCGGTGAATATGAGGCCGGCAGTCTCTCCCCGGCCGCTCTCTCCGGGCGACCGGGGGTAAGTCAGCCGCCGGGTTAGGCGGTGGCGGCGCGCCGGGCGACGCCCGGCGCTTGCCCAGCAACTAGGCGAGCGACGACACGCGCTGGGCGATGCTGTCGGCCTGGCCCTGCACCTCGCGGCGCGCGACCGTGACCTGACGCTCGAACTGGCGGCGCGTCGACTTCACCTGGCGCTCGGCCTCGCGACGGTTCTGCTTCACCGTGCGGACGGCCGAGCTACGGCGCTGGCGCAGCTCGCGCTCCACGCGGGTGCGGGTGCGCTTGACCTCGCGCAGCGCGCGGTTGCGGGCGGTCGAGCCACGGCGCTCGAACCTCTTGAGGCTCACCTGCACGCGCTTGCCGACCTTCTCGAGCTCCTTCTCGGCGCTCTCGCGACCAGCGATGTAGGGCTTGACGGCCTCGACCAAGGCGTCACGCGCGGTGAGCGCGGCGCCAACCGGCACGAGCGCGGCACGCTCGGCCTGCAGCTGGACGACCTGAAGGGTGTTCAGCTCGGCCTGGGCACGCGTCTGAGCGGCCTTCTTCGCCGACTGGCTGCGCTTGGCGGCGTTACGACGGCGCGTGGCAGCAGCCTTCTGGGCAGTGGCCTTGCGCTGAGTCTGCGTCTGGGTAGCCATTGGGGTGACTCTCCTTCCCGTCCTCGATCTGGACGGCTTCCTCGGGGGAACTTGGACCTTATTAGAATTAACTTCCATAGGAGTATACCTACGAACACATGTACGTAAACCTCGATCGCGCGTCCGTTACACGTTGCAGACACCACAAGCGCCCAACGGCAGCGGTGAAGGGGTTCGCGGTCCCCGGTGCCGCAGGAAATCAATGACTATCAGTGGAAACCTGCGGCACCCGGCTGAAGCGCGGGCGGGCGGGCGACCGGGCTAGGCGGCGCTGGCGGTCGGGCCAGTGCGCTGGAGCCACTGCCCTGGGTGCTGCAGTTCGTCTGAACTGGGGAGCGCTTCCGGGGACGCCCACACGCGGTTGAGCGCCTCGATGCCGCCCAGGGCCACCACCCCGTCCGCGAACCGCTTGCCCAGCTCGTACTGGCGCAGCTTCACGTCGAAACCGAGCAGCCGCTCGATGATCCGCTGGGGCGCGGAGCGGCTGCGGCGGCGTCGGTCCATCGCCTCGCGCAGCTGCTCGTGACCGGGGATCACCTCAGCGGCGATCACGTCCATGACGTGCTCGGAATACCCCTCGATGACCGACATGGCCGCCTGGATCTCATCCATCAATGCTCGCTGTTCAGGTGACTGCACCAGCGCAGCGAGCCCACCCTCGCGGAACGTCTCGACGAGCTTTGAAGGGTCCGGCAACGCCGGCAGCCCCCCGGCGGAGCCGCTGTCGATGCGCACCTCGAGCGTCTCGACGTACCGGCGCAGCAGGCCGCTCATGTGCTCGCGCAGCCAGGGCACGCCCTGGAACTGGAAGACGTGCGTGAGCTCGTGCGCGCAGATCCAGCGGCCGAAGGAGTCGGCGTCCACGTCGAGATCGTGCACCGCGCCGCTCAGGTTCGAGCCCACGAACAGCAGGCGCGGCTCCGTCTCGGCTCCGAGCAGCGACACGTCGTACTGGCCCAGCACCCGCGAGGACAGGTAGCCCATCACGAGGCCCGCCTCGGCGGCCAGCGTGGCAGCCGCGCCGGCGCGCAGCGCGCCCGCCAGCGGCCCCGCGAAGCCGAGGCGGTCGTCGAGACGCGCGGCGACGGGGTCGAGGATGTGGGACAGAGTGTCCAGGTTCACGGCCGCCCACTGCGCGCGGCTCACCACCTCGGCCGGCGGCGTGGGCGAGGCGAGCGCCAGCCCCGTGTAGCTCGCCACCGGCCCCTCCATCTCGACAGACAGAACGGCGGCATCGAAGGGCGGCTCCTCCTCCGTTGCCTGTCCTGCTGCCAACCCCGCGATCCGTCGCGCGAGCGCCCAGTCGACCATCAGCAAACCGTACCCCGCTCAGAGCTCCGGCAATCGCTGCCGAAGCTCGGCGACGGGCGCGAACAGGTCCCCGCGCTCCTCCACGCGCTGCAGGACGTCGGCCGCCTCGAACACGAGCGCATCGGGATCGCCGGCGGCGAGCTCGTCCCAGTCGAGCGGCGTGGAGACCGTCGGCTGCTCGCGGGCGCGCAGCGAGTAGACCGCGACGGTCGTCTTGTGCTCGTCGTTCTGGCTCCAGTCGATCAGGACCTTGCCCTTGCGGAGCTCCTTCTTCTGGCTCGACACGATCAGCTTCGGATGCTCGGCCTCGAGGTGCCGGGCGAGCGCCTGCGAGAGCCGTTTGGTCCCGTGGTCGTAGTCCACGCCCTCCAGGTTCAGCGGCACGTACACCTGGATGCCCTTCGAGCCGGACGTCTTGGCGAAGCTCTCGAGGCCGATCCGGCTGAGCGCGTCGCGCAGGATCAGCGCGACCTCGCAGCACTCCGGAATGCCGGCCGGTGGACCGGGGTCGAGGTCGAAGGCCATCAGCGTCGGGCGCTCCACCTCCGGCACCTTCGAGAGCGACGGGTGCAGCTCCAGGTCCGCGAGGTTCGCCAGCCAGACGAGCGTCGGCAGGTCGTCGCAGATGCAGAACCTGACCGTCTTGCTGCTCAGCTCGACGGGCTCGCTGCGCACCCACTCCGGCGCGTGTGAGGGGCACTGCTTCTCGTAGAAGTGGCCGCCCTCCACCCCGTTCGGGTAGCGCTTCAGCGTGAGCGGGCGGTCGCGGAGATGGGGCAGAAGCACCGGGGCGACGCGCGTGTAGTAGTCGATCACCTGGCCCTTGGTGAACCCGGTGGCCGGGTACATCACCTTGTCGAGGTTGGAGAGCGAGAGCCTGCGGCCCTCGACCTCGACCTCGACCCTGGCCACCTACTTCTTCGCCGCTGTCTTTTTCTTCGGCTTGGAGCGCGACTTGGAGCCGCCGTTGCCGGAGGTCGCCTTCTTCTTCGGCGGGCTCTTGGAGGACGCGATCGAGGCCTCGAGAGCGGCCATCAGATCGGGCACCTCCTTCTTCTCCGCCACCGGCTCCTCGATGGTGATCGTCTCGCCCGCGGCCTTGCGCTCGATCATGTCGAGCACGCGCTCGCGGTACTCGTCGCGGTAACCGCTGGGATCGAAGTCACCTGAGAGCGATTCGATCAGCTGCTTCGCCATGTCGAGCTCGCGCTTCGTGGTCTTCACGTCGCCGTCCGAGGCGGCGATCTCCTCGATCGAGTCGGGCTGGGTCACCTCGTCCGGGAACAGCATGGTCTCCAGCGTGATGGCGCCCCTGTAGGAGCGCAGTGCCACGAGGTTCTCCTTCGAGCGGATCACCACGCGCGCGATCGCCACCTTGTCGGCCTCCTCCATCGCATCGAGCAGGAGCTTGTACGCCTTGGCGGCGCCCTTGTCGGGCGCGAGGTAGTACGGGTGGTCGTAGTAGATCGGGTCGATCTGCTCGAGGTCCACGAACTGCTCGATGTCGATCGTCCGCGTCTTCTGCGGCTCGAGTGCCTCGAGCTCCTCGGGCGTGATCGTCACGTACTTGTCGGGGCTGATCTCGTAGCCCTTGACGATCTGCTCGTAGGGAACCTCCTCGCCAGAGCCGGGATTGACGCGCTGCTGGCGGATGCGCTGGCCCGACTCGGCGTCGATCTGATGGAACCTGACGGTCTTGCGCGAGACCGCGCTGTAGAGCTTCACGGGAATGTTGACCAGCCCGAAGCTGATCGCACCGCTCCAAATCGCGCGAGGCATGCCTCAAACTTACCCACTACGCGGCTCTTAACCTTCCTCGCGCACGCATTCCTGCGGCGAAATGTCCGGCCGCAGGCCCTTGAAGGAGGGCGCCCGAAGCGTCCCGCTGCCCGTCCACTCGCGGAACTCAACGTGCGCCACCAGGCGCGGCTCCACGAAGATCGTGCCCTTCGGCGGCTGGCGGCCGCTGAACGGGCTCGTCTCGCGCCGCAGCGGCTCGAGCTCGCGCTTCACGAAGGCGAGCGACTGCTCGCTGAAGCCAGTGCCCACCTTGCCGGCGTACACGAGCTGGTCTCCTTCCATCACGCCGACCGCGAGCGAGCCGAGGCTCGAGCTGCGCCCGCCCTCGCCGGGCGTCCAGCCGCCGACCACCACGTCCTGGGTGAGCACGTTCTTCACCTTGATCCAGTGCGAGGCGCGCGCCCCGGGCTGGTAGGGGCAGTCGAGCTTCTTGGCCACGATTCCCTCGATGCCGAGCTCCTTCGTCGCGGCGAGGAGGGCCTTGCCCTCGCCGCGGTGGTACGCGGGCGTCCGCCATGCGGGCCCCTCGAGCTCGAGTCGCTCGAGCAGCTCCCGGCGCTCCTCGTAGGAGAGCGCGAGTGTCGAATGACCGTCGAGGTAGAGCAGGTCGAAGATCACATAGGTGGCGGGGATGTCGCGCATGCGCCGCCGCACGGCCGAGTCCGAGGCGAGGTGCATACGTGACTGGAGCCGCTCGAAGCTGGGCCGCCCCTGCTCGTCGAGCGCCACCACCTCGCCGTCGAGCACGAGGCGGCGGGCGCCGAGCGAACGGGCCAGCTCGCGCACCTCCGGATAGCGGGGAGTGAAGTCGGACCCGTTTCGCCCGCGGAGATCGATGTGACCGTGGTCGATCGTCGCGACGGTGCGGATCCCGTCCCACTTCACCTCGAAGCCAAACTGCTGCTCCCTCGGCGGGAGCTTGCCGCTGCGGGCGAGCATCGGCGTGAGGCCCTCCGGCAGGGGCTCGTACGTCGGATCCGCCGGCGCGTCCATGCGGTGGATCATCCAGTCGCTCTCGCGGGTCCTGAACAGGGCATAGCGCCCGTTCATGCGCTCGCCATGAAAAGTGGCGATCACCTCGTCGTCGCGGAACTTCTCCGCCATGTAGGTGCCGCGGTCCCAGACCTTCATGGTGCCGGCGCCGTACTCGCCCTTCGGGATGTCGCCCTCGAACTCGAGGTACTCGAGCGGATGGTCCTCGGTCCGGACCGCCAGGCGGTTCTCGTCCGGGTGCTCAGGCACCCCGCGCGGAAGCGCCCAGGACGGGAGCGTTCCCTGGTGCTCCAGGCGCAGGTCCCAGTGCAGCCTGCGCGCATGGTGCTCCTGCACCACGAAGCGCGGCTCGGTCTGCTTGCCGCGACGCTTCCCCTTCGGTTCAGGCGTCTTCTCGAAGTCGCGCTTCGCCTTGTAGGTACCGAGCCTGTCGGCCATGCCCCCTAGCTTGCCGCAAGCGGGGTCTCGTCGAGGGAGTCGCGCAGTTCCTCGATCGAGCTGTAGGCCACCAGCGCGCCGGCGTCGCGCAGCTCCGTCTCTGAGAAGCCGCCGGTGAGAACGGCGATCGTGTCGAGTCCGGCGCGCTTCGCGGCCTCGCAGTCCCAGGTGGAGTCGCCGACCATCACGGCCTCGCCGCCGCCCGCCTTCTCCACCGCGGCCACCACGAGGTCGGGCTCGGGCTTCGTGGCCTCCACGTCGTCCGACGTGGTCCAGTCGTCCGCGAGCTCGCGCGCGTCGAGCAGGTCGAGGTAGTGGTCTACCTCGTGCTCCTTCGCCGAGCTCGCGAGCACCACGGCGTGCTCGCGCTCCTTCAGGTCCTCGATCAGCTCGCGCGCGCCCTGGAGCGGCTCGACCTCGCTCATCAGCTCGCGGTACAGCACGCTCTCCGCGTCGCGGATGTCATCGCCCTTCTCGCTCTCGAGCCGCTCGCCCCCGAGCGCCTCCACGAGCTGGTCGCCGCCCATGCCGATGTGCCTGTGGATGCGCCAGATCGGGAGCACCACCTCGTTCTGGCGGAACGCCCGGTACCACGCGATGGCGTGGTGGTAGTTCGTGTCGACGAGGGTGCCGTCGACATCGAGGATCGCCGCCGGGGGCATGCGCGTTCCCTACCCGCGGTCGAGTCCCCAAAACGGGGTCGAACAACCGTCCAGGTCGCGCCTCCGACCATCTAAAGGTCTCTCGCGGGATACCGACTCAAAGCGTGGATGAGTTTTTCGAAGCCAGGTGCCGGGGTCGTGGCTGCCATTGCCGTACTCCTCGTGAGTGCTCCGAGCGCCTCCGCGGCCGGAGCGTGCAGTGCTGCCAACGCCTCGGCCTCCCAGGCCAGCAAGCGCGCCCTGGTCCGCGCGACCCTCTGCGTGCTGAACCACGCGCGTGCGCGTCACAACCTCCGGCCGCTGCGACTTAACCGCAAGCTCTCGAGGGCGGCCCGTCGCCACTCGCGCGCAATGGCGCGCCACAGGTTCTTCTCGCACACCTCGCTGGGCGGCGCGAGCTTCATCCACCGCATCCGCAGCACCGGCTACCTCTCCGGCGCCCACAGCTGGTACGTGGGCGAGAACATCGCCTACGGCTCGAGAAGCCGCTCGAGCCCGCGCTCGATCGGTACAGCATGGATGAACAGCGCGCCCCACCGGGCCAACATCCTCAACTCGTCGTTCCGCCAGATCGGGATCGGCCTGGCCTACGGCACGCCCGTGGGGGGCGGCGGGGCCACCTACACGACCGACTTCGGCCGGCGCTCCTAGTCACGCGACGGCCGCGAGCTCGACGCCCTCCTCCACGAGGTCGGACTCGCGGTCGTTCGCGATCAGATCGAGCACGGCCTCCTCGACCGCACGCTGCACGTCGGGCCACGCGGCCGTGTCCTCCATGAGCTCCGGAAGCGCCCCGCCGATGGTGAGCCCGCCATCGAAGCGGTCGAACACGCGCGGGTCGATGTACGAGGCGCGGCAGACGGCCGGCGTGTTGCCGAGGTAGCGCGCGACCTCCTTCACGGCCCGCGACTTCGCGCGCGTGCGCGCCGCCTTGGAAGTGGACGCCATGCCCGCCACTGCCAGGGCCACCGCGGCGAGCACGGTGCCGCTCCAGGTGCGGAAGTCCTTTGCGCTGAAGTCGCCCCCGGTGGCCTGCTTGAGGTAAGCATTGATGTCCACCGACTTCACGTCCACCCATCGGTGTCCGTCCTTGTACGCGAGCAGCTCCTCGCCGCCGCCGCGGCGACGCTTCATCGCCCGCGCGACCTCCGCCACGTCCGGATCGCCGATCACCTGGACGCGCCGCTGCCCGCCCTTCGCCTCGTAGTCGAAGGTCACCTCGTCCTCCGACACCTCCACATGGTCCTTGCGCATCGTCGCGATGCCGTAGGTGTCGTTCTCCTCCGCGTAGTTCTCCGAGCCGATCCGGAAGAAGCCGCGGTCGAGCAGCCGCATCGCGCACGCCAACACCTTGTCGCGCGGCATGCCGTCGCGGCCGAGGTCCTTCGCGACGCGCTTGCGCAGTCGCGGCAGCGCCCGCGCGAAGTAGATCATCTCCTCGAACTTCTCGGCGTCGCGCCGCTCCCGCCACCGGTCGTGGTAGCGGTATTGCTTGCGCCCGGCCGCATCCGTGCCCGTGGCCTGGATGTGACCCATCGGATAGGGACAGATCCAAACGTCCTCCCAGGCGGGCGGAATGGCGAGCTCGCGAATGCGGTCGATCACGCTGGGCTCGCTGACCCGGCGACCGTCGTCGTCCAGGTACTCGAACCCCTTGCCACGCCGCCGCCGGCGGATGCCCGGGCCGGAACAGTCGACTTTCTTCAGGCGAGCCATCCGAGAACTCTCCATGCCCGCAGCGCGGGGGCGCCAATCTCGGCGTGGATTTTCGGCGACTGTCCTGGTTTATGCACCGTATAGGTGCACTAGGCAGGACAGTCCCTCTCCTCGATGCTGCCGTTCGTCCTACGCGAAGGTGGTGCGCAGGTGCTCCAGGAGCTGCGCGTCGCGGGCGGCCAGGACTGGGGAGCGCATCTCCAGGGAGAGGTCGTCGGCGTCAGGGAAGGCCACCGCTCCGCCCGCCTCCTTCACGAGCAGCTGGGCCGCCGCGGCGTCCACCGAGCGGATCGGGCGCAGGCTGAGCATCGCATCGAGCTGGCCGGCCGCCACCAGGCAGAGGGTCATCGCCACGGAGCCGAGCGCGCGGATGCGGCGGGCCTCGACGGACTCGATTGCTCCGGCGGCCGCCGCGACGAGCTCCGGTCGCGCCGTCTCGAGGCCGAGGACCTCCAGCGGCCCGGGCCGCAGCCGCGGCAGCGGCTCGCCGTCGCGAAAGGCGCCTCCCCCCTTCAATGCCCACCAATCGTGCCCCGGCCGCGGCTCGTCCCCCTCGGAGATGCGCGGGTCGAGCTCCGCGACCCAGCCGACCTCCACGTCCCCCATGCGCGACCCGGAGGCGACGGCGATCGACACACAGGCGAACGGAAGCCCCCGCTTGGCATTCAGCGAGCCGTCGACGGGGTCGATGACTACGCGCACGTCGCCTCCGCCGGCAATCTCCAGCTCGCCGCGCTCTTCCGAGACGGCCGTGATCGGCTCGGAGAGCGCCTCGATCTCCGCAAAGATCGCGTCCTCGGCGGCTCGGTCGATCACGTAGGCCGTGTCGCCGCCCTCGCCGCGGCCGGTTTCCACGCCCCGCTCCGCCGTGGTCGCGTACGCGTGAACGGCGTCCCGCGCGGCGCTCGCCGCGCGGCGGCAGAAGCCAAGCCAGTCGGTGCTGTCCGGAAGGGGCACGCTGCGGCGTATCCTAGGCCGCGATGCCTGTAGCCCTCGACGGCCTGAACCGCGCGCAGGAGGCGGCCGTCACCCATCCCGACGGCCCGCTGGTCGTTGCGGCCGGGGCCGGGACCGGCAAGACCCACACCGTGGTGAGCCGTTTCGTCTGGCTTGTGGACCAGGGCGTGCCGGCCGAGCGGATCCTCACGCTCACCTTCTCCGCACCCGCCGCGGCGGAGATGCGCGAGCGCTTGGAGGCGGTGCTGGAGGCTCCCTACGAGGAGCTGCACGTGGAGACCTTCCGCTCCTTCTGCCTGCGCCTGCTCCAGGACGAGGCCCTCGAGGCATGCGTGGATCCCTTCCTGACCCCGGTGACCCCCGCGGACCGCCTGGCGCTGCTGCTCGAGCGCATCGACGACCTGTCGCTTCGCGAGCACGAGATCCGGGGCAACCCGGCGCCGCTGCTCGCCAGCTTCGTCGCACGCATCGACCGCCTGAAGGACGAGATGATCTCGGCGGACGACTATCGCGCTCACGCCGAGACGGCGCTTGCCGCCGCGGAGGGTGACGCCGCGCGCGCCAGCGCCACGCGCGAGCTCGAGTTCGCCCGCCTCTACGCGGATCACGACCGTTTGCTGGCGGAGCGCGGCGCGCTCGACTACGGCGACCTGATCCTGCGCGCCTTCCAGCTGCTCCACGAGCACCCGCACGTGCGCGAGCGGGTGGCCGGGCGCTTCCAGCACGTGCTCGTGGACGAGTACGACGACACCAACTTCGCCCAGGGGATGCTGCTGCGGCTCTTGATCGAGGAGCACCGCCAGGTCACGCTCGTGGGCGCCGATGACCGCTTCCGCGAGGAGCTCCCGGAGGCGAAGGTGGTCCGGCTCGAGCGCAGCTGCCGCTCCGGCCGCCGCATCCTCGACGCGGCCGCCGCGGTGGCGCCCGGCAGGAAGCTCACCGGGGTCAGCGGCGGACGCGTGCGCTTCTGGCGCTGCCGCTCGGAGCGCGCCCAGGCCCAGGCGGTGGCCGCGGAGGCAGAGCAGCTGCTCGCCTCCGGGGTACCGCCCGAAGAGATCTGCGTGCTCGTGCGCTCGGTGAAGAGCGAGGGCGCCGTGATCGCGTCGGCTCTGGAGGAGCGCGCGGTGCCCGCGCGCATCAGCGGCTCGGCGGCCTACTTCCAGCGGGCCGAGGTGCGCGACGTGCTGGCGTGGCTGCGTGCGCTTGCCGACCCGAACGACTCCGGCGCGGTTGTGAGGGCCCTGAGCAGGCCGCCCGTCGAGCTGCGCTCGGTGGACGTTGCGCGCCTGACCCAGCTCGCCCGCCGCCGTAAGCTCGACATGCCCTCGGCGGTGGCCGCGGCGCTCGAGGGGCCGCAGCTCTCCGAGGAGGGTCGCGACCGCGCGCGCGTGTTCCTGCGCCTCTACCGCTCCGCCTCGAACGCGTTCGAGGACCGCCGGCCGGACGCGTTCGTGCTGCGCCTGATCGAGCGCATCGGCCTGCGCCGCCAGCAGGTGTTCGCCACGCACGCGGACACAGTCGAGCGGCTGCGCAACATCGCCAAGCTGTCCGAGATCGCGACCGCCTACATGCGCCGCGAGCCGCACGCCACGGCGCGCGACTTCACCCGCTATCTCGCCGCCGTCGCGGAGTCGGGGCTGCGCGAGGACGAGGCCACCGCGGCGCCCACAGCGCCCGCCGTGCAGGTGATGAGCATGAGCGCCGCCAGGGGCCTCGAGTTCGACCACGTGTTCGTGCTCGGCCTGGCGGCCGCGCGTATGCCGGGCCCGTTCCGCCCCGACACGGACGGCGTGCCTCGAGAGCTCCTCAAGGCACGCCGGCAGGAACGCGACGACCGCGAGCTGCACGAGACCGAGATGCGGCGCCTGCTGCACCTGGCGATGACACGCGCGCGCAAGGGACTCGTGCTCGCGTGGGCGGAGAGCGCGGCACCGGGAGCGACCCCCCGGCCGTCTCCGTTCTACGAGGAGGCCATGGCGGCCGTGAGCGTGGAGGAGGAGGTCTTCGAAGAGGAGCTCTTCGGCCCGGCGGAGGGACTCCATTCGACCTTCAGGATCATGCGCGACGAGCTGCTCGACACGGTGGCGCGCATGGGCGGGCGCCTCGGCGAGATGAGGCTCGACACGTACCTCGACGTGGATCAGGCGGTCTCCCGCTACCTGGAGCTGATCAAGGTGGCCGCGCTGATCGAGCGGGCCAAGGAGGG
>Ga0126306_10002223_pt1 | contig 10875 bp, 7 predicted proteins | sample Plot27_FD_92592 | JGI IMG/M metagenome (GOLD analysis project Ga0126306, IMG submission 92592) | Serpentine soil microbial communities from UC McLaughlin Reserve, CA, USA - Plot27 | ecosystem: Environmental > Terrestrial > Soil > Grasslands | place: USA: UC McLaughlin Reserve, Lake County... | reverse complement strand
GCGTCGCGGCCGCTGTCGATGTGGACGTACGGGATCGGCGCGGTCGAGGGGCTCGGGTTCGACACCCATCACGAGTGGCTCGAGTGGCTGCGCGACCACGGGTTCCGCGTGAACCGGGACGTCCAGGTGCACGACACGGTCGAGGAGGTCGTGGCCGCCTGCGACGCCTGGCTCGAGCGCCGCGACAGGCTCGACTTCGAGATCGACGGCGTGGTGGTGAAGGTGGACGACCTCGACCTCCAGCGCCAGCTCGGCGTGGTGGGGCGCGAGCCGCGCGGCGCGATCGCCTGGAAGTTCCCGCCCACCACCGCGACGACGACGCTGAAGCAGGTGGCCTGGAACGTGGGCCGGACCGGCCACATGGTGCCGTTCGCGGTGCTGGAGCCGGTGCAGGTGTCGGGCGTGATCGTGAAGCTGGCGACGCTCCACAACGAGGAGGACCTGCTCCGCAAGGACGTGCGCGACGGCGACGAGGTGATCGTCATGCGCGCGGGCGACGTGATCCCGCAGGTGGTGTCGCCGACCGCTAAGGCCCAGCGGTCCAAGAAGCGGAATCCTCCACCCTCTCCGCCTCAGCACTGCCCTGCCTGCGACACCCCGACCATCAAGCCGGAAGGGAGTGTCTGGACGATCTGCCCGAACAGGGCCGGTTGCCCCGGGCAGGTGTTCCAAGCGGTCAAGCACTTCGTGGGCGCCCTGGACATCGACGGCCTTGGCGAGGAGAACGTGCGCCGCTTTCTGTCTGAGCAGCTGATCCGCGATTCAGCGGACCTCTACTCCCTGACCACCGATCAGCTGTCACAACTTGAAGGTTTCGGTGAAATCTCCGCACAGAATTTGGTCCAATCGCTGCAGGCCTCGAAGCAGCAGCCGTTCGAACGAGTGCTCTACGGGCTTGGGATCCCCGGTGTGGGCTACGTGAATGCAAGGAACCTCGCGCGCAGCCTCCGGTCGATGGATGAGTTGATGAGAGCTGATGAAGACAGGCTCGTCGAGGTCGAGGGGATCGGGCCGATCATGGCCCGGACAATCGAGGAGACGCTCGCCGAGGACCGCACCAGGGAGCTGATCCAGCGGTTCCGTGACCACGGCCTGAAGATGGAGGAGGAGGGTCCCGCGGCGCCGGTCGAGGGCCCGCTCGTCGGCAAGACGCTCGTGCTCACCGGCGCGCTGCCGAACCTGACCCGCGAGGAGGCCACACGACGCGTGGAGGAGGCCGGCGGCAAGGTCACCGGGTCGGTCTCGAAGAAGACCGACTACGTGGTGGCGGGCGCCGACCCGGGCTCCAAGCTCACCAAGGCGCAGGAGCTGGGCACCGAGGTCCTCGACGAGGACGGCCTGCTCGCCCTGCTCGGCTAGCCGTACTTCGCGATCGCCTGCAGCATCCGGTCCTGGAGGCGGCGAGCGCCGGTGGGGTAGACGCCGTTCATCAGGATCGAGTAGGCGTAGGTGTCGCCGCTCCCGGCTTCGCAGTAGCCGCTCAGAGCACTCACGTTCGACAGCGTTCCGGTCTTGCCCACGCACCGCCTGTGCGCCGGGCCGCGCTCCATGCGGTCGAAGAGCGTGCCGTCGCTGCCGGCGATGGGAAGCGAGTCGGCGAACGTGCCGGCGTCGTCGCGCGAGAGCACCGCGGTCAGCAGCTTCACGATGCTGAACGGGGAGGCGCGGTTGCCGCGGGCCAGTCCGGACCCGTCCACGATCCGCGGCCGGGCGCCGAGGCGGCGGGCGAAGCGGGTGGCGATCCTGGCGCCGCGTGCGGTGGTGCCCAGGCCGCCGGCCTGGTGGGCGAGGTCCTTGAGGAGCGTCTCGGCGAAGAAGTTGTCGGAGGGCTTGTTCGTCAGCCGGATCAGCCGCGACATGGGCGGCGACTCCATGCTGGCGAGCACGGTGGCGCCGGCCGGCGTGAGCCCCACGCGCGGCTTCAGCCGGACCGCGATGTCGCGGGCCTCGAGCGCATCGTCGAGGCGAGTGGCCGCGAACGCCGGCGGGTTCGCCTGGAAGCCGCGGCCGCCCTCCGTGAAGAGGCCGCGGTTGTAGGAGAGGGCGCTCAGCGGTCCGACCCAGACCGACGTGCCGTAGCCCGAGTCGGGGCCGCCGCGTAGCGAGTCGAAGGCGGACTCGTCGCCGTACACCCGGCCGGTGACCCGCTGGATGCCGGCCTCCTCGAGCGCGCCGGCGAGGTCCTGGACCGTGGCGCCGCCGCCGTAGGAGCGGTCCGTGAAGCGACGGCTGCCGAACGTGGGGTCGCCGCCGCCGCGGAGGTAGAGGCTCCCGCGGTAGATGCCCTCGGCGTCGAGCTCGCCGGTGCCGAGCACCTCGGTCCCCAGCGTGCCCTCGGTCCCGAACCGGGCGAGCGCGGCCGTCGTGGTGAACAGCTTGGTGTTCGACGCCAGGATGCGGGAGCTGTGCTCGCGCCAGCGGAAGACCGGCTGGGCACCCGACCCGCTCACGTCGGCCACATAAGCGCTCGCGTAGCCGCCCGCGAGCCGCATCTGGCTCGTCAGCCGCTTCACCATCAGCCCCCTGTCCTGAGCCGTGGCGGCCGCCGGGACCAGCATGAGCAGGGCCGCGGCGAGTACTGCGATTCGTCGCATCAAGGGCGGAGAACACGCTAGCGAGGGCACCGGAGCGGTCATACTGGTGCCACATGGGTGAGGTGGTCCGGCTCGAGAAGCCGTCTCAGAAGGACCGCAAGACGGCCGGGAAGCCCAAGCGGCGCCGGCCCCGGCGCTCCCGTACCGCCCTGGTGCTGGGCGGCGGCGGATTCACGGGCGGGGTCTATGAGATCGGCGCTCTGCGGGCGCTCGACCTGCTGGCCGTGAACCGGACGGTGAACCAGTTCGATGTGTACGTCGGCACCAGCGCCGGCTCCTTCGTGGCCGCTCTGACCGCGAACGGCGTGACCCCCGAGGAGATGATGCGGGTGGTCAACCAGCAGGTGCCCACACCCTTCAAGGACGTGGACCGCAGCACGCTGATGCGGCCCAACATGCTCGAGTTCGCCCGCGCCGGGGCGCTGCTGCCGCTGAAGATGCTCGGGCTGGCGCGCAACCTGGTCGGCCAGTTCCGGTCGACGTCCGTGATCGACATCGCCGTCGGGCTGGCGGAGACGCTCCCGTCGGGCATGTACGACGGGAAGGGCATCGAGGAGTACCTCCGGTCGGTGCTGAGCGACCCCGACCGCGTGGACGACTTCCGCCTGCTCGAGCACGAGCTGTTCCTCACCGCCACCGACCTCGACACCTGCGAGCGGATAGTGATGGGCGGCCCCGACTGGGATGACGTGCCGATCTCACGCGCGGTGGCGGCCTCGACCGCGCTGCCCATGGTCTACAAGCCGGTGGAGATCAAGGGCCGCCACCTGGTGGACGGCGGCCTGCGCTCGACCACGAACGTGGACGTGGCCGTGGAGGCGGGCGCGAAGTTCGTGATCGTGCTGAACCCGCTGGTGCCGTACGTGAACGACTTCCAGAAGGTGATTCCGACGATGCTCGGGAGCCGGGTGCGGCGGGTGGCGGACATGGGCTTCCCGCAGATCGGCTACCAGGCCTTCAAGCTGCTGGCGCACCAGCGCCTGCACGAGGCCGTGGGCCACTGGCGCGAGAAGTACCCGGGCGTGGACATCATCCTGATCGAGCCCGACCCGAACGACGAGCTGATGTTCGAGACGAACATCCTGAACTTCACCCGCCGCGTGGAGATCGCCCGCCACGGCTTCGAATCGGTGACCCTGAAGCTCGCCCAGGACTACGACGAGCTGAAGGCCACCTGCGCGAAGCACGGCATCGACATCTCGGCCAACCGGGTGCGCAAGGTCGTGAAGAAGGTCAGCGAGGAGCGGGAGAAGACCGCCGCCTGGCGCCGCATCCTGGAGCAGACCACCGGCGCGCTGCTGCGCCAGTCCGGCCAGGCCTAGTCGGCCTGCTTCGGAAGCAGCGCGTGGCCGTCGACCACCCCGGTCGCCACGTCCGCGAGCTTGCGGTTTGACTTGCGAGCGTGGGAGCGCAGCAGCTCGAACGCCCCGTCCTCCGCGACGGAGTGGCGCTCCATCAGAATGCCCTTCGCGCGCTCGATGACCGCGCGCCGCCCGAACGCGCCCTGGAGGTCGTGGTACTCGGCGAAGCGCCGCAGCACGATGTCGATCGAGCTCTGCCACTCGTGTGGGTCGTCCTCGGACTCGCCGTCGGTGATGTAGGCGAAGATGCCGCGCCGGGAGGCCTCCCGGACAAAGCCCGGATTCGGCTCGTGGATCAGCAGGATGACCGGGCAGAACGCTTCCTGCACGATCTTCTCGATGAGCTCCAGCGCGTGTTGGGAGCTTTCACCGAGTCCCACCAGCGCCACGTCGGGCCGCTCCCGGGCGGTGACGGGCCCCACCTCGTCGACCTCGATCTCGCGCGCGATCACCTCGTGTCCCAGTGCCGCCACGATCGGCGCCACCAGTGCGAGCCGATCGCGCCTCTCGTTGGCGATCAGCACGCGGAGGTGCTCTGTCTCCCGGCTGGTCATCCTTCGATTGCAGGCCTCATTTTAGGCCTCCTTGCGAAAAGGTGTAGGCTGGCCCTGCGTCCGCCCCACGCCCTCGGCGGCCGCCTCTCCGGCCCCACCCGCGGCCGGCTCAGCGTCGATCAGGCCCGGTCGCCGCACTTCGGCTCGTCAGGAGCTTCAAAGATGGACTCGCATCCGTCCTCGCACAATCTGGCCGCCCGGATGGCGCGCTGGAGCAGCAAGCACCGCAAGAAGGCCTTCTGGGGGTGGCTCGCCTTCGTGGTCCTGGCCTTCGCCATCGGCCAGTCGGTGGGACAGAACCTCATCTCCGACGTCGACAACTTCAACGGCGAGTCCCACAGGGCTGAGGTCGCTCTCGACCAGGCCGGCCTTCGTCCTCAGTCGGAGACCGTGTTCATCCAGAGCGACAGGTACACCGTCAAGGACCCCCAGTTCAAGGCCGCGGTACAGGACGTGACATCGCACGTGCGGAATGTGGCGTACGTCCAGAACGTGAAGTCGCCGCTCGACGGTGAGAGCGCGGTGTCCGAGGACGGCCATGCCGCGCTCGTGGACTTCGACGTGGCGGGCGACTCGACCGAGGCTAAGGATCGGATCGACCCCGTGCTTGCCGCTGTCGCGGCGGCTCAGAAGCGTCATCCCGACCTCGCCGTGGAGGAGATCGGCGACGCCAGCGCCAACAAGGCGGTCAACGAGACGATCACCGACGACCTCGCGAGCGCCGGCATGCTGTCGATCCCGGTCACGCTGATCCTCCTCCTGATCTTCTTCGGCTCACTCGTGGCGGCGTCGGTGCCGCTGTGGATCGGCCTCAGCTCCGTCATCGCGGCGCTCGGCCTGGCGAACATCGCGAGCCAGATCGTGCCCATCGACAGCAACCTGTCCGCGGTGATCCTGCTGATCGGCCTCGCGGTGGGCGTGGACTACTCGCTCTTCTACCTCAAGCGAGAGAGGGAGGAGCGAGCGGCCGGCCGGAGCGAGACGGCCGCGCTCGAGGCCTCCGCCGCGACGTCGGGTCGTGCCGTGCTGATCTCCGGCGCGACGGTGATCGTGGCGATGGCCGGCATGTTCATCAGCGGTGACAAGACGTTCATCTCGTTCGCCATGGGCACCATCATCGTCGTCGCGGTGGCGGTGTTCGCGTCGCTCACGGTGCTGCCCGCGATGCTCAGCTGGCTCGGAGACCGAGTGGAGAAGGGGCGGGTCCCGTTGCTGAGCCGCGGCCGGCGCGGAGTGGGCGAGTCCCGCTTCTGGTCAGGGCTCACAGGCGCCGTAATGCGACGTCCCGGCCTTTCGCTGGTCGTGACGGGCGCGCTCCTGGTGGCGCTCTCGCTGCCGGCGCTCGGCATGAAGAGCGTCACGAGCGCCATCGACCAGCTGCCGGACGACCTGCCGGTGATCGTCACCTACAACAAGGTGAAGGAGGTCTTCCCGCAGGAGGGCGTGACGGCGACCGTCGTGATGAAGGTGGACGACGTGAAGGCGGGCGGGCCCACCACCGGAATAGCCGCTCTCGTCGACGCTGTCGACCGCAATCCGAAGTACTTCAAGCACGGCACCGAGCTCATCGAGAGCAAGGACGACACCGTTGCCCAGATCAACATTCCGACGATCGGGAGCGGTAACGACCAGGCATCCTTCGACGCGCTCAACAAGCTGCGCGACGACATCGTGCCCGCGACCGTGGGCAAGGTGGAGGGGGCCAGCGTCAACGTCACCGGTGACGCGGCAGCGTCCGAGGACTTCAGGACCAACCTCGACAGCAGGCTGCCGCTGATCTTCGCGTTCGTGTTCGGACTAGCGTTCCTGCTCATGCTGATCACGTTCCGATCGATCGTGATCCCGATCAAGACGATCCTGCTGAACCTGCTGTCGGTCGGGGCGGCCTACGGCGTGCTGGTGATCGTGTTCCAGAACGGCAACGGAGAGAGCATCCTCGGCTTCGAGTCGAACGGAGGGGTCACGAACTGGCTGCCGCTATTCCTGTTCGTGGTCCTGTTCGGGCTCTCGATGGACTACCACGTCTTCATCCTGTCCAGGGTCCGGGAGCTCTATGACCGAGGGATGAGCACCGACGAGGCCGTACGACGAGGCATCGCGACCACAGCGGGAACCGTGACGAGCGCGGCCGCCGTGATGGTCGGCGTCTTCCTCGTCTTCGTGACGCTCCAGTTCCTGGACTTCAAGGAGCTTGGGCTCGGTCTCGCCGTCGCGGTCTTGATCGACGCAACGATCATCCGCGGCGTGATGCTGCCCGCCGCGATGAAGTTGCTCGGCGACTGGAATTGGTATCTGCCCAGCTGGCTCGAGTGGCTGCCCCGAATCGGCGGGGAGGTAGACGCACCACCAGCCGGGCAGGGGCCGCCGTCCGCCGGTGAGGGGGGTCCGTCCGAGGAGCCGCAGCCGGCTCCGGTGCCCGCTTAGGTGTCGCTTCCGGGGGGCGGTGGTAATCTGCGAATACGGCTGCCCCAGCAAGCGGCGCCGTCCCTCCGGCTCCATACCCCCGGCCGGCCCAAGGTCCAATGGCAAGGAGCCGAGAGGATGCCGGGAGTAGCTGATGAATTCGTAGTTGACCTCGCAGGCGGAGTGAACGCAGCCGCGGCGGCGCGGAGGGCCGTCATGGCGCGCGCGCCGGAGCTGCCGGAGCCCCTCCAGGGGGACGTGCTTCTGCTCGTCACGGAGCTCGTCACGAACGCGGTGCGCCACGGGCGGGTAGGACCGGACGGGTCGGTGCGGCTGGAATGCCGCCGCGCGGGCGACCGGCTCCGATTCATCGTCAGCGACCCCGGCACGCAGTTCCCGAGCAACGGCGCGGCGCGAGCGCTCGCCCCGCCAGGCACGAACGGGGACCCGCCATCGGGCTGGGGGCTCCTGTTGGTCGAGCGGATCGCGGAGCAGTGGGGCGTTCTGGCCGCGCCGCCAGGGACCTGCGTCTGGTTCGAAGTCCCCGCCTAGAGCAGGTTTTCCAGAGCGCTTCGCAGCCGGTTCGATGCCGGCTCGTCGCGGATCGCGGCGCGGACGTGGTGGTCCTCGCCCAGGGGGCCGCCCGGAGCGACGATCACGCCCTGCCTTCGGAGGGCGTTGGCCAGCTGGTCGCCGCTCATGTCGCGCACGCGGATCCAGAGGAAGTTCGCCTGGCTGTCGGTCACGTCGACGCCCATGGCGCGCAGCTGCTCGGTCAGCACCTCGCGCTCGCGGGCCACGGCGGCGCGGCGGCGCTCGATCTCCGCGTCGCCGCTTCGGAGGGCGTACTCGACCGCGGCCTGGGTCAGCGCGTTGATCCCGAGCACCGGCGCCACCGCCGCGAGCAGGTGCGAGTCGGAGCTCACCGCATAGCCCGCCCGCAGGCCGGAGAGGCCGTAGATCTTCGAGAAGGTCCGCACGACGAGCAGGCGGGGGAACTCGTCCACGAGCCGCAGGCACGCGTCCACCTCCTCGGTGCTCTGGAAGTGGATCAGGGCCTCGTCGAGAAGGACGTAGACGGCCTCGGGCAGTGAGGAGAGCAGAGATCGCAGTTCCTCGGAGCCTGTGTAGGACCCGGTCGGATCGTTCGGGTTACAGAGGACGAGGACGCGCGATCGGGGAGTGAGCGCGGCGGTGACGTCGCCGTCCTCCACCGGGACCGGGGTGGCGCCGGCGTGCGCGGCGAGGAGGGGGTAGAGCGGATACGAGGGCCAATGGGTCACCAGCTCGTCGCCCTCCGAGAGAAGCGCGAGCGCGGCCGACTGGAGGAGGTCTGCGGCGCCGTTCCCGAGGACAATGCGTTGGGTGTCTATGCCGTGACGTTCGGCGAGCAGGCGGCGAACCGCCGACGCATGGCGGTCCGGGTAGCGCTGCACGAAGCCGCGCGCCCGCGCGATCGCCGCGTTCACGATCTCGGAATGCGGCAGGTCGGGCCACTCGGTGCCCGAGAGATCGATGTCGGGCGCCCGCGCCAGCGCCGCCGCCTTCTCCTGGCGCCTGCGCTCGCGGCGTTCCAGGTTCAGGGCCGCCTCGTCGATGTCGTCGAACTGGCGGTAGTAGTCGCGGAAGCCCACGCTATGAAGCGGGGGCGAGGCTCGGCCCGGGCCCCTGGATCACGAAGAACCAGATCGCGAACACCACGAGCGCGAGTCCCACGCTGGCAGCGAAGATCCGCTCGAGCGCGCCGCGCTCCTGCCGGTGGCCGGCCGCCCGCCTGACCAGCTTCCAGGCGTGGTCCACCCGCTTCGCCAGCGCCATGGTGAGCATCAGCGACGCCAGGCAGCCGATCAGGATCGTGCCGATGCCCGCGGTGACGAACCCGGTCAGGTACTGAACCTGCGACCCGACCCACAGCCACCCGAGCGGCTGCGGCCCGAACAGCGACAGGCACAGCACCAGCTCGATCGCGAGGAGTCCGTGGGCGAGCAGCCCGTCGGCCTGCTTGCGACGCTCGGAGCTCGGCTCGACCTCGCGGTAGCGCACGGGCGCCGTGCCGGGACGGCGCCCGATGAAGAGTCCTCCGGTATCGGTCGGATCGTTCGAGGCCAACCGAAAGGAGGCTAGCTAGCGGGGCTGTTCGTAGACGCGGTCGACGACGTCCGCGAACTTCTCGTGAACGACGTTCCGCTTCACCTTCAGCGTGGGCGTCAGCTCGCCGGTCTCCTGCGACAGGTCGTGGTCCAGGATCTCGAAGCGCTTGATCTGCTCGACAGGCCCGACGTGCGAGTTCACCTCGTCCACCGCCTTCTGGACCTCCGCGCGCACGGCCTCGTTCTGCGCGAGCGCCGGCAGCGACGCGTCCTCGGCGCCGACCTGCTCGGCGAGCGTGGCCGCCTCCTCCGGGTCGAGCGTGATCAGCGCGATCAGGTACGGCCGCCGGTCGCCGATCACCACCGCCTGCGAGATCCAGCGGTTCTGCTTCAGGCCGTTCTCGAGGTTCGCCGGCGTGATGTTCTTCCCGCCGGCCGTGATGATGATGTCCTTCTTGCGGCCGGTGATGTAGAGGAAGCCATCCTCGTCGAGCCGCCCGAGGTCGCCGGTATGGAGCCACCCGTCCTCGAGCGTCTCCTTGGTGGCATCCTCGTTCTTGTAGTAGCCCTGGAAGATGTTGGGGCCCTTGATCAGCACCTCGCCGTCGTCGCCGATCCGGACCTCCACGCCTTGCTGGGCCTTGCCCACGGAGCCGAACCTGAATCCGCCGGGCTCCGGGCGATTCACGGTCGCGCTGGTGGAGGTCTCGGTCATGCCGTATCCCTCCATCACCGGCACTCCGCAGGCATAGAAGAACTCCAGGATCTCCGGCGCGATCGGCGCGGCGCCGGTCACGCACTCGCGGATGTTCGTGCCGAACAGCCCGCGCACGTTCTTGAACAGCGACTCCTCGGCCCCCTCGAAGGCGGCCTGGAGCTCCTCGGGGACCTCCTCGCCGGCATCGCGCATCGTGCGCACCTTCATGCCGATCTCGACCGCGTTGCGCATGCTCTCCTTGTCCTCGATGTTCGAGGTGGCGAGCGTGTAGATCTTCTCGAACATCCGCGGCACCGAAGGGAAGAAGCTCGGGTTCACCTGCGTGATGTCCGCGATGATCATCTTCGGGTCGCGCGACCAGTAGGCCAGCACCGAGCCGAGGTCGAAGGCTGCGAACTGGATCAGGATCGCGAACGCGTGCGCGAGCGGGAGAAAGAGGTAGGCGGTGTCGCCCTCCTCGAGTGTGGCCTCGGCCACGACCGCGTCGGTGATCGCCCGGTAGTTCGCGTGCGAGAGCACGCAGCCCTTGGGTGGCCCGGTGGTGCCCGAGGTGTAGATGTAGAGGCAGTCGTCCTGCGGCGAGACGGCCGACCAGCGCGCCTCCCAGTCGGACTCGTCGCGAGCGCGGCCGCGCTCGCGCAGCTGGTCGAGCGACAGCACGCGGTCGGGGTCCGCGCCCTCCGGGTCCATCACGACGACGTGCTCGAGCGCCGGACACTGGTCCCGGATCTGGCGGATCTTGTCGAGCTGGCTCGCGTCCTCCGCGAACACCGCCTTCGAGTCCGAGTGCTCCAGCACGTACTGGCACTCCGACGGCGAGTTCGTCTGGTAGATCGTCACCAGCGTGCCGCCGGCGGTGAGGATGCCGAAGCACGCCTGAGTCCATTCGGGCCGCGTGTGGGCGAGGATCGAGACCTTGTCGCCCGGCTCGATGCCGAGGTCGATCAGCCCGAGCGAGACCTCCTTGACGGCCTCTCCCAGCTCGCTGTACGAGCTGTCGACCCAATCGTCGCCGGACTTATAGCGCTGTGCCGGCCGGTCGCCGTACTTGCGCACCGCAAGCGGCAGCAGGTCGGCGATGGTCTTCGAACCGGTGCCTTGAGCGCCGGTCGCGCCGGCCGTGACTGCTTCCATGAAGCGGGAGTCTAAGCCAGG
>Ga0126306_10002222_pt1 | contig 10876 bp, 11 predicted proteins | sample Plot27_FD_92592 | JGI IMG/M metagenome (GOLD analysis project Ga0126306, IMG submission 92592) | Serpentine soil microbial communities from UC McLaughlin Reserve, CA, USA - Plot27 | ecosystem: Environmental > Terrestrial > Soil > Grasslands | place: USA: UC McLaughlin Reserve, Lake County... | reverse complement strand
CTCCTCGACCGCGCGCTTCTCGACGCCGGTGACGCCCGACGGCACGCACACGACGACGCGCGGGTGCGCGAAGCGGTGCTGGTGGACCTTTTGGATGAAGTGGCGCAGCATCTGCTCCGTGACGTCGAAGTCGGCGATCACGCCGTCCTTCAGCGGTCTGATCGCGCTGATCGTCCCCGGGGTGCGGCCGAGCATCCGCTTCGCCTCGACGCCGACGGCATGCACCTCGCCGGTGCGCTGGTCGATCGCGACGACGCTCGGCTCGGAGAGCACGATGCCGCGTCCACGGACGTAGACGAGCGTGTTTGCGGTGCCGAGGTCCACGGCCATGTCGCGGCCCCCGAAGCCGGTTAGGGAGTTGAAGATGCCCATAAGGGTCTCCGAGTGTAGCCACCGGTCTTCAAAAGACCGATTCGGGCTGGTGCTAGGGGACGGCGCGCAGGCGCCGCAGGGCCGCGGCGCTGACGTTTCCCGCACGATCGGTGCACGTCACGCTGAGCTGATGGAGCCCCGGCTTCACTCCGGGAACGACGAGTCCGGCCGCCGTAGCACCCTTCGCGCGCGCGACTAGTCGCCGATCGAGCCTCACCGCGCAGAACGCGACGCCGCTGCCCGGGTCGTTCGTTCGCCAGGTCACGCGAAACGGACGCGCTGCCCGCACGCTTCGAGGGGCGACGAGATCAGGGCGACTGGGTCGCATCCGGTCGATCCATGCGAACTGAAGGTCTGCGCTGCCGTCTGCGAGCGGTGTGTACCGGAGGGAGAACGCTCCTGGAGAGCGCAAGACCTCGCCGGCGCGCACGACGTTCCTTCCTGTGTGCATCGGGTCGTGTTGAAACCTCGTCGGTGGTGCGAGGTCGTCGTCCGGAACGTCCGGCTCCACGACGCGCACCGCCAGCCCCGACGGGTCGACGTCGAGCCGTTGCTCGAACCAGTACTCGCCGCTGCCGGTCGCGACGACGAGGGCGTGCGGAGGCGCGCTCAAAATGTCGGGGCGCCCGATCCGGTACGACCCCGTGCGTTCGGTGCGCACGACGTCGCGGATCCATCCCATCGTCAGCTTCTCATACGCGCTGAAGTCGACGAGTCCCCGACCCATCGGACTGAACGGATCGCCGTACGAGTCGGGACTGCAGACGGCACGCACGCAGGTCACGCCGTGCGCATGGGCAAGGCCGTAGGTGTGGCCGAGCTCGTGAACGACGAGCCACGCGCTCAGCATGCCGTTCAGCAGCACCTCGCGAGCGACGCCGACCGCGTTCCACTCGCACTCGGTCCGCGGCACGACGTACACGACGCGGTTGTACGCCGCCGGCGAGAAGCCCGCACTCCGCGCGGCCTCGAGTGGGCCGTCGCTCAGCCCCGGCGCGACACGTTCGTGAATCGGGGCGGGGCACGCGGGACGCTGGGCATAGGCGCTCAGCCACGGCGTCACGTCGCCGTGCAGCGAAAGCTGCCCGAATGACGACTTGCGCAGAAAGGCGTCGGCCTCGTCGAACACGACGCCGCGGACGTCCTCTGCCGGCCAGGGCTGCGGGCCCCACGTGGCGAGGATGACGAGCACCCGATGATCGCCGGTCGAGTCGGCCGACGCCCCCGGTGCGACGAGCGAGAGCAGCACGGCGAGAGTGGCAGCGATCGTCGTCGGGCGGGTCTTCATCGGGTTCGGTATTCGAAGCGGCGCGTGGCTTCCGCCTCGGGGGACCTGACGGTGATCGTGCCAGTGACTCGCGCACGGCGCGGCGCTGAGCGCACGAGCCAGGTGCACAGGGCACGGCCACGGACGACACCGCGCTGGACGAGCCTCAGCCGAATGCGTGATCCTCTCGCCTGACAGCCGACGTCGAGGAGCCTCGTGACACCGTGGCGACCGGCGCGGCGATGGTCACGCGAACTCCGACGCGCGGCCGCCGCGGGGTGACAGTGGGTTGACCGACGCGCAGCGGCTCTTGGACGGCGAGTGGAGGAATCCGCGTCGCGAACACGCCCTGGTGGAAACGACCGTCGAAGGGGCCGGTGGCTGACGCGAAGACTGGCACCGCCACACCTCCCGCAACGAAGGACGTCGAGACGTAGTCACCGAGGAACCGCCCGGTGGTGCTCTGGGGGAACGAGTCGAGGGGCTGCGCCGACCCGAGCGGTTGAGGAGCGCTCCACCCCACGCCCGCGTTCGTCGTCGAGACGAAGTAGGACTGCACTCGGCAGGTCTCGGACGTGCACCCTCGCGGGCCGAGGATGGAGAATACGACTGCCGCGCGCATCGTCGATCCGCTCGACGCCTGGTCGACGCCGAGACCCGGCACGAAGTGGTGCAGACCGTTGAGGATCGGAGCGGTCAGGACACGGCGCGTGGTCGCCCAGCGCACACCGTCCTGTGAGGACGCGATGAGTAGGTCGTTCGGCGCAGCCGGTCCGGGGCAGCCGCTGCGAAAGCGGCAGTCCTGCCACGCGACGACGATCCGGCCGGCGCCATCGATTTCTGCAGACGGTAAAGCGGGTGCACGCATGCCCGGGACGGGTGACGCTCGCAGGCCGCTCACGACCGACGACGCGGCGAACGTGCGCCCACCGTCCAGCGAGCGCACGGAGTCGATCGACCGCTCAGTCTCGTAGATGACGACAAGCGTCCCGTCGGGCCGGACGAGCGGCTGCCAGCCCGATCCGCTGGCAGAAGGAGCAAGCGCCGGCGCGGTCCAGCTCACGCCGCCGTCGCCGGAGATCGAAACGGCAAGCGCACCCGTGTTCGAGTCCGTCCAGACGACATAGCAGTTGCCTGCGTAAGGGCTCGCCGGACCGTTGTCGCAGACGATCCAGTTCTTGTCGTGCGCGAAGCGGCTTTCGTCTCGAGCCGTGACGACCGGTTCGCTCCAGGAGCGGCCGTCGCCCGAGCGGCTGACGAGTAACGAGGAGAACGGCAGCGACGACCCCGCGTCCCGGAGTGCGAGGACGGAGACGAGCCAAACGCCATGGACGCGGTCGTATGCCACTGCGGCATCCGAGACGCGCGACGCGGAACCGGGCGGCGACTGAGCTTGCGTCAGCGACGGCAGCAGGCCGGTCGCCCAGGTCGTCCCGCCGTCGATCGAGGTCGCCCAACCGATCCCCGATGCGCCGCCGCTCTCGATCCGGGCGACCTGGAATGCGGTGACAATCGTGTCGCCGACGGAGAGGCTGTCCGGCTCGACGGCGGTCTCGTGTTGCCCCGCGCCGGCGACGAAGGGGTCGAACGAGAGCAGTTGCGGCGGTGCGACGTCTGCTCCCGCTTAAGGCTGGAAGGAAGACGAGGCCGGCGATCGTCGAGATCGTCACCGCCACCGCTCCCGACGTCGCGTCACCACGTCGCCCTCTTAGACGCCGGAGGAGCCAAAAAGTGGGAACGCGTCAGCCAAAGCCGTAAGCGCCTGCAAAACGCTCTGCGAGCAGGCGAACGAGCAGCGCCGCAGGCAGCCCGACGACGTTCAGGTAGTCCCCTTCGATCCCCTCGACAAGGGCCGCGCCACGCCCCTGGATCGCGTACGCGCCCGCCCGACCCTCCCACTCGCCGCCGGCGACGTACGCAGCGACGTCGCGCGGCGTCAGCGGCCGAAACGCGACTCGCGTCGCGACATGGTCGACGAGCTCCCAGCCTGGGGTCACGAGCGCAAGGCCGGAGACGACGAGGTGGGTCTTGCCACCGAGTGCGTCGAGCATCGCCGCCGCCTCCTCGGCGTTCGCAGGCTTGCCGTACACGCGACCGTCGAGCACGACTGCGGTGTCGACCCCGAGCACGAGCCGCCCGTCCGCCCGGTCGGCGACCGAGCGTGCCTTCCCGAGCGCGTGCTCCTCGACCAGCTCGACGGCGTCCGCCTCGGGTGGGTCGTGCTCCTCGTAGTCGGGAGCGACGACGTCGAACGGAATGCCGAGCTGCTCGAGGATCGTGCGACGCTGCGGCGACGTCGACGCGAGCAGCAGCGGCGGCGCGGGCGGGGCGCTCATCCGCGCTTGCGCGCCCGCCAGATCTCTTCCCACGGCCACTTTCTCGCCCACTCCGCGTTCGAGTGGTAGTAGGCGTGATTCTTTGCGTCCTCGGGCGCGAAGATCTCGATCAGGTCGAGCACGTCGAAGCCCGTCTCGCGCAGCAGCTTGAAGAGGTCGCCGTGGCCGAGCTGGAACTCGGTCGTATCCTCGTCCTCCCAGTCGATCCGGTGGAGCCCCCGTTGCGGCCGCTGCAGCGTCTCGGACCAACCCTCGAGGTGCGAGCAGAGAACGGCGAGCGTCGAGTTGCGCAGGAAGACGAGCTCGCCGCCCGGTCGAAGCAGCCGGGCAGCCTCGGGGATCCACCTATACGGGTCGCACCAGATCGACGCGCCGTACTCCGAGACCACGACGTCGAACGACTCGTCCGGGAGCGGGACCTCTTCGGCGTTGGCCTCGAGAAGCGGAAACTCCAGCCCGGTCTGGCGCTGCATCTGCCGGGCGGTCTCGAGTTGCGCAGGGGTCACGTCGACGCCGACCGGGCGCGCGCCGCGCTTTGCGAGCCATGCAGAGAAGTACGCGGTGCCGCAGCCGAACTCGATGACGTCTTTGCCCTGCACGTCGGGCAACGCGTTCAGTTCCGACTCGGGTACGCCGAACACGCCCCAGCTGACCGCGTTCCTCTTCCATGCGCGCACGCCTTGCTCGTGCGTGTAGTCCGCGTTCGACTTCGTCCAGCTCGCGCGGTTGCGAACTGCGTACTCGGGAAGCTCAGGCGAGTTCATCGTCGGCGAACCACAGTGCAATCTCGCGCTGCGCGGACTCTGCTGAGTCGGAGCCGTGGACGAGGTTGTTCGGCATCGACGTCGCAAGGTCGCCGCGGATGCTTCCGGGCACGGCATCCGCGGGGTTCGTCGCGCCGATCGTCTTGCGCATCGTCGCGATCGCACCCTCTCCTTCGACGACGAGCGCCCATGTCGACGCCGAGGTGATGAACTCGACGAGCTCGCCGAAGAACGGCTTCTCGCGGTGCTCGGCGTAGTGCTCCTCGCCGAGCTCGCGCGACACGCGCAGGAGCTTCCCGGCGACGACGCCGAAGCCGCGCCGCTCGATGCGCGCGAGGATCTCCCCCGCGAGCGAGCGCTCGACGGCGTCCGGCTTGATCAGGATCAGGGTGCGCTCGACGGCCACGGCGCGCGATGTTACTCGGCGCGTCTCCGCCTGGGCGTTTCCCACGTGTCGCCGAAGTCGATCGCGGCGGGTGTCTCGACACGCGTCTCGCAGAACGGGCAGATCTGCCAAAGCGCCTCGAGCGGCTGCTTGCAGTTCACGCACGGCTGCTTGAGCTTCGTCGTGCAGACGGGACAGACGAGAAACGACACGTCGACCTCGGACAGGCAGACCGGGCAGTGGAGGTCGCGCATCGCGAGCCGCTTCTCCATCGCCTTGATCTCGAGCTCGCGTTCGCGCACGTCCTCGAGGTACTCCGGCGGCCGGAAGAACATGTAGATGATCGGCCCGAGGAAGGGCGGGATCGCGCCGAGCACCGTGGCCATGCCGACCATCCACGGGTCCTCGATCCGGCGCCTTGCGTCCTTGTAGACCCAGTAGGCCGTTGCGACCCAGAACACGAAGAGGAAGAAGAACGCGAGGTTCCGGGCGATGATCAGGAAGTCGGAGTCGAGAGTCACAGAAGCAGCTTTCCCACCAGATACCCGACCCCGAACGCGGCCCCGACGATCGCGAGGATCACGAACGCGGCGAACGCGACGACGGTCAGCTGTTCAACCAGCTTCGTCACTCTACGCGCTGCTCCTCTCGCGCGGCCAAATCCGCGAGCAGGTAGAGGGAGCCCGTCACGAGCACGGGCGGATCCTGCCTCGCCCGCTCGACGGCGGCCACCGGGTCGTCGACGACCTCGACCTCCGGGAACCAACGGGCCGCCCGGGTGGCGAGCTCCGCGGCCGGCAGAGCCCGTGGGTTCGAGGATGCGGTCGCAACGAGGTGCTCGCCCGCCCGCGCGAGGCGCTCGAGGATCCCGTCCACGTCTTTGTCGCGAAGGATCGACGCGACGACCGTGTAGCGCCCCGCGGGGAGGCGCGGCAGCGCCCAGTCCACGCCGTCCGGGTTGTGCGCACCGTCCCAGATCTCAAAGTCGGAGCGACGCTCGAGCCGGCCTGGCAGCTCGACGTCCACCTCCCCGGGGGGACTCGCCCCAAGGAAGGCACCTGCGGCTTCCCGAGGGCCCCCGAGCAGCACCTGCGAGCCGGAGACGAGGTCGGCGAACTCGGTGTCGGGCAGAACGACGATCGCGTCGTCGCCGGCGACGGCGAGCTTCTCGCGGGCGATCTCTTCTCGGGTTTTGCCGAGCACTTCTATGTGATCCAGCCCGACGTTCGTGAGCAGGACGACGCGGGCGTCGATCACGTTTGTCGCGTCATGGCGTCCGCCGAGACCCGCCTCGACGACGGCCACCTCGACCTCGTCGGCGGCGAACTCCGCGAACGCGGCCGCCGTCAGTACTTCGAACTGCGTTGCGCCTGCCGCGGCCGCCGCTTTCCGCACGCGACCAATCGCGCGCTCGAAGTCCGCCTCTTCGCCTCCGGCTCGGATCCGCTCGCTCCAGCCGCGGACGTGCGGTGAGAGATACGCGCCGACGTTCAGGCCCGCCGCCGCGAGATGCGCTTCGATCGTCCTCGTCGCCGTCGACTTGCCGTTGGTGCCGACGACATGGATCGAGGGATACTTCAGCTCAGGGTGGCCGAGCGTGTCGAGCAGCATCCGCATGCGCCCCAGGCCAAACTCCTCGGGCCATGGGTCGAGCGACGCGACCCAGTCAGCGCCCGACGGCATAGCCCTGCATGCCGCGCGGGTTCGCGGCCGCGCGGAGCGTTCCACCGGCATCGCGGGCCGCTGCGCTGAGACGGCCGAGTGACCACTCGTACGTGACGTCGACCTCGTGCCCGCGCTCGCGCAGCTCGTCGACCACCTCGGGCGCGAAGCGCGCCTCGAGCTCCACGTTCAGCGGCTTTGACCCGCGCGGGTAGAACGAGCTCGGAAAGTGGTTCGAGTGGAACATCGGCAGGTCGATCGCGGCCTGCAGGTTCCGCTCGAAGAGGACGTGATGAAGGAAGAAGATGAGCGACCACTGATCCTGCTGGTCTCCGCCGGGTGTCCCGAATGAGAGCACCTCGGCGTCGCAACGCGCGAGCGACGGGGACAGCGTCGTGCGCGGGCGCTTGCGGGGCTCGAGCGAATTCGGTAGGCCATCCTCGAGCCAGAACATCTGCGCGCGCGTGCCGAGTGGGAAGCCGAGCTCGGCCACAACCGGCGAGCTCTGCAGCCAGCCACCACTCGGCGTCGCGGAGACGACGTTCCCGAAACGGTCGACGACGTCGAGGTGGCAGGTGTCGCCCCGCGTCGGCTCTCCCACGCCTGCGGCGAGTGCGCCGCCGAGCGGTCTCGGCAGCTTCGCACCTGCGAGTCCGGGCACGAGCTCCGGCGAAGCCGCGTCGGTGACGAGCGCCCGGCGGTCCTCGGCGTATGCCCGGCTGAGCAGCTGATCGAGCGGGACGCGGGCGAATTCGGGGTCGCCGTACCAGGCCTCGCGGTCAGCAAACGCGAGCTTCGAGCACTCGAGCACGGTATGCACGAGCTCGGCGCTCCCGGCGCCCATCGAGCGTAGGTCGAAGCCTTCGAGCAGCGCGAGCTGCTGTAGGAGCACCGGTCCCTGGCCCCACGGCCCCGTCTTGTAGACCGTCCAGTCCTCGTAGCCCAAGCTTTCCGGCGCCTCGAACGACGCCTCGAACGCGGCGAGGTCATCTGCGGTCAAGAGCCCACGGTGTCTGTGTCCGGAGCTGTCCATCGCCTTGGTCCCCTCGCCGAACGCGCCGATCGCCTCTGCGACGAACCCGCGGTAGAAGGCGTCGCGGGCTGCCTGGATCTGACGGTCGCGGTCTTGCGAAACCGCTTCGGCTTCGGCGAGGACCCTCGCGTAGGTCTCGGCGAGCACGGGGTTGCGGAAGAGCGACCAGGGGGCCGGCGCAGGGAGCCACGTCGCCGCCGACGTCGGCCACTCACTGCGGAAGAGCTCCTCGAGCGAGGCGATTTCCTGGGCGACACGCGGCAGCAGCGGGTGCCCGTCGCGCGCGTACCCGATAGCCGGCTCGAGCACGTCGCGGAGCGATGCCGTCCCGAGCTCGAGCAACATCCGGAGCCAGGCGTCGAACGCACCGGGCACGCAGGCCGCGAGCAGTCCCGTTCCAGGAACGAGGTCGAGCCCGAGCCCGCGGAAGCGATCGGTGGTCGCCGCCGCCGGCGCCGGACCCTGCCCGCATACGACCAGCACGTCGTCTCGCTCCGCGGAGTAGAGGACGACCGGCAAGTCGCCGCCGAGCCCGTTCAGATGCGGCTCGACGACCTGGAGCACGAAGCCCGCTGCGGCCGCCGCGTCGAACGCGTTACCGCCGGCCTCCAACAACCTCATCCCGACGGCGGACGCGAGCCAGTGCGTCGAAGCGACCATCCCGAAGGTCCCGTGGAGCTCAGGGCGAGTGGTGAAGGGGGCGGCCACGCCGAAAGCATGCCGTTCCCGCCGAAACAGCGAAGCTGTTTCGGCGGCTCTCTAGGCGGACTCTTCGGCGAGGAGCGGCTCGTCGGCCTCTTCCTCGGCGCCGGCGCTCGTGACGAGCGTCGGGCGGATCCCGTTCGCGATCGTCTCCTTCGTGATCACGCACTTGGAGACGTCCTTGCGAGACGGGAGCTCGAACATGACGTCGAGCAGCGCCGCCTCGATGATCGAGCGCAGCCCGCGGGCGCCGGTCTCACGCACGAGGGCCTTGTCGGCGATCTCCCAGAGAGCATCCTCGGTGAAGACGAGCTCGATCTTGTCGTACCCGAAGAAGCGCTGGTACTGCTTCGTGAGCGCGTTCTTCGGCTCCATCAGGATCTGAACGAGGTCCTCGCGCTGGAGCTGGTGGACCGCGGAGACGACAGGGAGCCGGCCGATGAACTCGGGGATCAGGCCGAACGAGAGCAGGTCCTCCGGCATCACGCCCGAGAGCAGCTCGCTCTTCTCCGAGTCGTGCTTCGAGCGGATCTCCGCGCCGAAGCCGACTGCGTTCTTGCCGATCCGCTTGGCGATGATCTTGTCGAGCCCGGCGAACGCGCCGCCGCAGATGAAGAGGATGTTCGTCGTGTCGATCGAGAGGAACTCCTGGTGCGGGTGCTTGCGCCCACCCTGAGGCGGCACCGAGGCGACCGTCCCTTCCAGGATCTTAAGCAGGGCCTGCTGCACGCCCTCGCCCGAGACGTCGCGCGTGATCGACGGGTTGTCGGCCTTGCGTGCGATCTTGTCGACCTCGTCGATGTAGATGATCCCGGTCTCGGCCTTCTTGATGTCGAAGTCCGCCGCCTGGATCAGCTTCAGAAGGATGTTCTCGACGTCCTCGCCGACGTAGCCGGCCTCAGTGAGCGCGGTGGCGTCCGCGATCGCAAAGGGGACGTTCAGAATCCGTGCAAGCGTCTGCGCAAGCAGCGTCTTGCCGCAGCCGGTCGGCCCGAGCAGCAGGATGTTCGACTTCTGCAGCTCGACCTCGCCGTCTTCGGTGCCCATCTGGACGCGCTTGTAGTGGTTGTAGACGGCCACCGCAAGCGTGCGCTTGGCCTCTTCCTGCGAGACGACGTAGTCGTTCAGCACCGCGTAGATGTCGCGCGGGCGCGGCAGGTTTTCGAGGTCGATCTGGGCGGGAGTCGTGAGCTCCTCGTCGATGATCTCGTTGCAGAGATCGATGCACTCGTCGCAGATGTAGACACCCGGGCCGGCGATCAGCTTCTTGACCTGCCGCTGCGACTTCCCGCAGAAGCTGCAGAGAAGCTGCTCGTTGCCTTCGCTTGCGCGTGCCATCAGTCCGACACTAGTACCCGGAATCGCTTCCGGCTCGTCTCCCTCGAACGAGTGATCTGCGCTCCGACCCCCGGCACTGTCTCTCCTTGTACCTCGAAAACCATGGTTTGCCTAGGTTAGGCCACCTGGGCCCGTATCGGATCCCGGCTGGAGACGACGGTGTCGATCACGCCGTACTCCTTGGCTTCCTCAGCGGTCATGTAGTAGTCGCGATCCATGTCCTTCGCGATCTTCTCAAGATCCTGGCCGGTGTGGCTGGCCATGATCTCCTCCATCAGCCGCTTGAGGCTGATCACCTCGCGCGCCTGGATCTCGATGTCGGTCGGCTGTCCGTGGAAGCCGGCCGAGCCCTGGTGGATGAGGATCTTCGAGTGCGGAAGCGCCAGGCGCTTGCCGGGCGTTCCGCCCGCAAGGATCACAGCACCCATCGACATCGCCATCCCGACACAGATTGTCTGGACGTCGGGCTTGATGAACTGCATCGTGTCGTAGATCGCGAGCCCGGCGTACACGACGCCGCCCGGCGAGTTGATGTAGATCGAGATGTCCTTGTCGGGATCCTCGGACTCGAGATGGAGCAGCTGCGCGACGATCAGGTTCGCGATCTGGTCGTCCACCGGCGTGCCGAGGAAGATGATTCGTTCGTTGAGCAGTCGCGAGTAGATGTCGAAGGCGCGCTCGCCGCGCGACGTCTGCTCGATGACCATTGGGACAAGCGGGCTCATGCAGTCTCCTTGGTGCCGGGGGTCCACAACTTTGTCGGTTTCTCGGCTTTCTCCTTCTCCGGAGTCCAGATCGATTCGCGGGCCTCGGCCAGCTCGACCGGGATCCGCTTGACCTCGGACGCAACCCGGTCGAGCGCCGCCCGCAGGCGGATGTCCTCGCGGAGGTCCTCGAACGTCCCCGCGTCGCGCAGGCGCTGCAGCAGCTCGTCGGGATCGTCCCCCGCGGCGTCGGCCTCCTCGCGAACGAGAGCCTCCACCTCTTCGTCGGGCACGTCGAGCTCGAGCTTGTCGG
>Ga0126306_10002220_pt1 | contig 10881 bp, 11 predicted proteins | sample Plot27_FD_92592 | JGI IMG/M metagenome (GOLD analysis project Ga0126306, IMG submission 92592) | Serpentine soil microbial communities from UC McLaughlin Reserve, CA, USA - Plot27 | ecosystem: Environmental > Terrestrial > Soil > Grasslands | place: USA: UC McLaughlin Reserve, Lake County... | reverse complement strand
GCGCCGAGCCGGCGCCCGTGACCGCAGGAGCACCGACATGACGACCCCCACCAACGCGGTCTCGCCCGCCGGGTTCGACCTGGCCGAGATCGACCGCCTGCTGACCACGACGCGTGCGGTGCGCAAGCGCCTCGACCTCGAGCGCCCGGTGGCGCGCCAGGTCGTGCTCGACTGCCTCCGCCTGGCCACGCAGGCGCCCTCGGGCGGCAACACCCAACCGTGGCGCTGGCTGGTCGTCGACGACCCCGACGTCCGCGCCGGCCTGGCCGACATCTACCGCAAGGGCTACGGGCCGTACATCGAGATGCAGAAGGCGGCGGTCGTGGCGGCCGGCGGTGACGAGGACAGCCCCATCCTGCGCAGCTCGGACTACCTGGCCGAGCACCTGCACGAGGTGCCGGTGCACGTGATCCCGTGCCTGCTCAGCCGCCTGCCCGAGCGACCCACCCCGGCCGACACCGCGGGCTTCTACGGGTCGATCCTGCCCGCGGTGTGGAGCTTCATGCTCGCCCTCCGCAGCCGCGGCTTGGGCTCGGCGTACACGACCCTGCACCTGCAGCACGAGCGGGAGGCGGGCGAGCTGCTCGGCATCCCCGACACCGTCACCATGGTGGCCCTGTTGCCCGTCGCCCACGTGACCGGCGACTTCCGGCCGGCGGACCGCAAGCCGGTCGAGGCCGTCACGTACTGGAACGAGTGGAAGCGACGCGCGTGACGATGGCGAGCGCCGTCGTGCGAGGACGGGGCGCCGACGACGCCGCCGGGCTGCTGCGCGAGCTGGGGGTGAACACCCTCGTCCGACGAGAAGCGGTGGCCCTCCGCTCCTAGAGTCGCCGTGTGCGCGTCGCCGTCGAACAGGTCATCCAGACTGCGACGAGGGTGCTCGACGGCGGGCTCACCGCCCGAGAGGGCGTCACCGTCCTGGCGACGCTGACACGCGAGGCCGTGCCCGCCGCCCGCGACCTGCGCGTGACCGATCCCGATCGGGCGGCCGCCTACAGGGAGCTGATCCTGGCCCTCGGGCACGAGCTCCGGCGTCTCGAGCCGACCAGCGACGACCCGCGGCACCTCCACGCCGTGACCGACGACCTCGCCCAGGTGATGCAGGCGCTGGCGTGAGCCGGCGCCGGCTCAGGCCCCCAGGTAGCTGGCCTGGAGCAGCTCGGGCCGGTCGGCGAGGGTGGCGGCGGGCCCGCGGGCCACGACCTCGCCGTGGACGAGGACGACGGCGGTGTCGGCGATGGACAGGGCCACGGGAACGTGCTGCTCGACCAGCAGCACGCCGATGCCGAGGTCGTCCGCCACGCGGCGGAGCACGGTGGCGAGCTGGTCGACCATCTTCGGGGCCAGGCCGAGGCTCATCTCGTCGACGAGCAGCAACCGCGGCCGGGCGACGAGGGCACGGGCGATGACGAGCATCTGCTGCTCGCCGCCGGACAGGAGCCCGGCCCGCCGGTCGGCCAGCGGCCCCAGCGCCGGGAAGTACCGGGCCACCTCGGCGACGTCGCCACGAGCCCGCCTGGCTCCGCCGCCTCGACGATCGCCGGCCAGCCAGAGGTTGTCCCGGGCGCTCAGCCCGCCGAACAGCGCCCGGTCCTCGGTGACGTAGCCGAGGCCCCGCCGTGCGTTGCGGTGCGGTGCTGCCGTGTCGGCCGGCCCGCCGAACAGGCGCACCTGTCCGCCGAGCGCGGGCAGAAGCCCGGTCACCGTCATGAGCGTCGTCGTCTTGCCGGCCCCGTTCGGGCCCAGAAGGGCCACGATCTCGCCCGGCTCGACGGTGAGCGAGAGGTCGCGCACCACGACCGTGCGGCCGTAGCCGGCGTGCAGGTCCCGCACCTCGAGAAGCGGGCTCATCGGGCGTCGACCCCGAGGTAGGCGGCGACGACCCGCCCGTCGCTGCGGACCTCGGCGGGCGTCCCGCTCGCGATGTGCCGACCGCCGTCGACGACGTGCACGACGTCACAGACCTCGAGCACGAGGTCCATGTCGTGGTCGATCAGCAACACGGCGGTGCCCGCCTCGACCACGGCCCGCAGCCGCTCGCCCAGCCGACCGCTCTCGCCCGTGTCGAGGCCGGCGGCCGGCTCGTCGAGCAGCAGCACGCCCGGGTCGGCGACGAGCGCCCGGCACAGGCCGACCAGCTTGCGCTCGCCCTCCGACAGCTCGCCGGTGCCGCGGCCGAGCAGGTGGCCGACGCCGGCGACCTCGACGGCCCGGTCGAGCCGAGCCGCCGTAGGCCTGCGGCGGGGCGCGACCAGGTCGCGCAGCGCGCCCCAGACGGTGAGGCGCTCGGCCGCCACCAACAGGTTGCCCCGCACGTCGAGGTCGTCGAAGAGCTCGACCGACTGGAAGCTGCGGACCAGGCCCCGACGCACCCGCTCCTGCGGAGGCAGCCCGTCGAGGGCGACACCGTCGAGCTCGACCGAGCCCTCGTAGGCGACGAAGCCCGACAGCGCGTCGATCAGGCTGGTCTTGCCGGCCCCGTTGGGCCCGATGAGGCCGGCCAGGGTGCCCGCCTCGAGGTCGAGGGACACGCCGTCGACGGCGCGCACGCCGCCGTAGGTGACCGTGAGCGATCGTGCGGACAGGCCCATCAGCTCGTCCCCGGCGCCGAGGAGGGATCGGGCCCCGGCGCGGCGATCGCCTGCTGCAGCAGTGCCAGCAGGCCGACCCACCCGACGAAGGCCGACACACGCCCGTCGGGGCCGAGGACCGTGCCGCTGACGTGGGGCCCGTCGTCGGTCACGTCGCCCGCCCTGCGGTCCGTCGTCGGTCGCCGGTCGACGGCGATGTCGAGCTGGAGTCGTGGCATCGTTCCGCCTCCCGGCCTAGCGAACCCACGTGTGGTACTTGGCCCGGCGGTAGCCGAGGGCCCGGTAGGCGGCGTCGACCAGCGACTGCCCGGTCGGCCCCAGCCCCATGGCCGCCGACATCTGGTTCATCACGTAGCCGAACGACATGTCGCAACCGGGGTCGGCGAACCCGATGGACCCGCCGTTGCCGATGTGCCCGAACGCCTCCTCGCTCAGTGAGACGAGGACGGGTGGCTCGACGCCGGCCGGCGTCGCCCCGGCCTTGTGGAACCCCAGCGTCCATCGGCCGGAACCGGCGAGCACCGCGTCCTGACCGCCGGCGGACTGCACGGCGCCCATGCGGGCGACGTCCTCGGCGTCGAGGGGGAACCGCCCGACCCGGCGGTCGTGGACGATCGCCCGGTACATCCCGGCGACGGCCCGGGCGTTCATCACGCCCCCCGACGCCGGTAGCTCGGCGGCCAGCGCGGCAGGCGAGTCCCACTCGCCCGGCACCAGGTAGCCCCCGTTGTTGAGCATCACGAGCCCGGGGATCGAGTCGGGCTCGGTCATCGCCTGCACCAGGAAGCGCGGGAGCGGGCCCCCGGGCTCGGGGTCGGGCGGGGGCACGAGCGTGGCGACCCGGTCGGCGAGCCCCTCGGGCAGCCCGACGTAGAGGTCGAGACCGAGCGGAGAGGCGATCTCGTCGGCGACGAACCGGCCGAGGCTGCGACCGGTGACCCGCCGAACGACCTCGCCGACCAGGAAGCCGAAGGTGAGGGCGTGGTAGCCGTGCCGCGTGCCGGGCTCCCAGAACGGCGCCTCGGCGGCCAGGCGCCCGACCACGTCGTCCCAGTCGTAGAAGCCGCCGGCCGGGACGGGATCGCGCAGTGCGGGCAGCCCGGCCTGGTGGCTCAGCAGGTGCCGGACGAGCACCCGGTCCTTGCCGGCGGCCGCGAACTCGGGCCAGTAGGTGGCGACGGGTTCGTCGACGTCCAATTCGCCGGCCCCCGCCAGCAGGTGGGCCGCGAGCGCCGTGGCGCCCTTGGTCGTGGACATGGCCACACACAGCGTGTCCTTCTCCCACGCGCGGGTGCGCGCGGGGTCGGCATGGCCGCCCCACAGGTCGACGACCGACTCACCGCCGACCGTGACGGTGACCGACGCCCCGAGCTCGCCTCGCTCGGCGAGGTTGCGCTCGAACTCCTGGGCGACGCCAGCGAACCGGTCGTCACAGTGGCCTTGTACGTCCATCGCTCGTGCCCCCTGGGTCGGCCCCTCTGCCGGCAGTGTGCGCCGTGCGGGTGGCGAGGCGTAGTGGGGGGCTCCCTACACGTGCACGCCCGGGCCGGCGGCGTGGCGTCGTCCTACACTCCCGGCGGAAGGGGGAAGTTCGACCGTGACCACGCCGCCGCTGGTCGGGCGCGACCTCGACCTGGCGGTCGCCCGGGAGCAACTGACGCGCAGCGCACGAGGGACCCCCGCCTCGCTGCTGGTCCGCGGCGAGGCCGGCATCGGGAAGTCGCGCCTGGTCGCCGAACTGGCAGATGCCGCCGGCCGGCTCGGTCACCCGGTGGTGGTCGGCCGGGCCGACGACCTCGACCACGGCATCCCATTCGCCGCGTTCCGCGACCTGCTCGCCCGGCTCGACCCCGACGGGCCCGGCGCCGACGAGGCCGATGGCTTCAGCGCCGCCATCGACGGCCACCACGCGGAGGCCGACGCCGAGCACCTGACCGCCGTGTTCAGGGCGGCCACGCAGTTGCTCCGAGCCCTCGCCGACGGGGGACCGTTGGTCCTCGTACTCGAGGACTTCCACGTGGCCGACGGCGAGTCGCTGGCTCTGGCCGCCCTCCTGATCCGGCTCGCGGGCCTGCCCGTCCTCACCGTGGTGACCCTGCGGCCCGGCGGGGGCGCCGCGGAGCTCGAGCAGCTCTGCGAGCGGGTGGCGTTCGACGGTCGGGGGTCGGTCGTCGACCTCGAGCCCCTCGACCGAGCCGACACCCGGGCGCTCGCCGCCGCGGTGATCGGGGCCGCGCTCGACGACGGGGTGACGGACGCGGTGGCCGAGGCGAGCCGGGGCAACCCCTTCTTCGCCCGCGAGGTGGCGCAGGCGCTGGTGGACGGCGGTGCCGTGACGGTCGAGGACGGGCAGGCCCGGCTCGTGCCCGGTGCTCCCGCGGCGAAGTTGCCGCGGTCGACCGCGCTGCTGCGGCGGCTCGTGCTCGGCACCACCGACCTCGAGCTCGCCAAGGTGATGGCTGTGTTCGGCCGCTTCTCGCTTCATCACCTGGGGCTGGCGGGGCGTCTCACCGGGCTGTCGGGCGACGGCGTGGCCGCGTCGTTCGACCGGCTCGTCGCGTCGGGCCTGCTGGCGTCCACTGCGGGTGGAGGCTATGAGTTCACGCACTCGATCCTGCGGGACCGGCTCTACGACGACATCGGTCCGGCCGAGCGCCAGCGCATCCACGCGGCCATCGCCGCCGACCTCGCCGTGGAGCGTCGCGGGGGCAGGCTGCTCGACGTGCTCGAGCTGGCGACGCACGTGGCGGCCTCGGCCGAGCCCGGCGATGCGGCGGCCGTCGAGGTGCTGCTCGAGGCCGGGCGGACGGTCGGGGCGACGGCGCCGCTGGTGTCGGCCGACTACCACCGCCGCGCGCTCGAGCTGCTGCCGGTCGACACGCCGCGACGCGCCGAGGCGCAGGCCGGCCGGGCCCGGGCGCTGCACATCGGCGCCCGTCCACGCGAGGCGGCGGCCGAGGGTCTCGAGGCCCTGGCCGGCCTGCCTCCGGGGCCGATGCGTCGTGCGACCGCAGCGCTTGTCGTCAACGACCTGTACCTCGACGGGCGGGCGGGCGACGCCCTCGGGGTCATCGACGCGGAGCTGGCGCTCGGCGGCGACCCGTGCCCGCTGCTGGCGATGCGCACCAACCTGGCGCTCCAGGCCGGCCGCTACCCGGAGGCGACGGGGACCTTCGGTGACGCGCTGGGCGCCCTCGGCGACGCCGATGTCGCCCCGGCTGCGGAGCTGATGGCGCTTGCCCACCTGGTGCAATACGCGAACCACGTGGCCGAGGTCGGGCTCGCCGCCGACCTGCTGCGACGCGTCGAAGCGCTGCCGGAGCGGGCGTCGTCCACCGTGGGCCTCGCCGCACACGAGTTGGTGGCGTTCGCCGATTGGCGCCCGGGCCTGGTCGCCCGGATCGAAGAGCACCTGCGGGTGGCGTCGGCCATGCGCCCCGAAGGCGCCGCGCTGTCGATCGGCGGCAGCTCCGAGGGCGCGCGGGCGCGGGTGCTGTGGATGCGCGGCCGGTGGGACGAGGCCCTCGAGCTGATCGGTAGCGCCGGGTTCGCCCTCGACCAGCGCGGCACGGTGACCACCGCCCAGCTGCTGGCGTGCGTGGCGGGCGAGATCTTCGTGGACCGCGGCGACCTCAACGACGCGGCGGGCACGGCCGCACGTTTCGTGACCCCGATCGTGTCGCTGGCCCGCAACGCCGCCCTGGTTCGCGCTCGCATCCACCACGCAGTGGGCGAGCACGACGTCGCCCTGGCGCTGCTGGACAACGAGCGCGAGGAGGCGTCCGCACCCGGCGGCAGCGTGTGGAAGCTGGCCGAGGTCCTGGGCCTCGCCCTCGAGATCCACCTCGCCGCGACGCGTACCGACGAGGCGCGCGCGGCGATGGCGGAGCTCGAGACGCTGGCCGAGCGCACCGGCTGGCTCGAGTGCAAGGTGCTGGCGCTGCGGGCCCGCGCGCTGGTCGACGAGGACGTCGACGTGGCCCGCACCTGGCGCGACGTGGCCGAGGCCGAGTCCTGGGAGGTCGAGCGCGCCCACGCCCTGCTGGTGCTCGGTGAGCTGGACCACGAGCCGGCCCGCAACCTCGCCGAGGCGTACCGGGCGTTCGACTCGTTCGGGGCCGCCCCCTGGCGCCGCCGGGCCGCGGCGGGGCTACGCGCCCGCAGTCTCACGGTGCCGCGCCGCGCGTCCCGGGCGGCCTCCGAGTTGACGGAGACCGAGGCCCAGCTCGTACGGCTCGTGAGCGACGGCCTGACGAACCGGCAGATCGCCGCGGCGATGCACTACAGCCGCAAGACGATCGAGGTCTACCTGTCCCGCGTCTACGCCAAGACCGGCTGCGCCTCTCGGCTCGAGCTCGTCCGCGCCGTCGACACGGGGGCTGTGCAGGTCGGTGGAGCCGCCGCCACCAGCGGGCGGGGTCGGTCGGCCTGACGGAGACAGGGCGGGCGGTCGTTGCCACCTCGTAGGGCAGGCGATTGAAACGGCTACTGGACACCTCGCCCGCGGCTGCGGTCGGGGCGCGTCCCGAGCGCGCTCAGCTGGTCGCGCTGGCCGCGCTGGCCGCGCTGGCCGGCACGTCGCCGGCCAGCGCGGCCGTGATCGAGCGCCGGGTCCGGCCCCGGTCGGTGGCCGCCCGGGCGACGGCGCTGGCCAGCGCGGCGGTGCTGCTGGCCCCGCCGGGCAGGGCGCCGTCGAGCAACTCGTTCCAGTACAGGGCCCAGCCGCCGGCGATCGCCCGCCCGAGCACGGGGGCGGTGAGGAGCCGCCCCGTGGCCGCCACGACCCTGGCCCGCCGCACGAGCGCGGCCTGGATGGCCGCGTTGGCGGCATGGAAGCCGGCGTAGCGGTCCGCCAGGAACGCGCGGTAGCGGTCGGCGGGCGCGCCCGGGCAGGCGATCACGGCCTCGGCGGCGGCCCGCCCGCTGACCAGCGCCTCGGAGATGCCCTCGCCCTGGAGCGGGTTGACGAGCCCGGCGGCGTCGCCGACGAGCAGCACACGCCCGCGTGCCGGGACCGTGCCCACCATCCCCATCTTGAGCCAACCCCCGAGCCGTTCGGCGGGGAGGGGGACGGCACGATCGAGGAGGCCGAAGCGGTGGAGCACGCCGACGAAGGCGCCCAGCGACCGGCCGGCATGGCCGGCCGCGGAGCGGTCGCCGAGCACGCCGACCCCGACGCCGAGGTTGGCCCGCCCCCCAGGCCCCGGGAACACCCAGCCGTAGCCCGGGAAGCCGCGCCAGCGCGCCTCGTCCCACAACACGATCGTGGGCAGGTCGACGGACGCATCGACATATGAGCGCAGCGCGAACCCCCACAGCACCCGGGACTGATCGACCAGGCCGGCCGCGGCCGCCACCCGGCTCGTCGCACCGTCGGCACCGATCACCACGTCGGCCCGGACGCTGGTCCCGTCCGACAGCTCGAAGCCGGTCAACCGCCCGTCGTCGAGCAGCGGGGCGGCCGCCCGGGCGGTGTGCGCCACGCTGCCGGCGTCGAGGGCCGCCGTGCGGAGCGCCTGGTCGAGCTCGGCGCGGGCCAGCGCGACACCGTGGCCGGGGTAGGTCCGGCCGGCCCGGCACGGGAGGAGGACCGACCGGCCGGTCGGGCCGACCACCCGCATGTCGCCGATCGGCTCGGCCCCGGCCAGCCGCAGGCCCAGCTCGTCGAGCACCTGCACGCCCCGGGGCCCCACGAGGTCGCCGCACGCCTTGTCCCGCGGGAACTCGGCCTTGTCGACCAGCGCGACCCTGGCCCCGCCGCGGGCGAGGACCAGGGCGGCGATGCTGCCGGCCGGCCCGGCCCCGATCACGGCGACGTCAGCGCGCTCCGCCGGCACGGGACCGCCCTCCCGTGGGTACAGTCGGCGGGCTGTCCGATGTGCGGAGGTGCTCGTGCTCACCCGGTCGCGTCAGGATCCCACCAGGTTCGCGCAGCAGCTCTTCCAGGGACTGCCCCGGCGCTACGACCTGCTCGCCGAGGCGCTGTCGTTCGGCCAGAACGGGCGGTGGCGGCGGGCGATGGTCGACCCCATCGCCAACGGCGATCCGGGCACCGTGCTCGACGTGGCCACCGGCACCGCCGGCGTGGCCCTCCAGCTCGCCCGCCGGACGACGGCCCGCGTGACCGGCATCGACCTCACCGAGGCGATGCTGCGCCAGGGGCAGGCGGCGGTCGTGGAGGACGGGTCGCAGGACCGGATCGCGCTGGTCAACGGGCAGGCCGAAGCGCTCCCGTTCCCCGACGCCTCCTTCGATGCGCTGACCTTCACCTACCTGCTGCGCTACGTCGCCGACCCCGCCGCGACTCTGGCCGAGCTGGCCCGCGTGGTCCGGCCGGGCGGCATCGTCGCCAGCCTCGAGTTCCACGTCCCAGCCGCCCGGGCCTGGCACGGCGCCTGGTGGCTCTACACCCGCCTGGGCCTGCCGGTGCTGGGCGCGGTGACGGGCGGCCGGGAGTGGTATGACGTCGGGCGCTTCCTCGGCCCCAGCATCTCGACGCACTACCGGCGCTACCCCCTCGACTGGACCGTCGACGCCTGGCGGCAGGCCGGGATCACCGACGTCGAGGTGCGGCTCATGAGCCTGGGGGGCGGCCTCGTCATGTGGGGCCGCCGCGCCGATGGCTGATCGGCGGCCCGCCTTCTACGCCGTCACCGGCCGGGCCGGCGACTGGTGGACCCTGCTGCACCCGCCCTACACCGCCTGGCACCTCTCCTACGTGGCCATCGGGGCCGCCCTGGCCCCCCGGCTCGACGGCCAGCGGCTCGTCGCCACCCTGCTCGCGTTCTTCCTGGCGGTGGGGATCGCCGCGCACGCCCTCGACGAGCTGAATGGCCGGCCGCTGCGCACCTCGATCCCCTCATCGGTGCTCGTCGCCGCCGCCACCGCCGCGCTCACCGGCGCGGTCGCGCTCGGCGTCGCGGGCGTCGCCCGCGTCGGCTTGGTCCTCGTGCCCTTCGTGGTCGTCGGCGCGTTCCTCGTGGCCGCTTACAACCTGGAGCTGTTCGGTGGCCGCTTCCACACCGACGCGGCGTTCGCGGCGGCCTGGGGCTCCTTCCCCGTGCTCACCGCCTACGTCGCCCAGGCAGAGACGCTGAGGGCCCCCGCGCTGCTCGCCGCGGTCGCCGGGTACGCCGTGTCCTGGGCGCAGCGGAGCCTGAGCACCAGCGTCCGGTTCGTCCGCCGGCGGACCACCAGCGTCGACGTCTCCCTCGGCCTGCAGGACGGCGGGGAGCGCACCGGCCACGAGGAACTCCTGCTCGACCCGCCGGAGGCGGCGCTGCGCGCCCTGTCATGGGGGCTCCCGCTCCTCGCCGCCGCCCTCGTGGCCGCCCGCCTGTAGGCGGTCGAGCCCAGGATCGGCGACCGCACGCTCCGTGGGCGCCAGCCGGCGGGACGCTTGCCCCGCCGGGACGACGGGTTCACACTCGGTACGAGGACAGGGGCAGCCATGTGGGTCACCGTCTCGACGGCACAGCGGACACCGCGCTCAGTGCAGGTCGGCATGGGATCGCACGTCCTTGGGCGGGCGCCTGGCAGTCATCTGGTGGTGGACGACCCCCAGGTCTCCATGAAACACGCTCAGCTCGATGTCGCCGACGGAGGTGCGTGGCTGGTCGACCTGCACTCGACCAACGGCACCTTCGTGGACGGTCGCCGGTTGGAAGCACCGGTCTGGTTGGCGGCTCCCTCCGAGTTCAGCGTCGGGCAGACGACCGTGCGCCTCGCAGCCGATCAGCCCACGCTCCGGTCAGGGCCACCGCCAGCCGGCCCGCCGCCCGGGGCCGGGTCGTGGGACCCACCGACCGGCAGGCCTGCCACGCCACCTCCCCCAGGCCGCGTATCCGATGCCGGCCCGGTGGCCGGTCGCGACGTCGCCATCAGGGGCGGCCGGGACGCGGCAGGGCGCGACCTCATCATCCACGAGGGCCTCAAGCTCCAGACGAGGATGCGCGACTCTGCCAAGAACTGCATTCGCCTGGGATGCGTGTTCCTCCTCGTCGGCTTCGGGCTGTTCGGCTATTTCGTCATCACGTGGAACAACGAGATCTTCGACGCCGTGACCGATCCCTCCGCCGAGCCGCCCACCGATCTCCCGTCCCCGCTTCCCTGGCTGCCCCTGGGCGCGGCGCTGATGTTCGGTGGCCTCGTGCTCGTGGTGACCGGCCTGCTCATCCCGCGAGACCGCATCGTCACCCGGAGGGACAGGTAGCCATGGACCCTGCCACGCTCGCCGCCTTCGCCGTCGCCGCTCTGGTCCGCTATGTCGGCGGCAAGGCCGCCGGTG
>Ga0126306_10002218_pt1 | contig 10886 bp, 6 predicted proteins | sample Plot27_FD_92592 | JGI IMG/M metagenome (GOLD analysis project Ga0126306, IMG submission 92592) | Serpentine soil microbial communities from UC McLaughlin Reserve, CA, USA - Plot27 | ecosystem: Environmental > Terrestrial > Soil > Grasslands | place: USA: UC McLaughlin Reserve, Lake County... | reverse complement strand
GTGGACGGGGCGGAGGAGGCCGGGGACGACGGTGCCTGGTCCGGCGTGGCGTGCGACGTGGACGGGGCGGAGGAGGCCGGGGACGACGGTGCCTGGTCCGGCGAGGCGTGCGACGCTGACGGGCCCGAGGCCGGGAGCGACGATGCCGGGTCCGGCGAGCCGTGCGACGCCGAGGAGGCCGGGGGCGGCGGTGCCGGGTCCGGCGAGGCGTGCGACGCGGACGGGGCCGAGGACGCCGGGGACGACGGTGCCCGGTCCGGCGGCGAGTTCGACGCCGACAGGCCGGAGAACGCGGGCGACGGCGTCGAGCCGGCAGACGAGGTCGATGGCGCCGACGTCGCCGACGTCGCTGACGACCCGGGCGAGCCCGGGGGCTGTGCCGCCGGGGTGGGGAACGTCGCGACGATGCGGGGGTCGGTGGGCGGGGCGGCGGGCGCCGGCCGGGGGATTCGAGGGATGCGGATGTCGTCCTGGCGGCGAGGGGCGCGCACGGAGGAGGCGATCGTGGGGCCGACGATCGTGACCGCGCCGGTCGAGGTAACGACGACGGGGGTCTCCCGCACCGATCGCCTGTCGGCCCGAGCCGCCCGGCGGTCGACCAGCCGGTCGAGCGCCACGGCGATGCGGGACGAGAGGGCGATGCGGGCCCGCCGTCCGCCGGCCCGCACGGCCCGGGCCCAGCGGAGGGCCGCGGCGACGGTCACGGCCACGACCCGGGAGGCCACGAAGGCGACGAAGGAGGCCCACGACCGGGAGGTCCGGCCGACCCACAGCGAGGCACGGCGGGCGCCACGCCCGGCGGCGACCGTGCAGGCGCACGAGGCCCCCCACGCCCGGCCGGCCGCCCGTCCGGCGGCGGACACGGCGCATGCGGCCTGCCGACCGGCAGCGACGGCGGCGCTGATGGCCCGGGGCAGTCCCGTGGTCACGGCGCGTTCGGCGCTCCGTTGGACGGCCTCGCCGAACTCGGTCATCCGGCGATCGACGGCCAGCGCGACCCCGCGGATCGCTCTACCGAGCGCCCCGAGGCGGCCGGCCGGCCGCCGGACGACCGCGCGCCGCGGTGACCTTCCGCTGCGGGGTTCGGCGTCGGCCGTGGCAGGCTGGTCGCCCGCACCGGAGAGCACCTCGGCCGTCACGGCCGCGACGCACACTCCGATCACACCGAGACAGAGCAGCATTGTGATCACGCCGCACCGGACTCTAACGCTGTCGGACCACCGTGGTCCCGGCGTCATCGGCTCGCCTCGGGCGAGCGCCTCACCGGTAGCGGTCGCGCCGTCGTTCCCGGAGGGCTGACCGCTGGCTGGACCCACTCCCGATGCCGGCGCCACCCCCTCCGGCCCCGAGCCGCACGAGGGCGGCGACGTCGCCTCGGCGTATGGCGCCACCAGCGGGGAGTCCCCGAACCGGCCGCTCGACGGGGCCTACCGGTCCGCAACGAACGGCCGCTCCGGCGACCCGGATGACGGCGACGAGGCATGGGCGGTCGACGAGGGCCGTCCCGCCGGGCCGCCCCTGGCGGACGAGGCGCCCGGCCCGCCGGTGGCCGACCCGAGCCGGGGCACACGGCCGGCCTACGGCTACGAGCCCTCGGCCGGCGACGCCGGACCGTGGGCGACGCCGGGCGTCGACGGACCCGGCGAGCCGCCGCCCCCGCCGCCCGGCCCGCCGATGGGGACGCCCAGGCGGCACCGAGCCCGCAACATCGTCGCCGGCATCGCCGTGCTGTTGCTGCTGGGCTTCATCATCAGCGCCGCGGTCGTCCCGTTGCCGTACTACGCCTTCCGGCCCGGCTCGGTCCGGGACACCGAACGGCTCATCACCGTGGGTGAGGACGCCCCGATGTACCCCTCCGAGGGCTCGATCAGCTACACGACGGTGTCCCTCCGGCAGGCGACGCTCTTCACGCTCTTCACCGGGTGGATCGATGACGACGTCGACATCCACCCCGAGGACGAGGTGCTCGGCGACCGCGACGCCGACGACAACCGCACGTTGAACCTCGCCCTGATGGACGACTCCAAGAACGTCGCCGCCCAGGTCGCCCTCGAGCGCCTCGGCTACGAGGTCCCGGTGTCGAGCAACGGCGTCCACGTGCTGGACGTCGGGTCGGGGACCGGCGGCGACGGCGTCCTCGAGGTCGGCGACGTGATCACGGCCGTGGACGGGGAGGCTCTCGACCAGCCCGAGGACCTGGCCCGGATCATGGACGGCAAGGTTCCCGGCGACACCGTCGTGCTCGACGTCGAGGCCCTCGATGGGACGCAGAGCGAACGCGAGGTCACGCTCACCCCTGCGACGGACGAACCGGAGCGCGGCGTGATGGGCATCGTCGTCCAGGCCCGCGACATCACCTACGACTTCCCGGTCGACGTCCAGATCGACACGGGCGACGTGGGCGGCCCGTCGGCGGGACTGGCCTTCACGCTGGGCATCCTCGACGACCTCACCCCGGGCGAGCTCACCGGCGGCATCCCGGTCGCCGTGACGGGGACGATCGCCCCCGACGGCTCGGTTGGCCCCGTCGGCGGGACCGGGCAGAAGGCCGCCGCCGTGCGCGATGCGGGCATCGACGTGTTCCTCGTGCCGTCCGCCGACTACGAGGCCGCCGAGGCTCGGGCCGGGGACGTGGACGTCATCGCCGTCGACACGGTGGAGGAGGCCCTCGAGGCCCTCGCCGACCTGGGCGGTAACGGCCTCGACCTCCCCAGCGCCGGCGAGCTGGCCGCGGCCGACGAGGACGAGCCGGCCACGACCTCCGACTGACGCCTACCCGGCGAGGCCGACGACCCGGCCGCCGCGCCACGGCCGGCCCAGGGCCGGCCGAGACCGGCCGTGCGGACGGACGGTGTGTGGTCGTGGGCACACTCGGGCTGCCCGCCGTCCGTGGCGGGCCGTACCATCGGACGACATGTCGTCGGAGCCTCCCGTGGACGCGGCAGGCATCGCCCGCCGGACGTTCCCTACGGGGCGGCGGGGCTACGACACGCGCCAGGTCGCCGCCTACCTGGAAGAACTGGCCCAGCTCGTCGAGGACCTCACCCGCCGGGAGGCCGAGGCGCGGGCCCGAGCCGAGGCGGCAGAGGCGCGGGCGATCGACCTGGCGTCCATGGACCGCGACCGCCTGGTCGCGCTGGTCGGTGCCGAGACCGCCCGGGCGCTCGACGACGCCCGTGCCGCCGCCAGCGACATCCGGACCAAAGCCCAGGAGGCCGCCGCCGGCCTCGTCGCCGCCGGCCGGGACGAGGCCGAGGCTCTCGCCGCCGCAGCCGAGGTCGCCGCCGCCGAGCGCAAGGTCGAGTTACTGGCCGAGGCCGAGGCCCTCCGGGCGGAGGCGGCCGGCGAGCTGGAGCGCCGGCGGGCCGAGGCGACCGAGGCCGCGGATCGCATCCGCCAGGAGGCCGAGGCCGAGCGCGCCCGCCTGGTCGCCGCTGGCGAGGAGGCCCGCGACCTCGGGGTCGGCGACGCCTCCGAGGCCCGCGCCAAGGCCGCCGACGAGGCCGAGGGCGCCCGGGCCGCGGCGGCGGCCGACGCCCAGGCCACCCGGGCGCAGGCGGAGGCCGAGGTGGACGAGCTGCGGGCGCAGGCCCGCCGGGACGCCGACGCCGTCCGCAAGCAGGCCGCCCACGGCGCCCGTACCAGCCGCCAGAAGGCGTACGCGGCCGCCGAGGCCGCCCGCACCGCCGGGCGGGAGGAGGCCGACCTCTTCCTCGCCGAGGCCCGCGCCGAGGCGCAGCACCTCGTGGCGGAGGCGCTGGCGGTGCGCGAGAAGGTCCTCGGCGACCTCGCCCGGCGCCGTCACGTCGCCCGCCAGCACGTCGAGCGCCTCAACGCCGCCCGGGAGCGCCTGCTGTCGGCCTATGCCACCGTCCGCCGGACCGTCGACGAGGCGACGAGGGAGCTGTCCGTCGCCTTGCCCGCCGCCCGGGCCGCCAGCGAGCACGCCGCCCGCCGGGTGCTGGAGCAGCCGGAGCCCACCGTGGAGCAGGTCGAGACCGAGATCTCGGCCGCCCGCATGGCCGGGCTGGTCGACGAGCGGACCGGGGCCTCCCTCGGCGAGGTCGACGTGTCGGCCCTGGCCGAGCGCCTCGGCGTCGACCCCACCTCCCACCTGCCGCAGGCTCTCGCCGAGTCCGTCACGCTGGCCACGCCCCTCCCGCCGCCCGCCGACGACCTCGTCGACACGAGCGCCCGGGAGGTACCGCGGGCGCCCACCGAGGTCGACGCCTGGCCCGATGCGCCGGTCCCCGTGACCCCGACCCGGACCTCGGCCCCGCCCGCGCCCGCCGAGCCGCCGGCCGACCCCGTGGCCGAACTGGCGGCGGAGGCGGAGGCCGTGGCGGAGGTCGTCGCCGAACTCGACCGGGATGCCGGTACCACGGTCCCGCCCGTCCCGGAGCCGCCCGCCGCCGCGGTCCTCGCCGAGCCCGAGGGCGCAACGGCCGCCGATCCCGTGGCCGAGCTGGCGGCGGAGGCCGAGGCCGTGGCCGAGATGGTCGCCGAGCTGGACCGCGCCGCCGCCGTCGATTCGGTTGATGAGGTCGACGAGGAGGAGCCAGCCCGGCCGGCTCCCGGCTCCGACACCGTGCGGGCTCGTGAGCCCGTCGAGCCGACTCCGACCGCCGACATCGAAGGCGAGCCCGTCGAGCCGGCTCAGGGCGGGGTGTCCGCGGTCGAGCCGCTCCACCCCGCCGAAGTCCCCGCCGACGAACCGGCGGACGTGCCGGCGGACGAACCCGCCGCCGCCGTCGAGATAGCCGACGAGCCCGCTGCAAGCACCGAGGAGCCCGTCGGCGAGGAACCCGCTGCGGCGGTCGTCCCGGCCGCCGGCGAGGTGTTCGCGCTCGAACCCGAGCTCGACGCCGGGCCGGAGGTCGAGCCGATCGAGATCGAGGTGGTCGAGTCGCCGTCGGTCGTCGAGGTCGTGGCCAACGCCCGGTCCCGCCTGGACGACCTGTTCGCCCGTGTCCGGGAAGGGGTCGCCCCCGGCGCCAACGGCGTGAACGGGGCGGCCACCCCGGCCGCCACCGGCCCCAACCGAAGACGCTCAGGCGCCGACGACGACCACGTCACGGTCCCCGCCGACCACCACCGGACCAGCTGGCCGACGCCCGGCGAGCGGGCCGCGGCCCGGGTGTCCGCCGCCCGCGGTCCGGGCAACCCCGACGACGCGGACGACGCCGACCTGCTGGAACAGCGCGACACCGCGCTGGCCGAGGTCGAGCGGACCCTGTCCCGCCGGCTCAAGCGGGTCCTGGCCGACGAGGAGAACGAGGTCCTCGACCGGCTCCGCCGGGGTGTCCCCCAGGATCCCGCCGAGGTCGTCCCCGAGCGGTCCGAGCACGCCGGCCGGTACGCCCGGGCCGCGGTCGCCCAGCTGGAGGAGGCGGCACACCGCGGCGCCCTCCTCGTCCTCGGGCCGGATGCGGCCACGGCCGGCAAGCAGGGCCGCCGCCGCCACGACAACGCCCGGTCCCTCGCCGACGACCTGGGCGACTCCCTGGTGGAGCCGTTGCGCCAGCGGGTGGCGCGGTCGCTGGGCGAGGGCGGCGACGTCGACGAGGTCTTGGCCCGGTTCCGGGCGCTGTACCGGGAGTGGAAGGGCCAGCGGGTCCGCCTCGGCGTCCGTCACTACGCCGCCGCGGCGTACGGGGCCGGCGCCCTCGACGCCCTCGCTGCCGGGACCGAGCTGCGCTGGCTGGTCGACCGCACGGGCGAGCCCTGCCCCGACGCCGACGACAACGCGCTGGCCGAGGGCGTCCGCAAGGGACAGGCCTTCCCCACGGGCGACCGCTGCGCCCCAGCTCACCCGGGTTGCCGCTGCCTCGTCGTCCCCGCCGCCGGCGTCGCCTCGCCCTGAGAGCGGGTGCCCGGGCGACCGCTCGCGGCCGGCGGCGCAAGACGTGTGGCCCGGCGAGCCCGGACCGCGCGCGGTGATCGGTAGGGTTGGCCACCATGCGAGCCCCGGACGACCTGCCCCGACGCCCGCGGCGGGCACGAAGCGGCCGACGGCGTCGGACGCTGATCATCGCTGCGGTCGTCATCCTCTTCGTGCTGATCACCTCGGTACGGGGCATCGCCGGCTTCTACACCGACTACCTCTGGTTCGACTCGCTCGACCAGGGCGGCGTCTGGCGCGGCATCCTCGGCGCCCGGGCGGTGCTCGCCCTGGTGTTCATGGGCATCTTCTTCGCCCTGGCGTGGGCGAACCTGTTCGTCGCCGACCGGGTGGCGCCGCCGTACCGGGTGGCCGGCCCCGAGGACGAGCTGCTCGAGCGCTACCACGATGTGGTCGGCGAGCGGGCGGGGCTGGTCCGCATCGCCGTCGCGGGCCTGCTGGCGATCATCGCCGGCTCGGGCGTGTCGGCGGAGTGGAACTCGTGGGTTCTCTTCGCCAACGGCCAGGACTTCGGCGTCGAGGACCCCCAGTTCGGGCGGGACGTGGGCTTCTACGTGTTCCGCCTGCCGTTCCTGTCGTTCATCGTGGACTGGCTGTTCGCCTCGCTGCTGATCGTGTTGATCGTGACGGCGGTGGCGCATTACCTGAACGGCGGCATCCGGGTGCAGCCGCCGGGGCCGCGGGTGGCGCCCCAGGTGAAGGCGCACCTGTCCGTCCTCCTGGCGCTGCTCGCGCTGGTCAAGGCCGTCGACTACTTCCTGCAGCGGTTCGAGCTGACCGTGTCGTCGCGGGGCACCGTCGACGGCGCCACCTACACCGACGTCAACGCCCAGCTGCCGGCGCTCAACCTGCTGGTGCTGATCTCGCTGGCGGCGGCGGCGCTGTTCGTCTTCAACATCTTCCGGCGGGGCTGGGTCCTGCCCGCGGTGGCCGTCGGGCTGTGGGCCTTCGTGGCGCTGGTCGTCGGCGGCATCTATCCGCAGTGGGTGCAGCGGTTCCAGGTCCAACCGAACGAGTCGGCGCGCGAGCGCCCCTACCTCGAGCGCAACATCGAGGCGACCCGGGCGGCGCTCAACCTGGAGGGCGTGGAGGTCGCGGACTTCACGCCCGAGACCAACGTGGACGAGGTCGACCTGTCGCGGTCGCAGCAGACGATCCGCAACATCCGGCTGTGGGACCCGGCCCGCTCGCTCTCGGGCCAGACCTTCGAGGCCCTCCAGCGGATCCGCGACTACTACTCCGTCGACGACATCGACGTGGACCGCTACCAGATCGGCGGCGAGACGACGCAGGTCAACATCGGCGTCCGCACTATCAACCCGGCCGGGGTGCCCGGCGAGTCCTGGGAGGCCGATCACCTGGCCTACACCCACGGCTACGGCGTGCTGATGGCCCCGTCGAATGCCGCCGAGGGCAACGAGCCCGACTTCATCATCGGCGACATCCCGGCCCGGGTCGCCGACGGGGCCCCCGCCGTCGAGCAGGCGGGCATCTACTTCGGCGAGAACCTCGACGGCTACGTCGTGGTCAACACCGACCGCGACGAGATCGACTACCAGGACGAGGACGAAACCCAGGTCACCGAGTACGAGGGCCGCGACGGGGTCGAGGCCGGCTCGTTGTTCCGCCGGGTGGCGTTCTTCCTGCGGTTCGGTGACTTCAACCCGGTCATCTCCGACTACCTGACCAGCGACTCGCGGGTGATCTACGTCCGCGACGTCGTCGACCGGGTCCAGGCGCTGGCGCCGTTCCTCACCGCCGACACCGATCCGTACCCGGTGGTCAACGACGGGCGGGTCGTGTGGGTCGTCGACATGTACACGACGACCGACCGCTACCCGTACGCGCAGGAGGCCGACACCGACCAGCTGCGGCCCGGCAGCGGCCTCGACCACGACTTCAACTACGTGCGGAACTCGGTGAAGGCGACCGTCGACGCCTACGACGGCACGGTCCGGCTGTACGAGATGCCGGGCGACGACCCGATCCTCGACGCCTACCGGCGAGCGTTCCCCGACCTGTTCAGTGACTACGAGGAGATGCCGGAGGGGCTCAACGAGCACATGCGGTACCCGGAGGACATGTTCCGCGTCCAGACCGCCGCCTACGCCCGCTACCACCTCACCGACCCCGACGACTTCTACAACCAGGACGACACCTGGCGGGTCGCCCGCGATCCGGGGACGGCGGGCGCCGACCCCACGACGGCGGTCACGAACGAGGCGGGGCAGGCGACCGGCGAGACGATCTCGCCCCGCATCCCGCCCTATTACCAGGTGCTGCAGCTGCCGACGGAGGAGGGGGCCGACGCCCCCGAGGCCGAGATGGTCCTCATGCGACCGTTCGTGCCCTACAGCGACGACGACCAGCGACAGCAGCTGACCGCCTTCATGGCCGCCCGCATGGACGCGGAGAACTACGGCGAGCTCCTCGTCTACGAGATGCCGAGCAGCGACCTGCCGGAGGGACCGGGCATCGCGTCGGCGGCGATCCAGACCGACGAGCGCGTGTCGACGCTCGAGACCCAGCTGGGCCGGGGCGGGTCCGAGGTCCGTTATGGGAACCTGCTGCTCGTGCCGGTCGACCAGGCGCTGCTGTACGTGCAGCCGTTCTACGTCGTCCCGGAGGACCAGACCCGCCAGGTCCCGCTCCTCGAAAAGGTCATCGCCAACTACGGCGAGCAGGTCGTGATCGCCGACACGCTCGCCGAGGCGATGGAGGAGATCTTCGGCCAGGAGGCCGTCACGCGGGAGGAGCCGGAGGCCGAGGGCACGCTGCCCGACGCGGGCGAGGGGACGCCGTCCGACGAGGACACGGTGCCGTCCGGCGACGAGGCCGAGGAGCTGCTGGCGGAGGCCCAGACGCTGTTCACCGAGGCCGAGGAGGCGTTGGCCGACGGCGACCTGGGCACGTACCAGGAGCGGGTCGACGAGGCCGGCCGGCTGGTGAACGAGGCCATCGAGCTCCTGGGTGGCACGGCGGCGTCGGACGCGGGCTCGTCCTCGGACGACACGTCCTCCGACGACACGTCCTCTGACACGACCGAGGCCGAGGCCGACTCCTCGGAGGAGGCCGAGTCGACCACCACGACGACGGAGGCCACAGCGGCGGCCGCCACCAGCACCCCTGCGTGAGGTGTCAGACGGTGGTCACCGATTCGTCAGCGTGAGTTGGCGGGACCCACAGGCCGCGCTATGGTGACGCCTCCCAAGGCGACGCGGGGTGGAGCAGTCTGGTAGCTCGTCGGGCTCATAACCCGAAGGTCGGAGGTTCAAATCCTCCCCCCGCCACCAAGAAGAATGCAGGTCAGGCCCGGTCCCAACGACCGGGCCTCTTGCTGTCGGGGGGTGGCCCTGACCGAGCTACGCCGCCGACCGCGGCGCAGCCCGGTGAGACCAATACGTGTTCCCTAGACCAGCAGGAAGCACGGTCACTGACCGACGATGGGGCTGTCGGGACTTCCATGCGAGGGTACGGGGCGGGTTGGATTGGTCGAACCAGTGAGCCCACGAAGAGCGTTCCCCTCGCGCCGTCAACCCCGGCGACCCGGCTCATGGCGACCGTTTCGCCTCGTGCGCTATCCGTCGATGATGTCGAACTCGTTGCCTTCGGGGTCCAGCAGCGTCGTCCACCGCACCCCTCCCTCGTCGAAGTCGCCCACCCGGTCTGCGCCCGCCGCGGTGGCGCGGCCGACCGCGGCTGCGCGGTCGTCGGTGGTCAGGTCGGGGTGACAGCGGTTCTTGGCCGACTTGGCTTCGGGAACCTTGACGAACATCCACGCCGGGCGGAGGTTGTTCTCGTCGGCGAGACCGATGGTGGCGAAGTCCGCGTTGCCGCCATCATCGACAGAGCGCCCGAGCAGCTCCGACCAGAACCGTGCCAGGGCAAGGGCGTCGTCGCAGTCGAAGGTCACGGCGTGAAGCGACACGGTCATGCCGTCACCCGATCGAGCGTTCGCTGGATGGCGACGGCTCCCAACTGCATGAAGTGCTCGACGTCGGCACCGACGTCGTCGGGTGCGACGTCGGCGATCCATATCAACCGGCTGTGTTCGTCGCTGTCCGCGACCACCTGCATCGACGCATGGTGGTGACGCATCCCGAGCGGCGACTCCACCACCGCGTACGCGATCCGCCGAGCGTTCCCGTCCACGTCGACCAGCAACTCACGGGCGACGAACCCGTTGTCGAACCGGACAACGCGGGTGTCGCCCTCCAACCGCGTGTCGACGACGAAGCCGCGAGCCAGGCGTTCGTGCACGGCGCCGACAGCAGCGACGGCAGACCAGACGTCGGCCGCGGGGGTCGCGATCGGGATCGTCAGATGTATGGACGCCATTACGGTGTGCTCCTCTCAGGTTTTGGTCTTTCGAGCGTCCGGCCTCCCGCGGCGGGAGAGTCAAGGGAAGACTTGACCCGTCGGGGCAGGTTGGATGGTCGATGTGTGGACGGCACTACTCCGCCGACGACCGCGCCGGGATGTGCTGCCGATCGAAGACGGGTCGCTCCCGGGCTGAGAGGTCCGCGTCCTCTGGCTCGGCCGTCTCGCGTCAGGAATGCGGGTTCAAGGCGCTGCGGATCGTCCCGTGGCTCTCGGAGCCGCCGCTCATCGGTCCGGCGATCCCGCTGAGGCGAACACTCCTGGGGTCACTCCGACCAGTCGCTTGAAATGCCGTGTCAGGTGAGCCTGGTCGGCGAACCCGCAGTCGGCGGCGACGCGCGCGGCGGGGACGCCGTCACGCAGTTGCTGGACGGCACGGCGGACGCGCAGCTGGCGCTGATAGGTCGACGGTGGCATCCCGATCTCCGCCCGGAACGTGCGCGCCAGGTGGTAGGTGCGGAAGGACACACCTGACTCATCCTCGAAGAAGCTATACGAACGTTCGTATATTGTGGTAGCGTGCCGATCCAGTGGCAGAGGTGCATCCAGGTGACCATCCGCCGGAAGCCAACCGGCGGCTCTTCGACTGCACGTCATGTGCAGC
>Ga0126306_10002217_pt1 | contig 10890 bp, 11 predicted proteins | sample Plot27_FD_92592 | JGI IMG/M metagenome (GOLD analysis project Ga0126306, IMG submission 92592) | Serpentine soil microbial communities from UC McLaughlin Reserve, CA, USA - Plot27 | ecosystem: Environmental > Terrestrial > Soil > Grasslands | place: USA: UC McLaughlin Reserve, Lake County... | reverse complement strand
GACGCTGCCTAGCTCGTCCGATCTGGGCCGGTGAACACCCGTCACGTGGACCAAAATAGACGATTATATCCGCTTATCCGCCCGGAGCATTGTCTAGACGAGCGCCAATTTGATGTCCGAAATTTCGCCAGTTGCCGACATTCGGATCGGGCATTAGGAACCAGAGCACCCATTCTCCCTTTCCGTTTGTGAGGAGATGTGATGCGCAGAATCCTCGTCAGGACGCTGCTTCCCGCTACCGCGCTGGCGGCGTTAGCCGTGGCGGCCCCACCCGCGGTCGCCGATCCCGACCCCGGGACCCCGCCGAGCACGACCATCGTCGGTGGCGTCGACGCCACTGAGCCGTACCCCTTCGCCGCGTCGTTACAGACCCGCGGCGGCGGCCACTTCTGCGGCGCCGCGCTGATCCGTCCCAGCTGGCTCCTCACCGCCCGGCACTGCGTCGACGACGCTACGCCGTCGAACATTCAGGCGCGGATCGGATCGAACAATCGCACATCCGGCGGCACCGTGGCCACCGTGGCCCGGATCGTCCTCCATCGCGCCGCGCCGAGCGACGTGGCGCTCGTGCAGCTGACGTCGGCAGTCAGCCACCCGGCTATCGCAATCGCCGACAGCGTCCCGGTGAACTCCGGTATCCGGCTGCTCGGGTGGGGCGCCACCCGCGACCCGAACCCCGGCCCAGCGCCGACGACGCTCCAGCAGCTCGACACGACGGTACTGCCCGACAGCCGCTGCGGGACCGGCGCGCCGGAGCTGTGCGTCGGCAACGTCGACGGCTGGCGGGGTGCCTGCTACGGCGACTCGGGTGGACCGGCCGTCCTGCGGGTGGGCAGCGCGTGGCGGCTTGCCGGTACGACCACCGCGGGGACGACCGCCATCTGCGGCCAGGGGCCGTCGATCTACATGGATTCCAGCGCCCACCGGGCCTGGATCGACAGCATCGTCGGCGGTGGTGACCCGCCACCACCCGGCAGGTACTTCGAGAACGGCACCGACATCGCCATCCCCGACCTCGGCACCGCCGAGTCGCCCATCGCGGTCAGCGGGGTCAGCGGCAATGCGCCGTCGGCGCTGCGTGTCGGCGTGACGATCCGGCACAGCTGGCGTGGCGATCTGGTACTGCGCCTGGTCGCGCCGGACGGCACCACCTACCTGCTGGAGGACTTTCCCACCGGTGACAGCGCCGACGACGTGGTGAAGACATACACCGTCGACGCTGCGTCCGAGGTCGCGAGCGGCGGTTGGCGGCTGCGGGTGCAGGACATCGCGTCCAGCGATGTCGGCCGGATCGACGCTTGGAGCCTCCAGTTCTGAGGAGCGCCGCCCGAACGGCCGTGGCGAGGCCGACCAGGCCTTGCCACGGCGCGGACCGAACTCGTTGACTGCCTCATCGATTGTGGACATGGGGTGGAGACCAGCTCGGACGACACGCGGACCTGCAGCCTGCCGGGCTGGTGTGCATTGCGGACTATCGTGACTGCGTGCCCGGTCTGGGGATTTCCACTGGCGGCTGGCCATGCGCGGGTTACGTGCGCGCCGCCGCGCTGAACCCGTGGAGCCGCCGATGGGTGGTGGCGGAGCTGTGAACCAGGGGCTGGCGTTGCTGGGTGCCTGGGGACAGCTGGTCGGGTTGCTGCTCCTGCTCGGGTATTTCGTGCTGCGGGGCAAGGCGTGATCGGCCGCGCCGTCGCCGCGAGCGTATTCGTCGTGACGCTGCTGGCAGGGTGCGCCGGGCCGTCGTTCAGCCACCGGGACTACGAGCGGAAGGCCGCGCACACCGCCGAAGAGGCCAATGCGGTGGTGCAGACTGCGCTGCTCACGGTGCAGGCCGCTGGGAAGCGCCGGGCACCGCGGCAGTTCCTCGACGTGCTGCTCACCGACGCGGAGTCCACTCTGGCGGACATCCAGGCCAGCTTCGAGGGCGTGCAACCGCCGGAGCCCGACGCCGATCAGCTCCGCAGCGACCTCGGGGACCTGCTCAGCCGGGCGGGCGACGTGCTGTCGACACTGCGGATCGAGGTCCGACGTGGTCGCCTCGGTGCCTTGCCCGAAACGGCCGGGCCGCTCACCGGGTTGCACGACAAGCTCGAGGCGTTCGCCGAGGAGCATCGGTGAGGCGCTTCTTCGCCATCACGCTCGGGATCCTCACTGCCATCGGCGGCTTCGTCGACATCGGCGACCTGGTGGCCAACGCGCTGGTCGGGTCGAGGTACGGCTTCGCACTGGCCTGGGTCGTGCCGGTCGGCGTGATCGGGATCTGCCTGTACGCAGAGATGTGCGGCCGGGTCGCGGCGGCGTCCGGCCGGGCCGTCTTCGACCTGATCCGCGAGCGGCTCGGGCCGCGTTGGGGCCTCGGCAACCTCACCGCGTCGTTCCTGGTCACTGCACTCACGCTCGCGGCGGAGATCGGCGGTGTGGCGCTGGCGCTGGAGCTCGCGTCCAGCGTCAACTACCTGCTGTGGATACCGATGGTCGGCTTCCTGGTGTGGCTGGTCATCTGGCGGGTGAGGTTCGAGCGGATGGAGCAGGTGTTCGGGCTCGGCGGGCTGGCACTGATCGTCTTCGCGGTCGCGTTCTGGCAGCTAGGCCCGGACTGGGGCCAGCTCATCCATAACGCGACCCACCCGACGCTGGAGCCCGGCGAGGGCCGGGCGACCTACTTCTACTACGCGATCGCGCTCTTCGGCGCGGCGATGACCCCGTACGAGGTGTTCTTCTTCTCCTCGGGCGGAGTGGAGGAGCACTGGAGCGCGGAGGACTTCGCGGTGATGCGCAGCAACGTCTTCATCGGGTTCCCGCTCGGTGGGCTGCTGTCACTGGCCATCATGGGCGTGGCCGCGCTGGTGTTCTTCCCGGCAGGCGTGCAGGTCGAGACGCTTGGTCAGATGGCGCTGCCCACGGCGCTCGCCCTCGGCAAGATCGGGCTGGCGGTGGCGCTGCTCGGCATCTTCGCGGCCACCTTCGGCGCCGCGCTCGAGACCGGCCTCTCCGCCGGGTATACCGTCGCGCAGTACTTCGGCTGGCAGTGGGGCAAGTTCGTCCGTCCGCTGCAGGCCGCCCGGTTCCACCTCGTCATCCTGCTCAGCTTGATCGCCGGGGTGATGCTCATGCTGACCACCGTCGACCCGATCAAGGTCACCGAGTACTCGATCGTGTTCTCCGCGATCGCACTGCCGCTGACCTACCTGCCGATCCTGGTCATCGCCAACGATCCGGACTACATGGGCGAGAAGGTGAACGGGCGGTTCGCGAACCTGTTCGGCACGGTTTACCTCGTGCTGATCCTGGTGGTGTCCGCTGCCGCGATCCCGCTGATGATCGCGACCAAGGCGGGCCAATGAATGGAGGCACCAGTGAATTCACCGGGCCGTGCCGAATTCCGCGCGCCGGCCGGGCGCGTCTACGACGCCTACCTGCACCTGCTCGACCGGCAGATCATCGACCCCGACGGCGAGATGATCGCCAAGGTCGACGACGTTGAGCTGGAGATCAGCGACGAAGGCGTCCTTTACGTCACCGCGCTGCTCACCGGGCCGGCCGCGCTCGGGCCCCGGATGGGTGGTCCGCTCGGCAAGGCGATGGTCGCCATCCAGGCCCGGCTGCACGGCACCGGCGGTCCCGGGCCCGGCCGCATCCCGTACCACCTGATCACCGACATCGGCAGCGCCATCACCGTGTCGGCCCAGCCCGCGGACCTAACCATCCGGGGCCTGGAGGACTGGGTCCGCACCAGGATCATCGATGCCATCCCCGGAGCCTCCGATGCGCCTCAGTGAACTCCTCGGCCTGGAGGTCGTGGACCGCGCCGGCGCGCACGTCGGCACCGTCAGCGATATCCGGCTGGCGCAGGACGGGCCGCCCCAGGAGCTCGGCCAGGCTCGGCTGCGCGTCGCGGGCCTCGTCGTCTCGCCCCGGCACGGCGGCCGGCTGCTCGGCTACGACCGCATCCCGTACGAGGGGCCATGGCTCATACGCCGGATCGTCCGCACGTACCATCACGGAACCCGCTACGTGCCCTGGGAATGGATCGAGGACCGCACCGGGCGGCCCCTTCGTATCGATCACCCAATCGACGCGATCCCGCACCTACGCGACCTGCCCGCGGGCCCCGGCGCCTAGGAGCGTGTTGGAGAAGCGGTCATGAGGTATTGAGCCGCTAAATCGCATCACCGCCGGGTTCAGCGGCCAGTCTCACCAGCCGCCGGAGCTGCGCCGGCTGCAGCCCGGGTGAACGGGTATGTCCAAGCCTGCCGCGCTGAGGTGATCACCTGCACCCGCACCATCGTTGTGCATCGCTGTCACCCGCGCATGACAAGGCGGTTCTCAGCTGCCTGAAGCCAGCCCGCGGAGATCGTCCTCTAGCTTGGTCCCCTCGCGCATCGGTTTCCAGGGTTAATCCTGTCTGGTAGACAGGTGCGGAGCCGTGGTCCGCGGGCCTCAATTCGCCATCTCGATCTCGCTGCAACCGCAGCGCTAGGCCAGATCCAGAGAAGGTGATGACACCAATGCGTCCATTCTTATCTACCGTGCGCGCGAGTTCCGCCACCGCGGTGCTCGTATCCACCGTGGTCGGCGCTCTACTCTTCGCATCGACGCCCGCGTTCGGCAACGTCGCCCTGACCCAGGTCAGCTCCGACCCTTACACCGACGCCCAGGCACAGCACCAAACCGAGGTTGAGCCGGACACGTTCCGGTTCGGCAGCACCATCGTCTCCGCTTTCCAGGTGGGCCGCGTCTTCGGCGGTGGGGCGTCCAACATCGGCTGGGCCACCTCAACCAACGGCGGCGCGAACTGGACCGCGGGTTTCCTGCCCGGCATCACGGGCAACGCGGGTGGCCCGTACCGGCAGGTCAGTGATCCGGCGGTTGCCTTCGACGCCCGGCACAACGTCTGGCTGATCTCCTCACTCGGCCTGAACAACGCGGCCGGCCAGGTCAACGTGCTCACCAGCCGGTCCACCAACGGCGGACTGGCCTGGAGTAACCCGATAACCACCGCCACCGGCAGCCTCGACAAGAACTGGATCGTCTGTGACAACACCGCGACGAGCCCGTTCTACGGCAACTGCTACACGCAGTACGACATCACCAGCGGCAACCAGGTGCGGATGCGTCGCTCGACGAACGGCGGCCTCACCTGGGGGCCGGCGCTGGCCCCGAGCAGCGGCGCCACTGGGCTCGGCGGACAGCCCGTGGTGCGACCCAACGGCACGGTGATCGTGCCCTACCGCGCCACGAATGCCAGCCAGATCCGCTCCTTCCGCTCCATCGACGGCGGTGCGAGCTGGCGGGCGACCGTGCTCGTCTCCTCCATCAGCCACCACACCCTCGCCGGCTCGCTGCGTGAATCGCCGCTGCCGTCGGCTGAGATCGACTCTGCCGGCACTGTCTATGTGGCGTGGGCCGACTGCCGGTTCCGCTCCGGCTGCGGACGCAACGACATCGTCGTCAGCGAGTCGACCAGCGAGACGACCTGGGCCGCGCCCTACCGAGTTCCGATCGACGCGACCAGCAGCACCGTCGAGCATTTCGTGCCCGGCCTGGGCGTGGACCGCTCGACCGCGGGCGGCAGCGCCCGGCTCGGCCTGACCTACTACTTCTATCCCAACTCGACCTGCACCGCCGCCACCTGCCAACTCACCGTTGGCTTCATCTCCTCCACCAACGGCGGCACGACCTGGAGCGCGCCCACCCAGATCGCCGGACCGATGAGCCTGTCCTGGCTGCCCAACACGTCCCAGGGCCGCATGTTCGGCGACTACATCTCCACCTCGGTGCGGCCGGGCGGCAACGCCTACACGGTGATACCCGTGGCGACCGCACCGACCGGCAGCACCTTCCAGGTGCCGATGGTCGTCCCCACCGGCGGCCTCGCGATCACCGGCGGCGCGCGCACCGCGTCCGGCTCGTTGACCACAACAGCGCCCGCGCCAGAGAGCGCGGTACCAGTCGCACCGTTGACGGCCCGCTGACGGCCCAACCCGAGGCGAAGCGGGCGAGGAGCACGGACCGGGTTTCACAACGCCGCCTCCTCAGGAGGCCAGCGCCGAAAGCCGCCACGATCCGGCGTAGCAGGCGTGGCATCCGATGCACCGGACAGGAATGCGCGGAGTTCCGACAGGTAGGTGTTGCGGTCATCTCTGCGGACGTGGTGTCCCGTCCCCGGGACTCGGAGGACGCGCCAGCCCAGGCCGCTCAGCACCCGCGCCGTCTCGGGGTCGAGCGCGGCGCCCAGATCGGTTTCGCCGGTGAACATCAGTGTCGGGGACTGCACTCTTCGCGCCACCGCCGGCCAGGACCGGCGCAGAAACCGTTGCTCGGCGGCGAAGAGCCGCGGATCGACCCGCCCCTTGCTGGCCGCCCAGGCGGCGAGGTTGTCCGCCGACCATCTCGGGTGCTCGACCGCGGCCGCAGCCGCCCGCGCGGACTCGTCGATGGCCTGCAGCCCCCGCAGCCAGTCCTCGTACGGGTTGGCCGCGTCGGCGGCGGCATCAGCCGCGGGGTCGCCCGGCGGCGCCCAGGGCGGGTCCTCCAGCACCAGCCGGCGCACCAGGTCCGGTCGCGCGGCCGCCACCCCGGCGGCGGTGTTGGCGCCGAGCGAATGCCCCACCAGCACGACCGGGTTGTCCAGGCCAGCGACGACCGCGACGGCGTCCGCGACGTGGGCCTCGTGGGTGAACGGCTCCCCCGCCGGCATCGCGGTATGGCCATGCCCCCGCGCATCCGGCAACACCACGTCCCAGCCATCACCGGCCAGCGCAACCGCCACCGGCGCCCAACACGTGCCGTCGTCACAGAACCCATGCAGAAGAACCACCGGGCGCTCGCCCGGACATCGCCGTACATGCACCCGGACCGAGCCGGCCGGCACCATCATCGTTAGCCACTGCTCAACCCGCGCCAGCGTATCCACGCAGGCGGATCCTACCCCCGAAACGGCGGTGGCTCGTGCCCTCGGCGGAGCGGTGAAGACCGGCCGCCAACGCGGCTGAGCGACCTTCACGCAGGCGTGCCGGGCTATATTCGCACCATTCATGTCATTCGGTCACGGCATTCTGACAAGACGCTTCGGCCGTACGGACCATCCCCTCTGGTCGCCAATCCCGTGATGATGAGTGCGGGGAACGAGCAGTCCGGAGGGGCGCGATGTCGGGAACCGTGGTGCGGAATCGTCGAACATGGCATGGATTCTTGGCGGCGGTTGGCCTGCTCGGCCTCGTGACGGTCTCGGGGTTCGCCGCACCCGCCGCCGCGGCGCCCGCGACTGATGTGATTGTGCTGCCGGGCGCCAGTTCGGCCGAGGGCATCGCCGTCGGGCGGGGCGCCACGTTCTACGCCGGCGAGCTATTCGGCGGTGACATCTTCCGGGGTGATCTGCAGCGTGGCACCGTTGAACGGCTCGTCGACGCGCCGGACGGTCAGATGGCGGTGGGTCTCAAGGTTGATGACCCCAGTGGGTTGCTGTTCGTCGCCGGCGGCTTCAGTGGCCAGGGCTTTGTGTACGACGCCAGCACGGGCGCGGCCGTCGCCACATACCAGTTCGGGGTACCTGGCCAGTCAATCATCAACGACGTAGTGATCACCCAGGACGGGGCTTGGTTCACCGACTCGCAGCAGGCGAAGCTCTACTTCGTACCGATCAGCCCAACCGGGCTGCCGGGAGGCTCCAGCGTTCTGGCGGTGACCGGTCCGGCGGCCGACACCAGTGGCGAGTTCAACCTCAACGGCATAGCGGCCACACCCGACGGGCACACCTTGATCGTGGCGCATTCGGCCACCGAGGCGCTCTACACTGTCGATCCGGTAACCGGCGCGAGCGCGACCTTGGTGAGCGTGCCGGGTCCGGACGGGATCCTGTACGAGGCCGGGCGGTTGTGGGTGGCGCAGCCCTTCCTGAACAAGGTCACCCGGCTACGCCTGAGCCCGGACCTGACCAGCGCTGTCGTCGACAAGGTCATCACGAGCGACCTGTTCCAGACACCGACGACCGTCGCGATTCACGGCAGCCGGCTCGCCGCTGTAAACGCCAAGTTCGACACCGGCCTACCGCCGACCGCAGACCAATACGAGGTGGTGATCGTCGACCGCTGAGACCCGCCCAGGCGGCCGCGACGACGCCGGTATCCGGTGAGCTGGGGCGGAGACAAGCGGTTGGCCGCGGCGGCCCGACGATGCGGCTGGTCCATTTCGAACTCGATGCGGATCGGCACCTTGTTTGTGACGATGTCGTACACGGCGGAGCGGGTCCGGGACCTGAACACTTGCTACGCGGGACCCGACAAGTAGGCCAGCACTATCGTCTGACGACATCATCGCCTCACTTGAACATGCAAAAGCCAAGAGCCGGTGATCCGGCCCAGCACTCACTTGACGGCGGACAACCCCGACCAGTCGCGATCAGTCGAGAGGTCCGCGCGCCACTCGTCCAGCAACCGGGCCGCGTCGGGCCGCGGCGCCGCCGGCCGAACAACCTGGGAACCGCCGATCACCTGCCGGTGCTGGGTTACCGTGCCGGCGCTGCAACACGCGCAGACGGGCCTGACGCTGTCCTGCGGCTCGGCACCGAAACCGGCAGTGGCGAACAGCTCTATAAGCGCCTCCACGTCCTCCGCCTTCGGCGCCCGCACGGTCGCCGTCAGCGTCGGCAGCTCCGACGGCTTCCATAGCAGGATCTCGTCGAAACCGGCACACCGCCCCGCAGCATCGAACCACCACGCCGCGCTGCTCCGCCCGTCCGGATCCAGACCGGTCAGCCCCTCCAGCAGCTCCCCCGCGGCCCGCCAATCCTCACCGCGCCACGCCGCGTACGCGCGGCGACGCAGCTTCGCCTTGCTTCCCCACATTGGGCCCTCCAACGGCCTGGGCACGTCGCCGCGTGCCCCGCATACGGCCGAACAACGCGATGCTCGTACGATCAGCGGTCTCGACCGGGACGACCCAGCCTTGGGATCGACCGTAACGTTCTGCCCCTTGGCAATGTGGCGGATCGTCATCGGCTCCGCCTCGACACGAATCACGCGCTCGAGGTGCCCTCGTCACTATCGCAAGTAGCGCCGTCCTTTGGCTCCGTTGCCGGAGAGTGCGGCGGGCCGTGCGGATCGTCGCTGGTCCGGCCGTCGCCGGGCCTGGGGTGCTGCGAGGTCAGCCAGGCGCGCCTCTTCCACTGCCGGACATGCCAGAGGTTGACCTCGCCCTCGAGCGTCCGCCTGACCCCCTCGGTCACGCTGGGCCGCGCGTTGTCGGCCGGATCGTTCATGAGCCGGACCAACCCGCGGCGGAACCGTGGGTCGAATGTCTTGGGCGCCTCGAACGCGTCGAGCAGGTCGGTGGCGGTCCGGATCCCGTACCGGCGCAGCGCCGCGCGGTCGCCTCCGCCGTCGTCGCGGCCGCCGTCGACGCGGATGTAAAGGCAGGCCTGGTCGATCCAATCCACCAGCCGGTTGATGGGCATGCGCGTGTGCAGCATCAGGTCGACGAGGTTGGCGGTGGCCAGGTTCTGCATGTCCTCGATGCCTTCCTCGAGGAACCGGGCCTGCGTCCAGATATTGATCCCGTCGAGGTGCCGCAGCGGGTACCGCTCCTCGCGCGCCGGGCGGAATGTGCGCAGCACGCCGCCCAACCCGCGCTGGATCACACGGAGTCCCAACTCCGGGAAGAACCCCAGGAAGAACGCGAACGCCAGCTCGGCGGATGGCGGCAGCCCCCACGCCGACCAGAGCGGATGGATCGCGGTCACCAGCGCGGCCACCAGGATCACCCGGGCCATCGCACTGACATAGGCATGGGTCTTGAGGTCCGAGTGGAAGTACCGGCGTACCAGGCCCTGCACGATGAACACGTACGCGCCGAGGAAGCCGAACCGCAGCGGCTCGACCGGCAGGTCGGGGAATCCCGACAGCGTCAGGTCGCCGAACGGGCGCAGCCCCAGGTATGGCTCGGGTTGGATAACGGCGACCCACCCGACGCACAGCAGAATCGTGCTCATGATCACCGGCGAGAATGCGTCCGCCTGGATCTGCTCCACGATCCGTCCGCGGCGCCCCACGGGGCGTTGGTCGTTGTCGTCCTTTCGCTGCCGCCTCGACTCGGGAATGGCGGAGCGGCCGTACACGGCCTCGAACTTCTTCAGGTAGATATTGCGCGCCACGGACTCGTCCTCGTGGTCTTCCGGTACGAGGCGGTTCCACGCGTTCCAGTAGCGGGATCCGGGCGGCGGCTTCGGCAGGTTGGCCAGGTCGTCGATCCGCAAGCGGTACAGGTTCAGCACGTACTCGTCGTAGAGGACAGTCCCCTTCAGGGCGATGAACTGGAGGTAGAGCCACCCCGGGAGGACCGAGAGGAAGACCACGAGGGACGCCTTGAGCAGCAGCACCTGGGCGCCGCGGTCGAAGAAGGTGGTGGCCACCAGGGTGGTGGCGATGAGAATGAGCAGAACGGCGAGGCGCAGCGTCCGCCCCAGACCCTGCCAGAAGCGCGCCGGATCCTGACCCGCGCCGCCCGTACCGTCGCCCCGGATACTGGTCGGCGCCCGCCCGTTCCCGCCCGGGGGCGGCGGCCGGTGGAGTTCCTGCCGCGCGCCCAGAGTTTCCGCCGACATTTTGGCCCCCTCCCGCCCGGCGCCTTTGCGCCGGGTATGTGGGAGCGGGGTGGACAGCTGGCAATTTGATACCCGGCCGTAGCGCCCTCGGCGGGGCCCGCGAACCGGTGCTCCGTCAATCTCCGCCGCCCTGGTGTATCGGTGGGGCCGTTGGGCTCCCCGTCTGGCTGCGGTGGGGCGCGGGTGGGCACGCCGGCCCTCGCGCTCCGCCGCCGCCAACGTGCGGTCACCGCGTCCGCGCATAGGAGGAGGTACCCGTGCCCGCAATAGCCCGTTGCAGCGTGGCTCGG
>Ga0126306_10002216_pt1 | contig 10890 bp, 8 predicted proteins | sample Plot27_FD_92592 | JGI IMG/M metagenome (GOLD analysis project Ga0126306, IMG submission 92592) | Serpentine soil microbial communities from UC McLaughlin Reserve, CA, USA - Plot27 | ecosystem: Environmental > Terrestrial > Soil > Grasslands | place: USA: UC McLaughlin Reserve, Lake County... | reverse complement strand
TCTCCCCGCGCGAGCGCGGGCGCTACCAGGGCTACATCCAGATGGTGTTCGTGATCGCCAGCGACCTCGGCACCCTGAGCGACGTCTCGTGGCTCGTGACTGCCTACGTCGTCTCCGCCACGGCAACCACGCCGCTGTGGGGCAAGCTCGGCGACCGTCACGGGCGAAAGCGCCTGCTCGAGGTGTCGGTGAGCACCTTCGTCGTGGCATCGGCGCTGTGCGGCGCGGCGCAGGACATCAGCCAGCTGATCGTGCTGCGCCTGGTGCAGGGCGCGGCCGCAGGCGGGTTGATGGCGCTGGCGATGGCGGCGGTGGGCGATTTGGTCTCGCCACGCGAGCGCGGCCGGTACCAGGGCTACATCGCCGCCACCTTCGCGGTCGCGACGGTCGTCGGCCCGCTGCTTGGCGGGCTGCTCGTCGAGGTCGCCGACTGGCGCTGGGTCTTCTACGTCAACCTGCCGGTCGGCATCGCCGCGCTCGTCGGACTGAGCGTGCGCCTGCCGGCGCCGGAGAGCGAGCGCCCCGACCACCCGCTCGACGTTCTGGGGGCCGCTCTGCTCGCGGGTGCGACCAGTGCCCTGATGCTGACCTGCATCTGGGGCGGCAATCGCTACGGCTGGGACTCAGCCCCGATCCTCGCGCTGAGCGGTGCGACGCTCGGGCTCTCCGGCGCCCTCGTCGCGTGCGAGCGGCGCGCCCGCGATCCGATCGTCCCATTTCATCTGCTTCGCACACGGACGGTGGCCGTCGTGAGCGCGGCGCTCTTCCTCGCCATCGCGGCACTGTTCTCGATCACCGTGTTCGTCCCGCTGTTCCTGCAGACGACCACGGGCGCAAGTCCCACCGAGGCGGGGCTGCTCCTGGTCCCGGCGATGCTCGGCATCACCGTCTCCACGACGCTCTCGGGACGGAGCATCGCCCGCACCGGCCGCTACAAGCGCTTCCCGGTCGCGGGGCTGGGCATGATGACGGCCGCGCTCGTGCTGCTGGCGGCGCTCGCCGGCGATCCGTCCCGGGTGGCCATGGGCGTCGGCCTGGTGCTCTTCGGCCTTGGCTTCGGCATGGTCACGCAGGTCCTGATCACGGCGGTTCAGAACAGCGTCGACCGCCGAGAACTCGGGATCGCCACCGCCACGACCGGCTTCTTCCGCGCCCTCGGCGGTGCCGTCGGTGCCGCGGTGCTCGGCGCCGTGTTCGCGGCGCGGAGCGGCTCGGGCGCCTCGGAGGCCGGCACGGCCGGCCTCGACGGAGCGCTCCGAAGCGACGTGATCGACGGGGTCCAGGCGGTGTTCCTGGTCGCCGCGCCGCTCGCGGCGCTGGCGCTCGTCGCCGTGCTGTTCCTGAGGGAGGTGCCGCTCAGAAGCACCACCGGCCTTAAGCCGGACGGGGAGCGCGTCCGCGCGCGGGAGCACGCGCCGGACGCGACGGGCGCGCCGGCCCGTGTCGCCGCGGGTCCTGCGCGGTGAGGGGATGGATCGATGTCTGACGGCCTCTACGACTGGCTCGTGTTCCTGCACATCCTCGCGGCCGTGGTCTGGGTCGGTGGCGCGGTCCTACTGGCCGCCCTGGTGACCCGGGTTCTCCGCGATCCCGAGCCCGGCGCCGTTGCCCGATTCATCGGCAACCTGCGGGTGATCGGACCGCTGGTGCTGGCTCCGGCGACCGTCGCCGTCATCGGCTTCGGCGTCTGGCTGGTGCTGGACAGCGCCGCCTGGGGCTTCGAGCAGTTCTGGGTCCAGCTCGCTCTCGCCCTCTTCACCGCCGCGTTCGTGGTCGGCGCCGCCTACCAGAGCAGGGCCGCGATCAACGCGGAGCGGGCGGCCGCCCGAGGAGACCATGTCGAGGCGCATCGGCAGCTCGTCCGCTGGTCGTGGGGCTACCGGCTGATCCTACTGCTGCTCATCGCTGCGACGTGGGACATGGTCACCAAGCCCGGACTTTGAGGGGACGGAGAAGATGTCAACCAACGCACCCAGGGTCCCGCTGCGTCTGCACACCCGCCGGGTTCGAGCTCTACTTCGATCGCATCGCCGCCCGGAGCGGCTAGGGCGGGAGGCGCTGACCGGGGCGGCGAATGCGGAACCAGCGGGCGTCGTGGGGACCCAACGCGAGCGTGGCCGCGCCGGACTCCAGGGGGTGCTCCTCGTCCTGGAAGAGATCGATCAGCGTGCCGTCCTCCTCGAGCTCCAACCGGGCGCGGGCGTCGCGGCCGGCGAGGTTGTGCACGGCCACCACCGTCGATCCATCCCAATCGGCTCGGTGGGCGAAGACGGCTGCGTCGCCGGGGTCCAGCAGCGAGCAGCGGCCCCAGCCGAGCTCGGGACACTCCCGGCGGCGCCGGATCAGCCGCTCCATCCAGTTGAGGAGCGCGTGGGGATCTCGGCGCTGACGTGAGACGCTGACCTCTTGGACGCCGAACGGGCCGTCCTCGACGATCGGGCGGCAGGGCTCGTCGCCGGTGGTGAACCCGCCGTGCTGCTCGTCGGACCACTGCATCGGAGCCCGAACGCTGTAGCGCCCGTCGATGGCCAGGTTCTCGGCCATCCCGATCTCCTCGCCGTAGAACAGCACCGGGGTGCCGGGCAGCGAGAACGCGAGCGAGTAGACCATTCGGATGCGGCGCTGGTCGCCTCCGAGCATCGTGGGCAGCCGTCGTCGGAGGCCCCGCCCGTAGAGCTGCAGCTCCTCCTCGGGGCCGAAGGCCGCGAAGACCTCGTTCCGCTCGGCGTCCGTGAGTTTGTCGAGGGTCAGCTCGTCGTGGTTGCGCACGAAGTTGGCCCACTGGCAGTCCTCGGGAATGTCCGGCAGCGCCTCGATGGCGCGAGCCAGCGGCGCTGCATCCTCGCGCGCCAGCGCCAGGTACATCGCCTGGTTGACGGTGAACGAGAAGATCAGCTGGAGCTCGTCGCCGCCCTCGTCGCCGAAGAACTCGCGCTGCTGCTCGGGCGCCAGGTTGACCTCGCCGAGGAGCACGGACTCCCCCTTGCGCCTCCCCATGAAGCTACGCAAATCGCGGAGCAGCTCATGCGGATCCTGCATCGCCTCCTTCGGCATGCCGACGGGCTCGATCAGGAAGGGGACCGCGTCCACGCGGAAGCCGCTGAGCCCCTGCTCGAGCCAGAAGCCGGCGACCTGGGCGATCTCGTCGCGGACCGTCGGGCTCGACACGTTGAGATCCGGTTGGTGGGAGTAGAAGCGGTGCAGGTACCAGCGCCCCGCCTCCTCGTCGAAGGCCCAGTTGGAGCGCTCCTGATCCGGAAAGACGACGTCCCCCGGCTTCTCCTCGGGCTTCTCGTCGCTCCACACGTAGAACTCGTGGAATGGCGACTCCGGGCCGCGTCGCGCCTCCTGAAACCACGGATGGTGGTCGGAGGTGTGGTTCATCACCAGGTCGGCGATCACGCGCATGCCGCGGTCGCGGGCGGTGCGCACAACCTCGAGCAGATCGCCATGCGTCCCCAGCCGCGAGTCCACGCCATAGAAGTCGGTGATGTCGTAGCCGTCGTCGCGCTGGCGGGATGGCATGAACGGCATCAGCCACAGGCACCCGATCCCCAGGCCCGCCAGGTAGTCGATCCGCGCACCCAGACCTGGCAGGTCGCCGCAGCCATCGCCGTCGGAGTCGAGGAAGGTCTCGACGTCGAGGCAGTAGATCACCGCGTTCTTCCACCACACGTCGCTGGTCGCCTTGCGCTTCACGCGGCCAGCTCCGGCAGGACCCGTTCGCCGAACGCGTCGATGAAGGGACGCAGGTCCCGCCCGACATGATGGAGGTGGATCTGCTCGAACCCGAGCTCGGCGAGCTCGCGCAGCCAGGCGACGTGCCGAGCGGTGTCGGCTGAGACCAGCACGCTCCTACGGACATCGTCGGGACGCACGTGCGACGCCGCCACGTCGAACTGCTCGACCGTCTCGAGGTCCCAGCACAGGGGCGGGCTGAAGACGTTGGTCCGCCACTGGTCGTGGGCGATCCGGAGTGCCTCGTCCTCCGTCTCGGCCCAGCTGAGGTGCACCTGCAGGTAGAGCGGCCGGCCTTCCCCGCCGCCCTCCCGGAAGCCGGCGATCACCCGCTCGAGCGTCTCGCGCGGCTGGTTGATCGTGACCAGCCCGTCCGCCCAGGCCCCGCACCAGCGCGCTGTCTCGGCGCTGACGGCAGCGCCGACCAGGCTCGGGGGCTCCGTGGGCAACGTCCAGAGTCGGGCCCGGTCCACACGCACGAGGCCGTCGTGGTCCACCACCTCCCCGGCGAACAGGGCGCGCATGACGTCCACGCATTCGCGCAGCCGCGCGTTTCGCGTGGGCTTGCTCGGCCAGCGCTCGCCGGTGATGTGCTCGTTCGACGCCTCGCCGGTGCCGAGCGCCACCCACAGCCGCCCGGGAAACAGCTCGGCGAGCGTCGCCGCGGCCTGGGCGACGATGGCCGGGTGGTAGCGCTGGCCGGGGGCGTTGACGACGCCGAACGGCAGCGCGGTGGCTTGAAGCGCTGCTCCCAGAAACGACCACGCAAAGCCGGACTCCCCTTGCCGCTCGCTCCACGGGGAGAAGTGATCCGAGGACATGCCGGCGCCAAACCCGGCGACCTCCGCCTCACGAACATGCGTCAGGAGCCTGCTCGGGGGGATCTGCTCGTGCGAGCAGTGGAGACCGACGACGGGCACCTAGTTGGCGTGCGTCGTCGCCGGCTCGCCGAGCAGCAGCGTTCGAAGGGCGACCTCGCCCTCCCGGTCGACGACGTAGTGGGCGTGACCGTCGTCGGCGATCACCAGACCCTCGACGCGCCGCAGGTCCTCGAACTCGTGCACGATCGTGGCCATGACCGGTCCGCCGGCGGCGCTCAGCGGTAGCTCGAAGCTGACGTGCATCGAGCGTGCCCGCCCACCCTCGTGATGGTCGGCGAGCACGGCCACGCTCTTGCCCTGCGAGTCGAGGTTCCCGACAACGGCGTGGAAACGGTCTCGGCCCTCGCCATGGAGTGCCCGGACGCCGACGGGGGCGTCCCGACCGCCCGCTCCGTCCAGCCACCACACCGCCGTGCAGTGCGGCGGGTGCTCCGGATCCTCCAATAGCCGCTCCGGCTCCTCCAGCTCCACCAGCAGCGGCTGGCCCTCGGCCGTAACCGGGTAGCGCAACCCGAGCAGCAGGCGGCCGTCCTCGCGAAACGCGGCTCCCTCGACGTTGATCGGATGGTCCGCCGAGCGCACACGGCCGGACCAGCGCTTGTCCTTGGCGGCGCCCCGCCTGATCGTCGCGTCGATGTAGGCGTCGCGGGTCGCCTCACCCATCGGAAGCAGCTCGAGCTGCGCGGCCGCGAGAGCATCGTTCACCGCACGGTGCAAACTGAAGCGAAGCCGCGCGAGCTGCGCGGGCGCCCTGTCGCCGCGCAGGACCGCCGTGGCCAGGTCCTCCTCCCTGACCCGCGCCATCCAGGAACGCTTGGCTTCGAGCGGCCCGTCCTTGGAGCCGAACTGGGAGCCGAAGACGTAGATCCATCCCTCCCGGCGAGCACATCCCTCGGCATCCTGGGTGCTCTGCTTGCCGGACTGCAGCTGGAGCTCGACTCTCTGAGCGTGCCACCCGGTGCCAGCCTCCGCCCCGTGCTCGTGCCCGAGCACGGCGACCGCGCCCTCGGCGGGCGCGTCGTCCATGACCGTTACGAACGCGCGGTCCCAGCCGCGCTCGGCGAGCAACTCAGGCGCCACGAGCGGGCAGAGATCGGACGCCTCCGCCGGATCCAATCTGAGATCGACTTCCTCCATCCCATGCCGATGCCCGGGGGAAAGCCCGCTCACACGCCCACGGTTCGGGGGAGCCGTCCTCAACAGCGGAGAGCCTGGTCTCCGTTGCGCGCGTCGCCCGGGCGCCAGGCGGGTGCCGCGTACCACGGACCGCGGGGTTGGCCGGTGAGTATCGGCCTCGCACAGCCACCGTCGCGGTTCGCTTGCATGACGGTGGTGAATTGGGCGTTCTGGAATTGCTTGCCGCGCTGGTAGGCGATCCGCGTGCCGCTGGGCAGCCAGGAGGGCTGCTGCTCGTTGAGGACGCCCGTGCGGGTGAGGCGGCGTGGCCTGGCTCCGTCGGCGTCCATGACGTAGAGCTCATTGGCGAAGAAGGCCTTGTCCCCGTAGCTGAGGCTGCCGTTCTGGTCGCGGTCGCTCGCGAAGGCGATCCGCCGTCCGTCGGGCGCGAAAACGGGATCGTGGCTGCGCTCGGCGAGTTTGTGCCTGTGGGTGCCGTCCGGGCGCATGAGCCAGACCTCGCGCGTGTTGTGCTCGCGCCCGTGCTCGTCGAGCTCAACGTAGGTGCCGCGTGTGAAGGCGAGCGTGGCGCCGTCCGGCGAGAACGACTCGGGGACCTCGTAGCGGCCCTCAACGGGCGCCGTGATAGCCCGGTGGTCGGACCCGTCAGGGCGCATCGACCAGATCCAGGCCGGCACCTCTCGACTGCCGTCAGACAGGATGATCGCCGCGGGATGACGCTTGGGCTCTCGCGCGAAGTAGATCCGCCTCCGGTCGGGCGACCACACGGGGTGGGAGCTGATGCCGTCGGATGTCAGGCGCCGCGGTCTGGACCCGTCCGCACGCACGACGTAGATGTCCGTGTCGACGTCCGACATCCCGGCGGCCCGGGCCGTCAACGCGAGCCGCCTCCCGTCGGGTGACCACGCCGCGCGCTCAGTCGGCGTCGCCTCGAGTCCCTCGCCGCCGGAGCCTCCGACCAGCACTTGGGCGCTGCGGCCATCCGCTCCCGTCCTCATCAGCTGGGTGCCTCGCCACATGACGAGCTGGGGGCGCTCCAGCCGGGGGGCAGCAATCGTTGCTCTCGCCGCATCCGGGGAGGGCTGCCGCCCATCGCCGGCGCAAGCGGCGGCTCCAACGGTGGTGGCCGCCACGATGCCCGTCGAGATCAGCGCCCGAACGTGCATGGCTCTGGGTTCACAGTAGATCGATCCAGACCACTGGGTTGATTCTCATGCTCGTCGGGGGGCTGGGCCTGGTGATTGGCCGAACGCCGAGCGGCGCTCCACCCGGCTCCGCTCGACTTCGGAGGGTGACGCGGCTAGGGTTTCGAGCGCCGTCCACGACGAGGGAGAGGGATTCCGTGGCGCCGAACAACGGGGCTGATCCGAAGCGCAGCATTCTGCTCACGGCGATCGCGCTGGTTGTGCTCGCGATGCCGACGGTGGCCGTCGCGGCTGGAAAGGAGAACGGCGGACACGGCGGGCCAAAGGTCACCGTGATGACCCGCAACCTCTTCCTCGGAGCAGACCTCTCCCCCGCGATCGGGGCGGCGACCATCCCGGAAGCCATCGATGGGGCCGGGGAGATCTGGAACGAGTTCCAGAGCACCAATTTCCCTGAGCGCGCCCTGCCGCTTGCGCGCGAGATCAAGCAGGCCAAGCCGGACCTCGTCGGGCTCCAGGAGGTGGCGCTCTGGCGACAGCAGACGCCGTCAGACGGCGGCGCGCCCCCGATCAGCCCGCTTCCGGGCGCCACCCCGGCGACCGAAGTCGTACAGGACTTCCTCGCCATCCTGCTGCAGGAGCTGAACAACGTCGGCGCCAAGTACGACGTCGTCGTGGTCCAGGACGAGTTCGAAGGGGAGCTCCCGGTGGACGTGGACGGCTCGGACGCGACGGGCACCGGGCCCCTGGCGGTGTTCGGGGCGGACTTCGACGCACGCCTCACGATGCGAGACGCCATCCTGGTCAGGAAGGGAACCAAGGTCAAACTGGGCGAAACGGCTCAGGCCCACTACGAGACCAGGTACGAGCCGAATGTCGGCGGACTCGTGATCCCGGTCGACCGCGGTTGGGTCTCGGTGGAGGCCGGGGTCGGGCCTTTCGAGTTCCGCTTCGTCAACACACATCTAGAGGCTTTCGGCGATCCGACGATCCGCGAGGCCCAGGCGAAGGAGTTGATCGCAGGCCCGCTGAACACCCAAGAGCAGGTCATTCTCGTCGGGGACCTCAACTCCGGCGTCGCCAGGCACAACGAGCCGGAGCAGCCTGGCGACGACCTTGCCTTCAGGGCGCTGGAGGCCTTCGGGATGACGGACAACGGGGCAGTCCAGAGCTGCTGCTACTCGGACCTCTTCGATCCGACGCAGGTGTTCGACCATACGGTCGACCACGTGCTGACGAAACCCGGACTGGAGACAAAGGACGCCTTCGTCACCGGTAACGATCCGAGTGAGAGGACCCCGTCCGGCCTCTGGCCGTCCGATCACGGCGGTGTGGTGAGCACGCTTCAACTCACGAAGTAACCGCCGGTCTCATAGCCGGTTTGGAGGGACCGTCGCTGGGCACGCGTTGACTGACCTCGTCAGGTGAACCCAGGAAGGGACAAAACGTGCCATCAGCCAGGACTCAGCATCGACGAGTCGCCACCTCGCAGAGAGCGCGCGTCCACCGGCAAGCCCAGCCCGGGCGACGCTTCACGCGAAGCGCCCCGGCATCCACCCGCGGTGGAATGCCGCGCAGGCGCCGGCAGCCCGAACAGGGCCGCGCGGAGAAGCTCATGGGCCTCGTTCGTGGCGCGCTTCCCGGGGGCGGGTCGCGCGCGAAGGGGAAGGGCAGCGCGATACCGGTGATAGGCGGCCTTCTTGGTGGGAGGAAGGGCGCGAGCGCCAACCGTGGTCGCAAGCCGGCGCTGCTTGGGCTCCTGGGGGCCGGCGCCGCAGGGGCAGGGGCGGCAGTCGCGGCGAAGCGGCGCAGGAGCTCCGATCCGCGCCAGTCGAGCCAGACCCAGCCCGTGCAGGAACCGCAGACGGTCTCCACCCCGCCTCCCGCAGCCGACGATCCGGCTTCGAGCAGCGCCGACTGATTTCCGGACCGCTTCGGCGGTCATCGAAGGTTCTCGGCGCGATCTCGGGGTACGTTCGGCTCATGGAGGCACTGAGCCCAGGGAGGGCCAGGACGCTGGCCCGCCTGGCTGCCGCGCTGCTCGGCGCGGCGGGCCTGCTTATGCTCGGTATCGCACTGGGTGGCGGCGATCTGACCGACGCCCTCGATGATCTGGTGACCATCCTGCTGGCGGTCGCGGTGGTGGCGGCGCTCGCGGGCTGGGCCCATGAACGGCGCTCTGGAGCCACGCGAGCGGCACTCGACGAGCAACGCCGCGGACGGATGGACGAGCGCGTCCGCGCGCTCGAGGAGGCGGCACGAGCGAGCGACGACCAGGGCGAGCTCCTCAAGCGCCAGCTGCGCGAGCAGCGCGAGGCGCTGCGCCACGAGCAGCGGCTTCGGCTGCGCGTGGAAAGGGCCCGCCAGGCCGAGCGCGAGTGGGCACGCGAGCTGCGGGAGCAGGTGCTGCGCTCGTACCGCAGCGGGGGAGGAACCGGCGACGTGCACGAGCTCGTGCTCGAGGTCGCCACCCGCCTCTCCCAAGCGAAGTGCGGACTGCTCCTTTCGAAGCGCGACGCGGACGGCGACGGCCGGCTCGATCTCGTGTGCCACAGCGGGTTCCGCAACGACCCTGCCGACAGCTCCGTAGCACAGCGGTTCGCTGAGAGGGTGCTCGAACGCGACGAGATCGTGCGCGAGGACGCGCCGGGTGACGGGGTGTCCGCGGCCGATAGAGAGATCGACTCGCTCGTGGCGATTCCGGTGTATATGAACGACGGCTTCGAGGGAGTCGTCGTCTGCGCGAATCGCCCCGGCGGCTTCGAGGAACTCGACGACGACGTGCTCCTCGCGCTCGGAGACCACGCAGGCGCCGTGCTCGAAAACCACCGCCTGCAGGGTCGCGTGCGCTCCTCCTACCTGGCCGTCGTCGGGATTCTGGCGGATGCCGTCGAGGGCACGGACCCCTTCGTCGACTCGCATTCGATCGCGGTCAGCCATTACGTGGAGCGCGTCGCCCGGCGACTCGACTTCGATCCGGCCCGGCGCGAGCAGCTCCTGTTCGCCGGACTACTTCGGGACGTCGGGAAGCTCGGCATCAGTGAGCGAGTCCTGCTGAAACCCGGCCGCCTCACTCCGGACGAGCGGAAGGTGATCGAGCTGCATCCGGAGATCGGCGCGCGCATCGTGGAGCGCGTTCCAGGGTTGGCCGGCCTCGCCCCCGGTATCCGCCATCACCACGAGCGCTGGGACGGGCAGGGGTACCCGGACGGCCTGCGCGGCGACGAGATCCCGGTTGAGGCTCGGGTGGTGGCTCTGGTCGATTGCTTCAGCGCTCTCATCTCCAAGCGCCCCTACCGGCAGCAGCTCACCCCGACCGCGGCCTGTATGGAGATCGAGCGCTGCGCCGGAAGTCAGTTCGACCCCGAGATCGCGGCCCTGTTCGTCGAGGAGGTCCGTCACCGGCCGCCCGAGCCGTCGTACACGGAGCCCCTCCCCGCCGGATTGCCCGCGCTGGCCCCGGCCGATGAAGCGCTCGGCACAGCGCGGCTCGGAGCCGCCTCGGCCGCTGCGAGCGACAACGTGACACTCCTGCACTCGCATCGTTACCTGCAGGAGGTGGCGGCCCGGGAGGCGGAGCGCGCCGCCCGCACCCGTCAGCCATTCGCCGTGGCCATGGTCGAGCTGTCGGAGCTGTCGGAGATCAACCGTCGTGAGGGCTACGCGGCGGGCGACGTGGCCCTGCAGACAGCGGCCCGCGCGCTTGAAAGGACACTGGCCGGGGAGCCGGCGACCGTTGGTCGCTATAGCGGGCGCCGGCTCGCCGTGGTGCTGCCGGGGAGCGGCCACAGCGATGCATCCCGGCAGGGGAGCAGGCTGGTCGAGGAACTCGAGCGCTCGGGCGCCCGTGTCCGCGTGGGGCTGGCCGTCTGGCAGCACGGAGAACACGGCGAGGACGTCCTCGCGCGCGCTCGCCTCGATCTCGAGGCGGCACCGGCCGCGACGTAGCCCGAGGGGGCGGCGGACGCCTGCGTAGGATCGGGTCATGG
>Ga0126306_10002215_pt1 | contig 10890 bp, 10 predicted proteins | sample Plot27_FD_92592 | JGI IMG/M metagenome (GOLD analysis project Ga0126306, IMG submission 92592) | Serpentine soil microbial communities from UC McLaughlin Reserve, CA, USA - Plot27 | ecosystem: Environmental > Terrestrial > Soil > Grasslands | place: USA: UC McLaughlin Reserve, Lake County... | reverse complement strand
TCGGTGTGCGTGTTCCAGTTAGAGTCCGACGGAATGCGCGAGGTGCTCAAGAAGGTGCGACCCACGGAGTTCAACGACGTCGTCGCGCTGCAGGCGCTCTACCGCCCAGGCGCGATGCGCTACATCGACACCTACGCGCGCAACAAGCGCAACCCGGACGCCGTGCAGTACCCGGACGAGCGGCTGCGCCCGATCACCCAGTCGTCGCGTGGCGTGATCCTCTACCAGGAGCAGTCGATGCAGATCGCCAAGGCGATCGCCGGCTTCTCCGGGCCCGAGGCCGACGACCTGCGCAAGGCGATCGGCAAGAAACAGCGCGACCGCATGGCGGCGCTGAAGGACCGCTTCGTCGAGGGGGCGCGGGCGAGCGGCACCTCCGAGGCGGTCATCCAGGAGCTCTGGTCGGTCAACGAGGCCGCCGCCGACTACTCCTTCAACCGCAGCCACGCGGCCTGTTACGCCCTGATCTCGTACCGTACCGCCTGGCTGCGTGCCAACTACCCGGCCGAGTACATGGCCGCGTTGATCTCGTCGGTGATGTCCACGAAGGACAAGGTGCCGTTCTTCGTGGCGCGCTGCGAGGACATGGGCATCGAGGTCCTGCCACCCGACGTGAACCAGTCAGGGCACGACTTCAAGGTGGTGGCCGGGAACATCCGCTTCGGGCTCGACGCCGTGAAGGGGCTCGGCTACCAGGCCGTGGAGGCGATCATCCGCGCACGCGAGGACGACGGGCCGTTCACGTCGATCTGGGACTTCTGCCGCCGGGTTGACTGCCAGGCCGTGAACAGACGCGCCGTCGAGTCGCTCGCGAAGTGCGGCGCCTTCGACTCGCTGCCGGGCACGCGCACCGGCTTGGTCGAGATCCTTCCGAGGGCGCAGGCCTCCGGGGCACAGGCGCAGCAGGACGCCCAGCTTGGCCAGGGGTCGTTCTTCGATCTCGAGGGCGGGGACGCGGAGATCGCCGCCCATCAGGACCTGCCGATCCCGCCGCTGCCAGACGACCGCAAGCAGCTGAACGAATGGGAGAAGGAGACGCTCGGGCTGTTCCTCTCGAGCCACCCGCTCAAGGAGGTGCGCCACGCGCTGCGCGCCAAGGTCGAATGCTCGCTCGCCGACCTGAAGGGCAAGAAGGACGGCGAGTGGGTCACGGTCGGGGGCATGATCGCCGAGTGCAAGCGGATCCGCACCAAGAAGGGCGACCCGATGATGTTCGCCACGCTCGACGACCTCGAGGGCCAGGTCGAGTTGCTCGTCTTCAACTCCGCGTACGCCGCCAATGCCGACAAGGTCGACCTCGACAAGATCGTGATCGTGCGCGGGCGCGTGGACCACAAGGAGGCGGGGGAGACCAAGCTGGTGGCGCAGGACGTCGAGCCCTTCGAGCCGAGCGAGGCGGAGGTCCTGCGTGCCGCGGAGGAGGCGGTGACCGAGGCGGTCGCGCGACAGCTCACCCTGCACGTGTCGCCTGGCGTTCCCGACACCTTCCTCGAGGAGCTCAAGGAGGTGGTCGGCCACCATCCCGGCGAGCACGAGCTGCTGCTGGCCGTGGGCGAGCGGCGGCTGATGCTGGGAACGGACTTCAAGGTGTCGGCCACGAGCGCCTGCCGCTCGGAGCTCTCCGCGCTCCACGGGGCTGCCCGCGTGGTCGCTTGACGGGGCTGGCCTCTCTACACTGACCGCGTGGCGACCCTCCCCACGCGAAGCGCATCGGAGCTGCACGAGTGCCGCCAGTGCTGCTCCTTCTGCGACCGGGTCGTCCATCCCGCCGGGTGCATCGCCTCGGGCTGCCAGTACCTCTACCTCTACGACGACGAGGACACCGGGCGACGCTTCATGGGTTGCATGAACAAGGTCTTCCGCGGCGAGATCGACGTGGAGCTCTTCGAGCAGGCCGAGCGCACCCGCCACGGCTTCGGCGGGGTGAAGATGACCGGCCTCCCGCTCCCCCAATGCCGCTCGACGGTGGAGCGGGCGTATGACGGCTACAGCGAAGCCTTCGACTGCGTGAATCCGGGCTTCTTCAAGAAGCCCGTCGACGTCGACGTGGACGAGGCCTTCGACTTGCGAGACGGCCTGTAGCTCCCCCGTCTCGCGCGCTGCAAACCTTCGCCCGGCGACGTCCTCGGTCGGCCGTGTGCGAAGCACTACGGCCTCCCTGCGTCCTTGCCAGGCTCGGTTTTCGCGGCGACACGGCGGAGCCCGCGCCAGCCCCGCTTCGGCCCGAGCCGGGCCCGTAGCTCACGCGCGTGACGTTGTGCTGCCGATGCCAGTCGAACGTAACGAGCGTGAGCCAGTCGCCACGCTACGACCGCGGGGGCCACGCCCTTGCGCTTCGCCTCAGGCCCGGCGGAAGAGCTGGGCGAGCACCTCGCCGAAGAGCGTGTCGGGCACCACGTCCCGATGGCAGCCGTTGGGTGTTCGTTCTCCTATCGAGCTTGACAGGCATATACCGTCGGTATCGAAATGTCACGATTGCCCCTCTTTGAGCTTCCGGATGGAGCTGAACCGCCCCCCCTGAAGCTGTTCCGGATGGTGGCTCATGCCGAAAGCGCCTATGCGCCCTGGCTCCGCTACGGCGGCGCGCTGCTGACCCGTCTCGAGCTCGACCCGGTGCTGCGCGAGCTGGCGATCCTCCAGGTGGCCCGTCTCGTGGACTCGGAGTACGAATGGGTCCAGCACGACCCGATCGCGCGCGCGGTGGGTGTCAGAGCCGAGCAGATCGCGGCGGTCGAGGCGGGCCGGGACGACGATGCGGCTTTCGACCGCGACGAGGCGCTGGTACTGCGCGTGACCCGAGCGGCCGTCACACGGGGCGCCGCCGAGGAGGCCGACGTGGTCGAGCTGGCCCGGCTCCTCGACCCCCGTCAGGTGGTAGAGCTGCTGCTCGTGGTCGGCAACTACGTGGCCATCGCCATGCTGATCGCCAGCACCGGCCTCGAGCCCGACCCGCCACTCGACGCGGCCCAGCTGCTGGGCGATGGGGATGAGCGATGAGCGGCCGGCTGGCCGGCAAGGTCGCGATCGTGACCGGAGCCGGGCAGAGCGAGGGGGAGAAGATCGGCAACGGCCGGGCTACGGCGATCGCCTTCGCCCGTGAGGGAGCCACGGTGGTGCTCGCCGACGTGGACGAGAGCTCGGCGGGCGCGACGCGCGAGGCCATCGGCCAGACCGCCAGCGTTGTCGCCGCCGACGTGGGTAGGGAGGAAGACTGCGCGCGAATCGTCGCGGCGTGTCTCGAGCGCCACGGCCGCGTGGACGTCCTCCACCACAACGTGGGCATCGCCACCGGCGACACCTGGTGCGAGAACCTCGACTTGAGCGCCTGGGAGCGCATCATGCGGGTGAACGCCGGCAGCGCCGCCATGCTGGCCAAGGCGGTCGTGCCGACCATGCGCGATCAGGGAGGTGGCGCGATCGTCCACGTCTCGTCGATCGCGGCGGTGGTGGCCGGGATAAGCGGCACGAGCAATCCGCCGCTCGGATACAAGATGTCGAAGGCCGCCCTCAACGCGCTCACCCAGTCGCTCGCGCAGAACTACGCGGGCGCGGGCATCCGGGTGAACGCGATCATGCCGGGCCTGATCGACACCCCGATGGGGGTGGACAACGTGGCACGGGCGCTCGGCATCGATCGCGAGCGCTACGTGCAACTGCGCAACGAGGCCGTCCCGCTGCGCGGCGGCATGGGCAGCGCCTGGGACGTGGCGAACGCCGCAGTGTTCCTCGCCTCCGACGAGTCCCGGTTCGTCACCGGCGCGCTTCTCCCGGTGGACGGCGGACAGTCGTGCCGGGTGGGATGAGGATCGCCGCGAGCTAGAGGCTCGCGCCCGTCGCGAGCGAACCGCCCCGTCCCCGGGCAGCACCACGCCCGGGACGAAGCCCTTGAACCCTGGAGCCGCCTCCCATAGCTGCAACGCTCCGTCTCGACAAGTAGGATTTCCCGGCATGACCCGCGCCCATACCGGCAGGCGCCGCAACGAGGAGGCGCGCAAGGCGACCCTCGCTGCCACGTTCGAGGCGATCCGCCGCGACGGCGTATCCGGCCTGCGGATCGAGTCGATCGCCCGCGAGGCGGGGGTGAGCAAGCAGACGATCTACCGCTGGTGGCCCAGGCGCGCGGCGCTCGTGGTCGACGCCGCGAGCGAGCGCTCCCATGCCGAGGTCGCGGTCCGGGACACCGGGAGCGTCGCCGGCGACGTGGAGGCCTTCCTCGACGCGACCTACCGGGCGGCCCGCCTCCCGGACATGACGCCGGTGCTGCGGGCGCTCCTGGTCGAGGCGCAGGCCGGTGGCGAGGCAGCGGAGGCGCTCGACTCCTTCACGGGGGGCAGGCGCGAGCTGCTCGCCGGAATCCTCCAGCGCGGGATCGACCGCCGCGAGCTACCGGCGGACACCGACCTCGAGCTGCTCTGCGACATCGGGTTCGGCGTGCTCTGGTACCGGCTGCTCGTGGGGCACGCGCGCGTGGACGACACGCTCGCCCGGCGTGTCACCGCGGCGATCGTTCCGCGCTAGCGGCGCCGCCGGCGCGCGCGCAGGCCGTTGCGGCGCAGCTCCTTCATCCGATCGACGTCGTCCTTCCCGGGAGCCTTGCCCTCCACTCCCGGGCCCTCGAACAGCACGGGCAGCTTGTCGAAGCGTGGCTCCGACAGGAACGCGCCGCACCCGCGCGGCCCGAGCTCGCCATCCCCCGGCGGGGCATGACGGTCGCGGTTCGACCCGAGCGGGGTCTGCGAGTCGTTCAGGTGGAGGCAGCGCAGCCGGCGGATCCCCACGATCCGCACGCAGCGGTCGATGATCTCCCCGAGCTTGTCGGCGGTCGTGATGTCGAAGCCGCTGGCCAGCATGTGACAGGAGTCGAGACACAGCCCGATCCGCTTGTCCCCACCCGCCATGTCGATCAGCGTCCGCAGCTCCCTGAACGAGCGGCCGAGCGTGTTGCCGGCGCCGGCCGTGTTCTCGAGCAGCAGTCGGCACCCATCCGACTCCGCCAGCGCGTGCTTGAGCATCTGGCCCACGCGGGGCAGCGCCTCGTCGTGCGGCTCCCCGACCGTCGAGCCGGGGTGCAGAACGACCCCGTCGGCCCCGATCTGGTCGCCCATCCGCAGGGCGTGGATCAGGGAGGCGGCCGACTTCTTGCGCATCTCCCTGTCCTTGGTGGCCGGGTTGATCAGGTAGACGGCGTGGATCGTGACCGACTTGATCGGGCCGTCCTTCATCAGCTGGAGGAACTCCTCGATGTCGTTCGGCTTCCAGCTCGTGGGGCGCCACTGGCGCGGCGACTGGTTGAACACCTGGATCGCCTGGCAGCCGCGCTCGACGCCGCGCTCGTGCGCCTGCACGAGACCGCCGGCCGTCGACACGTGTGCGCCAATTAGCATCGAAAGGGTGAGGGTTCGCTTCGCGCCATCTCCCACGGGCGTGCTGCACATCGGCGGCGCGAGGACGGCACTGTACAACTGGCTTCTCGCACGCGGTCAGGGCGGCACGTTCGTCCTCCGGATCGAGGACACGGACCGCGAGCGCTCGACTCCGGAGAACGTCGACCAGATCATCGAGGCACTGCGCTGGCTCGAGCTCGACTGGGACGAGGGTCCCTTCTCACAGGCCGAGCGGGCGCCCCAGCACACGGAGGCGGTCGAGCAGCTGCTGGCCGGCGGCCACGCCTACGAGGACGAGGGGGCCGTGCGCCTCCGTGTTCCGGAGGACGGCGAGACCGTCATCCACGACCAGATCCGAGGGGACATCGCGTTCCCGCACTCCGCGATCAAGGACTTCGTGATCCGGCGCTCCGACGGCAGCGCGCTCTACAACCTGGCCGTGGCGGTGGACGACCGCGACATGGGCATCACCCAGGTGGTTCGCGGGGAGGACCACATCTCGAACACGCCGCGCCAGGTGATGATCCTGCGGGCGCTGGGGGAGGAGCCGCCGGCCTACGCCCACCTCCCGCTGCTGCACGGCCCGGACGGCAAGAAGCTTTCGAAGCGTCACGGGGCCGCCTCCGTCCAGGAGCTGCGCGACGCCGGCTACCTGCCCGAGGCCGTGCGCAATTACATCGCCCTGCTCGGCTGGGGCTATGACGAGTCCACCACCTTCTTCACGACCGACGAGCTGATCGAGCGCTTCGATCTCTCGCGGGTGTCGAAGAACCCGGCGGTGTTCGACGAGCAGAAGCTGCGCTGGATGAACGGCCGCTACCTGCGCGAGCTCCCGCTCGAGGACCTGAAGGCGCGGCTCGAGCAGCTGATCGGTCGCGAGGTGCCCACCGAGGCCGTGGCGATCAGCCAGGAGAAGATGCAGACGCTCGCCGAGTTCTGGCCGCTCGCGGGCTTCCTCGTGGAACGGCGCGAGTTCGACGAGCAGGCCTGGCAGCGGGTGATGGGCGATGGCGCGCCCGACCGCCTGCGTGCCGCTCGCGAGGCGCTCGAGTCGGCCGAGGGCTTCGACCCGGAGGCCGTCGAGCGGGCCCTGCGTGGCGTGGTGGACCGCCTCGAGGTGAAGCCCAAGGAGGTTTTCCAGCCGGTGCGGATCGCGATCAGCGGAACCACCGTCTCGCCGGGCATCTTCGAGTCCGTGGCGGCGTTGGGACGAGACGAGACGCTTGCCCGCATCGACGACGCGCTTCGCAAGGCCTCTGCCGGCTGACGCCTAGAGCCTCAACCTTTCGTCCAGCCGTGCCGATAGCGATCGGGACGATCCACCGAACCGTCCCGAGGCCAGATACCGCAGATGCTTGTAGCCGCCACCACCGACGTCGCTCCCGCAACCGCCGACCCGACGGTCGGTCGGCACAATGATGGCCACGGCCGCCGTCTGACGGCCGCATTCGAGGCGCTCGAGGCGTTCCCGGCCCTCGCCGAGTCGCGGAATCGCGTGCTGCGGATCGTGCGCGAGGATCACACCTCCGTCGGCGAAGTGGTCGCCGCCGTGGAGTCCGACGTCGCGCTGGTGATCACCGTGCTGCGGATCGCGAACCGCAGCGCCCAGCGCAAGAAGGGCAAGATCACGAGCATTCCCGAGGCGGTCGAGATCCTCTCGCCCGACGGCGTGGAGGCCCTCGCCGCGCGCACCGCCACCTTCGACTTCTTCGAGCGCACCCCGGGCTGGGACCTGATGCCCGAGCGCTTCCGGCTGCATGCCGTGGCCACGCAGGCCGCCGCCGATCGGCTGGCCCGCGAGCTCGACTTCGAGGATCGCGACCAGCTGCTCTGCTCCGCGCTGCTGCACGACATCGGCAAGCTCGTGCTGAGCCACGCCTATCCCGGCTATCCCTCGCAGATCCATCTGAGCGCCAGGACCCCGGAGGAGCGCCTCCACCGGGAGCGCCTCGAGCTCGGCGTGGACCACGCCCTCGTGGGCGGGGTTCTCGCGCGGCGCTGGGCGCTGCCGAACCGCCTCGCGATGGCGATCGAGCGACACCACGCCGACGACGCGGAGGACGAGGCCGCCCTCGTGCGCCTGGCGGACATGCTTGCCCACTACGGGCACGCTCAGCCGGTGAACCCGAAGACGCTTCTCCAGGCGGCCCACGCCTGCGAGCTCTCGACGGACCAGCTGCGCTCGGTCATGTACGAGCTGCCGCAGGGCAACGGGCATGCGAAGCGCAACGTGGATCCGTGCCCCCTCTCCACCCGCGAGGTCGAGGTGCTGAAGCGCCTCGCCGAGGGCAAGGTCTACAAGCAGATCGCGCAGGAGCTGGAGCTGTCGACGAGCACGGTCCGCACGCACCTCCACAACACGTACGCCAAGCTCGGCGCCGTGGATCGCGCCCAGGCGGTTCTGATCGCCACCGAGCGCGGCTGGCTCTAGAAGACGATCCGAGGGCTCACGCCCCCGGCCCCCCGCTGATGCCTGGCCGGTCGCCGGCTGACAGCGGCGCACGGACGAGCACGCGCGTTCCGCGCTCTGACGTCTCGACGTCGAGCGTCCCGTCGAGCAGCTCCGCGCGCTCGCGCATGCTCGCCAGGCCGAGGTGGCCCGATTCCGCGGCGCCGAGCGGGTCCGCGTCGTTGAATCCACGCCCGTTGTCGGTCACCCGGAGCTCGACATCGGAGTCAACGGTGCGCAGCGAGATCGACACCGCCTTGGCGCCGGCATGACGGCCGGCGTTGGCCACCGCCTCCTGGGCGATGCGAAACAGGTCGCCTGCCATCTCGGAGGACAGCTCGATTCGCTCGATGCTCGCCATCACCTCGAAGCTGTACCGGCGCTCCCACACGGGCATGCAGTTGTCGACCGCCACGTCGAAGCTGAGCTCCTCGAACGCGAAGGGTCCGAGGTCCACGATCTCGTCGCGCAGCGCCCGGATGTTGCGCTCGGCCAGCTCGCGTGCCTCGTCGAGCAGCCGCGCGGCGTCATCGATCCGGTCCTCGGACGCCGCGTGCCGCGCCGCCGACAGGATCATGTCGAGGCCGATCAGCTCCTGGACCGGACCGTCGTGGATGGCCTCAGCCACGCGGCGGCGCACCTGGTTCTCTGCCTGGATGGTGCGGCGCGAGAGCCCGCGCGCGCGCAGCCGGCTGGCCGACTCGGCGGTGCGCAGCCTGCCGACCACCACGCCGATCGCGACGGCCGAGACCACGAACACGATCTCGTAGAAGGCGAGCGTGTCGCCGCCGACAGGCGTGTCGCCGCGAATCGCAGTGGCGATCACTAGCGCGACCGATCCGAGGAGGCCGACCGCCGGCCCACGCCACTCCCCTTGGAAGTGGGCGTGCGCGGCGATCAGGAAGAGCGCGGCCGCGCGGGTGGCGCCATAGGCCTCGGGCACCACGATCTCGAAGACGAGCAGCACGACCAGGTCGCCGACCGCGACCAACGGGTTCACCGCGGTCTCGGGCGTGCGCCGCGCGAGCAGGAGGCACGCCAGCGCCCAGGGGAGCGCGATGCCGCCGAGGATCGCCGCGCCCCGGCCGCCGAACGGGAAGCCGAGCACAGCGACCGCGACCAGGCCGGCGAACGTGACCGCGAAGCGGCCGGCCGCGAAGACCACCATCGGCTGCGCGGACTCGATAGGAAGCCGGCGCAGCATCACGCAGCGGTGGGGTTCCGCGCCCCGAGGCGGAGCGCCACGAGCGCGGCACCGGCGGTGTCGATCGCCCAGTCCACGGGGTTGCCGCTCCGGCCCTCCACGAACGACTGGTGGTACTCGTCGGTGACGGCGTACAGACTCGAGATCAGGAAGGCGACGAGCGCGGCGCGACCGGGCGACATGCCGAGCCGCAGCGGCCGCCACCAGAGGAAGCACAGCAGGCCGTACTCGGCGGCGTGGATCAGCTTGCGCCCCACCGTGTCGATCCAGCCGAGGCCGGAGTTGAGGTCGGGCTGCGCCGAGAAGTAGAAGACGATCCCCATCAGGAGCAGCGGCGGGAGCCACAGATCGATGCGCCTCAGGAGGGTCATCTGCAGAGGGTAGAGTGACCTTCGGTGCTCGTGATAACGACGAAGTCGCCGTATGCGGTACGTGCCCTCGCCGAGCTGGCCCGCCGCGGACAGAGCACACCGGTCCCGATCGGTGAGATCGCCAGGGCCCGCGACATCCCCGTCCAGTTCCTCGAGGGCCTGTTCGCCACGCTGCGCCGCGCCGGCATCCTGCAATCCCAGCGCGGCGTGAAGGGCGGGTACAGCTTCGCGCGCCCACCGTCCGAGATCACGGTGCTGGAGATCGTGGAGCATCTGGAGGGCGCGCTGGGCGCGGACGCCGCGACGAACGGCGTGGTCTGGAGCGAGGCGGTGGACGCGGTGAAGGGCGTGCTGGGCGCCAAGACGATCGCCGAGGTGGCGGAGCGCGAGGCGCAGGCGGCCGGGGCGACGATGTACTACATCTAGAAGCGGTCTAGGCGTAGAGCCGAATTCCGCTTGGTAGAGCAGATTCGACCGCTGGAGAACCGCTCAGGACCGCCTCCGTAGGGGTCTCGACTGCAGCGCAACTGCAGCGAACTCTCGGACACTGAGCCACGTTGGGGTGCTAACACAGCGCTTATTGACCGCCGATCAGCAAGGTACCGTGTAGGCATGAGCACCGAGACGGTCTCGCCAGAGGACACACGACCCCTGCTCCCCCGCCGAAGCCGCCCACCTCGCGAACGTGTCCCGCAAGACCATCTATCGCGAAGTGGAACGCGGAGCACTCCCCGCCCGCCACGTCGGCCGCCAACTCCGCATCGACCCCGCCGACTTCGCCACCTACCTCAACAGGGAGACCGGCGAGTGACACCGGGGTGGCACCCATCCAGCGCGATCCCGACCCGTGGGACCGGTGAGGACTGGTTTCGTGAGAGAAGGTCGCGAAGGCCACGGCCCCGAAGGCGCCGGATTCTTCGCCTTTCGGGCCGGCCGCCGTACGGATGGCGGACCTGTCCGGTGTGTGGCGAGCGGTTCGGAGTGACGACCCACAACCAGGTCTACTGCCCGCCGACCGAGGCGGATCGGAAGCGCTACGCGAATAGCCAGCCGCGACCGCGTTGTGCGAAGCGGGCCGACAACGCGAAGCGTTACGGGTGGCATCCCGCTAGCCGGCCGCTGCCGGCGCCGTTCGACTGTGCTCAGTGTGGGATCCGGTGTGTGCCGGCCGAGAACGTCGCTCCGCATGCGACCCGGTTCTGTGGCAGGCAGTGCAAGGCTGCGTGGCACCGGAATGCCGAACGGACGGCTGCGCTATGAGGGCCCTACTCCGACAGCCCCACCGCTTCGAGGGCGTCGCCCCTGCTGCTGAAGTAATCGAGCCGCACGGCCTCGCCGTCGCGAACGGTAATAACAAGGCCTTCGTGCCGCTGGACGGTAACGCCACTTCCCTTGCCCCGGGCCGACATTCGGGCGATCACGACAACTCGATCACCCGCGTCGATGTACTCCTCGGTGTCGATCTCCCAGTGGTCCCACGCT